>OJEC01000124.1_pt1 | contig 17143 bp, 9 predicted proteins | sample 1592971 | NCBI WGS metagenome assembly OJEC01 (sample SAMN05416709, study PRJEB24817) | seawater metagenome | isolation source: Sea water | place: Canada:Atlantic | collected 2013-07
GGCGGCAGTGACCAGGAATCCGGTTGCAGCATCTTTGCCGAACTGGTCTCCCGCTAATTGCTCGCGGATGAATTGATCAAAGGGGGTGTCGTTGTTGAAGGCCTCGATCACGTAATCGCGATACGGCCACGCGTTCGCTCGCGGTGTGTTCACCTCGAAACCGTGGGTGTCGGCATAGCGCACCACATCCAGCCAGTGCTGCGCCCAGCGTTCGCCATAGCGTGGCGAAGAGAGTAGTCGATCGACGACACGTGCGTGCGCACCGGGATCAGTATCGACAAGGAATGCCGCAATCTGTTCCGGGGTTGGTGGTAGTCCGGTCAGATCGAAGGAGACACGTCTCAGCCAGGTCAGACGATCTGCCGGTGGCGACATCACGAGGCCATTACTGGTTAGTTTCTCTCTCACGAAAAAATCGATATTCTGGTCGCCATCGAACGGTTTGAGCGGCTTGAACGACCAGTGATCGGTGCGGTCGACTGGTTTCACAAGGTCGACCTCTTCTGGCCAAATTGCCCCTTGCTCGACCCACGCGGTCAATGTGGCGATCTCATCTTTCGTCAAGCGCTCGCCCTTCTGTGGCATGCGCATCTCTTTATCGTCGCCACGCACGAAACGGATCAGGTTGCTCTCATCAGCTTTCCCCGGGACAATCGTCGGTTGGTGGAATTCACCAGCGTCAAAGGCACCGGAACGCATATCGAGCCGCAGACCGGATTTCTGCTTGTCTGCGCCATGGCAGTCATAGCAGTTTTCCTCGAATATTGGTCGGATGTCGCGGACGAAATCTATCGATTCTGCACTGAGTTTTCCTCCGGCCGAAAATAGGATGAACGCTATTGTGAATTGGAGTTTCAATTGAGCTTAGGGTAGGGATTGCCAGCGTCGAAGAGGGTTTGAAATTCTGTATCATCCATCGAGACCTACGAGGAAAACTCGGCGACTGGCGTATTGTCTCGTCGAACTCATCTAATGGAACACTCATGCGCTGCTGCATCTTTCAACCCGGTGATGAACGCCTCAAATTTTAGACTCATATGTTGAACGCAAAATATCTCGTCTTCGCCCTGGCACTATTGACCTGTCTTTTCGCGACTAAATCAAGTGCTAGCGATCCCCACCCGGACCTTCTGCGAGTGATGACTTTACAATACGTGGTATGTCTTCAATGAAGGTAAGGAGGAGACTGCCGGACAGGCGTTCGTAAAGTCACAGAGCCCCGATGTGGTGCCTCTATTTTAGTGCGATGTGACGTTCGCTGATGGCAGGATCAGCTTTGACACCATCAGGGCGCTCCTTCCAAGTGGTCTTCATGCCGGTGAGTGAAAGAGCGCCATTCTTGATCTCCATGAAGGTGAAGAGTGACTCTGTGTAGGGCCATGGTTTCCCATCTTTCCAAAGATAGGAGGCGCTGTTGATGCAAATGTGATGAACACCATCGCGCTCGAGATGCCAGTCCTTGTGCTGATGGCCACAAATGACCGCGCGCGTTTTTGGTCGATTGAATTTGGTCGTGTGCTTCTTGATAATATCCAGAATCGGCCGCTGCTGGGGAGAATCGGGGCGATGTCCAAGCGGCTGGTGAGTGTAAATGATGATCGGCAGTTTTGACTCTGCCAAAGTTGCGTCCAGCCAGGTGAGTTGTTCTGGATCGGCCCAGGTGAGCATGCTTGAATCGAGGTAGAAATTTGCGTTTCCGTAAGGGATATAATCGTCACCTTTCTTGAGATGATTCATGTCGAGGACAATGAATCTCCAGCCGCTCTGATCAAAGTGGTAGTAGCGGCTCTTCATTCCCCAGAATTTCTGGATCTCAGCCTTGGTGTCTTTGTCCATGTCGTGATTTCCAAGGACGTGGTATTTGTCAGCTTGAATGGCATTCCACTCATTCATCAGCTTTTTGGCTGGTTCCTCACCAAAACAAAAATCACCCAGTTGGATCACGTGGTCAGGTCGTTCTCTTTCCACTGCTTTTTTAAAGACCTTAAATCGATCGATTCCGTCGGGAGCAAGATTACCAAAGTGGAGATCGGTAATCAGTCCAACTTTGATCTCGTTTTTTTGATCCTCCGGTTCCAGTGCAAGCGCGTATTTGGAGGTCCAGATACTGCCGAGGGTCGCGCCCGTAAGGCGATTGATCAGTTTACGTCTTTTCATTTGCGAGCTAATTCCAAGATTCGGTTACCTCCTCAGATGAAGAACCTGCCGGCGATCATGCCAACTGGGCTAACGCTTTTTTCATCAAGAAATTGAGTGAGTATTCTAGAGCTTTGGAGGGGTCCAATTTGGGATGCCACTTTCTTCGAGTTGTTTCTTGTAGCGGGCCGGGAAGGGCTGGGTAGAGGACATGGGCGCGCTTTCGTTGACCATGAGGGGGCGGGCTTCCTTCCAAAATTGATCGTAGGCGGCACGCATCTTTTTGATGACCTCGGGATGCCTGGCGGCGATATCGCTGAGTTGGCCGGGGTCCTTGGTCATGTCGTAGAGTTTGTTTTCGACGAGGCGGTATTGATGGTTACGGACTGAGAAACCGGTCCACTGGTAGTCGTTGGGCTCCGAGCCTGTTTTCCAGCGTGCCTTCTGGGTGAAGAGGTAACGGTCAGGCCATGCTGACTTGGGATCGCGGAGGAGCGGGAGGAGGTTGCGGCCTTCGACTTGATCTTCGGGACCGGAGGTTCCGGCGAGGGAGGCGAGGGTTGGGAAGAGGTCGATGTGGGCGGCGACGTTTGGAATGTCACGGTTGGGAGGAAGGGTGCCTTTCCAGCGCACGAAAAACGGGACGCGCACGCCGCCTTCGTCGGTAGTGCCCTTGAGGCCCTTTTGGCCGGCATTGAACATCATCATGGGCTTGCCGTCCTTGGATTTACCAAGAGGCTTGTTGGCTCGGCTCGCTCCGGCTCCTGCACCGGTCATGCCGTTGTCGGACATGAAGATGAGAACGGTGTTCTCTTCGAGGTCCCACTCGGCGAGCTTTTTCATAAGGTGGCCCATGTTTTCGTCGATGTTCTCGATCATGCCGTAGAAGCCGGCAGTCTTTGGAGTGAAGCCGAGGTCGGTGAAGCGCTTGGTGTTTGAGGGAGGGGCAATGAAGGGGCCGTGGGGTGCGTTGGTGGTGATGTATGCGAAGAAAGGCTCTTTCGTTTCCTTCTGCTCTTTAATCCAACCCATCGCGGCAGTGAAGAAAAGGTTGGTGCAGTAGCCCTTGGTTTTGACGAAGGAGCCATTGTGGCGGACGACGGGATCGAAGTATTTGTTTCCGGGGACGTCGGCGCAGGAGCATTTGTAGCCTTGTCCGATGCCACCGGCGCCGTGGATGAAGACTTCATCGAAGCCGCGCTTGTGGGGTTGATGGGCCTCTTCGTCGCCGAGGTGCCATTTACCAAAGATGCCGGAGGTGTAGCCGCCTTTTTTGAGGGTCTGGGGAAGAGTGGTGGCCTTGAGGGCCATGCGTTCGCGCTCGAGGATGGTGTGGGTGATCCCGTTTTTGAGCGGATGCCGACCGGTCATGAGCGAGGAACGGGTGGGTGAGCAGGTCGGGCTGACGAGAAAGCGGGTCAGGCGCGTGCTTTGATCGTAGAGCGCGTCGAGGTTCGGGGTCTTAATCCAAGGGTGTCCGTGTTTTCCCACCGGGCCGTAGCCTTGGTCGTCGGTCATGACGACAATGATGTTGGGACGGGTTGAACTCTGAACAGCGAACAGTGAGCACGAACTTTGAACGATGAGGGCGAGGAGAAGGTGGACTGGGCGGATCATGGGAGAGTGATACAGTTGGTGAGCGATGGTTCTTTCTGTCTATGCGGTCCGGCATCTGAAATGAATTGCGGTGTCATCCCAAGATTATGAATCCGTGGGCTGAGTGAGTGGGATTTTATTCGGAGGTGCCCGTGCTCTCCGGCGGGGCCGTAGCCCTAGTCAGCCGTCATGATGATGTTGGGTTTCTCGGCAGCTGAGGAGAGGTTAATGAAGAAGAGTGAGCCGATTATGGGAGTGGAAGACTGGGAGCGGGTGGTGGTTTTTTCTCAAAGGTGCCGATGACGTCGAAGTTCTCGAGGACGAAGCTGGGTGGGTCGACCGTGAGGTGAGAGAAACCTTTGTCGAATCAAGTGACGTTCCGCATTCCCATCATTCAAGGAGTTGTCTACAAGCAACGATCATGACGCCCATGCCCCGCCGCCGCTTTCTCCAAGGCTCAAGCTTCGCTCTGCTATCATCCCATCTGACATTCGCGCAAGATCCAGGAAGGGCTCCCATCAAGGCGGGGCAGATTGGAACGAAGCATGCGCACGCTGCGGGCAAACTCGCAACGATGCTTGAGCTGAGTGACCTCTATGAGGTGGTCGGAGTCGCTGAAGTTGATGAGAAGCGACGAGCGAAAGTAGCTCAGGGTAAGCCCTATCAAGGGTGCACTTGGGTCTCTGAAGATACTCTTCTTTCAGATCCCGGCATTGAGGTCATTGCGATCGAGACCGAGATCGATGAGCTCGTTCCCACCGCCTTGCGATGCCTTCGAGCAGGCAAGCACATTCATCTTGATAAGCCGGCCGGGCAAACCCTGGCGCCCTGCCGTGCGCTGCATGCCGAGGCGAAGAAGCGCGGTCTGACGATCCAGATGGGATATATGCTGCGCTACAATCCTGCGTTTGAATTTCTTTTCAAGGCGGTGAAGGCGGGTTGGCTGGGCGAGATCACCGAAGTTCACGGGCACATGGGGAAACGGGCTTCGGCGTCCCTGCGTGAAGAACTCGCGGCCTACCCGGGGGGCGGTCTCTTCGAGTTGGCGTGTCATTTGATCGACGCCCTCGTCACGGTGTTAGGGAAACCGGTGGAAGTGACATCCATCGCTCTCACTTCCCAGGACGATGGCTTTAAGGACAATCAGATTGCCACCTTCCGCTATCCAAATGCTCTCGCGACGATTGGCAGCAATCACAACGATCCCTTTGGCGGCCCGCGGCGGCAATTCGCGGTCATTGGCACCGAGGGCTCGATTGAAATTCGCCCTCTCGAACCGGCCAAGCTTCGGCTTTCTCTCACCAAAGCACAGGGCTCTTTCTCCAAAGGAATCCATGAGGTCGATCTCCCCAAATCGGAGGGGCGCTACCACGGTGAATTTCGTGACCTGGCGAAAGTTGTCCGTGGTGAAAAAGCCTTCGCTTGGGACGCAGCTCACGACATTGCGGTGCAGGAAACACTTCTCCGCGCCAGCGGCATGCCGTTGGATTGATCGTTGCCCCACGAGATTCAATCTGCAGTGCCGAGGCAGATCAACTCCTTCATCGTCCGAGCGTAGATCCGGCCATCGCTGTAGGACAAACTCGACAAGGACCAGGTCTCGCCCGCGGGTCCGAGATCGCTGATCGAGACCAGGGCGCGTTCATTGAGGACTGCCGCATTCCACTTTAAAACGTAGACCATACCGATCATGGTCGGGATGTAGAGATGCTCGCCGATCACCGTCGGGCTGGCTGCGGAACAATGCCCCCAGCCGCTGCCAGCATTGCGCTTGTCCTGGGTGGCGAGAAAGCCCTTGGCGTTGCGCATGTCGTTGGAGATCGCTTTGCGCCAGAGCGTCTTGTCTTTACTGTTCTTCGCCCGCACAACCTGCACTGGAACTTCGAGATACTCGACCTTGCCCGTCTTCACCTGAACCCGTCCGATGCGGAATCCGGCGAAGGAGCGGAAGTAGTGGTAGTTGCCGACCAAAAGATTGGTCTGATAGGTGATCGGTTTTTTGGAGGTAGCCAGTTTTTGATCAGATTCGGTAAGGTATTTCCCGTCGATCTGACGGCAGATTTGCACCCCTTCCGACAACGAAACCTTGTCACGAATTCTTCCGGTCTTGAGATCGACCGTCTCGTGATTCTTACCAACAAAGAGCGTCGCGAGTTCAGAATTCCAGCAGGCATTCTGGTGCGATGCGTAGCCTTTGATTCCAAGATCCCAGATTGTTTTTCCATCGGCGGCATCAAGGAGCGAGATCCCGTAAGGCTCCTCCGGCGGTTGGTGCCCGCCGCCGCGAGCTGTGAGAATCGCAGCGGAGCCACCGGCACGATGGCCGGGCAGTGGGGTGCCGTGGATGCCCGTCCCGGATTCGCCGGTCCACACGAGCTTGCCGGTCTTCAGTTCATAGGCATGCAACCAGGTCCAGTAGGCGCGTTCCCGCCCGAGCGATTTTGCCCCCGCCTTGGTCGTGACTTTCGGATCGAGCTCGGATGATTTGACGCGAACGACAATCACTTTCCCATCGTGAAGGATCGGTTCGTGCTGGCGGGAGTGATGTCTGCCGAACGGAACCCACTGCTTCGACCAGAGCTCCTTACCATCGAAATCGAAACATTTCATCGACCCACCGACATTGGTGAAACAGACCCGTTCACCATCGGCCACCGGCGAGGCCGCTGTGTTGTCGCTGAAGAGACTCGACAAATCAGTAAATCGGGTGCCGGGGAGCTCGCGACGCCAGAGTTCTTTTCCCGTCGCCCCGTCAAAACACTGTCCGACGATCAGCGAACCCGTTTCGGCATCCCCATCTGTCGGCGCATGCGAAGCGACGAAGACGCGCCCGCCCGAGACGACGACACTCCCTTGTCCGGTATTCGGCATGGGAACGCGCCACAGAACGCCCTCGTTGCGCGCGACGCTGAAGCTCAATGGAGCATTGCCCTCGACAACAAAATTGCCTCGGGGACCGGCTGCCTGGGGCCAATCATCGCATCGGGCAGTGCTGATCAGCAGGTGGCCTACGAGCAGCCAGGTAAGGGAAGTTAAGAATTGCATGGGCTTAAATCATCTACAAAGCGGAAGCCAATTATACCCGCGAATGCGTTGTGTGGCAATGACTGCAGGGATTTGCTTTTGGGATGGGCTACTTGTGAGCGCCGTTGAGGGGAGAAAGGGGATTATCTCTTCTCGAAGATGAATTCAAGAATTCGGACGAAGGAGTTGCCTCGATTCTTCATGTCAGGATGGAGACGCCGTTTTTCTTTCCAGAGGAAGCCGAGGCGTGCGTGCTGGGCAGGAGTCATGGCCGCGATTCGCTTGTCGACATACTCCTGATGTTTGGCGACGACATAAGCGGCCGGAATTTGCGTGCTCTCGATCTGATTCAGAAGCTCTCGGATGTTTTCGATCTGCACCTTCGGCTTGGTGGGGGATACTTGCGAGGTTTCGTCTCCCCAAGTTGGAGCATCGGCTAATACGCTGGCGTTGATGGACAGAAGCTGCGCCTTCATTTGCTCGAGGATCTCTGGCTCTGCGGCAGCGATATTGGTTCGTTGATTGGGATCGTTGGCTAGATTGTAGAGCTCGAATTTTCGGAACCCACCTGAGCCCGCTTTGATGGTGGGAGTCCAGGATTCCTGGAACTGGTGGTGGCTCACAAATTCGTTTCGGAGGCGCTCCGTATCCGGGTTCTTGAAACTGCTGTTGAAGCACTTTGAATACAACTCCGAGCGATCGATCTCGCGGCCAAGTTCAGTTTCGAGTAATGGTTCGATCTGTTTGAGCAGTACGTTGATCCGCTCGGAGTCCTTCTCAAACTCGTGGACGCGATAGCCCATGAGGGTATAGTTTCCGTCCCGCAGAGCAACGTTGGGTTGTCCGGTGGGGCTGTGCCAGAAGAGTGGTTGATGGCGCTTGAACGTTCCGCTTTTTTTAAGCAAAGGAGACAAGTCTGAGCCGTCCAGATGGACGTGGCGAGGAGGGGTGATTCCGGTCAGGCCGCAGATGGTTGGCAGGAGATCGACTGCTCCACTAGGCTCCTTTTCAATCCGTCCGGCAGGGATGCCCTTTGGCCAGAAGAAGATTCCGGGGGTTCGGAGGCCGCCTTCGAAATTTGATCCTTTGTCGCCGCGAAGATTGCCGTTGCGTTCTGTCAGGTAGCTCCCGTGATCCGAGGCGTAGATGATGATGGTGTTGTCCAACTCACCCATCGCTTTCAATTTGGCGATGAGTCGGGCGATGGCGCGATCCGTGTTGTCGATGGTTGCTGAATAGATCGCGGCGGGGTCGTCGAGCTTTCCATACTGTGAGACGATTTCATCCGGCGCGGCGATTGGGGCGTGCGGTTCCTGGAACCAGATGTTGAGAAAAAAGGGCTGGTTGGGTTTGCGGACTTTCTCCAGCCAGTTGATAGCTTCATCGGCAATGATCTGGCAGGCGTAGCCTTCTATTTCACCTACTTTCTTTCCATTGCGGAAAAAGTTTGTCGGGTTCCGGTGACTGGGGGCGGCGTTGTTGTCGGTGGCGAACCAGTAGTCGAATCCGTGGTCGGTCAAGGTCGGCTTGTCTCGTCCCCGGAAAGGCGCGCCGAGGTGCCACTTGCCGAGGTGCACCGTCTGGTAACCGTTGCCTTTTAGAGCCTCCGCAATGGTGACCTCTCGCTCGAGAAGGTGCATATCATGCGCATGGTCTTGGACCACGGTGTAAACGCCGGTGCGGAGATGCTGGCGTCCAGTCAGAAGGGTGGCGCGCGATGGTGAACAGACTGAGGCTCCGGAATGGAAATCAGTAAATCTCACCCCGTTTGCGGCCATCGCATCGAGGGCGGGTGTCTTTACGGGGCCTCCATAGCAACCGATGTCTTTGGAGCCGAGATCGTCCGCCAGTAAGATCACGACATTTGGGCGCTTGGTGGTAAGCGCAGAATCTAAGAGGGCCTTCACCTTCGGCTGCTCTCTCAGAAAGCGATCATGGTCGAGGGTGAGATTTGCGTTGTGGGGCGCGTGGTGCTTTTCGAAATTTCCTTTTTGCCAGAAGTGTCCCACTAACTCGACAGGAAGTCTGCCTTGGTTGTTGCGGATCGAGGGATAGGCGCCGGCTGCGAGCAGTTTCTGGCAAATCTCAAATCGTCCCATATGCGCGGCACGGTGCAGGGCGGCATCGCCCCTCTTCGTTTGAATGTTAGGATCCGCACCGCGCTTCAGGAGGTCCTCCAGGATGGCGGTTCGCCCGTATTGGGCCGCGATGACTAACGGAGGTCTTTCTTTTTCGAAATGCTGATGGGGCATGTTGAGGTCTGCCCCCGCCTCCATCGCGACGCGTGCTTCCTCGGGGTGGTCGTTGATAATTGCGGAATTCAGGATGGTGGTGAGCAGATAGGCTGGCTCTTTTTTGTAGCGCTGAATCGCTTCGGCCTCGGTCTCGACGAAAAAGATGAACTCGTTGCTGAGATAGCTTTGGGGATTTTGGACCTGGAGCATGCGCATCCCTCTTGCTGGCAATTTGCTCAGCTTGATTTCGATCGAGTCCTTGCCGAGATCCCGGATTGATCCTTTGACACGTTCGCCATCGATCAAAAGGTGAGCCCCCTTTTGGACGTGCCTGCCACTGATTTTCATCGTGGGCTTGTCGCGGTTGATTCTTGGAAACAGCTGTGCGCCCCGCTGCTCATGGAGAGAACCCGCGGTCCAGAGCGCGGGAGGGACTGAGCTTGCGTCAGAGCCGTGGTACCCGGTGAAGGTGCCTACGAATTCGCCCTTCGTCGCCAGTTCGAGGAATTGTCGCCTGCTAAATGTTCGCCCGCCCGCCGGGAGTTCGTTGTAGGTGTTGCTTTTCGAATCGAACCGGAAACTGGCTGGCCTCGCGGATGCTCTGCTCGGGAAAACACAACTCACCTCGAGGACGACACTTCCCTTGTTGGTCGCCTTTTCGAGCGCCGCGATGATATCGAGAGTCACGGCATCTTTGACAGTGCTCTTGTTTAAGGTCGCCTGTCTGCCAAAGGCTCCAGAGAAGCCTGTGCTGGACTCTTTGAACATGTCCAGGACCGGCCAGAGCCTGCCGTGTTCCCCCATCGCGAGCATACGTTTCCAAACTTCCTCTTCCGGGAATCCTTTCTCGGCCAATTGCTTGACGCCGCCGAGATCGATGAGGCTGTTTCGCCCTTGAGCCTGGGTCACCCAGCGGTCGAGCGCTCCGCGAAAGCTTGGGACGTTCATGGAGGGAGCGTCAGTCGTCAGGTAAGGAAGGGTGTGGCAACTCCCACAGACGTTGGTGTTGAGGTTCTTAAAATCGCGAGCGCCGGTGATGTGGAAACGCTCGAAGCCGATGCGGGCCTCTGTCGATAGTCGATCGGAATAGGCGCGCCCGGGTGTAGGCATGTGGGAGAGGTTAAGAAGGAACTCTGCCATCGCGTCACGGTCCGCTTTGCCAAGATATCCCTTTTTTCCTTCGTCGTTTTCGACATCGCTGCCATCCGCGAGCATCGTTGAGGCCATGCTTCCGTCGATGACATGACGCACGGAACTTTCGGGTTTGTTGAGGTCCGAATTTGGTGGGAGGAGTTCCTTGGTCGCGGCGTTGCGACCTCCGTAGGGGTCTCCCGGAACTCCGTCCCAGTGATAAGGGGCCGTTCCCCGCAGGCCACGCAGGGTTTGTGAAAGACGAGGTTCAATCTGGTCGTCGCCCACCATGTGAGGCGTGTCGAGAACCCAGAGTAGTTGGTCGGTGTGGCCATCGGCGTGACAGCTGGCACAGGAAAAGGTGCCGTTGGACGATGCTCGTGCGGTGTTGAAGGCGCGGCGTCCTTCCTTGTAAATCTTTGGAGTCGGATCGATCAGCGGGATTGTCTTTTGCACCTTCGGTGAGTCGGGCGAGCTGACATCGACTTTCGAGACTGTGTTGGCCACCGCGTTCAACACCCAGGCAGTTTGTGCCCTTCCACTGGCATCTTGCTCCAACGCAATCCCACGTGGAACGGCGCCGACTTTGGCTCGACCGAGCATCTTTCCGGAGGTGGCGTCAATGGCGAGTAATTGATCTGATCCGGCGGCGGTAAGGAATACGGTTCTATTGTCGCCGCTAATCTTGATGCCGAAGGGTGTCGCGATTGCCGATCTGCGACGAGGCTGCTCAGGTGGGAGGGGATTCAGGTGAATGAACTTCGTTTGGCCTTTGGAGGATACTTTCGTGACCCGGTTCAGATAGGGCCTGTTCTGCAACTCCTTCAGCCCATGCTTCTTCGTGCCGGCTCTGCCGTTGACGTGATTCCTGGCATCAGTGTTGGCGACGAAGACATTGCCAAAGTCATCCACCGCCAAACCAAAGAGAGAGGTGCCGAGGGAGTTGATGGATTGAATCAGCTTGTCAGTCTTGGTATCGAAGATGAACAGATCGCGATCCGGAATCTTGGGGTTCTTGACAACATCCACGGTGAAACCAACGGAGTCGAAAGCCGCGGCAAGCTTCTTGGCTTCGAAGGTGACGAGTTTCCCGTCAATCTCTTCCTCTTTGCCCCCGGAGAGTTGTGTCTGGTTATTGGATTCAAATGGGAGGACGTAGAGTTTGCCATTATTGACGGCAATCGCTCTCGGCTCCTGCGCAGGGATTTTCAGGTGATTCATGACCCGGCGAGATCTGACATTGATCACCGCGATCTGGTTGCTTGAAGAGAGAGAAACGTAGGCCTTCTCATTGTTTGCGAAAGCGATTCCGACGGGTTCGTTGAAGCGGGTCGATTTTCTCTGAAGATCGATATCCTGGATCGTTGCAATCACGGAAAGGTAAGTGGCGCTCTTTGGTCTGTTGTCGATCACGCTGACCGAATCGGAGATGTGATTGGAGACCCAAATCTCTTGCCCGTCTGGTCTTACGCTCACCGAAACGGGATCAATGCCGGTTGGGATGCGGATGAAAACTCGATCTGTGTCCGCGTCGATGACGTCAAGGGTGTCGGCGGCTGTATTGGTGACGAATACCTTTCGCTCGTGAATAGCGATCGGATCGGAGTGAGGGCTGAGTAGGGTTGGATGTCCAGTCTCCGCAGCGTGTCCCATGTAAGGACAGACCGAGAGAAGACCGAAGAGCAAGACGTGCAGACCTCTGATATGAGCAAGTGGATGTTTCCCTCGAAGTGTCATCTGTTTGAAGTCGTCAATTGAGCCCATGCAGATTGGGGTAACCCGCTGGACGCAAACCATTGTGTGGCAGCCTCCTGGTCCTGCGCAAAGTACTGACGGCCCGCACGAATCATGGCCCCTTCCCGCAGTGTCGGGCTCGTGATCTGTGCAGCCCAGTCCGTTGCCAGGTCGCCGTCTTCGTGGGCATAAGCGCTAATGAAGCCATTGATCGCTTGGTCTCGATCGGTTGATTGGGGTATCTCAGTGATCGATTTCACGGCGGCCTCTGGATCCTGGTTCGCCCATACCGCATAGGCTGCGCTCCAGGCATTGCTGCGGAGAGCCCCCTTGGGTAAATCGGCAGCCCACGCGAGGGCAGTGTCGAGGCCTTGATCCTTCTCGATCTCACGAGCTAGCGTGTCCATCGGTCGCCAGTCATTGTTCTCGGGGGGAGTCGATTGGTAGAGGTGATTGGTGGCCAGGGTGATGTCATTGTCAACGAGGCCTTCCAAGAAGCGTGGTCTGATTTTTTCCTGCAATTCGGGCTCCAGAGAATGGAAAAGCGCGATGGCCGCTGTTGGGTTTTCGCTCGCAAGACCTGGAATCATATTTGCGAGGTAAGCGTCGTGCTGATCGGGGGAGACCTCGTCGAGATGTGCAAGGGCAGCCTCGGGTTGACTCGCTCCCCACGCGTAATCAAAAAGCCGCAAGTGCACGCCAGTTGCCTTAGACTCGATCATTGAGGTTCGAATATTTTTCACCTGCTCCGTGGTGAGAGACGATGATTGCATTGCCTGTAGGATCCGGTCGAAAGCCCGGCGGCCTTCAATCGGACCACGTGACTTGATCGCGGATCGAACCAGGGAATCTAGTTCCTCCGTAGTCAGTGATGCCACGCTCGCTACGCTATTCTGACGATCACGACTACCGGGCAGTACTGACTTGGTGCGAGTTTTCCTAGTGAGTCCTGGCGGGCGCAGTCTAATTTTGTGGTTGCCCGGAAACTCACCCGCTAAACCGGATTCCATTTCGTGCGCTTCACGATCCTTTTGATGACGTGCCCATTGCGAACCCATTACATAGGTTGAGATCGTGACCACCACCCAGGCCATATGAATAAGATTTGATTGCTTCATTATTGGGGGGTTATTCTGCTACGAGAAGTTCGACACTGAAGATCTCCAGTCCAAGGTCTTCTTTGACTGTTTGAACCCAGAACCAGACCAGTTCGTGGCCGGAAGGAGATGCTGGAAAGCGCTTATTTTTTCGGGGGAATTTTTCAAGCGCGAGTTCCAGATCAAAGCGCCCGTCTTCTCCGGCATCAATTTCGATCGTACGTTCCAAAGAGTATTTCCCTGCGAAGCCACCACGCGAAAAATGAGTTCCGAAACCGACGCTCACTTTGAAACTGTGATCGAGCCGACCGCGAATTCGAAAACGTGCTTTATCCGAAAGAATTACCGGGCCATCTGTGGGACCAACCACCGCAGTGTGGAGTAAGATGGGGGCGATTTGTATTCCGCGATCACCCTGAAAGAGATGCGCTTCGGCTTTCAAGAGGCCTGTGTTGTCCCTGTCGCCAGCCATCCAATGACCTTGCCTGACATCGAGCGGGAAGGAACTTTTCCAAAGATAGGTAGAGTCACCGCGTGGAAGAGCTTTGAATTCCGATTCCTGCTCGAGCGCCGCGATCACACGATGGTTCGCTGCGACTTCCTGCACACTGCCATCGGCGAGACGCGTGACCTGGACGCTCCCTTCGTTGACGGTGAAGCTGGTCGAGCTTGAACCAGCACTGAGGTTAAACTGCGTCCCCAAGACAACCGCTTCGGCCGAGGGGGTGATCAGGCGGAGTGGTCGGCTGGAAGGTTGAGGGGTGACGTTCAGGGAGAGGTTGCCTTCCCGCACCCGGATCATCTTGCCGGCTTCTCCGTCGGAAATCGTCAACGCTGCCGGGCCTGAGGCCCACACGCTCGAGCCGTCTAAAAAAACGATTTCGGCCCAGGAATTCAAGGAGCGGATTTCTAGGGTGCCGCCGGTAAGAGAACGACCTTCCTGTAAGTTTTCGTCTGCTTCACCACCGTCGCCAATCCATACCATCGAGCCACTCACTTTGGAGATCGATGCAATTGGAATGTGGGACTCTGAATTGGCTTGATCGGATTTGTCGGGGCCGAAGATAAAAAACAAGACCATGCTTAGAAGCATGACTGCGGCTGAGGCCAAACCGACAGTGGTTTGATACCGCGAACTTCGACGAGGTCTTTCCAATTCGGCCTCCAGTCTCGGAACGCTCGAAGCCGCGTCACGCAAGTTTGTATCCAATCGTGCCGCAGCGAAAAACTCAGTGCGAAGAGTCGCGTCTTTCTTTAATCGCTCATCCAGTTTTCCCATCTCGCTTTCGGAGATCGTTCCAAAAAAGTAGCGCTGGATGAGTTCGCGGTTTTGATCTTCGTTCATGGGCGATTTCCTTTTGGACTGAGTTCACGTTCGACACAGAGCCGAAGTTTTTCGCGCAGTCGGCCGAGTAATTTATAGAGGCTGTTCGCCGAACGCTTCGTTTGCTCCGCTAATTGCATGACTCCACCTGATTCACGGTAGGGAAGCAGGACGATTTCCCGGTGTTCCTCGGAGAGCTTCCGAAGGCATGCTTCGAGAGCTCGGCGTTCGTGGCGGAGTAAATCAAGAGGAAGATCGAGCGATTCCGCGGCAAGTAATATCACCGTTTCCTCGCTCAGAACAAGTCGGTCCCTTGCTGCCGTCCGCCGAGCGTGTAGTGCTTCGAAACGCGCGATGACCTTGGCCCAGGGGAGAAAGCTCTCTTCGTTTTCCAACTGATCAAGCTTTTTCCACATCACGACGCTGGCCTCCTGCAGGACATCGTCCACTGCTTCCCAGGTCGGCAACAAGGTGCGCAAAAAACAGCGTAGTTCAGACTCATGGGCCATGAAGAGGCGCATGAATTTTGGTTCCTTGTTGTTTTCTGTCGTCATTCGCTCGGCCCGTCGGAGTCGTTGGGATACCTATTAACTCCCGCATTTCAGCGCACCTGCCGAAAAAATGCGAAGTTTTTGACGTCTGGTTGGATGTTGCCCTTGATCTCGCGAGCGGCTTCCATACATCTCACTTCCTTATCACCGCTGGCACGGCTCTGTCTTCAGTGACATCCATCAGCGTGGCATCGCTGCTCTCTGGAGTTGATAGAGGCGTTCATCAGAAGAGGCCAATTGAAGTCCGCCGCACTGAAGCCAGCCAGGATCGTGTCCGGTGTCTTCCAAGAGACTGGCCAAGATTTCTGTCGAAGCTTTGTTCACCTTGGTCTGAGCCGAACTCGCCCGGAGTTGTCCAACCTGTCCTACCGAGTGCCACGTCGTCCCCGAGGCCAATACTGATAACTTTCTTTGTTCTCAGGCTCGCGAATCAATCACAAGCCACCGGAAAAAGGTTCTTAGTTGAGAATGGGAAAAAGTATTTCAGTTTTTCCTTCACCGTCGGGTGATATATCTTTGGAAAAGCTGCGATCGGAAGCGAACTAGGAGTTCATCATCTCTCGATGTTGGTTCGGATGAAGCCTTCAATGAAGGGGTAACAGTCTACTGCGATCCTAAAATTCTCAACGAGAAGAAGCTGCTCAAGCTTCTTAATGGGGGTCGTTGAAAGGATTGGAGAGGGGAGGAGGGGCAGACTCTCACTCCCGAAGACTTTGCCAACCTTATCGAATGGCTACGGCCCCAAAGCTAGCGGGGATAGAGCAGGAAGGGCGCACGCCGCTTCTGAAAGTCTGCAAGCATTCGGTCGGAAATGACTCCGATCTCGGCAGGCGCCTTCCCGTCGAGGATGGCCTGCAGGGTTTCTTGATCGCCCAGCAAACGAGCCATCTTGGGGAGATTCAATTTCTCGCCATACAATCGATGCAGCGTCGTTGCCAAATGAATATTGAGTGCACTACTGCGATACTGATCCCGATTGGTTAGGATAAGTTGCACCCCGCGACACTCCTTTCCGGCAAAGACACTGGCATCCGGAGTGAAGCGGGTTGGCACAAATCGCACCCCCGTGGGAGCCTCTTGATTGAGCACCGCAGCGAGCTTCATGTCATCGATGTAGGGCGCACCCAGTAGTTCGAAAGGCGTGCCCATTCCGCGCCCCACACTGAGTTTGCAAAACTCCAGCAGGCCCACCGCCGGATAGAGCATGGCGGCGTTCAAACTACGCATGTTGGGAGAGGGGTTAACCCAGGGTTGGCCCACCGCATCGAACCACTGCAGCGGTGAGCCACCTTTGCAACGAATGACCCCCAGATCCGCTCCAAATTTCCGCTCCGAATTGATCAGCCGAGCCAACTCTCCCACCGTCATTCCGTGGCGCACCGGAATTTCGTGGACCCCCACGAAGCTTCGCTCACTTGTGAGAACCGGTCCATCGACCGCTGGGCCCAGTGGATTAGGGCGATCCAGAACGATAAAGCGAAGCTCCTCCTCACCGGCTACTTCCAGGCAATAGGTCATCGTGGAAATGTAGGTGTAGAATCGGCAGCCGATGTCTTGAATATCGAAAACCAAAGTATCAATCCCCGCGAGTTGCGCCTTTGTGGGACGTCGTGTCTTTCCATAGAGACTATGGATTGGCAATCCGGTGGAGCCATCGAGTCCATCTTTAATGGTCCCCTGATCCAGCGTTCCACGGATGCCATGCTCCGGAGAAAAGAGGGCGACGAGTTTGAGTCCGGGCGCAGCGTGGAGGAGATCAATGGTGGGAGTTCTCTCATGATCAATCCCGGTATGATTGGTGATCAGGCCGATTCGACGTCCCCGAAGTTGACGAAAATTTTCGCGCTTTAAGACGTCGAGCCCCGTTTGCACCTCGCCACTTTTGGGCGCGGCAGGCTTCGGAGTAAACCTCGTCACCAAGGGCGGAAGAGCATCCGGCACCTTGGTGAAATCGAACTCAGAAACGGCGAGAGCGGCGAGGGTCCCCAACTGCCACTGGAGATCAATGACACTTCCTTTTTCACTGGGGTGATTTCGATTGGAGAGAAAAATGATAAAGGTCTGCGAGAAGGGGTCGATCCAAAGTCGCGTCCCTGTCCAACCGGTGTGTCCATAGCTCCCCACCGGAAAGAGGGTACCCCGGGGACCGGCATAGGGGGAATCGATATCCCAGCCCAAGCCCCGCCGGGGAAGTCCTTCGGGCGATTGCACGCTCGTCATCAACTTCACCGTTTCCACCTTGAAAATCCGTTTACCATTCAACTCTCCACCGCCGAGACTGTCTCTTATACACATCTGACGCTGCCGACGAAGAGG
>OJEC01000129.1_pt1 | contig 16840 bp, 11 predicted proteins | sample 1592971 | NCBI WGS metagenome assembly OJEC01 (sample SAMN05416709, study PRJEB24817) | seawater metagenome | isolation source: Sea water | place: Canada:Atlantic | collected 2013-07
ACCCCCTTTCGCCCCCCTCCGCTCCGGTCCAAAGGCGGCTTCAAAGCCCTCCCGCTAAAAGAAAATTCCTAGCAATATTGGCAAAAATCTTGGGTGGAAAGTTGGTTAATCAGCATTGTATCGTCGGGTTTGCAAACCGTAAGGAGCCCAACTTTCGTCTTTTCCGTTTTTGGTTTTTTCGAGACGAAAACTTGCTCAAGTCCGTGCCATTTATGCACCTCAGATTTTTCACTGCAAAACGGGACCATTATAGAGACCCCACCCGATTGGATTAATGATCACTCTTCGCGCACCCGATAGAATCTCCGGGTGCCTTCTCCCACGCTCACCGCGTCCTCGGTAAATTGCGTGCTCTTGCCCTGCGAGGGATGGGAGTCTGTGAGTTCGAAAAAGTCATTAAGCTCCTCCGACGCGTCGATCGCATAACTGCGTCCGGGTCGTGAATTCCAGGTAATGGTAACCCCACCGTTCTCCTCGATAACGAGGTCCGTGATGATCAAGCCCGCTGCGTTCGGAGCTTCGAAACCTTCCGCCGTAGGGCCACCCAAAGCCTCCATCTCCTCATTCGAAAGCATGCCATCAAGGAATTGGACGGAATTGACATACCACGAACTCCGCTCGTCGACATCGTAAAAGAAAATGATCTCAGGTTCCATTGATCGCCGGATGTGATCCTTGACCTGGGGGGTCCATTCGTCCTGGAGAATGCCATCGACCCACTTCGTAATCACGGGGGATTCGCTTGAGAGATCGACGGAAAATCCAATTCGATGCCATTCGTCCGAAGTGAATGAGCCGTCGCCATTATATCCGCCACCGCCCTGTCCCATGTTGCCGTCTTGCCAGAAAAAGGTGGCATCGCCGGGGTTTTTTTTGGGCGAGGCCTGGATGATCGCCGAGGCGCCTCCGCTTCCCACCTGCATTACGTCCATCAGAAGAGTGTAGCGATTGACATAAAGCCCTCCCCCATTCGGCGCGATTCCATGCTTCGCGAGATAGCCCACCTGGTTGCCTTCCGGCACGAACATGACATTGGCGGGATCCCCTCCGATGTCAGAGATCCCGAAGCCGGTGGTGGTGTCGAATTTCGTCCCCGTCGTGCTATCCATGTCATTGTATTGCAAGTCCTCGCCGAAGGTGGCCTTCAAGCCGTCCAAAAAATCCCACTGCGCGGTCACCTTCGGAGGTTTTTCGCCAAGCGTGTTTTGAAAGCTCCATTCCCGGCTGAAGCTCTGCCCGGCGGAATCCCCGTATTCAATCGCGATTTCATTGCGCTCGCTTTGCCGGCCGACCGGAGGCTGGTAGGTGATCGTGGTCCGCCCGTCCGCCGTCACGACCATCGCTTGGCTGGTCACATCGACCTGATTAAAGCTGAACTTGATCGATTCCGGAGCGACCGATGTCTTGTCATCCCGGAGCAGGATTTCGATAGGTTCCTCCGCCGCGATATCCGAAACGCCCGGAAAGGGCGAGATTTCGGCGACATAGGCGTGGTTGTGGAAAGTCGTCGTACTTTCGCGATAAGCGATAATGTCTCCCTCCGCCGCGTTGATGAGTTGGTCGTCCTGATAAAACTCCAAAGCCGCAGATCCGTTCTGTGACCAGAAGACAAGGCGGATTGGATAAATGCCATCCTTCGGGGCCGTAATCTTGAATTCATAATCCCACGGCGTGGTTTCGTCGAAGGGCGGGGCCTCGGCGGGCCGCACGAAATTCGCGAGCTCAGTTGCGAAAAAGTCGCGCGGATTGGTTCCGGTAAAAATCCTCAGCCCGTTATCGTTGCTGGGCGAGGCGTCGACCCGACCGACAATCACCTGTGCTCCTAAGGTGTGCTCGCCAGCACTCAGTTCAAGATGTCCCGTCACTTCCGTAGCAAAGAGGTTGGTGTGTCCGGCCGAGCCCGGGATTCCCGGGAAGAGGACATCCCCGGAAAACTTCGTCAGGTTACCAACATCGGGATTACCTTCCTTTTCGAAGTTGATCACCTCGGCATCGAAGCTCCCGTCGGTATTGCCTCCCTTCTCGGCTTGATCCTCAACGAGAGCCCCTCCAACGCGGAGAACACCGTTCAATTGTTGGTTGGCCCGGAGGTAGGAATTTGGAAATTCTGTAAATTCGGGAGCTTGGGCCGAAATCACCCGGAAGCCGCGATTTTGTCCGTCGCCGGTGGCTCCTGCGATTCCATCTGGAATGATTACGGAGTCTTGCGCGGAAGAGAAATGCACTGAAGCCACAGTCACAATTGCCAGCAGGGAAGCAAAACGATTTACACACATACAAGCTAAATACCATATAAGAGAACCCGGCAGCGAGAATAAAATCGCACGCGCATTGCGAGAGCATGTCGTCGAACCTAGCGGAAAATTTGACGCCCTCACTTTTGTCGTCGTTGCCGTTGCACCCACTGACGATTTGGCCCAATCCTTACTAGATTCGGCCAGCCGCGCTATTAACAAACTCCTTATCTAGCGAGTCCACACTTTTTAAAATTCTGGGACTGCGAGCTATGTTCGAATGGAGAAGGGAGGCTCAGCGATTCCGTTCGCGGCAACTTCATTCCGTTGATCACGTTCCTGGGTCTTCCCGATCTTTTCCTTCCACCACTTGGTGCGCGACTTCGGAAGACGGAAGTGTTTGCAGTCCTTGTGACCGTGCCAGTAGCAGCCGTGGACGAAGACGACGGTTTTGAGTTTTGGCAGAACAATGTCCGGACGGCTAGGAAGCTTCTTGTTTTTTGGTCCGTTCACGGTGAAGCGAAAGTCTCTCCGGTGGAGCATTGATCGCAGCAGCATCTCGGGCTTGGTATCCTTCCCGGTAATCCGGGACATGACCCAGCTCCGCTTTTCTTTGGAAAAGACATCTCCCACAGGGAGAGTGTGCATTTCACAACACCAGATCTAAAAAGAATCTCCCCTCACCCACCTACCATTACAATGAAAGGGCTTGTTTATCCTACCCGTCCTGTCTCCTCTTCGTTAACGTCCACGCAAGAATGGCGGAAGGAAAGAAGAAAGGGAACCCACTCATCAATGGGATCATTGGGTTGATTTTTCTCGGGGGCTCGATTGGGGCGATTTGGAAAAATGAGCATCGCTTTGACTACTATCAGGCGGCGAAGGCGACCGAGCCTGCAGAAGCCGTCGGCGAGCTGACCGCCGATCACTTATTTTCCCACACGGGGAGCATGGATCAAGACCTCACCATGAAAGGGAGCTATGTCCAGTCCTTTCAAGGGTTTCTTGAAGTCTCCCGCTCGGCGGAGATCTACGCCTGGGATCGCGACCAGGATGATGATGGCGTTACCTGGAGCAAGGAATGGATGTCCTCCCTCGAGAACAACAGTCGAAATAGTGATTTCAAAAAGCTCCTGACATCCACCAAGATTCGCCCAAAAACTTATCAAGTCGCCGAGCTGAAAATCGCCCCCAAGCAGATTCAATTTGTCGATGAGAACGCAGAGATTCCTCCCTCCAGTCTCCAGCTCTCGAAAAAGGGCACGGACCAGAAGCTGGTGGCGACGCAAGGAAGGTATTTCTACCTGTTTAAGGGCGGAGAAAATGAACTCGGCGACGAACGTCTGTCCTACCGCGGCCTCCCGGTTCCGGAGACTGCGACCTACTTTGGAAAATGGGGCGAGGGCATCGCGGTGGCCCATCAGGCCGAGAAGAAATCAGGCTTGATCTCCGGCATGATCAGCGACAGAGGCATCCTTCATCACCTCGTGGCGGGAGAGCGGGAAACCGCTCTTAATTCGATCAAAGCGCATTTGGCACGCCTAAAGAACATTGTTCGTATCGCCGGCATCGCAGGCGCCACGCTTGGGAGCGGAATCTTTTTCTTCAGCCTAACCCGCGTCCTCATTTTCATCCCTTTGATCGGCCCTTTTGTCAATCGACTCTCCGGCTGGCTTGGAATGCTCCTCGGCTTCCTCCTAGGCCTCATTACCCTGGTGATCGCTTTCCTGACCAGCCAACCGCTGATCCTCGCGCTCTTTATTCTCGCCCTTGGAGCCGGGCTATTTTCCCTGTGGAAAAATGCCAAGCGGAAGCGCGCACATGTTCAAACGCAGCTCTTCAAAACCCTGGGCCATTTTCCTTCACAAAACGAACTGGGGGAACTGGAATTTATCAAACTCTGGCAGCTGGTAGGCGGGGATAGTGAGATCACCGCATCCGAACAAAAAATGCTCAATAAGTGGACCAAGCGCCATCGCTGGAGCTCGGCAAAAGTCGTCGAACTGACTCAACGGGCCCGGGAGGAACTCTCCAAGACGAGCAAGCGGGAGAACCTGGAATCGCTCATTCAATTCTCACTTGCTGATGGTCGTATCGACCGGGCCGAGATGAAGAGCCTTGAACATGGGGCCAAGAAGATTGGGGTTCGGGGGCCGGAGCTATCAACGATGATCCTCCAGCTCCAAAGAGACTGATAAGATCCAGAGACCGTAGAGAAAATCGTCTTAATCTTCTTAGTCTGTGTATGAAAAACTGCGGAAGAACGGGCGCAACCGAGGTTGGAAATCTCGGCTACTTTGATTTGGCCTCACGCTGGTCACCTCAGCTTAATTATATCGGCGGGGTTGCGGAATTTTACGGCGGGGGGATGAAATTCTCCTTCGCGGAGTTTCTTTAGGAATTCAGCGGGGTATTCTTCGATGAATTCGCTTTCGCCGGAGAGGAGCTCGAGGAAGCCGGGATTTCGGGTGGGCATAGGCCTTCGCCAGCGTGCATCATGGGAGTGAGACCGAGAGAAGTTTCTTCCTGCCCTGCTCCAACGAGGTTCTCGAAGGTGAGGAGGTGCTCCCAATCATCCCTGAAGTCATAGACGTAGTGGAAGTTTGGTTCACTCGCAAGAATGGCATCGACGATTCGATTCCCGACGCCGCAGAAGTCATTCTCCCTGACCTCCTTAACGGGGTTACTCGAAAAGGTGGCTTCAACTTTTCCCTGGGAACGGAATTCAAATTGATGCTGGTGGCGGTCCTCCCATCCCATGGAATCCTGAATGGCACAGTGAAGATCAAAAAATGACGCATCGCCGGGAAGACTGAATCTTCGCCACAGCAGCGGATCGCTCCCGCAAAGTTCGACTTTAAAAATCATCCTGAGATTGCCGAAATGCTCCGCGCCGAGTAGGCTTATAGGTTATAATTTGAACTCCTTGAGTTTGACTGTTTGGCCACCTTTGGGCTGGGCCAATTATCTTTCTTTATCTAGGATATTGAGGTGAGCAGGGTGACTATTAGGAAAAGGCTAATTAAGGCTATTGGATTTGGATTATTTGCCCTTTTCTCATTCAGTTCTTGTGGGCATTCACAGGCTCGAAAAGAATATGAAAAGGTTCGGACGCTTAGTCGAGGTCATGAATTGGTGATCTGTCCAATTGATAACGAAGCAGCAGACTTTCTCAAAAAAGTTCGCGAATCTTGGAAAATTCATGAGAAAGAATGCCCAGACCCCATTTTTTCGCAGGTTTTAGCGACGGCTGAGTTTGAGGTGTCGGTATCTGGGACGGTGAGTTTTTATACCCATCAGATTCCAGAGTATTCTTCATCGGATCCTGAGCAGAATTTAAGAGAGGGAGTAAGGGCCGTAACGATGGGAATTGTGCTGTCACAATCGTTAGATGGGCGGATCTATTTTTCGGAGGGGCTATGCTTTATTAAACTGAATGAGAGATGCATTGAGGTTTTTGAGGATCAAGCTAAAGGGCTATCTCGAACTCTTTATGCGAACCTTTAACGCCCCCTTTCTCCCCCCCTCCGCTCCGGTCCAAATGCGCCTTCAAAGCCCTCCCGCCAAAAGAAAATTCCTAGCAGTAATGGTGTTCTCGAGTCTAGTAACGATTTGAAGCAATGGCATCCACTTGGTGCCGAAGTTACGTCGCCGTATACTTTTTCGCCTTCCTCCGGTAGAACGTTCTTCCTGGCCACTGCTCTCTAGGACATCACCCATCTCATCTCCACCCAACGACACCTTTCCTTCCTTTTCCGCCAAAATTAAATTCCCAGCAGTTGCTTCCTTACCAATCCTTTTTTAACCACTAAATCCAAACAACTATGAGTCAGAAAAACCATCCCTCACGTCGAAAGTTTATCGCCGGAGCAGGCGCCGCTATCGGCTTCCCCACGATCATTCCATCACGTGTCCTCGGCAAGGACGCACCCAGCAACCGAATCAACATGGGATTCGTCGGCATGGGTAACCGCGGACGCGGTGTGATGACTGCCCTGATGAATCACAAGAGCGCCCAAGGCATCGCGGTCTGTGATCTGCACGATGATTACAAGGCACCCAACGGCGGTCGCCCACAGGGACTCAAAGAAGGCTTGAGACTTCTCAACGGCGCCAATGCCAAAAAAGGCGGCGCTAAAACCGGCGTGAAAGGCTACGCCGATTACCGCGAGATGATCGCCAATGAAGATCTGGATGCGATCATGTGTGCCACTCCCGACCACTGGCACGCGCTGGTCTGCATGGAGGCCGCCAAGAATGACATCGACATATACTGCGAAAAGCCAATCACTCACCTGTTTGCCGAGGGCTATCACCTGCACCGCGAGGTTTCGAAGAGAAACCTGATTTTCCAGGTTGGATCACAGCAGCGCTCCGAAAAACGCTTTCGTCATGCGGTGGAGATTGTTCGCAATGGGAACCTCGGAAAAATCACCAGGGTCGAAGTCGGCTTGCCTGCGGGAAAAGACAAGCCAGCAGGTGATACCACGATCAAGGCACCACCTAAAGGACTCGACTACGACATGTGGTGTGGGCCAAGCGAAAAACTGCCATTCATGGAAGCACGCTATCACTGGAACTGGCGCTGGCATCTCAGCTACGGCGGCGGCCAGTTGATGGACTGGATCGGTCACCACAACGACATCGCTCACTGGGGGCTCGGCATGGACAAAGCGGGGCCATTGAGCGTCGAAGCCAAAGATTTTGAATACGTCGATGACCTGATGGAAGTTTACAACTCACCGCGTCACTACACCTTTGTTTCTCAGTATCCTGACGACATCGAAGTCGTGGTTTCAACAAAGAACACCATGGGCACCAAATGGATCGGCGAAAACGGCTGGGTCTACGTGACCCGCGGAAAAATCTCAGCATCCAATCCTGAATGGGTTGCCACCAGCGATGGCAACAAAAAAGGAACGAACTTTTCCTTCAACCCAGGCGAGTGGAAAGGGTACCACCCGGGCGGTGGTCACCAGTCGAATTTCATGGAAGGAGTCCTCAACCGTAAAGAGTGTATCTGCTCCGCAGAAACCGGACACCGTACAGCCACTCCAGGCCACATCGCCTATCTCTCACACAAGTTGGGTCGTAAGATCAAGTGGGACAGCAAGGAAGAAAAAGTCATCGGCGACGACGAAGCCCAGAAGAAGCTTATGGCTCTGAATTACCGTGGCGATTGGAAACTGATTTAAGCATCATCTATCTACCTCACTGTAACCGGGACACTCGTGGAGTGCTTCGTAACAGGTGTGCACTCCCCGGGAAACCCCCTTTCTCCCCCCTCCGCTCCGGTCCAAAGGCGCCTTCAAAGCCCTCCCGCCAAAAGCAATTTCCTAGCAGTTTCACCCATCCCAAGGATTTGCGCTTTTCATCTTTAGTGGCCTTGGCGGGAGGTGGACATTGACAAAACGTCGGGCATTCGCTTCTCTTCCTACAATGAAAGCTTTGTACGTTGCGATCATCCTCGTTGCCCAATCTCCGTTGACCTTCGCCCAGTCGGACGATTTCGATGATGGAGACTCTACCGGCTGGACCGAGGTGGACGTTCTCGAAGCAGTGGGCGCGGCAGGAGTGTTTTCCTTTCCCGGGGGAAATTCCTATCGAATGCAGGGTGCCGCTTCTCCGAACCAAGATACCTTCGGCCCGTCGCGAATCGGGGCTTTGCGTGGAGAAGTCACTTACACCGACTTTTATCAATCGATTGATGTCGTCAATTTCGATGAAGCGCTGGACCAGAATATCGGAATGCTCGCCCGGGTAAAAGAGCCCGGCTTGGGGACGCTGGACGGATATGGGTTCACCTACAATCCACTCGATCAGCGAATTTTTTTTACGGTGATCACCGATGAGGGAGGACCCAACTTGGTCGAGGAAGAAGTGCTACTCGATCCAGGAACACCGGTGCGACTTGTTTTCCAGGGAATAGGCGACAGCTTCATCTGCAAAGTTTTCGCTCTGTCTGACCTCACTACACCGGTGGCTACAATGGAAACAACCGACAACACCTGGACCACGGGGACCAGCGGAATTTTCGTGGCCGCCGATGAAAACGATCCCGTCAATCCGACCGACTGCACATTCGACAACTATTTCGCGGCTGCAGAAGAACCAGAAGTATCGACAGATATTTCACTGCTCCGATTCGACGTCGAGGGGGGCGAGTTGGTTCTGGAATTCACCAGCCGCGCAGGCGAGAGCTACGGGGTTTGGAACAGTCCGGACCTGAAATTTTGGCAAGAGGTCACGGACGCTATCCCAGGAGCCCTTGGGCCTACGACCGAGGTGAGAATCACGCATCCGGAGCCCGCAGCGACGAAGCAGTTCTTTGAGGTAAGGCTGGAGTAATAACCCCCCTCCGCTCCGGTCCAAAGGCGGCTTCAAAGCCCTCCCGCCAAAAGCAATTTTCTAGCAGTTCAAACTTAGACCATGAACTGTTGAATCGCGCCGGTTTGTTTGAGGCGATTCCGCTGCATGGTCAGGTCGAGGTCACCGTAGTGCTCGATTGGATTGCCGTAGGCGTTGAGCAAGGTGGTGAACCAGTTGCTTTGGGTCATGTGTCCCTTGGTGCCGTGGAATGGCAGACGGATGTATCGGCCGGCGATGTCGAGCTTGGAGTTCTTGCCAGTCAGCACGACCATGGGGGCCTCGGTGTCCGGGGAGTGGTGGCCGGCGCCGGTCTCGGGCATGTAGATGATGGTGGTGTTGTCGAACATCGTGTCCTTGCCCTCGGGGATGGCCTTGAGTTTGGTGACCAAGGTGTTCACCTGCTTCATGTGGTGGGTTTTGATGACGTCACGCATGAACGCCGAACGACCACCCTGTCCGTGACCGACAGCGTGAATATTGGTCTTCTCCTCATTTTCAGGAAGCGAGGTGATGTCGGTGCCTAAGTCATCAATGGTGTAGGTCACCACGTTGGTCAGGCCTGATGCGAGCGCGGAGATGATGATGTCGGTGTAGGCGGCTTGCTTTTGCATAAGAGTGGCATCGGAACCACCATTGGCGTGGATCGGATCGATTTTGGGCAAGTGCTTGGTGATGACATCACCCAGCGCGGCGACTTTCGTGTTGCGGTCACGGATCGATTGGAGTGAGTCGACCTGGTCACTGATCTTCAACCGCTCTTCACCCTTGAGTCCGGTGAGCCGGCGGGACTCCTGATCGTAGAGGTAATTGAGCAGGGAGTTGTCGGAAGCCACTTCATCGGTGTTGATGACTGACTTGAACAACTCGTTGTAGGCCGTCATGGGGTCGGCATAGCAGTAGTTGCGCTGCTTGGGAGCAGGCGCTGAATACCCTGAGACAATCCCCGTGCGGTGGTCACGTCCGTGAGGCACCGCCAGCGACATTTCCACATGGCCGAAGGGCGAAGGGAAAAGTTTCGCGAGTTCGAAGTCCACGGTGGCCCACTTGATGTTGCTGAGGATATTGCGTCCCGCCTTGTAGGCTCCCATGCAGCCGGAGTAAGAATAATGTCCGCCGCCTGAGATCGACATTGAGATGCCGTGGAGGATGGTCATGTTCTCCTTGTGTCCGTCGAGCGTATTGAGCCAATCGGGCAGCTCGTGTTGGTCCAGATCCAGCTCGAAGGCCTGTTTCTCATCGTGCTTCTTTTTCTGCTCCGATGAAAAGGATTTCAACCCGAACTGATTGGCCAGGTTCCCGTTCGACTTACGAACAAAGACAAAACGATGCGGGAAGCCAGCCGAATTGACCGGAGCGGCCTGTGCGGGAGCGGCAAGCAGATTACTGAATGATGGGGTGAGCGCCAGACCTGTGGCCCCCAGCGTGGTTTTCTTGAAGAATTCGCGGCGATTGGTAGTCATATCAGTTTTTGGTGGTGGCTTTACGGTAGATGAAGGAGTCGGAAGTGAGCAGGGAAACGATCACCTCATCAAAGCTTCCCTCGTTTTCAAGGTAAGCTTTTTCGGCATCGATCAGGGTTTTGGAGTCGGAGAGTGTTTCGTTGCGGCCCATGAAGAAACGGAAGGCGTGACGGATGATGGACTGTCGTGCTTTGTCGGATTTTGCCAAGCGGTCGATCAGGTCAAACGCATCATCAACATCACCGTCTAGTTTAGGGTCGCCGGTGCCATCTAGCACACCTTTTGGATTGATCGGCAGGGTTTTGTAAACCGACAGTTTGGCTCCGTAGATCAACTCAGTGAGCGGCGCTCTATGGTCCGGAGCTTTTTTGATGAGGTTTTCAGGGTGCTCAAGGTTTTCCTCGGTTCGGAATCTTCCGAAGTCGTCGTAGATTTCAAAGGGGAAGCCAAGCGGATCCATTTTCTGATGACAGCGCCAGCAAGCTTCGGCACCGGTCTTGATCTCCATTCGCTGTCGCATGGTCTTGGCATGGTCGGGATCAATCACCGCATCGACGGTGATCGGCACATCGGGGATGGTCCCGGCGAGGAGTTTTTCCTGAACCCATTTGCCACGGTGGATGGGGTCGGTCTCGAGATTCTGGGAATGTGCGATCAGCCAGGCGGGGTGGGTGAGAATGCCCTTGCGATTCGGCATCTTCGCCGGCTGCTGTGCCGGATAATCCCAGCTCCGCCAGTCAACATTCCAGTATGAGGTAACTTCTTCGCCCCGCATCTGCTGTCCGGACCGGCCGAGCACTGGCCCACCGTTCCAGAATCCCATACCGTTTTTCATATAAGGAAGAGCGCCGGATTGGCCATCGCTAAAGTGCAGCTCAAGCCCGGCCATCATCTTCTGGAGCTTCCTGAGGATTTTGGGGTGATCGCCCTTTTTCTCACGCTGAAACTCCCAATGGGTTCTCAAGAAAGCTTCGTGCGGGGCGACGTCTTCCGGCTTCCATTCCTGCCAGTCTTGGTCCTTGAAGTGGTCGTAAATCTCTTTCAGGGCATCGGAAGCAGCCGTCATCGAGGCGTTATCGCCGTTGTGAAAAATGTAGAACTTGTCGGTGGTCAACAACTCTTCAAGCACCCGCTCATCCTTGTCGAGAATATGTTCGACCAGCATGTCCGCCTCTTCGATCAGTCTGCTGACCGCAGGTTCGTGGCGACCGGCCCCAAACCGGCTGTCGTCCTTGAAGACCTTGAGCGCCTTGGGATAGCCGAAGAACTCACGAAAGAACCGCAACTTCCGGATCGGCTGGTTCGTCACGCTGGGGTTAATGTTGGCGGCCTGCACCGCTTCGTCGATGATCGTCCACTGGTCGCGGCGTTTGAGCATCCGGCGCACCTCGCGCGCGTAATCCTCACGCGTATTAAGCCGACCTTCTCGTGCAACCTTTGCCAGTTCCTCGTCCGGACTTGAGTCGGTCAGCGCGTAGGCGAGGGCATAACTCGCATCTCTCGGCGAGATCATCCGTCGGCCATGCTCATCTGCGGCACCCGCTCCAAATTCGTGGCGGTAAGCAAATTCGGTATTCAAGATCAAGGACTCGATCAACTTAGTAATCGCCTGCTGCTGCTCGAGTTTGACCATGAACTTCTTGAGCAGCTCCCGGTTCTCGGCACGCTCCGTATCACTCGGCGGACGCTCAAAAATCTTGGCATACAACTCATCGATCATTGCGTTGATCCGGGCATCATCCGCACCAAGCGCTGACTCGCGTTCCTGCTTGAACGACTTGGTCCAGTCGGACACGCATTTTTCAATGATCGCCTGGTAGCTGTCACCCTTCTCGCGATGCTTCTTAATCGTCGCAACGATCACTTTCATCTCCCCATCATTTAATGGCTTATACGTTGGTGCTGATCCACGTTTCTTGGCTTCTCGGTATATAAGATCCATGTCCCAGTGATCCCAGAACACCTTCATCATCGTGATACGGTTCTCAATACGATAAGCGGAGACGCCTTGCCTGACCCAGTCGCCTTCGGCTAGCAGGATGATCTTTTCATAGTCTGCGCGCTGGTCATCCAAGTAAGGCATCCAGGGCGAGCCCTTGTCATCCTTCATCACCTTGGTCGTATCCTCCGAGACTTCGTGTGGGGATTTCTTGTGAGTCACAATGCTTCGGAGCACCGCGTCGAGGTCTTGTTTGTCTTGTGAGTTGAGGAACTCGGGGCGTAGAATACGATAGGTTTTCTGCCCAGGAAACTTTCTTTTGCGCATGCCTGGGAAAGGGATATCAACACGCTCAAGCTTGGGCAAAAGCGCCTCATGCTTGTCGCCATAAATCTCCTGAAGCAGGCGATCCATGTATGTGTCGGTGGCCAGGAAGTCTTTGCGTGACCGCAGTATTTCCCGGTGCTGCAGCTCGTCCTGCATCAAGGCATACATCGCCGGGTAGTGCGCCTTCATCACCGACGCGGACGCCATGTGTCCGGCGATCCGCTTGGCGTTGCCCACCATCGTCAGCAGGTGACCGGTCGTCAACGCATCATTGCCGAAGTAGCGAACGCCGACCTTCTCAGGCAGGAGGTAGGGATTGGTGATCGTTCGACGGAATTTGTTGCCATGCTCGGTCTTCGGGCTCCAATGGATGCCGCTATCGCCTGCGACCGTGTAATTGTTGCCGTAAATTTCCCTCCTAGGTTCGTAGTCAAGCAGGCGGTTCACTTTTTCACTAAAAATAAATTCGCTCACCAGCCAACGGCGGTCTGCGGTGAACCCGGGAAGGTCGGCATGCTTTCCAGAAAATAGTTCTTCATGTTTGACGACGTTCCCGTATTCGGAGCGCCTGAGTTTTTCGGCCAAAGCTTTCGCCGCATCGCCCGTCACCTGGCTCTCAAGCCATTTGATGAGGATTTTTCGTTCGGCCTTGGTCGGCTGTTTCTCATCCTCAGGGGGCATGTCTTCGAAAAGCACCGCTTCATTTGCATCGCTGTAGAGCGTTTTCAAATCGACAGGATCGATGGTATCAAGCTGATCCAAGCGGATATCACCCTTCTGTTTGTCAACACCATGGCAAGAATAGCAATGCTTCTCCATGATCTTCATCGCCTTGTCCTTCAGGACGGTGGGGTCGAACTCGGACTCCGAAGTGTCGCTTTTCGACAACATGTTTTCTGCAGCGGCTCCTGATTGCCCGACACAGAAAGAGCCTGCCGCGATCGCGATGAACGCGCTGGAAAGGAATTTTGAAACAACGAATTTCATTTTCACTGGATTAATTACTCTAGCAAGCCTCAGACCTTACAAACAACCCCCTTTCGCCCCCTCCGCTCCGGTCCAAAGGCGCCTTCAAGGCCCTCCCGCCAAAAGAAAATCCTAGCAGTCAAAATCCTAGCAGTCAAAATCCTAGCAGTCAAAATCCTAGCAGTTACTATACGATCTACAGAAACAATCATATGGATAAACCACCTAAATTAAAGATGAAGCAATGCGTAGCCATATGGACTCCGTTCATGTTTTCATGCGTTTTGTCGGCGTTGACCTTGGCTGAGCACGCCTTTGCACTATTGAGGCATGCAGAAAGGGGAAGCAATGCCATGCCTAGTCTTCCTATCACTTTCATCGCATTTATGCCTATGTGTTTTTTCTTTGTATGCAATGCGCTACATCTGCTCAAGAAAGAGAATGAGCTATTGAAATCTGAACTAAATGAAGCGTAGATCCAGGCGCGGTGATCAACTCCGTTCGTTCCTCACTACGTGAGCACGCTTCACGTTCGCTGGAACCAACCCCCTTTCGCCCCCTCCGGCCCAAAGCCAGCTTCAAGGCCCTCCCGCCAAAAGCAAATTCCTAGCAGTTAAAGGAAATGAGAGCGTTCTTGTCACGCTAACTATGACTGTTCCCCATCAAGGATATTTTTACGCATATGATCTTCAAGTAGCCGTCTGACCTTTTTCTTTTTACTCACATTATTTAGGTAAACTCCACACATAATCAAGGTCCAGACTAAATTAGTCCTTACCGGGTACTCAAAGTCCCCGTATGAGGCCTGCATAGACCATGACACCAAGACAGTAGCGAACACAAAGAGGAACGGAGACGTCCAAATATCACCATATCTATAAGCGTAGGATTTACAGATTTGGCATCTGTCATAGTTCTTAGGAACACCCGGAAGTTTTTTTCTGACCGAGTCAACTCCAACCTTCCTGCATTTAAGGCAGCAAACTGCGTCTTTCAAATCCTCTGGCAGCTCTCTTCCTTTCATTACCTATTTTGCTGACCCATAGGGAAGGCCGGTAATCGCATCGTCAAATGCACAACTTGGTAACAGGCAACAGAGGGGAAGGATACACCAAGGGCTCCGAAGGAGCTTTTGTAAGAGGCGAACAATCATATATATTATTAATCCTGCAGGATCCGATGCTGGTGCACAAGCTCCAATTACTCTGTAACCTTCACAGCCCAGATCAGGGCGCCGAAAACAGGTTGCGGGGTGATTTGGCTTTGCCCGTCCGCGTCATTGTGCTAGGGAGGTAGCATAAATCGTGACCTTCTCTCGTTGCTGATGATATTCCCGCTTCTCTCTGTTCTTGCCGGATGTGATAATATTACAACAGTAAAGATAGATGTTGGGAAAGTTAGGATCACAGACAAAGGGGATGATGATCTGAGCCGTGTAACGATCAAATGCAACAACGGGGTGGTTATTGACGCAGACTGGAAGAGAAACTCCGCCTCGATATCACCAGCGGACCCGGCGAGGCTATCATCGAAGATCTCAAACTCCTCGATCACCCCAAAAAAGTCCTCATCGATTGGACCCCTTACGAGGAGAAAGAAAACGAGTTGCATGCTGCCTTTTTTGACAAGGGTGACATTAGCGCCTCCGCCAATCGAACAGCTTCGCCTCCTCCACTTCTGTCTTCCGTAAGACCATAATTAACGATTACCTCCAACCTGCCGCTCCAACCGAAGCACCCTCATCTTATGCTCAAAATCATCCTCTCACTCTTCCTCGCCCTACCCCTCGCCGCGGCAAAGAATCCAAATATTCTCATCATCATCGCCGACGACTGCACCTTCAGCGACCTTCCTCTCAATGGCGGTCAGAACGCCAAAACACCCCACCTCGACGCCTTCGCAAAACAATCCCTCGTCTTTGACCGGGCCTACCTCGGCATGGCGATGTGCTCGCCCTGCCGCTCCGAGCTTTACACCGGTCGCTTCCCCCATCGCAACGGTTGCGCCTGGAACCACGGCACCTGCCGCCCCGATACCAAGAGTATTCCTCACTACCTCGGCCCTCTCGGCTACCGCGTCGGACTCACCGGAAAAGTCCACGTCAAACCGAAGTCAGTCTTCCCCTTCGAACACGTTCCCGGATTCGATCCCTCCTGTGTCCGGAATCCCACCAATTCCCACGATCTCACTGGCACCAAGAAGTTCATCACAAGTAATCCGGAACAACCTTTCTGCCTCGTTGTTGCGCTCACCGAGCCTCACGCCCCATGGGTCATGGGTGATGCTTCCGTCTACCTGCCCAAGAAAATCAAACTTCCTCCTTACTTGGCCGACACCCCGATGACCCGGAAGCAATTCGCAGACTACCTTGCCGAAATCACCTACATGGATTCCCAGATCGGAGAACTCCTCGCCCTCCTCGACGAAACCAGTCTAGCCGACGACACCCTCGTCCTCTTCACCAGCGAGCAGGGAGCGCAGTTCCCCGGCTGTAAATGGACCAATTGGGACAACGGTCTCCACACCTCCCTCGTCGCCCGCTGGCCCGGAAAAATCGCTCCGGCCCGCACCAAAGCCATCGTGCAATACGCCGACGTTCTCCCCACCCTCATTGACCTCGCCGGTTCCGAACCAGCACCCGAAAAATTCGACGGCACCAGCTTCGCCGCCGTCCTTTATGGCGAGCACGCCAATCATCGCGAACACGCCTTCGGCATGCACAACAACTACCCCGAAGGCCCGTCCTACCCCATCCGCTCCGTCACCAATGGCAATTGGCGCTACATTCGCAATCTTGCCCCCGAAAGCCTCTACATCGAAAAGCACCTCATGGGCCGTAACGAGCACAATCCCTACTGGGCGACCTGGGTCTTCTCGTCCTTCTCAAATCCGCACCACGAAAAACTCATCAACCGGTTCATGAAACGCCCCGCCGAGGAACTCTACCACACCGCCGAAGATTATTTCGAAATGACCAACCTCGCCGACAATCCCGCACACTCCGAAATCAAGAACAAGCTCTCCAGGATTCTCGACCAACAACTCAAAGAACAAAGAGACCCCGGTCGAATCCTCGACACCAAAAAGGCCCACCGCGCCGCCGCCCGGGGAAACCCTCTCTTCCAATCCAAGCCATGAGAATTTCTCTCTTGCTCGCATTCAGCCTCTCGAGCTTCACCTTCACCGCAGAATCCGCAGCCCCCAAAAAGCCCAACATCCTCATCATCGTTGCTGACGATCTCGGTTATGCCGACACCGGCTTCAACGGCAGCAAGACTGCCATCACGCCCAAGCTCGACAGCTTCGTCAAATCGGGCATCAAGCTCACCGATTTTCGGGCCTGCCCCATGTGTTCCCCTACCCGGGCGGGACTCCTCACCGGACGCTGGCCTCTCCGCTTTGGCATGATGCGGGCCGTCATTCCACCATGGTCAACATACGGACTCCCGGAATCCGAAAACACTCTCCCCGAACTCCTTGCCAAGGCCGGATACGAACGGCGTGGCATCATCGGCAACTGTCTCTTATACACATCTCCGAGCCCA
>OJEC01000137.1_pt1 | contig 16181 bp, 17 predicted proteins | sample 1592971 | NCBI WGS metagenome assembly OJEC01 (sample SAMN05416709, study PRJEB24817) | seawater metagenome | isolation source: Sea water | place: Canada:Atlantic | collected 2013-07
TGTATAAGAGACAGGAGCAAATTAATTACTGAGACGGGAAACTTTGCCACTGACCTTTATTTATTGCAAGGCTTAGCCAAATTACTCGGCGATCATATTGAGGTCATTGCCCTACCTAGAGATGAAGTATTACAAGCCGTTGATGAAGACACTGCACTAGTGCTCTTAACCCATGTGCACTTTAAGACTGGCTCGATGTGGGATATGGCAAGTGTGACTCAAATAACACAAGCTCAAGGTGCCTTAATGATGTGGGACCTCTCCCACTCTGTGGGTGCCATGCCGATTGAACTAGATCAGAATAATGCTGACCTAGCTGTTGGTTGTACCTATAAATACCTTAATGGGGGTCCAGGTGCCCCCGCCTTTGTTTATGTAGCCCAACGCCATTTAAGCCAGTTTGAGCAACCCCTCACAGGCTGGTTAGGTCATGCTAAACCATTTGATTTTGTGGACGATTACCAAGGCGCAACGGGCATTGAGCAAGCCATGTGTGGCACTCCAGCCGTGCTGGGTAATGCGGCCTTAGAAGTGGCCCTAGATCTGATGTTGTCAGCAGATATGGCACAAGTAAGACGCAAGTCACAACATATGGGTCAACTGTTTATTGAATTAATTCAACAACGCTGCCCTTGGTTTGAATTAGGTTCACCCACCAACCCTGAACAACGCGGCAGTCAAGTGTCCTTGACCCATCCCCAAGGCTACGCCATCATGCAAGCTTTAATCGCACGCAATATTGTGGGGGATTTTAGAGCCCCCAATAATCTGCGTTTTGGTTTCACTCCCTTGTATCTCAGGTATGTAGACCTATGGGATTGTGTTGAAGCCTTAGTGGACATTATGTCCACAGAAAGTTGGAATCAACCTCAGTTTTTAAAACAACAAGCTGTTACCTAACTAACACTCATTAACCTAGATGGCTAGGTGGCTATATTGCTAGATGAATTTGAGTGTTCATAGACGGGTTTGGGTGCACATTAGTGTTGGCTGTAATCTCTGTTTTAGTTTTAGGCTTGGAGCAGGCAACCACACTCTTATTCATCATTGTGCTGCCATTAATTGGGCGCCTTAGTTGGATGCCTTAATATCTTAGCTTCATTAAAAACTCTTTTTTGCATACTATTTATATCTCTACTTGATAAATGTCATCCAAATCTGACAAGCCTTTGTGACTCACATGTAGGTTTTTGATGACGCCATCATGAATGCCATAGATCCAACCGTGTATCTCTAGCGGTTGATTTTTTTGCCATGCCGTTTGTACAATTTTACTATGTGCCAAATTAGCCACTTGCTCAGTCACATTAATTTCACACATGCGACTCAGTCGTGCCTCTTGATTAGGTAAGTCTTGTAATTCAACTCGGTGGCGTAACGCTATATCTTTAACTGACCGCAACCAGTAATCACTGATACCAGCGTTGGTATTTTCCATGGCCACTTTAACGCCACCACATCCGTAATGACCACACACGATAATATGCTCAACTTTTAACACATCAACAGCAAATTGGATGACTGATTGACAGTTAAAATCAACGTGTTTTACCAAATTTGCTACATTGCGATGCACAAAAAGCTCTCCAGGCAACATGTCAACAATCTCGTTTGCTGGCACGCGACTGTCGGAACAACCGATCCACAAATACTTAGGGGCTTGTTGCTTCGACAAGGTAGCAAACAACTCAGGTTGTTCTTGGGCCACTTTTTTGGCCCACGCTTGGTTGTTGTCTAAAAGTTTTTGAATCGTCATAAAATTGCCCTAATTACTGAAATAAATTTAATATTAAAACCCTAAATAATATGAAAAAACTATGTTTTTAGAGTGATCTAGTGTGTACTAGCAAATAAATCAAAACAAGTCTTTCTTGTGCCAACTGAGACTATGAGCTATGCCATCTATAGATGAAAAAAAGGGTTTACAACGCATTCAAGCTAAACAGCAAAGAGCTAAAGCGTTTGCGCTCAACCCCCGAGCAGGTGAACAAGTCTGCCAACAATTACTCAACTCAAAAAAGCTAAAACCCAATCAAATTGTCGCTGTGTATTGGCCTTTAGGCGATGAACTTGACCCTATGCCACTCCTTAACGGACTGCATGAGTTAGACCATCAAACAGTATTACCAGTAATGCTGGGCGCTGGAAAACCTTTGCTATTTCGCACGTGGGCTCCCAATGATAGGTTAAAGATTGCCCAGTTTGGCACCTATGAACCCTGTGAGGATAAGCATGCCTTAAAGCCTGACATTATTTTAGCACCCCTTTTAGCGTTTGACCGTCATGGGTATCGACTTGGCTACGGCGGTGGTTTTTATGACCGCACCATTGAGAACCTGCGTCAAACCAAGTCAGTGTCAGTATTTGGTGTCGCTTATGCTGCCCAAGAGATGAATCAAGTCATTAAGGGACCTTTTGACCAGCCCCTAGACGCCGTGGTGACCGAACAAGGGGTTATTTCGTTCAACCCTTAGCCCATATAACTCAGGGCATAGAAACCTTTAAAGCGGCGGGTACGGCGACCCACCCAAGACCTTCTATATTAAATTCTAAGATCGTTTCGGATTGATTAGACTCCAGAAGCTTAACTCCCATAAGCATCACATGCTTGCCCCCTGGCGCTAAACTTAAGGATGTTCCAGCAGCAATCACCCAACCATCACTTGCATGGCGCATCTGCATCACTTTATTGACCATAACCATGTCGTGTAGTTCTGCCATCTTACTAAAGGGGGTTCTCACTGCGATTACTTTGATGTCGTTAGAGGATGTGTTTTCTATGTCTACGTAGCCCGCAGACATTTGCATGCCAGGCATGGGCATTTTGACCCAAGTATGAGAGAACAAAATCTGATCTGTAGCAGATGCATTAACAACAAGATGAATGGGCAACAGTGCCATGACGACCAACAGTCGTATTATGAGTTTCATTAGAAGATCCTTTTCGATGATTGAACGATTTTTAAGACGCCAATAATATCAGTTTAAAAAAAAACCATCGATAGGTTAAAGCCCCTATTTACTAAATTTTAGCTCTCTAATATACCAGTAAGCGCCAGTGCTCTAAGGCTCTCTTGCTTTATACACATAAGCTGTGGATAACACTGTGAACAAATATTGGAAAAAAGCCTAAAAGCCTATTATATCGGCCTTGTTAACAAACTGGTTGTTTTTTAACCACATTGATTTAAACCAATTATTTCAATAGGTTATGAATGTCAATCGGTTAATTTAAGAAATTTTATAGGCCATTAGCTTGAATTTATACGTCACTTAATAAATGTCCACAACAGGCACTATAAAATTCAACAAGTTAGCGATGTCAAGAATAATCATACAAAAAAATGACATAAAAAGACTCATTTTTTACTCTTACTATTGACACTTTTTTAAAATCAATCACTTACAGCTGGCGAATAAAAACTGGACTTGTGGTTAAGCTCAGCAGGTTCTCTGCTGCTTGATTTAAGATGGTCTGGCGAGCTTGACGACTGGCCCAAGCTGTATGTGGTGTAATAATGAGATTATCTTGCTCTAACGCCAATAGTGGATGATCCTTTGGAGGTGGTTCTTGGGCTAACACATCAATGCCCGCACCTGCTATTTGACCTTCTTCTAAAGCTTTAAGCAATGCAGCCTCATTTACAATTCCGCCCCGAGCACAGTTGATGAGTAATGCTGTATTGGGTAAAGCACATAACTGTGGCCAATCAATTAAGTCGGTAGTGTCCTCAGTTAGCGGGCAATGTAATGAGAGAATGTCGACTTGAGGCAACATTTGTTCTAAAGGGATGCGTCCCGCACTGGGTTTCTGCCCCACCCTAGAAGCGATTAGTATGATCATACCAAAGGCACGAGCTAAGTCAGCCACACCCTTGCCAAGATCTCCATAACCGACGATGCCAAGGGTTTTACCTGTTAAGCTTTCGACTGGATAATCTAATAGACAAAATTGCTGGCTTCGACTCCAATCTCCATTATTAATAGCCCGTCGATAGTTGAGCATTTTTGTACTCAAGTTAAGCATTAGCATTAAACAATGCTGTGCCACCGACTCTACGCCATAGGCCCTGCAATTTTGTACACTAATACCCAGTCTTGCCGCTGCGGCTAGATCAATATTATTAACCCCAGTCGCAAGCACAATAATGTGCTTAAGTTGAGGCAGTTGATCCAAACAGGAGGCATCCAAAACCACTTTATTAACTAATACAATTTGGGCATGCGCAAGGCGCTTAACGACCTCATCAGGTTGGGTGCTCTGATGACAGCATAAATCATGATTCAAGACGCTTAGCGGGCTAAAGTCTAAATCGTCTGGGCCTAATGTTTCTGCGTCTAAAAGTACTACTTGCATGGCCTAGACTTCCAATGGGGATTAATTAATCGGCTAATGTTTGTTGTAAGCGCCATAGAATTTCTTCTGCATACACATTACGTGCAGGCTGACCCTGATCATTTAATACTTGGACATAGACACTATTGAGTGTTTCTTCAAAGTGCAACTGGAAAGATCCCACATAAGTGTATTCCCCTGTTTCACTCACGTCACCTTGATCATCATCTTCAAACACATAAATCACTTTGCCACCTAACCAAACTTTATAGCCTTTCTTGTCTTCCAGACTTGTCCCCTTGGCAGCTATTTCTGGGTCTGATGAATAAATGGGACGCTCTGCCACCGTGTCTTCGTCTTTGCCACCCAACAGATTGACCTTAACCTTTGTTCCAGGTTCCCTTTTACTACCTGAATGTAAATCTTTAAACCATCCCCAAACACCTTCTGATGTAGATGCTGTGGCTTGACTTGAACGCAGATGACTTGTGTGGGTAAAATAAATCTTTTTAGCAATTTCGTCATAACTACCCACATCAAAGGATGCCATAGCCTTAAGTACGTTGGTCAGGGCCTGGTCATAATTCATATTAAGCTGAACTAGGGGCCGCCCAAATTGGTCTTTACCCAATAAAGGTACTTGGTACAATTTAGTTTCATCCGTTTTTTGCACGACTAACGCTGTTTGGCTGAGGTGGCGCAGTAGTTCAAAGGTAATCTCTGATTCATTATCTAAAGCGCGGCTAGTAGCTTCCCAATCAATCTCTTTTTGATCCTCAATTTCAAGCTGAGTCAATTGTAAAAAATCCAAAGACAGCTCAACTCTATTGGGTGCTATCTCAGTGAGTTCAACTTTCACTCGACCATAAGCAATATCTTCATCAGATTTAGTTAAACTACGAATCCAACGAGCTATAAAATTATCTGAAGGCGCTTTTTCTGAGAGGGAAAACCATTCTGTTTCAACTGTTTGATCACTCGCGTCTTTTTCTATGGCAATACCTTGGTTGGACCAAAATTGCGCCACATGACCTTGCACCTTAGCTAAGCTACCAGCCACACTAATCCGTTGTTGACTAGCACCCCCTATTAGACGGGCTGAATGACTGCCTGCTTGAGCAAACACAAAGTCGGGCCTTGGAGCCTCTTCGATACCTGCGGGGGCATCTGACTGCTGGGCCGCAGGAATGATTAGTAAATCATTTTGAACTTGAGCATCATTTAAACCTGCTGGCACACTGATACGATCAATAACTGTAGATTGAGCATAATCTAAGCTTTTATCTCTGAGAATACTGTCTTCATTATTACTAAGAAAGGGAGTCGCAGAGCATGCCGTAAGTAACATAAAGACCAAAATTAGTGGGAAGATATGCGCTGATGTATAACCTTGTTGTTTCAAAATGTCGTCCAATTGTTTAAGATGGCTCCAAACCCCTATGATAACACTTTTAACTGAGACTACCCATATGAGCCTGACTATTGGCCAATTAGTGCCCCCCTTTAAAGCCCCAGCCACTAACAATATTGAATTTAATTTAGATCAATTAAAAGGTCAATTTATAGTGCTCTATTTCTATCCAAAAGATGCAACTCCCGGTTGCACTACAGAGGGCCATGATTTCAATGCTTTACTCAGTGAGTTTAAACAACTCAATTGCAAAATATTCGGTATTTCTAGAGATACGATAAAAAAGCATGAGTCCTTTAAAGCCAAACAGGGTTACAACTTTGAACTCATCAGTGATGAGAGTGAAGCCTTGTGCCAGTTATTTGATGTCATTAAGCTGAAAAAACTATACGGCAAAGAATACCTGGGCATTGATCGTAGTACTTTTGTTATCAATCCAGAAGGGATGCTCATACAAGAGTGGCGTGCGGTCAAAGTAGACCAACACGCTCAGCTTGTATTAGATTACCTTAGCCAGTTAACAACTTCTTAGGCCAAGCATTCATTACGGCTTTAATTAAGGTGGCCAAGGGAATAGCAAAAAACACGCCCCAAAGGCCCCAAATACTGCCAAAGAACAACACGGCTACTATAATAGCAACCGGATGCAAATTAACCGCTTCTGAAAACAACAAAGGGACAAGCACATTGCCATCTAGGGCTTGAATAATGCCATAAACAATAATGAGGGTGTAAAATTCTGTAGAAACGCCCCATTGCACATAACCGATCAATGCAACTGGAATGGTAACAAGAGTTGCACCTATATATGGGATGAGTACTGACATACCCACAATGACGGCGAGTAAAGCCGCGTAATTCAACCCAAACCACAAAAAGGCAACATAAGTAACGCTACCGACAATGGCAATTTCTACCACTTTCCCACGCACATAATTGGCAATTTGTTGATCCATTTCAAGCCATACGTGGCTTAAGATGTTGCGTTTTAAAGGTAAAAATGAGGTAAACCAAAGCACCATCATGTGGCCATCTTTTAGAAAGAAAAACACTAAGATGGGTACTAAAACTAAAAACACTAACCAAGTGAGTGATTGGCCAATCGAAGCCAATGAAAAAGACACTAATAATTGGCCTGAATTGCCAACCTCAGCCATTGCTGCATCAGCGAGTTGTTTAATTTGGTTAGCACTGACCAGTTCAGGATATTGCTCTGGCAATAGCATGAACAAGTCCATTAATTTTTCTAGCATGAGTGGTAAATTGCTGAGCAAATCCGTTGCTTGTTGCCACAACAAGGGTAATACAATAAACACAAAGGTTAAAAGTAAGGCGATAAATAAACTATAAATACCCCATACGGCTGGCAAATGATTAACCCCAAAACGCTCCAGCCACTGCACCAATCCGAGCGTTAAATATGCCAAAATCATACTGGTTATGACTGGCGCCAGAGAGGCTCCAAACATCAAAATCGTAGTTAAACCAGCAGCTAGCAAAACCAATAAAAGCAGCGCTTGCTCATCAGCAAAAAAGTGATCTAACCAAGAACGGAATACTTTAAACATGTGTTATCCTAATTTTTTTCAATGAGGTAGTGATAAACTCCATCAATACACTCATTTTGAAGCAACGTGTGCCCAACTAGTTGAACCCAAACGGCAAAGTCTTTTTGGGAACCCGCATCCGTTGCCAGCACTTTAAGTTTTTGGCCCACTTCTAAATGATTTAAAGCTCGTTTCGCTTTTAATAGAGGCAACGGACATTGCAAACCTTGAGTATCTAGCAGTTGTTGCCACGGTAATGTGTTCAACGACATTTTATGGTCCATATTATATCTCATCTTCATTAGAAGGAATTTCGCAATGAGACGCTACATTATAGGTCAAGGGGCTCCCCAGTCCTATCTATGCTTAATATATTTTATTAACCTTTTATTACGCATCAGGTGTGGCTGGCTAGTCATATGCTTATCCACCGTATCAATGACAGGTCTTTTGCCAAGCGCTCACGCCACTAATTTACCCATCATCAACACCCATAGTTCTGCTCACATGAGCCTAGACGATGAATATCGCTTTGGTCATATTATTGCGGGTAGTATACGACAACAGTTGCCCTTATGGGACGATTTGGCCGCACTAAAGTTCATTAATGATTTAACCCAACCCTTAATTAGTCGCAGCCAACTTAATAAAAAAACCACCCACCTTTTTATTATTCGCAATAAAAACATTAATGCCTTTGCCGCCCCTGGAGGCATTATAGGAGTCAATACTGGGCTCATTATGCAAGCTGGGGCGATAGACGAATTGGTGGCTGTTCTGGCCCACGAGGTGGCTCATCTTAGCTTGCGGCATTACGTTCAAACTCAGGCCCAAGAAAAAGCCCAGATGCCATTTTATATGGGCGCATTTCTAGCATCCATTTGGATGGCAGGTAACGTAAGTGGCAACATTGGTGAGGCTGGATTTTATGCCACTCAGTCTATGCTTCAACGCAGCCAACTTAAATATAGCCGCATTCATGAGCGGGAAGCAGACCGCATTGGCTTTGAATTAATGGAGCAAAGTCCATTTGATGTAAACCATATGCAAAGCTTATTAGAACGCCTGCAGTCGCCCTTTGTTAAAGAATCTCCAATGTGGGAGTGGGCTCGAAGCCATCCAATAAATAATGAACGTGTGGCCGACATTAGCCAGCGCATATTAATCAATCAACCTAGCCCTAAACGACATGGTTTTGACCTTAGCTTTGAGTTATTGAAAATTTATCAAACGGCTCAACTGTCTAAAACTCCTAAGCTTTCTCTTGATCAACTAAAACTCAATTTTGATCCTTTGGACAATAATTACGGGACTTTGGTATCTTACACACAAGCGCTTGGCAACATCGCTACAGGGGAAGTAAAGCAAGCTAGCCAACAACTGCAAGCCTTATCAATACAACATCCCAATGCAACACTAATTTGGTACAGTTGGATGCACAACTTACTCAGCCAAAACCAAACACAAGCCGTATTAGAGCAATTGCAGTCGAGAAGGCTTCAGCGTCGTGACGATAGTCTGTCGCTATGGATCAATGCTTTAGCTTTGCGCAAAGCGGCTCAGCCAAAGGCCTCTATGCAAGTTTTATTAACCCTACTCGAAGCACAGCCGACATGGGCCATTGGTTGGCGTACAGTGGCTGAATGGAGCATCTTAGACCAGCGATTACAGCTTAACCATATGGCACAGTCTAAATGGCATTTATTGCGGGGGGAAGCTCAACTAGCTCTTAAACAAGTCCAATACGCTAGTCAGCAACAAACAGATACCCAAGCAGGATCTTTGTCATTGCAGCGGAAAAAAGCCTTACGCCTTATCAATGACCAAGCCGAGTTTAACTAGCTGCTGCGAAGTCCATCAGTCGTTGCAGCGGTTTTAAGGCCTGTTGTTGCAGAGCTGGATCGATAATAATTTCATTATGCCCAAGCAGTAACACTTGCTCTATCTTGTCGAGGTCATTCATGGCCATCCAAGGACAATGGGCGCAACTGCGGCACGTCGCACTATTGCCAGCCGTAGGTGCTTCCATCAGCAGTTTATCTGGAGCAGCCTGTTGCATTTTATAAAAGATGCCACGATCTGTTGCGACAATAAATTCTTTGTTGGGCATTTCTTGTGCCGCTTTAATCAACTGCGTGGTCGAACCCACAAAATCTGCAATTTCAGCCATAGCATAAGAAGACTCAGGGTGAACTAGCAAAGCAGCATCAGGGTATACCTGTTTCAGCTGTTCGACTCCAAGCACTTTAAATTCATCATGTACGATACATGATCCAGGCCAAAGCAACATGTCAGTGCCTGTCTGTTTTGCAATGTAACGACCCAGATGCTGGTCTGGTCCCCAAATAATAGGTTTGTCTTCCGCCGCCAAGTGTTCCATTAACTTTACTGCAATACCTGAAGTCACAACCCAATCTGCGCGTGCTTTAACTGCTGCCGAGGTGTTGGCGTAAACTACGACTGTATGGTCTGGATGTGCATCACAAAACGCGGTGAACTCATCAGCTGGGCAGCCAATATCAAGTGAGCATGTGGCTTCTAAAGTGGGAACTAAAACACGCTTTTCGGGGCTTAGTATTTTTGCTGTTTCACCCATAAAGTGAACACCAGCAACAATTAGTGTAGAGGCTGAAGTTTGGCTACCAAAACGAGCCATTTCCAAAGAATCTGAAATACAGCCACCTGTCTCTTCAGCTAACTCTTGAACTAAGGCATCCGTATAGTAATGGGCAACTAAGGTAGCATTTTGTTGTTTAAGTAGGCGCTTGATACGTTTTTTTTGTGCACCTACATCGACAATAGATGGCATATTTTTTAAATGTTCATGTGCCAAATGTTCTTGCACCAACACCCTTGCCGAAATGTCTTTAGGGGTCATCATAAAAGCATTCGAGTCGGACATATTAATTTACTTTCTCTAGGGCTAAACGCGCTGCTGATGACTCTGGATACTCAGCTAAAACCCGTTGCAGCAGTTGGTTAGCTTTATCAACGTTACCTGTATTTTGGTAAGCTACTCCCGCTTTATAAAGCGCGTCTGGAATTTTTCTGTGTTGTGGGAATTTAGAAATCACATATTCAAAAGACACTACTGCTAAAGATGCATCGCCTTGCACCATATAGACCTCTCCTAACCAATAATACGCATTGCCAACAAGATCACTTTGTGGAAAGTTTTTCACAAAAGCTAATAGTGCGACAACTGAAGCATCAAACTGACGTTTTCTAATAAGCGCATATGCAGCCTTATAAGCGACATTGGCAGCTTCTGGATCATTTGGTGCTTGCCCTGCTAAGGTTTGTGTCTCAGTTGTAGATGTCTCAGTTGCAGATGCGATAGGCACAGCTGTCAAACTGTCATTAACTTGACTAGCAACAGTTTGCGGCTGCGTTGTTTGATCAGTTGCAGACACTACTCGAGACTCTTTTGTCACTGGAGCGGCAGTCGATAAGCTAACAATACGACGATCTAGGTCTAAGTAACGTTGCTTTTGATCCTCTTTGAGTCTTCCTAAATTATAGTTGAGCTCTTCGACTTGACCACGCAGTTGTTGGACTTCTTGTTGTAACATTTCGACCAGGTCAAAGATTTGTGCATTGGCATTGGTGTTACCTGTGTTGGTTGCTAAATCCACTGTGACCGGAGCAACAGGGGCAGCCTGCATGGACTGAAGGGAAGGATTAGACTGAGCTGCAGTGTCATTGACCAAATCAGTAACCGGTACAGTCGTATTAGCGCTGACTTCAGCAGACACAGCCAAAATAAAAATTAATAATGCACAAGGATTATTAGTTTGAGACATGCAGTCCAACCTCAAAAATGACCGAATTAATAAACAAAAAACCACCGATGTGGCGAGCACAACGATGGTATTTAGGGCGGGTAAAGGTCTACGTCGTTTTGGTAGACCCTAGCATTCGCTAGTAGTTAACGTAACGTACTTCTACCCGACGGTTTTCGGCCAAAGAAGCGCTATCGCTGCCTGAATTAACAGGACGTTCTTCACCAAAGCTGACCACTTCAATTGCTTCTATAGAGACACCTTGTACCACTAGATAACGGCTTACCGCATTACCACGACGCTCACCAAGAGCAATGTTGTACTCCCTTGTTCCACGTTCATCAGCGTGTCCTTCTAATACAATTTTTGCTGAAGGGTTTTGGCTTAAATAAGCAGCGTGACCATTTAATGCAGTACGAAACTCTGCTTTGATGGTCGACTGGTCAAAGTCAAAATAGATGACATGAGCCAAAGCCTCGGCAGCTTTTTGAGCCTGCTGCTTTTGCGCGGCCACCTGTGCAGCTGCGTTATCAGCAGCCTGTTGGGCTGCCTCAGCATCTGCTAAAGCTTGAGCTTCTATCAACGCCGCTGCTGCCGCTGCCGCAGCTGCAGCCTGTGCATCTTTGAGCGCTTGCGCGTCTGCTTGAGTTTGGGCTAATGAAGCTGCTTCTGCAGCAACTTGGGCTGCTTGAGCACTGGCGCTTGCATCCGTGGTCTCACCAGTAGAACTACAGGCAGCTAAAAAAGCTACCAAAACACTGGAGGCGATAATTTTACTTAAGTTAACCACTTGCATGGATTTGCTCCTTATAGAACTTTTTGATTATTAATATATCCGCTGAGGGATTCTAGCATAGATAATATCCCTACCACTAGACCTTCTGGCGTCATTACGCTTAATTCAAGTACGGTGACCAAGCAGGCTCCCTAACTACTCCCTCATTAGCAGGTATATTGAACTTAACTTTTCCATCTATCGACACTGCTGCCAAGATATCTCGGCCACCCACTTGGGTAGAATACATCACCATACTGCCATTAGGTGCAACACTAGGAGACTCATCCAAACTTGTTTTGGTTAACAAAGCCATAGTGCCACGCTGCAGGTCTTGAACTGCAATGTGGAACTGTTCATCATGACGACTGACAAGCACTAAAAAGCGACCATCATGAGTTAAACTGCCACGGGCGTTGTAGTCTCCTTCAAAGGTTAAACGCTCTACCCAACCCGATTCTAACGTCACCTGATAAATTTGCGGCTTACCCCCTCGATCTGAAGTAAAGAGAATACTCTTCCCGTCTACGCTCCAAGAAGGCTCTGTATCAATGCCGTAATGCTTAGTCACTCGAGTTAGACGTTTGCTCGCCAAATCTAGAGTATATATTTCTGCATTGCCATCTTTAGACAACACCATTGCCAATTTACTCCCATCAGGGGACCAAGCAGGCGCTCCATTAATACCTTTAAAAGACTTAATACGCTCTCTTTGGCCTGTAGTAATGTCCTGAATGTAGATCGCAGGGCGATTAGTCTCAAAAGAAACATAAGCCAACTTCGTTGCATCACGAGACCATGAGGGTGACATGATCGGTTGGTTGGACTTTAGAATTTCTTTCGCATTATATCCATCAGAGTCTGCAACTAAAAGTTTATAGTAACTTGGATTAACTTTTTTATCCGCAGCAACGTAGGCTATGCGAGTTCTAAAAGCGCCTTTGAGACCAGTCAAGGCCTCGTAAACCGCATCACTGATGGAATGCCCTAAAGCCCGAAGGTCGTTTTTACCACCAGCAAAGCGACCGCTGACGATACTCTCTTGGCGTTGCACATCAAAGAGTTGGTAGTCGACTTGAAAGCCCCCCGTGTCAGTAGTCACTACTTGACCAATGACAAGATATTCAGTCGCCAAATATTGCCAATCGCGAAAGTAAACATCTTCTTTTTGATAAGGAAAACTCAACATTAATGAGCGGTTCAAGGATTTAAATTGACCACTGCGTTCCAAGTCTGCATCAATAACTTGGGCCACATCCTCATTTAAAGCTCGATCACCAGACCATTGAAATGGAACCACAGCAATAGGCACAGGGTTATCTACGCCTTGAGTTATTTCTATTACCAGATTTGATGACCAAGCTGAAAGAGAAAACAACAAGGTAAAAGCCATAGATGAAAATACCGAAAAAAACCTTACTTTTGGTATTCTTTGAGTCATTCGAATCACTTTTTTTACTCGCATCACAATCTCAAGTCCTCTGGTTTAAACAAAAAGTTAAATTCACGAAAGTTAGCATCGAACAAGCCAGCTTTGAGTTGGCTTAACTTATCAAAACGCCCCACCTTTCTGACCGCTTTCACCGCCGATGCTACAAAGGCATCTGTCGCACTATCATCTCGATATCTTATTTCAATATCAACCACTTCACCAGTAGGTACTAAGTGAATAACCAACTCAACCACCATTCCAGTGCGCGCATTGGCAGGTCTCACCCAGCGCTGAATAATTTCGTTCCTTATATAGTTGACTGCAGACGCCACTGCTTGACTATTGGTTGCTTCTTGCTCCAGGGCTTGCATCTGCGCGTCTTCATCATCTAATAAGTTGTCTAACGCTTGCTCAACTTCAGCTAACTGTTGTGCCACTTTTTGCTCAGCGGCTTTCTTATCTGCTACTTTCCTATCTGCTACTTTCTTATCTGCCGCTTTCTTATCTGCCGCTTTCTTATCTGCCGCTTTCTTATCTAATACCTTCTTATTTACTTTTTTCTTATCTGCGGCTTTTTTAGCTGTGGCTTTTTTATCTGCCGCTTTTTTATCTGCCACTTTTTTATCTGCTTTTTTCTTGTCTGCTTTTTTCTTATCTGCTACTTTTTTATCCGCAGCCTTTTTATCTGCTACTTTTTTATCTGCAGCCTTTTTATCCGCAGCAGAAACAACCTGCTTCTGCTGTGCCAATAATGAGTCCAAATCAATCAAAGTTGCTTCAACACGCTGCTTTATTTGTACGGGCGGCGTGCGTTTACTCTGACTCTGCCATTCTGTCATTACTATAAATGCTACAACAATGTGTACCATCAATGCCATTAAACTGGGTAAAATATAAGAATGATCTAGTTTCACGGACTTTCCGAAACAAGCCCAACACTTTGGGCACCAGCCTGTTGTAATACGGTCATAATGCGCACGACAAGCCCATACTCTATCGCTCTATCACCTCGCAGTAGAACTTGGGTATCTGGCGCACGTTGCAATATTTTCCCAACTTGCACACCAATCCGTTCTAGGGTCACCGGTTGCTTGTTATTTTCACCAAGCTCTAGATAAAAGTCACCCGTTTTGGTGACTGAAATAATTAGAGGTTGGTTAAGTTCGTCAGAAGCTACTGGATCAGACTTAGCTTGTGGCAAATCTACGTTTACACCTTGTGTCAACATGGGTGCTGTCACCATAAAGATCACTAACAACACCATCATCACATCGATGTAAGGCACAACATTAATTTCAGCATTCGGTTTATGGCGCTTCGTTCTAGGTCGTCTTATCGTACTCATGGGGCAACCTATAGCTCAGATGCGTGGGCTTTGCGATGTAATATACTGGAAAACTCTTCTGCGAAGGTCTCATAGCTAGATAATATAGAATCAACCGTATGGGAGAAGCGATTATAAGCAATTACTGCAGGTATGGCCGCAAACAGCCCCATCGCTGTGGCAATTAGGGCTTCTGAGATGCCAGGTGCTACCGTAGCCAAAGTGGCTTGGTGCGCGTTGGCTAGCCCTCTAAACGAGTTCATGATACCCCACACTGTTCCAAACAACCCCACATAAGGGCTGACAGAACCAACACTTGCCAAAAACGATAAATGGGCTTCTAGTTTCTCTTCTTCTTTAGAAATGGCCACACGCATAGCCCGCTGAACACCCTCCATTACCGCATCACCGTCAGCATCAGTTTGCTGCCTCAACCGAGTAAACTCTTTTATGCCAGCCCGAAATATATTTTCTGCACCATTATCTGGGTTAGGTTCTGCACTCACCTGACGAAACAATTGACTTAGATCGATACCCGACCAAAATTGCTCTTCAAAGGCCTTCATATTATCGCGGGCAAATTTCAACGCTCGACGGCGTTGAAAAATCATGACCCAAGACATCACTGAGGCGATCAGCAACAGCAACATGACCATTTGCACCAAAAAACTGGCGTTCAAGATCAAACTCAGTACCGACATTTTATTGTCCACAGACCATTCCTCTCCAAGACTTTGCATTTTTCAATGCTAAGCCAATACTAAAAATTTCTAAAAAAAACAGTAACGTAAGACGAGTTATCTAAATTACCACATCATTCAACATTAACCTGTTAGCAATAATACCATTATAAACCCTAAGTTAACGCAATAACCCTTGCTTTGAACTGCACGGTTAAAAAAAGTTCCTCGCACTAGTCCTACACCTTAAGTTTTAGCATCACCTTTTGGGGCAATAACACCAAAATGGTCATAAGCTCGGTCAGTTACAATTCTGCCCCGCGGTGTGCGCATGATGAATCCCTGCTGAATGAGATAGGGTTCCAGGACATCTTCTATGGTTTCTCTTTGTTCACTAATGGCCGCTGCTAAATTATCAATACCGACAGGGCCACCAGCAAATCTCTCAATAATTGCCAACATCAGGCACCTGTCCATGCCATCAAATCCTAGATGATCTACGTTAAGCATGTTGAGAGCCTGATCTGCCACATGAGCATTAATTACACCATCAAACTTAACTTCAGCATAGTCTCTAGTTCGACGCAACAGTCGATTGGCAATACGCGGTGTACCTCTTGATCTGCGGGCCACTTCTGCTGCACCTTCAGGTTGCAAGGAGACTTCAGACAAATGAGCAGAACGGGTGACAATGGTCGTTAAATCTTTCACCGAGTAATACTCTAAACGCTGAGTAATACCGAAACGATCTCGTAATGGAGACGTCAAAGACCCAGCCCGAGTGGTTGCACCCACCAGTGTAAATGGTGGCAAGTCGAGTTTAATCGACCTAGCAGCTGGCCCTTCACCAATCATAATATCAAGTTGATCTGTCTCTTATACACATCTGACGCT
>OJEC01000138.1_pt1 | contig 16164 bp, 18 predicted proteins | sample 1592971 | NCBI WGS metagenome assembly OJEC01 (sample SAMN05416709, study PRJEB24817) | seawater metagenome | isolation source: Sea water | place: Canada:Atlantic | collected 2013-07
TCCTTGATCTGTCGCCACCGAAAGGGCGAGAGAATCTGTCCCCACCACGTCATAGGAAACGCTGGAAGGTCGGCAATCCCGATCTCCTCCGGAGGGCTGCGATCTGAGGGTAAAAACCGCGTGCCGAAGACCCAATCCCAAATACTGATGGTTTGTCCATAGTTGTGATTCGCTTCAACGATGGTTTTGGAATGATGCCAGCGGTGCAACTCTGCCATGCTGAAAATCCAGTTTAGAGGTCCCAGACGCAGTTGCACATTGGCGTGTTGAAAAATCCCGTGAACGGCCGCTATCATTCCAAAGTAAGCCAGCATTACTTCACCGCAGCCCAGAATCACCAGCAAAAGGTAGGCGGGTGCGAACGTCAACAAGGAATCGATGGGATGAAAGCGTCCGGCGTTAAGCCAGTAGAGCCGCGGTGCGCTGTGGTGTACGGCGTGGAAGCGCCACAGTGCTTGCTTCTCGTGCTCCCATCGGTGTACCCAGTAGCCCGGCAGCTCGCCGACAATGAGCACCAGCGCAATTTGCGCCAGCAGTGGCCATTCGGTCGGCCACAGTCCTACGCCAAATCGATCCGAGAGCCACCCGCCCATAGCCACTCCAATGGCAATCATCGGAGGTGTAATGACAACGATCAAAATGCCAATACCAACTGCGTGGCGTGCATCCACACTAACGTCTGAACGGCTTTTGTTCCAGCTCACATGGTAGGGATACACATGCTCAAATGTGGCGACAATGGCGAAAGCTGCGAACTGGGGGCCAAGGATCGCCAATGGAGGAGCCATGCCGCCGGCCATCAACCACCATGAGCACAATACCGACAGTCCCATGACAATCGGAAATATCCCCCACTGGAATATCAATGGCGCTTGCGCTGGAGTGTGGTCTGCAGTCAATGAAGGCTCTTCCATTAGATTTTTCTTATGCGACAGCATAACTCCTATCGTGTTTTGTGAAGACACAGTTTGGGTTATTGCGTGACAGTCGTCAATTATCGTATCTTTCCGCCATTTTGAGAGTGTGGTTAGGGCTCTCCTTCCCTTTAGTCTCACGTGCATCGGTTTCAGCTGGGGAACACTAACATGCCGCCCGCACCGCTGTTATAATAGCGGCGACTACGAACGCATTTTTATTCACGGCGGACAGAACCGCTGCGCATCAGCCGACGTATAACCAGTTCAATAGCTTGGAGTATGTAAAGTGAATACCCCCACCATCAATATCATCCTATTTACCGTGTTCGCATTCAGTCTGTCGGTCTGGGCTATGCAGCACAACGGCCGGGACGCAGCGTCCGTTAGTTCTTGTTATGGTGAGTGCTATAAGGAGTATGAGGAGTCGAACGGCGGCGTCGTGGCGATCGCACAGGCGCAGGCAGCGGCGAAGGCAGAGGCTTCGCCCGCGGAGCTGGGCAAGGGTATTTACGCCGGATGTGTTGCCTGCCATGGACCCAATGGCGGAGGCGGTGTTGGTCCTCAGTTGGCCGGTCAGAGTGCCGATGTTATTTTAGATAAGCTGCAGCGCTACGGGAATGGCGAGACATTGGGCCCGCAGAGCGCGCTTATGTGGAGCCAAGCGGCGCAATTGAGCGACGGTGACATGGAAAATATTTCTGCGTACGTGGCAACCTTTTAAGCGGCTTATTGAAACGTAATATGCTGCATTACATTAGCATGGCGGCTAGCACCAGCGAGGTGCTTGCTACCAGTGTCAGTTGCAGCCTTAAGCGCGCGTAGTAAAGCGGTTGCGTTTGAATCAGAGCACGGCGTCTCTCGATAACAAGCGTTGCAGTGAACACAAAGGCACCGAGCAGGAAGAAGCCGGCTGTTGATAGCAGCACCTGACCGAAAAATGCGACCAAGACAATGCCGTTACTGAGAAGCAGCGTTGTTGGGTTGCGCTGAATTAGGGCCGTGCCCCACCATGCACCCACCAGAAAGCAGATAATTACCAACGTATAGGTTGCCAAGGCGTTTGCCCATAGGGATTGGTTTTGAGCGTCGATATACAGCGCTAGCAGCAAGCCAACAAAAGGTAGCAAGCCTGCCCGGCCTAGCCAAGTGGCATATATCGGTGTCTTATCCAGTATTGATGGGGTCTGTTGTTTTCCTTCTGGCGCGAGATGGCCTTCTGGAATACCGTGGTCTGCGTACCACTGTTCCCATTCATAAGGCGTAAGCGTTTTGGGAACATCACCAGAGAGTGCTCGTCGCAGTGACTTGGCCCCGAGGCCATGGTCGGTGGACTCCTCCTTTTCACCCAGAAGGTGCCGTATTTTTTTGTGATCGACAGCCATTGGGCACGATTCCATTATTTCGGTAGACAGCCTTAATGATTACGGGCGTCACCGTAAATTGGATGATATCTGAGCGCACCCTGCGCTATCGCGTGTGTCCCGGTGGCTGGCAATCGGGGCAATGATACAAGCGTCGGCTGCCAATTTCATGGCGCTCGATACTGTGCCCGCAGTGATAACACGGGTAATCTGCGCGACCGAACACATAAAACCGACGCCAGTTGCGGCTCAGCCCTTGGGCTTTCAGTGCATTGGAAAGGCGCGGCGCGAGTGTGATGCCGCCGGTTTCATAACTGCGCCGACTCAATGTCAGGGTGCTGCGTGCCAGTCGGCCAATGTCGCCGCGCGACAGCTCGCCGGGACGAGCTCTTGGATGCAGGCGCGCATCGTGCAATATCTCAGAGCGCAGGTAGTTACCATTGCCGGCGAGAAACTTTTGGTCCAGGTACAGCGCAGCAAGCTCCTTGCGGACAAAATCCGGCTCGCGTAAGCGCTGTGCGATATCACGCCAGGTTAGCGAGCGGTCCATAATGTCGGGACCAATTTTTGCGAGGAATGGGTGAGCCATCAGTTCGGCAGTGGGCCACACGCTGATGTCTGATGCGCTGTAGAGAATTGCGCTGTGCGTTGACGTTTGGAGCAGCAACCGCATAGACCGGCTCGACTTAGGCAGCTTATGTCCGCGGATCACTCGCCAAACGCCATAAAGCTGATTGTGAGAGTAGATACTGTAGCCGTGCTCGAAGTGTGTCAGCAGCGCTTTGCCACGGGTTTCGATGTTAATAACTTGATGGCCGCGCAGTTGCGCTGAGTAGCGACGCAGGCGTGGGACGCCAAACTTCACTGTGTCTACTGTGCTGCCCTCTAGCACGGCGGCGATCTCGTCGGCAGCACGGCGAATTTCTGGTCCCTCGGGCATAGTGTATTTTCCTGTTGGCGTTGTATCGTCACACGTTGGTGGGGGCTGCGCTGTGGCTGCAATGCAGTCTCTTTAGCAGGCGGTAGCACGTTATCTTTTATATCCGATGTCATTGAGGCACGACGTGTCTACGGTGGAACAGCACGCTTGCCCGGTATAACTATCTGCTGCATGATAATGATAAAGGGTTATCACAACATACGCAGATTGGCTGGGGTGGGATCACGCAGATTGCCTGTCTCAGGCAACGTTTTACTTTTTAGCAGGAATTCAAGCGCAGCGTTATGAAGGTATACGGCATTGACTTTACCAGTAGTCCATCATCAAGGAAGCCGATCACCTGCCTTGAATGTACGCTTGTGGGTTCCTCCCTGTCGGTTGGCACGCTGCTGCGCTGGCCGAACTTTGAGGGCTATGAGGCGATGCTGCGTCAGCCAGGGCCATGGATTGCCGGTATGGATTTTCCCTTTGGGCAGGCGCGGCGATTTATTGACACCGCGGGCTGGCCTGAGAGTTGGCATGGTTATGTATCCCATGCAGCGAGTCTCGGTCGGGTCGGCTTCGTGGACGCGCTGAATGACTATCGAGTGGGCAGAGCGGTTGGCGACAAGGAGCATCGCCGTGAAACAGACAAACGTGCCGGCTCAATCAGTCCACAAAAACTGTACGGTGTTCCCGTGGCCAAAATGTTCTTTGAGGGAGCCCCTCGGCTGATAGCGGCCGAGGTGACCGTTCCCGGGTTACAGCAGGGAGACCCGCAACGCATTGCCGTGGAGGCGTATCCTGGTGTCTTGGCGCGCGATATTATTGGCAGGAAAAGTTATAAGAATGATACCAAGAAGAAGCAAACTGCAGCGCTGCGTGATGCCAGACTGCAAATTTTGCAGGGACTATCAGGCGGCGCACTGAAAGCGGCTTATGGCCTTGAGGTGGCTGCACCATTGCACCTGGCTGAAGACCCTTCCGGAGATAGTCTTGATGCGCTTCTGTGCGCGGTGCAGGCCGCATGGTCATGGACGCAGCGGGCCAGCAACTACGGCGCGCCAGAGGGGTCTGATGCGCTGGAAGGATGGATTGCGGACCCTCTACCAAAAAAATGAGAACTGCTGCAGTGAGCTAACGGGCACGATGCAAGCACCTTGCTCCGCGCACTACTCTCCCGACATCAGTCCCAGCACTCTGTCACGGAATAATTGAGTAAACCTGTCCACTTCAACCTCTAAGGCAACCTTGGCGTTAATGTCTGGACGATTAAAGATCATGCGTTGAAAGGGTTTGTGGTAGGAAACACTCATTCCCTGTGCTGGGCCAGCCCCCACCTCCATTTCTACGTACGAGTCCTCCAACGTGACTAGGCTCGTATCCATAGCCACCGCCATCGCAAGGCTGTCATACAGGTGCAAAGAGCCCGATCCAGAAGCCCCCCCCATGATCTGAAACCAGGGCGCCGAGGACGCCTGTACAAACTGCCCTAGTGGCGTGCCATGGCGGGCACATTCCTCAACCTGTGAGGGGTACAGATGGGTTTGATGACAGACATCGAGGCCTACCATGGTCAGGTCAGCACCTGACCGAAAGACAATGTCTGCGGCGTCTGGGTCCTGCCAGTAATTGAACTCCGCCGCCGGCGCTATATTGCCTGCACATTCGGCGGTGCCGCCCATCATGACAATATTCTTTAGCGCAGAGGCAAACTCTGGGGCTTGCTGGATGGCTGTTGCGACATTGGTGAGGGGTCCGATGGTCACCAGAGTAATTTCGCCGGGGCTGGACAGTACGGTATCGATCAGAAATGAAACCGCATCGGCGTCTGCACCTTTCGGTTCCAGCATTGGAGTGATTTGCTCGGTGGCATAGCGCTGTTCGAGAAACGTGATTTGTGTGGTTCTTTGCGCATTCATCGGCCTCAGACACCCTCTTCGCAGCGGCACATCCTGGCGGCCCAACAAGCTGAGAAGGTGGTGCGCGTTGGAGTAGCCCTTTTCCGCTGGAACATTGCCCTGTACGACGGTAATGCCCTCAACAGTGACCTCGGGAGAATTGAGTGCCAACATAATGGCAAAACTATCCTCTGGATCGCCGCCAAGTGTCCCCATAGCGGGGTCTGTATCAATAATGATTCGCATGATTTTTTAGCCTTTAGAGCACACTGTTTAAACTATCATATTAAACGTGTTGTCGCTGTGCGCCAATGTTAATTACCCGTTACACCTTGCAAGACCGAAGGAAATATCCAGAGAATTCCAAGACGCTTCTTTCAGTGCACGAACAGGCAAAGTAAATGAGCTGGCTCCTACTGGGTGTTAGAAGTCCGGCTCGCGACTTCCGAGAAAAGGACCTTGTCGAACAAAGTCGCGAGCGTCTAACTGTTGCATCATAAACTGCGCCAGTTCACCAGCGCGCACGCGAAAAGCCGGCGGTGTTTTGAGCGATACCAGCGGTGGCGAATCGAACGGTTCGGGATCTATCAGCGGACAGCGCACCAACATCCAGTCAACGTCACTGTCTGCCAGTAGGGCATACTCTGCCTGCTTGTCCTGCAGTGCGTCGCGCAGGCCAATTTGTGCAAGTGTTCGTATCCACCAACCCAGTAGATTGCGGTTATCACCGGGCATCACGACCGCTGCGCCAGATACTGCGATATAGAGGGAAATATCTTCCGCTGGCATCGCCTCCAGCACGTTGCGAGTGACCGTTGTATTGATAAAGCGTGATGCATCACCATCCGCTTTTACCGGCCCCAATGCACTGATAACGGCGTCACTGCCGTGTAGCAGTTTGCGGATCACGGCGGGGTCGCGAGCATCACCTGTGATGATGGTGATGCGGCCACTAAACTGGGCGAGTTTGGCCGGATTGCGCGCCAGTGCCCGCACGGTGTAACCGCGGCGCAGTGCGGCCTCCAGTAGATACCCGCCCACCATGCCAGTAGCGCCCAGCAGTGCCACCGTGTGGGGCTGGGAAGACTCCGTCTGGGGAACTGAGTACGCTAAGTCTTCGCGTGTTGGCTGTGCTGTGCACGCAAGCATCAGGCTGGCACAAAAGACTATGCTCAGTGTTCGCAATAGCCACTGCCAATAGTGCATTGACCCGTAGTACTGTGAAAAATGGCGCGCCAACATTTGTACTTCCAACATTATTTTGTGCATGCCCTTTGATGAGAGATGTACTGTAGCAGAAGTCTCTTTTGGTGGACGGGATCATGTGTTTTTTGTGGCCTAAGATGCCCTGTGATCATGAGTGAGTCGTCTTTTTGAGTGGCTGTGCGAATACAGACATCTAGGTCTCGGCGTCTATCGAGTCACTCAACACATCCCCTTGACGCAAGTGTGATGGAACTATCAGCCTCCTTTGCCCTCTGAGTGTCAAGTAGACTGGCCTTGGCCTGTGAAAAAAAATATACTGTCAGAATGGACAAAAATCAACACGTGTAGATTATAGAAAAAACCGCTGCGCGGTAACAGACGTAAAAATAATTCAACAGTTCGGAGATTATAAAATGGAGATTCCTAATATCACCACGACCTCTGCGGTCGTCAAAGTAAAGAAGCTCTCCCGCGTGTCCCAAGGCGTTTTTGCTGTCTGCTTCGCATTGGTACTGGGAGCCTGCTCCAGCAGCAGCAATAATGATAACAATGATGGCCCGCCGCCCGCTGCGGCGCCATTCCAAGAGTTGATTGACCAAGGCGTCACGCGGTATATGGGCGAGTATTCACCGAGCACTACGACCGAGGTAGGCAATTCGCTTGAACACTCTTTCGGTGTTGGGGACGGACCTCTATGCTTGAGAGGTACTCCCTACACGATGGCGACTAGAGACAGCGGTTCAGAAGACCTGCTCATTTTTTTGCAGGGGGGGGGCGCGTGTTGGCCGGAACTTTTCGCCTGCAACGAATACGCCGGAGATCAATTGCCACTCCCAAGCGGGGGACTTCTTTCTGAGGATTCCTCTAAGAGTCCGCTGGCGGGGATGAGCGTGGCTTATGTGCCCTACTGCGATGGCGGCTTGCATTCCAGTGATGCGGAGTACGACACCAATGGTGACGGTGATATCGATGTTTATCACAGAGGTCTACAGAATTTGTCAGCCTCGCTTGATGTTGCGATGGTCACCTTTCCTGCGCCGAGACGTGTCATTTTAGCGGGTGTTAGCGGCGGCGGATACGGCGCTCTGTTTGCCCTGCCACTCGTGAGTCAGGCATATCCGAACGTGCCGATTGAGGTTCTCAACGATTCCGGGATTGGGATCACGAGGCCAAACGACGCCGAGTTCAATGACGATAAGGTAAGGTATTGGAATAGTGGGGCCTTTTTCCCCGCCAGTGTGGAGGGCGCTATACCGGACGGTTCACCCACTATTTTGCTGAACTGGCAACTGCAGCAAGACCCCAATATTAGGTTGGGCATGCTGAGCTACCAACAAGACTTTGTTATTGGAACCGCATTTCTAGACATCGGTGGTCCCGCTTTCGAGAGCATCCTGCGCCCCACGGTGGCTGATGTGCAGTCCGCAAACCCGGACAGGGTGCGTAGTTTTCTGCGTGCGGGTTCCGATCACACATTTCTGGGTGGCAATCTATCCACTAGCGTAGAAGGGGTAACGGTGTACGAATGGGTCGACGCCATGATTAATGGTCCGATCGAAAACTGGCAATCGGTGGCAGATGCCCCTTCAACAGCTGAATAGCTCGGTGGTTGATTGCGGTGCCGTTGGATGCATTGTCGAAACGCATGGCACCGAAGACAATTTTTTTGCTGCCAATTAGGGTATAGTCTTTTGAACTTTACCTGACAGGACTAGAGCGATGGCCTCAGCCAATATTAATGATGAAGTGTTCGGCGAACTGAAGAAACACTGGGCTTGGATGTTGTCCTTGGGCATCGTGATGGTGATTCTTGGCGTCATTGGTCTCGGCATGACCGTCTTGTTCAACGAAATTGTCGTAATGTACTTTGGTTTTCTGCTGTTATTTGGCAGCGGCGTGCAGCTGATGCAGGCCTTTCGTGCCGAGGCGTGGAAAGGACGCGTGTGGCATGTGCTGATTGCATTGGTTTATATTGTAGGTGGCATTATCGCGGTCACTGAACCGGTGATAGCAGGCATGACCCTTGCCCTACTCATCGCCTGGACCCTCATTGTAATCGGCGTGCTGCGTCTATTTATGGCATTACAAATGCGCGGCGCTGCTGGCTGGCTGTGGACTCTGTTGGGCGGCGTCTTAAGTGTGGTTTTAGGCGTTATGATTATAAACGAGTGGCCGCAGTCCGGCTTATGGGTGATTGGCCTTTTTGTTGCAATAGAAATATTGTTTGCTGGCTGGTCGCAAATCATGATCGCGCTAGCAGCAAAGAATTATACCGCCAAAGACGCCGCAACAGCGTCTTAAGCCGTACCGCGTTTGCCGGCCCGTCTCGTGCTCGTATATAGCCCGTGGCGAGCCTCCCGTTAAAGGGACGCGCGCGGTGAAGGTGATAACGTACAGCAGCCGTTTTAACATACTTTCTTTGCGTCAAGCGCCGTACTCCTCAGGGAGCAACTCATCACTCGCCTCGATCGCTATCTCAGTAAACGTGTCGGCATCAAACGCAAAGACGTGCGCCTGCTGTTGGCGCAGGGCCGCGTCGAAGTTGATGGCGAACGCGCCAGCGATGTAGGACACATTATCACTGCATTTTCGCACGTTAGTGTCGATGGAAAAATCAGTCAGAACAGGGTCCGCCGTTATCTCATGCTCAATAAGCCAGCGGGTGTGGTGAGTGCCACCGTGGATACCCAGCACACTACTGTGATCGATTTGTTAACCGAGGAGTATCGCGCAGAGCTGCATATCGTCGGTCGGTTGGATTTTGATTCCACTGGGCTGGTGTTGCTGACTAACGACGGTCGGTGGTCGCAGAAGATCAGCCAGCCAGGGAGCAAACTACTTAAGCGCTATCGGGTCACTGTGGAAAATCCACTCACGCCAGAATACGTTAGCGAGTTTCAGCGGGGTATGTACTTTTCCTATGAGGACATTACCACACGCCCGGCTGAGCTCACTATTCTCAGCGATTACTCTGCGGAAGTCGGGTTAGTGGAAGGCCGCTACCATCAGCTCAAACGCATGTTTGGTCGCTTCGATAACAAGGTGTTGAGTATTCACCGCATTGCGGTCGGGGTGTTGCAGCTGGACGATCAGCTGCTCGCTGGACAGAGCCGCGACCTAACGGTTGCGGAAGTTGGGTTGATTTCCAGCAAAAAAGTGATTACGCCCTCATTTTATCGCTCATCGGCTTCCACTGTACTCTGATCGGCTGGCCGGTGATTGAGTCCACGCCACTGATTTCGACATAGTAGCCCTCTTTGTCTTCGGTCCGCTGCGCTAATGACGCTAAGTAACCCTCCACTGTCGTATAGCTTTGCTTGATACGATCAACATCAATCTTTTCAGGCTTGTGCGAGTCAATAAACTGCTGTGCAGCCTCGTTGATATACATGGGACTATCTCCTTTTGATGCTTTTGAAGTTCGTTTGTGTCCGGCAGTGTAGCGACGATAGCGGCTTGTGCCAAGGTGATAGAGCGCGGGAGCGAACGCTAGATAGAACGTCTCTGGACGCTCATCAATCCACCCTTCTGGTAACTGTGGCTGTTTAGTGGCTGCCTTCTGTGGCGGCTGTTCTGTTGGCTCCTTTGAACGCTGACACCCACGCATCAAATAGCGGGAGGCTATCATCCAGTGTCAAGCTGGTCTCTTCTCTATAGTAGGCTGATAGTTCAGTCTGCCTGCAAATAGAATCCCCGCGGCTTTGCTCTGAAGCGCTAAATCGGATATAAGAATAGACCGCCGGTTTGAGCATTTTCGGAGGCCAGCACGATTTGCGGCTATTAGTCTGCGACCTGTTACACTCTTAGACGCTTAGTGCTTATTAACGCATTTTCCGGCGAGGTCAGTGCAAAATAAATAGAAAGAGGATGGTTTTTTGGACGATATATTGGGTTATTCAGGCAAGACAGTGGTCATTACCGGCGCGGCCTCGGGTATGGGGCAGGCTGCTGCTCAACTGCTTGTGGATTTAGGCGCACAGGTTATAGCGCTAGATATCGCACCGGTTACGGTTTCGGTGGCGAGTGCTATCAAGGTCGACATGAAAGACCCCGCCTCGATAGACGCAGCCGTGCAAGCAATTCCCCAAGAAATTTATGCGCTGTTCAATTGCGCAGGCGTTCCTTGCCCCCCATTTTCGAATAGGGACACGTTGCTCATTAATTTTGTGGGGCTGCGCTACCTGACCGAAGCGCTGCTTCCACGAATTGTCGAGGGTGGCGCAATTGCCTCGATTGCCTCTACCGCAGGTATGGCCTGGAAAGGCAATCTAGAGAATGTGAAGACATTTTTGCAGCTGGATAATAGTTTTGAATCAGCCAATGCTTGGTTTGAGAAAAACCCTGAGGCCTGTGCAGATGCGTACGGATTCTCTAAGCAGTCGATCATTGTGTACACGATGATCCAAGCAAAAGTGCTGGCACAAAAGAGTATCCGCATTAATTGTATCGCGCCTTCCCCAACAACAAGTGGATTTATGGATAAGCTAAAAGGCGAAGGGAAAATGCCGGATGAGTTGGTTGATCTTTTTTTGCCCTCAAATGGCCGCTATGCCACCGGCGCTGAAATGGGAGAGCCACTGGTTCTGCTGAATAGCAAGTTGGCCAGTTTTGTCAGTGGTAATAACCTGCCTGTAGATTTCGGCTTTTGCGCTGAGGTGTATATGGGCCAAAGAGACGATCTATTAAGTATCTCTCAGTAGATTCTGTACGTTACTTTTACCCCGTTGCGAGCTGATAAAAAATGCCTGAATTCTCCACAACGCCCGATGCGCTGAGCGCAGAGCAGTTAACAAAGTATCTTAAAGCCAGTGGTGCTCTGGGTGACGGGCGAGTGGTGTCTGTGCAGCAGAAAATCATTGGTACGGGCAAGATGGGTGATAATGCACGGTTTACTCTGCGCTACGAGGGTGACCAAGAGACTGAACATGGCAGCGCACCTGATACGCTAATCGCTAAGTTTCCGGCAGCAGACGAACAGGCGCGAGCCATGGCGGGTGCCCACGGAGCTTACTATAACGAAGTGATGTTTTATCGCGAGCTTGCCGCCAGTACTTCGATGCGTACGCCAAAGATCTATGGTAGCGAACTCAGTGATGATCGCTCGTCTTTTTTACTTCTGATGGAGGACATGGCGCCCGCGGTACCTGGCAATAATTTGTTAGGTGAGTCGCGGGAGCATGCTGCGTTAGCCCTTGGGCAGGTGGCCAAGCTGGCCGCGGCCTTTTATGGCGACGCCAGTCTGGAGCATCGAGATTATGTCGTGTCTGCAGCGCGGGATGATGGTGGGGCGTTTGCTCAGTCACTTATGGAGCAGTGCTGGTCAGGTTTTGTAGACCGCTTTGGTCACGGTCTCACGCCGCAATGCATCGCGTTTGGTGAGCATTACGTGGGCAATGTTTGTCACTTTGTGACTCGCTATCAAGGCCCGAAAACATTGATACACGGTGATTTCCGCAGCGAAAATATTCTCTTCACGTCAGATCAGGCGGCCACCGTCGATTGGCAGACCGTCTCTGAGTCCTCGGCGCTAGCAGATGCCGCGTATTTTCTGGGTGGTAGTGTTAGTGCTGAGGACAGGCGACTGTGGGAACATGATTTAATAATGGAATATCATCGTAGTTTGGGCGAGGAGGGCGTGGAGATTCCTTTTCAGGAATGCTGGGAGCAGTACCGAGAATACTCCATGCACGGTTTGATGATCATCGTTTTGGGTGCTAGCTTCAGTAGTGCAGATGAGCGCAGTGACCGCATGTTTCTGACTTTGATTCAGCGCCATTTGCAGCATTGTGTGGACGTTAATGCCGCAGAGTTTTTGCCGTAAAGGTTGTTGCGAATTTAGCGTGTCGCCCCTAGGTCTCTTCAATTCTTATGAGGTGTAGCCCTTTGGGTTTCGCCTTACGGCTTAACTTGTCTTGCTGGTGCTCCTGCAGATAGCGCGCAATATCATCGAGCGTCACCTGCCCTTTGACGAGTTCATGCAACGCTCCCATGAGATAGCGAATCATGTACTTTAGAAATCCGTCACCGATAATTTTTAGATAATAGACATTATCTGCCAGTGGCAGAAAATTCGCTTTATGAATATCGCAGTAAAATATTTGCCTAATGGTTGTGCCGGCATTGCTCTGGGGACTACTAAAGTTGTAAAAGTCATGTCGGCCCATAAAAAGAGCACAACCGGAGCGCAGTAATTCAACGTCACCTTGCTCGTTATCGTCCATTGGTAAATGCAGCGCAATATCTGAAGTCGCCACGTTATCAACCGGTGAAATTGAAAAATAGTAGTGATACTCCTTTCTGGTGCTGGCTTTATTAGGCTGATAATTTTTTGTTGATGGTGCGCAATCTAGGATGCGGATGTCGGCGGGCAATAAAGAGTTAAGGCCTAATAAAAGATGCTCGGGACTGATCTCCAGAGGCAGAACAAGTTTCGCTATCTGACCTTGTGAGTGAACGCCGCCATCAGTGCGACTGGCGGCTGAAATTGCGCATGGTTGATAGTGGGCTATTTTTCTCAGGCAATTTAAAATAGTGCCTTCTACAGTCGGTTTTTTCTCATGCGAGGTGTCTGCCGACTGTGCCTGCCAGCCAAAGTATTCAGTGCCCTTGTAAGCAATCGTCACGCGAAAATAGTACATAGTCGTGTTTTGTTGTCTCATCTCATGCTGTAGTTGTCGTATTGACGCCCACCGCAATACGTGGCCTTGTTTTAAATATTCAATGCCCCATAATTTTTAATGCAATATACGGCACGACGATAAAAACCAACGTTGCGATTTTATAGGTACTCAAAAATCTAAAATACAGGGTGTCCAATTCCTTTTCGTCTATATCGAACATCTTGCCGTGAACAGAAAAGAGCACTCCTCTCATAAACATCAGGGCCAACGCAGCGAGACCAAGATAAGCAATATTCAGTACGGATGCCCATCCTAGCAATGTTGTTAACTCAGAAATGGTTAGCATGATGTCCTCGCTTATTATGAATAATAAACCTACAGGTCTTAAGCTGCTTGACTACCCGTCATGCAACCACACTAAAGCACCCGCTTCATTGTCAAAATATTTTGCTTCACCAGATACAAACCAGGAACCAATTTTAGTCGCCATTTCTAACCAATTTTGGTTGCCATAAATGGCTATTTTGACAAACTGAGTGCCGTAGTTTAAGCCCAGTTTAAAGTCGTCCCAAGCGGCTCTAAGCTCCCAGCCCTTAAGCTCTGTTACGTCCACTAAAGCCTTAATGTGCGGTTGCTTAACTGTCATTAAAGCCGAATCAAGCATCGGGGTGATTTTTTCGTAATCTTCATGGCTGAGTTTTCCTGATAGCTTCAATGTCAGAAAGAAATCGCTGTTAATTCTCTCGATTCCTATCGTAATGCCGTGCCTTTGAACGCTCATAATAAACCCCGTCGTTTGGCTTAATGTGTAAGTTGGCCTACCTTCAAGTCTATATCACAAGATCGCTTTTGGATGCTACCTCAATCGGTCGTCGAGCCACGATCTGAGCGATGGCTTGTTGCTGGCCACTCGACTCACTGACACTGGGCCCCTCGAAGCTATGGAGAATTTCCCAGCCGTGAAAGATGTCTTCTAGTTCTCCGGCCTGTAGGAGGAAGTTGGGGTTAGTAGGCCGACCGAAGCGCGGCTGATTGACCGTATAGGTCTCGTAAATCACCAAGCCTCCAGGGTGCACCGCGCGCTTGATGGCTGGCATGAGCGGCCGATGAAGATACCGAAATACCAGAATGACTGAGAATGAGAGACCTTTCAGCGGGTCGCTTTCGGCATCCTCAAAGTCTACACACCAGTAGCGGGCTAATCTGTTGGCTTGGAGACGTTTCGAGACGTGATCTAACGCGTCTTGCTGGCGATCGGCAAACGTAACACGTTGGCCTTGGGTGACTAGGTAGAGGCCATTGCGCCCGCTGCCACAGGCGAGATCTAGTGTTTGTTCGGTGAACCCCGATTCAAGGATGGTGGGCAAAGTCTGCTTGACTAAATGAGAGGCTTGCATCTGCGATAGGGTATCAGATTGATGTCGTGTCTAGGTGATTTCATCCCAGGACGGCGAATCAGCTACGGATTTTGGAACAAAGTTCCAGCGCTCGCGTAACGCTTCGAGCGGCTCAGATGCGACCGCGAAGAAGTCGAACATGTGGTAAGTGTCAAACGTGCATTCGCGACCCCGCCGCAGTGCATCTGCGACCCGCTCCGGCCCTCCCGGTTTTTCCAGAATGTGATCCCCATGGAGACCGGTTAGGGCACTGGGCATAATACCGCCTTGATAGAACGCGAGTTGACCGGCGATGAAGGTGAGCGCCGCGCCAGGGTCGTCCGTCGTTGTCATGCGAAAGGCGCCGACTTCAACCTCACCCATCGGGCTCGTGCCATAGTCGGATAAGACATGAACCCAGTCGTGATGTGACTCGCCCTTGCTGGCTGCGCCAGGGGTGCCCGGATAGGCAAAGTTGCGCTGCTTATAAAAGTCCCAGACACCTCTGCCTAGGCTTCCGGGCGGGCAGTGTTCTAGAGCCGCCCAACGAGCGCTCTCGAGTGGATCGGCGGTGATCGTCAGAGCGAACGCCCGGGCACCGTTCGCTTCGATGAGCGCGGAGAATGCCGGGTCAATCTTTGTGCACGCACCCCAGAAGCCATTACGGTAGAGGTCGTATTGCGCACGGGCTTGGGCGCCTTGGGCGAGCTCGCGGGCGACCGTCAGGTCGATGTCGTTCACGCCAAGGTCGGCTGCCCAGCGATCGATCGAGTCGCTCAGTTTTGCGGGGATCTCGTGGAGGCAGAGCTCGCAGATGAGCATCAGATCGACGATTTCGCGGCGCTGCTCGGCATTGGGGAACGCTGCCGCAACCTCGTCGATCGTCGCCGCTGGCAGGGTGCGAAAGTCCTCATCGAAATTGAACAGCGCGGAAAAGATCGCACCCAGCAGCTGGGGCTGAACATCCAGTGCCCAACCGCTCTCCCTGCAGGCGCCGACGATAGCGGCGGCCATCATCGGGACTTGAGACGTATTGATGTGCTTGAAAAACATGACTTTATTATACACCTCCAGCCGCTGTCGAGTCATCCACCAGGTCTCTGTATGAGGCCACTGTTCAACACGCAAGCAAAGGATTGGAGCAGGCCTGCATCATCAGGTTGTCAGGAAGCGGTCTGAAGGCTATTGTGTGCAGCCTCAACGGTGTCGCAAAGAGGCTCGAATGAAAGAACTAGACGGTAAAACAGCAATAATCAGTGGTGGGGCAGAGGGGATTGGCCTCGGCATAGCGCAGGTGCTTGGTCGCTACGGTATGAATATTGTGATCGCAGATATCAATGCTGAGCAACTGGAAAAAGCAAGGCAGAACCTTGAACAGGCCGGCACGCCTGTGTTGGCAGTAAGCCTGGATGTTGTCGCAGTTGAGCAGTGGCGCAAGGTTACTGAGCAAGCGGTGGATCGATTTGGCAAGGTTCACATGCTAGTGAACAATGCCGGTGTAGGAGGTGCCCCAAAGCCCATTGACACCAGCAGCGAGCAAGACTGGCGCTGGGTCGTAGACGTGAACTTGATGGGTGTGGTCAACGGCGCGCAAACGGTCATTCCGCTAATCAAGGCGCATGGTGAAGGCGGGTGGGTTGTGAATGTTGCCTCAATGGCCGGCTTTGTGCCGCTGCCTATGGCGAGCGCCTATTCAGCGACCAAAGCGGCGGTGGTTGCCATGTCTGAGTCTTGGCACGCTGAATTGCAAGACCAGAATATTCATGTTGCTGTGCTTTGTCCGGGCTTTGTTAAAACCCGCATTAACCTTTCACCTGTCTCTTATACACATCTGACGCTGCCGACGAAGAGGATAGTGTAGATC
>OJEC01000150.1_pt1 | contig 15492 bp, 8 predicted proteins | sample 1592971 | NCBI WGS metagenome assembly OJEC01 (sample SAMN05416709, study PRJEB24817) | seawater metagenome | isolation source: Sea water | place: Canada:Atlantic | collected 2013-07
ATGTTGTTAACCGCGGAGAGGAGGCTGTTCCAATTGCTCAGATTCGTGGAGCTATTGATGGGATTACCGGAATTTTGTCCCTCCCATTCTTCGCGAACCGCACCATCGACGTAGCTTTCGGCGAAGCTCGAATCAGGTCGCTCGACGACATTGTAGAGCCCCCAATAAACACCATTGATGTAGACATGGAGATAGCGTCCGTGAGGAGCGGGTTGTCCCAAGGCGAGACTGGTTCGACGGCCGAATTCATCACGAGCATATTGCGGTTGGGAGCCGGCACCGGACCATTGCCAGCCGTCATTTGATTCCATTCGGAAGATGAGGGTTTGGAATTCCTGAGCCACTCCGGGCTCCTTACCAAAGAGAGGGAACTTGAGAGTTCCGGGACCGTTGGTGGGTTGGTTGCTGGAGCCGTATTCTGATTTAAAGAGGACACGGAAGGATTTCTTGCGGGTGAGGCCGAAGCTTCGGAAGGCTCCGCCTTGAATACGAATGGCGCAGTTTTGCTGGAAGTTACTTTCGCCCGTCGGATCATCTGGATCGACGAGTTCGAGCGAAGTTTTTCGTTCCCAAGAAACACCCGACGAATTTGGATTAGAGTAGATGCCGGAGGAGCCAAACATATCATCGGAGTCGATGGCGATTGAGATACTAGGCACGGTGATCAGATCATCCCCCATGGTGGGATGAGTGGCCGGATTGGCGTTAGAATTGCCGTCCATGCCATAGTAGGGGGTCTGTCCGTCCCAGCTTGAAGGGAGGCCGTAGAGGCTTTGAGTGGTGGCCGAAGTCTGATCCAGCACGGTGCTGGGAATGATGTAAGTGTGGGTGTCGATGTTGGTCGAAACGTAGCCCGAGCGGTAGGCGATTGCTTTGACGGCCATCGTTCGATTAACAGAGATGGGACTGGTGTAAATGGTTCCAGTAGTTTCGCTGGGCCAGCTTCCATCGGTGGTGTAGCGGATGGAGGCATTTGCGGTAGCGGTGGTAATAGTCAGAGCAAATGGGCTCCCAAAACTCCACGAGACACTCCAAAGTCAGTATCAGCGACGAAACCTGAGACCCCGTTTCCGGTATCGTTCGAGCCAGCCGGAGTGGGGTTGAGAAGGAAACCGATCTCGAGTGGATCTCCAAAAAAACCGTAACTAGTGCCTCCTTGTTGGCTTGGGTAATCCGTGGTGGGAGTCCCGAATTCAGAAACCACGGTGAAGCCCTCGGGGCTGACCAGGGCGAGGTATTCACCGTTTCCGGAGAGACTAAAATTGGTGTGAAGTTCGCTTCCGTCGGTCGGTCGGCGGTTCTTGCCTGAAGCAAAGACGAGGAGGTAGGAGCTACCGCCAAATGAGACATCGGGAAATTGCCACTTGGTCAAGTGAGTCGGGTCGTCAGTGAGATACCAACCACTAAGACTGACCGACCCGCCGGCAGGGTTATAGAGTTCGACCCAATCAGAAGTTTCGCCATCTTCATCCTTGAGACTGCTCGCGTTTGGATTGGCGAGAAATTCATTTATGCGGAGAGAAGACCCCACCACGGTGAGGCTAAAACTCTGCTCGAGAGAAAGCCCGGAAAGATCCGTGGTGCGGACGCGAAAGGTGACGGATGAGCCAATGCCAGGGATGGGATTAGCAATTTTCAGAGTGCTCCCTGAGATCGAGAATAAACCATTGTCCAAATCTCCAGCACCTGCGACCAATTGATAGGAATGGGAATCAGCGCTGTTGGGATCTTCGGTGATAATGTTGGCAACGTCTGTGCCCACCGGAGTTCCCACGAGAAGAGTGTTGGCGGGGGAAAGGAAAGGGCGGTCGGAGCCATCGCGGCTTCAACATTGAGAGGAAACGTTTCGTCGTAGGTCAGGTTGTCATTATCGGTAGTGCGCAGCCGGATCGAGTATGTCGCTCCGAATCCTCCCAGAGTGGTCCCTGCCCTGAGTTCGTCACCATTGGCAATGGTAAAGAGGTTGTTGTCAGGAAAGCTGCCGGTGTCGACAAAGGTGTAAGTGTGGGTGTCGCTGGAATTTGGATCACTGGTTAAGAGCGTGCCGATGAGAGTTCCTGATGCGGAATTGGGAGCGAGATCGGAATTGCTCAGCGCGATGTCTGTGGGCGCTCGGGGAGTGGGCGCGGCAGTGGAGCGGAGAATGTAGGCACTGATTCCTGGGTCCTGTCCGTTATTGATGCCATCCAAAAGACTGATCGTTTGGGTCGAGCTGGCGGCCGTGAATGTTCCGATGACCGATCCCACTCCGCTCCGTGAAAAATCACCGCTGACATTCTCGGGTGATTCTCCGTCACCGGCTCTTTGGTTCCGTGCCGAACAGCAGCCTCGCGTATCGCCGGCTCCGATGAGTTGAATTTGATATTCTGTCCCTCCGGTGAGGCCGGTAAGCTGGAAGGACCAACCTCCGCCTCCGTAGGAATGGCTATTAAGAACAGTGTTGAGTTCGCTGTTTCCTGTATCGCCTCCACTACCCGTGAAGTAGTTACTTGTGCCCGTGTTGGCAGGAGCGATGTCGTCGGCTGAGAAGAGGATGTCTTCTCCTCCAACTGTGACCGTCTGGCTATTTCCGTCACTCACCGCATTGAGCGCAGCGACAAAAGTTCCGTCGGTATTGATCTGATTAGCACTGGTTAGATCAAAGGTAGGCTGCCACGTAATTTCTGAGGCAGATAGAAATGACGCGCAGGAAGTGAGAACGGCAATGAAGGATAGGGAATGCCGATACGGAGGGGGGGGGATCATAATGGCAACAGAGAAAATCAGCCCTCTGCGAAAGATGGCTGGTTGATTAAAGGTGAAAAAGGAGTAGAAAACGACGTTTTGTTTTCGACAACGAGGAAGAATAGTTTCGACTCATCAAAAATTGGATTCGGAAAGGTGTAGGTTATGGATGGTCAGGCTGACTTCTCCAGTAACTCCACCCAGGTAGCCGTGAGATCGTCCCCAGCGGCGGCTCCAGTAGCATTGTTAAAATCCAAAGCTTCGTGGATAATGCTACCCGGAGGGTTCGAAATGTCTGTGGATGCGGAGATTGGAAAGTGAACGTCCCACGTGATGGCAGAGCCACAAGTTGCTTCTTTTTTGATTGCGATCAAGCGCAAGCAATCGTGCATCCCCTCGCTTGATCACCTTGCGGCTCCCGCCAGAAAAATAACTTCGCGCTTGGCGAAGTGGGGGGAGACAGAGGAGGTTGGGCAATGCACTTCTTAGCAGCGACTTCTCAGGACGTCAGCACAGGCTGGTTAATTGGCACCTTGGTGGCAGCCATCGCCCTTATCCTCTTTCTCATTTTGAAATGGCGGGTGCAGGCATTCGTCGCCCTCTTGCTTGCCAGCGTCTTCGTCGGCGTGGTCTCCGGCACCATGGAATTGACCGAGGTCGGCTCCACGATCCAGAAGAGCATGGGCGACAATCTGGGGTTCATCGCGACCATCATTGGCCTCGGCGCCATTTTCGGAGCAATGATCGAGCACAGCGGCGGCGCCCAGAGTCTCGCCAATGGCCTCCTGAGATTCTTCGGCGAAAAAAGAGCCAACTGGGCCATGCTCATGACGGGCTTCCTCATTTCCATACCCGTCTTTCTAGATGTCGCCTTGGTCATCATCGCCCCCATTCTCTACGCCCTTTCAAGGCGCACGGGCCGTTCCCTCCTCACTTTCGGACTTCCCCTCCTCGCAGGAATGGTTGTGACGCACTCCTTTGTCCCACCCACTCCGGGACCGACCTGGGTCGCCTATCAGTTCGGCATCCCAATCGGGACCGTGATTCTTTACGGCATCTTGGTCGGCCTTCCGACCGCCATCATTTCCGGAATTTTCCTCGGTGGAAAAATTGCCAACCGCATCGACATCGATCCTCCTGAGATCGAAGAAGCGGAAGAGGAACATCCCCCTTCCTTCTGGACCATCACCGGAATTCTTCTCCTCCCCATCATCCTGATCGTGGCCGGTTCTCTCGTGGAGCAGTCCGTTGGTAGTGGTCTGGCCGATGGGCTCACCAAGGGTGATCGAGGTGACCAGCTCAAGGATCTCATGAAGTCGGCCCCCGCCTGGCAGCAAGCGATGGCCTTTTTTGGACATCCGATTCTCGCTCTTCTTCTCTCGACCGTTCTCACCCTCTGGGTTCTGGGGGCAAAGCGAGGCGTTCAAAAAGATCAGCTCATGGAGGTCGCGACCCGCGCTCTGGGCCCCGCCGGAATCATTATTCTCATCACCGGTGCCGGCGGCGTTTTCAAAGGAATGCTTGGTAAAACCGGAGTAGGCGATGCCCTAGCCGATCTCTTGGGCGGACTCGGAGTCACTCCGGTTCTTCTCGCCTTCCTCTTCTCCGCCATCTCACGCATTGCGCAAGGATCGGCCACCGTGGCCATGGTGATGGCCGCTGCTCTCATGACTCCCATTCTTGAAAAAATGGATCTCTCCGACGCCCGCCTTTCCTTAGTTGTCGTCGCCATCGCTTCCGGAGCAGCCGGTTTCTCTCATGTAAATGACAGTGGATTTTGGATGGTGAGCCGCTATTTTCGTATGAACGAAAAGCAGACTTTCCAAACCTGGAGCCTCGTTTCCACCGCCGTCGGCGTCATCGGAGTCACCTTCGCGTCTCTCCTTTGGCTCGTTATTTCCTAATGAAGCCCACCGTCATTGTCCTCATGGGCGTGAGTGGATCGGGGAAATCCACCATCGGCTCTCTTCTCGCCCAAAAGGCGGGAGGTCAATTTTTCGACGGTGACGATTTCCACCCTCCGGAGAATGTCGCCAAAATGGCCTCCGGAGAGCCCCTAAGCGACAAAGACCGCGCCGTCTGGCTCAACCGCCTTTCGAACCTCATCCAGAAAGCAACGGGCACCACTATTATTGCCTGCTCGGCCCTGAAGGAAAAATACCGTGAGATTCTTTCCGGAGCAAAATTCGTCTTTCTTGATGGATCCCGGGACCTGATCGAAAGCCGCCTCAAGGCGCGGGAAAATCACTACATGCCCCCGAGCCTCCTCGATTCGCAATTCGCCGCACTCGAAGCGCCCAAGGATGCATTCAGGCTTGAGATCAGCGATTCCCCCGAAGAACTGGCGACTCGCTTAAAAAAGCACTTCAATCTCTAGTCCACGACCCTTCGCTCTTGCTTTCTGTCGGACAATATTCACCTTTTTGATCATCGAATTATGAGCGAATTCCACGTTGTTCCAGCAGAGAAACATGATGTTTTGGTAAAGGCAGCCTACGAGGCTCGCGGATACACGACTGCGGAAGCCGCCGTTGCCGCTGAAGTCTGTCAGGATGCCACCCGTCACGGAATCCGGACCCACAATGCCCTCAAAGCCCTCCACCTCGATCATCTTTTTGGCTCGGAAAAAGGGGGCTGCGTTCCAGGAGCAGAGATCGAAGTCGTGAACTCGCGCTTCAAGGCCTCCGAGGTCTGGAATGCCAACAAGAAACTCGGTCAAGCTGTCGCCGTCGCCGCGATGGATCGCTGCATGGCGATGGCCGACGAATACGGAGTCGGCCAGGTCGCTGTCGATGACGCCTTCCACTACCTCTGGGGTGGCGGCTACGTCATGAAGGCCGCCGAAAAAGGCTACATCGCTTACACCAACTGTACCTCCACTCTCGCCGAGGTCGTGCCATTTTTTGGAAAACACCCCACGATGGGTACCAACCCCCACTCATGGGGCTTCCCTACTCAAGAGGCCAATGGCTTCCCCATCGTCATCGACTGGGCCACCTCCACCGTCGCCATGGGCCGCGTGCAGCAGCTCAAGCGCGAGGGCAAGGAACTCCCTCCGGGTGCTGCCGTCGATAAGGATGGTAAGGAAACCCGCGACCCGAATGAAGTCGCCGCCCTTCTTCCTTTCGGAAGGCACAAGGGATACGCGATGTGTTTGATCAATGAGCTCGTTGGCGGATACATCGGCGGCAGCCTTCCCACCCAGCGGGGCCGTGAAGGCGCCAAGACCACCACTTGTTTCTACTTCCAATGCATCCACCCTGATGCTTGGTCCAGTGGCCAATTCGCGGGCGGAGTTTCCCAGCAAGAAAACCTCAAAGCCGTCATCGATGACGTCCTCGGTCACGGAAATGAAAAGTGCCTCCTTCCCGGACAAATGGAAGCCGAGTTCCGAAAGCGCACCGAAGCAAGCGGCGGCCTCCTTTTCTCCGCAGCTGAGATCGCCGAGTTCAAGGAACTGGCCGATGAAGTCGAAATTTCTGGATGGGAGTTGGAAAACTTCGCTCCCGAAGCCTAGATTACCCCGCAATGCCAAACTACGACTATAAGTGCCAAAAATGTGAGCATATCTTTGAGGTCTTTCAGGGGATGAACGACCCCAAGCTCACCGACTGCCCGCAGGAAGATTGCGACGGTGACGTGAAGCGCCTTTTGGGCACTGGATCTGGACTCATTTTCAAAGGAAGCGGATTCTACCAAACCGACTACCGTTCAGACTCCTATAAGGCCGGTGAAAAGAAGGCCTCCTCGGACGCCAAGCCCGCGAAAAAATCAGAGACTAAGGAGAGCAAGTCCAAGGATTCGTGATGGGTACTTGTCACCTGCCACTCCTTCAGTGATTCTAGAGCTATGGAACATCGCGGTAAGGCACTCAAGCGCCTCTTCATTCTCATCGCTTTCCTCATGGTTGCCGGTCTTGGAATGGGGGTCTACCTGAGCTTCCAGCCTCAAGATCTCACCACAATCAGCGGCTATTCGCCCGATGACCGCAGCGCGCGCGCCACCGACGTGCCCGCCATGATTCGTCTGGCCGCGAAGAACCGTCAGCCCATCGTCCTTTCCGAAAAACAGGTCAACAGCTGGTTGGCCGAGAACCTCAAGGTCCGACAGGAAGGAAACTTTGCCAAAGAAACAGAGCTCAAGGGACTCTGGATCCGCTTCGATGAAGCCGAGGGCGGGCGCGCCGAGTTCATCATCGAGCGCAAGGTACGCAACATCATTCACACCTCTTCCATGTTCCTCCGTTTTCAGCGGAGGAAAAAAGAAGATGACTCATTTACCACCACCGTCCGCAAGGACGGCGGTAACTTTTTGAGCACCATCCTAATCGGTGGCCGCTTCGGAAAACTAAAAATCCCGCAAGGCTTCCTTCTCTTCACTCAAGACGCCTATGCCAACTTGGGCGCCCTCTTTGAAGAGGAGTTCCAGATGATCGAGCAGAACATCATCAAAGAAGGAGCCGGGCGCATCGTCTTCGAAGAGAAGAAGATGCGCATTGACTTCCCAGACTAAGAGATTTCGTTGGTCTATAACCAATTCACACACTTCCCCCCCCCGTGAAGAACCTTCTCCAAATTTTTGGCTTTTTGGCCTTTGCCCAGCTCTCCATCGCCGCGCCCGTAATCTCGGAATTCATGGCGGTGAATAGCAGCACCCTAGCCGATGAAAACGGAGACTTCAGCGACTGGATCGAAATCCACAACCCCGATACCAGCCCAATCTTCCTAGCCGGTTACTCCCTGACCGACGATTCCACCAATGCCACTAAATGGACTTTCCCCGCCGTGATCCTTGCGGCCGACGAAAGGATCATCGTCTTCGCCTCAAGCAAAGACCGCATTGACCCGGCCAGCGAACTCCACACCAATTTTAAGCTTTCGTCCGGCGGAGAATATCTCGCCCTCATCGCGCCCGATGAAAACACCGTTGAAACCGGGTTCGCACCTCAATTTCCCCCGCAATATCCCGACCAATCATTCGGATACGGCAATCCCGGAGATTCCAACCAGATTAATATCACCCCACTTTGGGACTTCGCCACCAACTACGCCAACGTGCAGCTCAATGGCGTCCAATCAGGAAATCTCTCCGGCTCACCGGACTCCATCGATGCCAATCTCAATGGCAATCAACTGCAGTATTATATGTGGTTCGATTTCTCGTCAGTTCTTGGCTCCATTCCAGCAAGCAGCACCATCGACTCCGCCACCCTCACTTGGAGTGGAGCCGTAAGCGGCACCATCTTTGGACCCAACGCCGTCACCTCAAACCTCAACCTTTTTGCAGTGCCCGACGCCAATCGCGGCATCGACACCATCGCAGCAAGCTTCAACGATCACCTCCTTGTCGACTACTCCGCCGCAAACACTCCCGTGGACTCCTTCGTCGCTGTCCCCGGACAGATGCCCACGACGACCTGGAACATAAAAAGTCTCATCGAAAACTGGCAGGACAATCCCTCGGCTCCCCAGCGGGGCCAGATCATGATCGTCACCAGCGCCCAGCCCATGTTCATGGACTGGGATACCGACGGCGCCGGAAAACCGACTCTTCAAGCGACCGTTCAGACGACGTCAGATTCCGGAAGCACCCCACCAAACTACTTCGACTCCCCCACCCCCGGCGCAACGAACTCCGGCGGCCAAATTGCCGGTCCTATCTTCGATGAGGTCACCGAAAACCCTCCCCGTCCTTCCGGAGCCTTCGCCGTCACCGCAAGCTTCGTCAATCCCGTCACCACTGTCTCGACCTACTACCGCCTTGGCTTTGGATCCGAGAACCAGGTCTCAATGATTGATAATGGCGTGGCTCCGGATGCGGTAGCGGGAGATAACATTTGGACCGCGACTATTCCCGCCTCAGCAGTGCAAGACGGCGAGATGACCCGCTGGCGCTTCGTTGCCATCGATCCAGACGGCGCACAAACCAAGGAGCCCGCCTATCGCGACACTCTCGACTCCCACCAATACTACGGGACTGTCGGCATCGATCCCGTCCTCGATTCCAATCTCAATGTTCTCCATTGGTTTGTCCAAAATCCCACCGCCGCCAACAACACGACCGGAACCCAGGGCGCGGTCTACTATCTCGATCAATTCTACGACAACGTGCACTTCAATCGCCACGGCCAATCCACCGGCGGCTTTATCAAGAAGAGCTACAATCTCGATTTCAATAAAACACAGCGCTTCCAGTGGAGCGTCGATGCGCCCCGAGTCGCCGACATTGACCTCCTCACCAACTGGGCCGACAAATCAAAAGTCCGGCATCCCATCGCGTGGGAAATCATGCGTGAGTCGGGAGTCCACGCGCACTTCGCCTTCACCATCCGGGTCGAGCAGAACGGGACGTTCTTTAGTACGGCAGATTTCGTAGAAGACGGCGATGGCATCTACCTCGACCGCGCTGGCCTCAATAAGAATGGCGCACTCTATAAAGTTTACGGAAACCGACTCAACAAGGACAACGGAGATTCCGGCACCACCGGAGTGGAGAAGAAGAACCGTAAATCAGAAGGAAACGCTGATCTCCAAGCTCTCATCAATGGGCTCGATCTCACCGGAGATTCGCTCGAAGATTATCTCTACGACAACATCGACATCCCCAAGACCATCAATATTCTCGCCGCAAATGCCATCATTCGGAATACCGATATGCACAGCAAGAATTGGTATATCTACCGCGACACGGATAAGAGCGACGAGTGGGCCATTCTCCCCTGGGATCTCGATCTCTCCGGCGGACGAAAATGGAACTCCTCCGACAACTACTTCGACAACGCCCTTTTCACCAGTGGCACCATTCAAACCGGCGGCTCAATCCGACTCGTCTCTCATCTTTTCAATAACACCGATACCCGCGCGATGTTCTATCGGCGAGTGCGCACTCTTGTGGATCAATTCATCCAGCCAAGCAGCACTCCGGTAGCGGGACGCTGGTTCGAGACCCGGCTCGACCAACAATCTGCCCTGATCGATGACCCCGCGATGACTAAATCCGATGCTCGGCGCGACTTTGAAAAATGGGGTTCCTGGGTACAGGGAAGCGGTAACTCGGTCCCTTACACGACCAATAACCCGGCCGTCGAATCGATGTCCAAAGCCATCCTTCGCTGGAAAAACGAATATCTCCCCGGACGCCGCAACGAGATCTACAACAATCAAACCGTGGGCAACGGTGGAGAAATCCCCAGCCCTCAGACCGCAGCCAATCTGGTCACAGAAACTGCCCTCATCGAAGCAGGCACAGCTGCCTTTGCCTTCAGTCCAAGTAACGGAAACCTGGGCCTGACCTGGACCGGCTCGCCCACTGACGAACCTTTTGATACCTCTGGCTGGATCAGCGGCCCCACCGGATTCGGATACGAAAATTCCAGCGGCTACCAAACTCTCATCGGCACCAATGTTGGAAGCCAAATGAGTTCCAACAACAGTCTCTACATTCGTATTCCCTTCAATGTCACCGACCCATCCACATTCGATTCCTTACAACTTCGGATGCAGTGGGACGACGGCTTCGTCGCCTACCTCAATGGCGATTTTCTCTTTTCCCAAAATGCTCCCGAATCTCTCACCTGGCAGTCGGCTGCCTCTAGTGCAAATCATGAAGCGAGTGCTGCCTCCTTCAATCTTTACGATGTCACCGATACGCTTGGCTCACTGAGAGCGGGACAAAACACCCTCGCCATCCATGGGCTCAACCGAAGCACTGGAAGCAGTGACTTCATCATCCGCCCAGCCCTCTTCGCCGGCTCATCCATCCCTGGCTCAACCGCTCAACCAGCGATACAGTTTGGAGCGATCGAGTTCAGTCCTGACTCAGGAAATCAAGATCAGGAATTTGTAGAAATCACCAACCCCTTCAGCATCGCGGTCGATCTTTCAGACTGGAAAATCACCGGAGGAATCAACCACACCATTCACCCGGGAACGGTGATTCCTGCAAATGGAACTCTTTACCTGAGCCCCGATGTCACCGCATTCCGATCACGCTCGACCAGCCCCTCCGGAGGAGAAGGGCGCTTTATCCAAGGGAGCTACCAGGGCCATCTTTCTTCCTTTGACGAAACACTCAACCTTCTCGACGCCCAAGCCAACCTTATCTCGACCACGACCTACACGGGCAACCCCTCCGACGCTCAGCTCTACCTCGTCATCAGCGAGGTCATGTATCACCCGGCAGGAGATGGACTCGCCGAATTCATCGAGCTCACCAACATCAGCCCGACCATCACTCTCAATCTCTCGGACGTGAAATTTGTCGATGGCGTCGATTTCAACTTCACCGGCTCTGCCATCACCAGCCTCGCGCCCGGTGCTCGCGTGCTCGTGGTGCGAGACATCGCCGCCTTCACCGCGGTCTATGGATCAGGCCATCCGATCGCCGGAATTTTTGCCAATGACACGAAGCTCAATAACGATGGTGACAAAATCAAACTGGAAGATGCCCTCAATGGAACCATCCGGGAGTTCACATACAATGACGCAGCCCCCTGGCCTCTTCCAGCCGATGAAGGTTACAGTCTCGTTCTGAAAAATCCGGGCGTCATCTCCGATCCTGACCTATCCTCAAACTGGCGCAGCAGCACCTTGTTTGGTGGAAACCCGAATACCAGCGACGCCCTTGCGCTCCCCGCCAATCCAGCAGGCGATGCCAACGGAAACGGAGTTGCCGATCTCATCGACTATGGACTTGGAAACGATCTTGGTCTCGCCCCGATCCAACCCAAACTCCACTTTGAAACAGCCGATCTCGGCGAAGGGCCTCAAGACTACTTGATTCTCACCTTCCCGATCAGTCTTGGCGCTGAACAGGTCTCCCATCTTATTGAAGAGGCCCTAACACTCGCAAGCTGGCAGGACGCCGCCGCTCAAACAACCATCCTCAGTCAGGTAAACCTCGGTGATGGACGGGCCCTCGTGACCGCGCGCTTCGCCTCACCCATCGGAGTCGACGACCGCCACTTCCTCCGACTCAAGTTCCAAGCGAACTAAGCAAAAAGCGCCGCGGCCTCACCCGGTATCGGAAAGTCCCCGTCTGGATGCTTTTTCCAGATCACCTCGCCATTCTTTCGGATCTCAAAAATTCCGCCACCACCTCCAACGAGGGTGACTAATTCTCCGGTAACTCGCTCAATTTCTGCAGATACACGATCCGCATCACCTCGGTAATTTCACTGCTGACAGTATTCAATCTCAATCGCCATGCCGGACTCTAGAACGAAAATCTCCCGCTTGCAAAGAATCACAGTGCAATCAGGCGAGTGAGCGTTCAAAATGCCCCCATGCTTCTTCGCCTCTTCCTTTTCTGCACCCTGACTCTTTCAGGATTCGCCCAACATCGCGATCCCATCCGCCTGACGCATGGACCGATGCTCGGAAAACCCACCGCTCACTCCGTCTCAGTCTGGGGAAGGACCTCGGACCCCGGCGATTTCGTGGTAAAGTATGGCACAACTGCTGATGCCCTCACGCAGACAAGTCCCGTGACCACGACCTCGATCGCACACGACAATACCGGCGTCGCCGAACTCATCGATCTCAAGGCCGACACCCGTTACCATTATCAGATCTTCGTTCTCGGAAATCCCCACGGTCTTCCCGGTTCTTTTCTCACCCTTCCCTCGGTCAAGGGCAGCATCAATGCCGAGCACAACCCGAAGGGCCTCTTCAACTTCCGCTTCGAGGTCGGCTCCTGCTCGAACCAAAATCCCCTTCACGGAATCGGCCACCGGGAACCCACCTACGAAAACCTCAACAAGAGTTGGGCCGACAAGATCCACTTCCATATCATGAATGGGGACTGGCTCTACGAAGAGCTCCGCACTTACCCACCAGAAGCTTGGCGCTTGCTCCAAGGCGTTGAGCAATTTCCCAGAAGCGTAGAAGTGATGCCTTCCATCGTGGGAGTCTGGGAAAATTACAAACTCTACCTGAGCCGCGGTGTCAGTCGCGCCCAGTGGCACCGCAATGTGCCCAGCTACTTTACCTTCGACGACCACGAGCTCGTCAACGACATCTGGGGCTCGGCCGAAGTCGGCAAGCGTCATCGCCGCACCGTTTTCCGTGATATCGGAACCCAGGCTTGGTTCGACTACCTGGGCTGGGCCAATCCAGTAGAACACGATCAAGCCGTCCACTTTTCCAAAGGAAAAATGGTAGCGGGCAGCGACCTCCTAGTCGATCCCACCGCCGACTTCACCAAACTTCCCCTCGATAAAATGGGAACCCTCCACGTCCACTGGGGCACTCCGGAGGCCGGGGTCAATGTCCTCTACTTCGACAACGACGAAGGCCACAAAAATTCCTACGTCTACCAGATCGTCAAAGTCATCGATCGCCACACTCTTCAACTCCATATGCCGGCCAAGATCACCGATGAAGTGAGCTACTCAATCGGCCGGAGTTCCTACGGAAAGTTCCGCGTTTCAAACTGCGAATTCTTCCTCCTCGACACCCGCGGATCACGTGACATGCACGACGTGAAAAACCGCGACAAGGAAGGCGTCTCCATGCTGGGTGAAACCCAGCGAAAATGGCTTCTCAAATCGATGAAGGAAAGTGATGCCGACTTCTTTTTTCTCACCTCCACTGTACCCTTTATGATTCCCCACAGTGGAGCCGGCGGATTCGAAGCCGCTGGAAATAAGGAAGAAGCATGGACCGGCTTCCTCAGCGAACGCGAAGAATTGATCAACGAATGGGACAAGCTTGGGAAGAAAGTCTTCGTCCTCACCGGCGATCTCCACAATAGCTTCGCCATCAAGATCACCGACAACGTCTGGGAGTTCTGCTGCGGCCCCCACAACAGCGTAAACCATGTGCCCAAGAACGACGAAATGGACCGCCCTGCAACGGGCATTTTCGACTGGGGGCCGCGCAAATGTGACATCCGCTGGAGTTCCTACATTCTTCCAGATCTTGAGCGCCTTGAGCGACTCCACCCTTACTTCTGCGTCGTCCAGGTGAACAACGTCTTCAATATGCCCAAAAAGATCGGCGACAAGCGACTCGTGGCCTACCCCCATCCGCAAATCGTCTTCCAATATTACCACGGTCGCACCGGAGAACTGGCCTACGCCGAGGCCATCTCCCTGGATCGATAGAATCAAACGTCCCAAAAATGATTTCTGCTTAAGGAACGAAAGGTTTCCTAAGTTGCCGCCGTTCTACCAATCGATCTCTCCATCACGCAACTGCATAAGCATGACTCTCTGGAAATCCATCCCCTTCCTCGCTTCCTTCCTGACCCTCACCGCTCAGGCCAAGATCGATTTCGCGCACCAGATCCTCCCCCTCCTCCGCGACAATTGCATCGAGTGCCACACCAATGGAAAACACAAAGGCGGCCTCTCTCTCGAAACCCGTGACTCCCTTCTCGACTCCGAAACCGTCGAGGTCGGCAACGCCAATGAGAGCATCTTGATCGAAGTCCTCACCGCCGAGGACCCCGACGAACGCATGCCGCACAAAGCCGATCCTCTCCCCGCCGCGCAAATTGCCCTCCTCACCCAGTGGGTCAATGAAGGCCTCGCCTGGGAACCCGGCTTCACCTTCCGCGAAAAAAAATGGCAAGCCCCCCTCGCTCATCGCAAGCCCGACCTGCCCGCAGCCATCGCGCCCGATGAGAATCCCATCGATCGCCTCCTCCGCGCCTACTTTAAAGAAAACCGCGTCCAGCCACCCGAACCCATCTCCGACGCCGCCTTCCTCCGCCGCGCCCACCTCGATCTCATCGGCCTCCTCCCCACCAAGGACGAACTCGCAGCTTTCCTCGCCTCCGAATCGCCCAACAAGCGCAGCGAAAAAATCGCCGAACTCCTCGGGCGAAAATTCGACTATGCCGACCACTGGATGACCTTCTGGAATGACCTCCTACGCAACGACTACGCCGGCACCGGCTTCATCGATGGAGGCCGCAAGCAAATCACCGGCTGGCTCTACCAAGCACTCACCGAGAACAAACCCTACGATCAATTCGTCCGCGAACTCATGAACCCCACCGGCGCTTCCGAGGGTTTCATCAAGGGCATCAAATGGCGCGGCGATGTCAACGCCTCTCAGGTTCCCGAAATCCAGTTCGCGCAAAACGTCTCCCAAATCTTCTTCGGCGAAAACATGAAGTGCGCCTCCTGCCACGATAGCTTCATCGATGACTGGAAACTCGAGGACGCCTACGGCATGGCCGCCATCTTCGCCGGAAAACCCCTCGAGATGTTCCGCTGCGATAAACCCACCGGTGAAAAAATGGACGCCAAATTCCTCTTCGATTCCCTCGGCTCCATCGACCCCTCCCTCCCCCGCGACAAGCGCCTCGCCCGCACTGCCGAACTCTCGACCTCCAAGGGCAATGGCCGCCTCGCCCGCACCATCGTCAACCGCCTCTGGTCCCGCCTCATGGGCCGCGGCCTTGTCGAACCCGTCGACATGATGGGCAACCGACCCTGGAGCGAAGACCTCCTCGATTACCTCGCTTGGGACCTCGCCCACACCGGCTACGATCTCAAGCGCACCTTTACCCTCATCACCACCTCCCGTATCTACCAAAGCGCCCCCGTCGCCCCTCCGGAAAAAAGCGACGACTTCATCTTCCACGGTCCCATTGCCAAACGCATGACCGCCGAGCAATTCATCGACGCTACCTGGGGCATCACCGGAACCGCCCCAGGAAAGATCGCCGCCAAGGTCGCACGCGGCTCCGCATCCCCCCCCACCACGATCCCCGGCCTGTCTCTTATACACATCTGGACGCTGCCGACGAAGAGGATAG
>OJEC01000163.1_pt1 | contig 14912 bp, 8 predicted proteins | sample 1592971 | NCBI WGS metagenome assembly OJEC01 (sample SAMN05416709, study PRJEB24817) | seawater metagenome | isolation source: Sea water | place: Canada:Atlantic | collected 2013-07
CTCTTCATCTGGGCGCCGGGCGGGCGTTCCGCCAGCGAAGTCAAGCGACTCGATCCCGATGGCAAGGGCGGCTACACGCTGCATGACGAAGTGCGGATCATTGATCTGATGAGGGAACACCTCGGAGTTGAAGTCACCTACACGCTCGGCGCGCACAACATGATCTATCCATTCACTGACCCGGCGACAGGTGAGACCGTGCATATCATCGGGTTCCAAGGAAATATCCGCGGTCCGAAAAACCATCTCCGCTGGAAGGGCAGCGCCCTCTATGCCGGGGCGCCCTATGCCGTGCGGCGGGCTGACCGGAGCTATCGTGTGCTGGAGGTGAACAATCGCTACGAGGTCGGGAAGCAACTACTGGTTTCGCCGCGCACCTTCTGTAAATCACCCTTCGGCGATGACGAAATCTACATCGCAGGTCACGATGCCAGTTTTAAAATCTCCGACAACATGGCGTGGATCTTCCACGCCCCTGAGTCGGTGGTGCTAGGCTCTAAACTTGCTCGCGATGCCCTACCGCCCGAGCCGGAACCAAAACCGACCCAACGTCTGATGGAAGGCCCAGTCTACGAGTTGCGAATCTATTCCGCCAACGAAGATCGCTTGCAACATCTGGAAAAACGATTTCGTGAGCACACCGACCGAATTTTCAAAAAGCATGGACTGGAGGCGATCGGCTATTGGAGGCCCACCGAGGGGCCAGCGAAGAAACGTCGCCGCCTCATCTACATTTTAAAGCATCCATCGCGGTATGCCGCCTATGAGAACTGGACCCGGTTCAATAACGACCCGGCGTGGGACGCCGTGCTCGACCAACCGGAGTTTCAAGGGCTGCTTGCGGAAAAACCAACCAGTATCTTCATGAAAGAGACCGAATACTCGGCCCAGGTTAGCGACGAGATTGATCAAGCAGATGGGGTCTTCGAGCTCCGCACCTATGTCACGAAGCCGGACAAGCTCGCACGCCTCAACCAGCGTTTTCAGAATCACACTGTTTCGATTTTCAAGCAACATGGTATGAATAACGTCGGCTACTGGACGCCATTCGACACTCCGGATTCAGCAAACACGCTTATCTACCTCATTCATCACGCTAGCCGGATCCAGGCGGACGCAAACTGGAAAGCCTTCGCCGCAAATCCCGCGTGGAAAGAAGCGAAGCGGAAGTCCGAAAGCGACGGGAAGATTCTCGCCCGAGCGCCCGAAAGGATTTTCCTGCGAGCGCTGGACTTTTCACCCAATGCCCAAGCTCCTCCGGTTGGCGAAAAAAAGTAAAGTAAATATGATGCGACGAACGACACTCTGCTTACTAACGGGACTGCTTGCTTGCGGTGAAGTGGCGCGTGCGGACCAATCGCTGTCATCCCACCAACCATTCCTCAAGCAATACTGTTTCGAATGCCACGGGGCTAAAAAACAGAAGGGTGACTACCGCTACGACACTCTCGGGACTAATCTCACTGATCTAAATACCCTTGAAATCTGGCAGGGAATTTTAGATCAACTCAACTTGGGTGAAATGCCGCCGAAGAAGAAAACGCAACCGCCTACCGAGGAAACAGCGAAGGTGATTGAGAGCCTGACACCTCTGCTCCAGCAAGCCTACAAAGCGCGGAAAAGCACCGGAGGCCAGGCGGTGATCCGGCGCCTGAACAAGTTCGAAATCCGCAACACGCTGCGGGACTTGTTTTACCTCAAGCATCCGGATTTCGAACCCACCGTCGCTTCAGGGCTCTACGACTTCAACGGCAACGGCATCACTGCGCAGAAGACCATCGAACCAACGCGGAGTTTTCAGGACGACGAGGAGGCGGAGGGTTTCGACACCATCGGCCAGGAGTTGGTGATGTCCGACTTCCTTCTAAAAATGCTGATCGCTGCCGCAGAGGAAACCATCGAGATGGCAACGCATAACAAGCCCGAGAAGCCCTTCGAGGCGGAGACTTTCACCGCACCCATTTCCGTGAAATCACTGTTGGGCGATAGCCTCAGCAAGTATCAGCGCTCGCAGGGCGATCCCTATGACGAGGTGTTTCAGCGCTGGGATCGCTACAACCGGATCGGACCGGACAAATATCACAGTGGAATTCACAGACCGGCAAACTATCGGATCAGCGTTGAGGTCTCCGCCCACAATCCGAAGGAGGGTGCGTGGGGAAACTGGACCGTCCAGGAAGGGAAGCTGGTTCACCAGGGACGAACGAACCTCGATGAACCCTTCGAAGTCGGACTCTATCTGGAGCGCTTCGAACATAAACGCGGAGCACGACACCATCGAGTCAAGCACTGGACTCTGCCCGGTGATGGCAAGAAGCGGACATTCTCTTTCGAGACTTGGATCGACGATCCATGGAGCGCCTGGATTGGGTGGGAAAATGGTCCACATTTCAAACACAACGCCTTCCACGTCCTGCTCGAACAATGGTATCCCGAGGAGTATGAGAAGATTGACCGGAAACAAAAAGGGTTTAAGAAGCCCGCCGCGGAGGCGCTATTTAGAAAAGGCTATCTCGGCCCGACCCTTCGCGTGCACGGCTTCCGGATCGAGCCCGTCTCCCGCCAGTGGCCACCCAAGAGTCACACTGCACTTTACGGAACCGGTAACATCGAAGAGGCAGACTTTAAAAAACTCTTTCGCTCGTTCGCCGAGCGGGCATACAGGCGACCGGTTGCACCCGAAGAAGTAGAGCCCTATGTCAATCTCGCGGCACAGCTGGAGGCCGACGGAAATTCGCGCCAGCAAGCGATGAAAGGTGCCTACGCCGCGATACTCTGTTCGCCCGACTTCGTCTATCTTCGACAGAATCCCGGCAAGCTCGACGACTTCGCCCTCGCTTCGCGCCTGAGCTATTTTCTCTGGTCGTCGATGCCCGACGAAGCACTCATGAAGCTCGCCCGTGCAGGCGAACTGTCGGATCGGGCAGAGTTGGATCGACAGGTTGAGCGGATGTTAAAAGACCCGAAGGCCGCAGCCTTTGGCCGCCATTTCCCCGAGCGCTGGTTGAAGCTCTACGAGCTGGGACGCATGGAGCCCGATAAGAGAGGACCGTATGGGCATTACTTCCGCGTGAAGGACTATCTCATCCCCCAGGTCGACGCGTTCTTCCGCGACGTCCTTGAGCGGAACGGTTCGATCCGCGACTTCATCGATTCCGACTACACCTTTATGAACAACCTCCTTGGTGAATTGATCTACAAGCAAAAGGTCGTTGGAGAGAACTTGCGCAAGGTGACCTTGGAAGATCAGCGACGTGGCGGACTGCTGACTATGCCCGCGATCATGACCATGACCGCCAACGGGGTCGACACCTCACCGATTGTCCGCGGCGTGTTCGTCCTCGAAAACATTCTCGGCACTCCCCCACCCCCTCCACCACCCGATGTCGAACCTCTCTCGCCAGACCTCCGTGGAGTGAAAAGTTTGAAGGAACAGATGGCAATGCACCGTAACCAGCAGGCCTGCAGTAGTTGTCACCAGAAGATCGATCCCATGGGTTTCGCGCTGGAAAGCTTTGACCCGATCGGGCGGTGGCGGGACCACTATCCGAAGATCGACAAGAAAGCCAAACAGGTAGCGCCAATCGATCCCGCCGCGATCATGGCGAACGGCCGCGAGGTTAAAGATCTCGTCGAATTCAAAGCGATGCTTCTGGAGCGCGAACCACAAGTGGTGCACTGCCTCACCGAGAAAATGTTGGCCTATGCTACCGGCCGTCTGCTTGAAGCCGATGATCGAGGCGAAGTAAACCGGATCGTCTCGGAAATGAAGCAGAACGGGAACCGCCTCCGCGACCTGGTTCATCTGGTTGTGCAGAGTGAACTCTTCTTGAACAAGTAGAACTTTAAGAGGAGCCGCCCTATTCACACAAAGGAACCCGCTAGAAGCATCTCGGAGAGCCCACGATGACCTTTCACAGCGGTGATGCGTCCGGATATGCCGCCGCCAAACCGCTCATTCATGCACCGCGTTCTCACTACCAATACCCCAGCGGCACCACAAATATTCGGTGCCGGGCCACGAGGGGTAATTCGTGGCGATCATCCCCGAAGAAAAACTCGTCGTTGTCCGGCTCGGTCTCACGCTTCACGCGGGCGCGTGGAAGCAGGAAGAATTCGTCACGGAGATTCTCATTACGCTCGGGAAATAGTGTTCTGATGGCTTATTTTTTACACTCAAAGAATACCACGATGCGCCAGAGGCTTTAAAAAAAACGATGGAGAAGCGATAGAGAATGAGCCGAGAATCAGTTCTGATGAAGATGAAGATGTCTGTGATCGTGTGCCTATCGGGTGGCTTGATAGGAGGAGCCAGCCTTCAGGCGGATACCAGTAGTCCAGATCCAGCAGTGGTGAGGTCTGCCATCGAAAAGTCGATCCTTCTGCTAGAAAAGACCACCGCGGGCGCAAGTGAGCACAATCGTTGCTTTACCTGTCATGGCCACGCGATGCCGGTGGTCACTTTCGTGGAAGCGCGACGTCGAGGATTTCTCATCGACGAAAAAAACTTTAAAGCGCAGGTGAAGCACACCTTGACGGATTTAGCGCGAGGGAAGAAACGGTATCTGGAAGGAAAGGGGCAGGGCGGCGGATACACCCGGGCCGGTTACGCGCTGTGGTCCCTTCGGCAGGCAGGGTGGAAGCCGAATGAGGTGACCGAATACGTCAGTGGGTATCTCGTCCACGACCAAAAGGCCGAACGCTGGCCCAGCAACGGAAATCGTCCACCTACCGAGAGGAGCGCCTTCACCACAACGTATCTGGCGCTCAAGGGTGTGGACGGATTTGGAACAGTGGAGCAGGCCGAAAAAATTGCGGTTCGGAAGAAGAAGGCCCTGGCGTGGTTGCTCAAATCCGAAGCAAAAGAAACTGAGGATCGCGTCTTCCACCTATTGGCGCTGGATCATTTGAAGGCGGATCAAAAAGTGATAAAGGAATCACTGAAGACGCTACGCGAAGCACAGCAAAAGGATGGCGGATGGGCCCAACTTCCAACGATGGCGAGCGATGCCTATGCAACAGGTTCGGTTCTCTACGCTCTCTACCAAGGTGGCGGAATGAAGGCCGACGACGCGGTTTACCAGCGGGGGGTCAAGTATTTGTTAGAGACACAAAAAGAAGACGGCTCGTGGCACGTGCGCAGTCGCAGCAAGCCGTTTCAGACCTATTACGAGAGTGGCTACCCTCACAAGAAGGATCAGTTCATCTCAATGGCAGCGGGAAGCTGGGCCTCGCTAGCTCTCTTGTTTACGATCTCCGTTGAAGAGGCGGTGAAAGAGTAGCTTCACATAGAAATCCCCCTGCTCTCCCCCTCTCCGGCTTCCGTCAAGGACGCCACTCAAAAGAAAATTCCCACCAGTCGAATAAGAGAATGTGCTCTCCTCCCCACACTGGTCGGGAAAGTGGCGGCGCCCAGCAACAGCTCACAAAAGGTTGTCTTGACGCCAGCACTCGAAAAAACATTGTCAGGTCCGCGCCCATGTTCGACACGATGACCATCGCTTTCCGTTGACTCACAAAACACCCGGCGGAGGCAGGTTTTCAAGAATCCTCAGAGTCAGCAAATTTGGTTTATCAAAACGGGAATCATGCCGGGATACCATCAACCTTTTTGAATTAAAGACCCTGCACGTATTGAGCATTTGTTTTCACCTCCACCATGTCATAGAGGGCTTTTTTTGTTTGATCCTCATCAACAAGGAACTTCTCAAATTCCCGAACAAGTCTTACTTTATCCAACTTCTCTTTTGATCCCGAGCCAATATCAGTCAAATCAATAAAGAATTCATCAAAGAGATCAGAAAAATCTCTCACCGCTTCAAGATTTAAGAATTGTTCGTGATTGTAGATACTCGGGTAGCCCCCTTTTTGCTTATCTACCGCAAAAGAGATTCCTTTGACATTCGTAATCGTGGTGGCCTTTGTGCAACTCAACATGCAGTCATCTTCAATTGCCGCCTTTTTACAGCCCACGGTTCTTTGGAAGAAACATTGGCGAGAAGTCATCATCAAGATTGGATGATAGATGCTATAGAGAAGTTTGAATTTTTTTGGACGTCTAATATTCCTTATTTGATGACGATTGATCTCATTTGAAATGAATGCGCCTTTACAATCAAGAGCCTCCTGCATCTCCATCAGAGCATGGGAGTTTGTTGTATTTAGAAATGGCCCCGCTATCCACTCGACCCCCATCTCAAAGGCCTTATAGGCCACGCCTGAATTATTAGTGACGATTCTCTTTGGCTTTGTTAATTCCAAAATCCTGACGGCTTCAAGATAATCCTTCCCGATCAGCACGGCCGGAAACCAGGGAATGAACCTTGGGTTTCTAAGAAGAATTTCGCTGTATTTATTACAGCCCTTTTTCAAGCTTTCTGGAATTTTAAAGTAGATGTCCGCATCAGTCACATCACATAGATGAGCATCTCTTTCATCACTAATGAGAAGGGAGAGTTTTGGAGACGCTTCCACTTTGGGATTTTGCGAAAGCTTGGGGACTTCGACCGGGGGGACAAGCTCGACCGATCCGTTCAGAACAAACGCCAGCTCACTCTTCATCGCCGTGAGTTCTTTAAACGGAACACCTAAGCCTTCATTGAGAAGGGAGACGTCGACCGCCGTTAAGAGGTAACTTTCGTTATTAAAACTTTTCAAACGCTTCATCAGCAGGTCCGCCGTAATCGAGGAATCTTTGGATGGGCGCAGAAGGGAAGTTGAAGTAACGACAAAATCTCTCCCCCCTGTTTGGGCCGCGAAAACCAGCTTCTCACCGAGCTCGGCTTTGATTGAGATTACCAAGTTGGCCTTGTCGATATTCAGGCCTTTTACTTTATCAGCAAGAGTGACGCCGAGAGCCTGTTTCTCATTATAGAGATTTTGTTGAACCCCTTGACGCTCTTGCTCAGTAATCGCTCCACTTTTCTCAAGGGCATGCTTGGCACTATAGTCTTTCGGACTATCGATGAACATGTCCTTGGAAAGCTTTCCCGTGAGGAATGAACTGGTGAAACTTCGATTGAAGACTTTATTTAAGTTTGAATCATCACCAGAAATCTCTCCCGATTCGACAAAGCGATTGATCTTCTTTCGCCAAGTATCAGTGACGGTATAAACGTAGTGAGCCCCTTTGATACGACCCTCAATCTTAAGAGAATCGACCTTAGCCTCGATCAACTGCGGAAGTTCAAAGATCGCTGAATTATCTTTTAAATTGAGGGGATACTCATTTCCGGCCGCGGTGGGTTCATACTTATCGCGGCAAGCTTGGCTACAACGACCACGATTCCCAGAGTTCCCCACGCTCACTGAACTCGAATAGCATTGTCCAGAAAACGCGATACAAAGAGCCCCATGGACAAAGACCTCGGTCAGAATATTATTTTCATGGGCCAGGGCCGTCAATTTCGTGATTTCAGGAAGGTTCAATTCCCGAGAAAGGTTAACCCGATTTGCCCCAAGTTTCCCTAGAAATAAGATTTGCCCTTCATTGTGAGTCGTCATTTGAGTCGAGGCGTGAATGTGAAGAGTCGGGAAATACTTCTTCACAATATTGAAGACACCCATGTCCTGGACAATCAGGCCATCAATCCCACTATTCACAACCTGGTTTAACAACTTCACGAGGACTGGAACTTCGTGCTCTAGAATCACTACATTGAGAGTCAGGAAGACTTCACAGTTGTATTGATGAGCAAGCCTAGTGACGCCATAGAGATCATCCATGGAGAGGTTAGAGGCCCGGTTTCTCGCATTGAAGGCATCCAGCCCACAATAGACAGCGTTGGCTCCAGCGACAATGGCGGCTTTAATGGCTTCAACATCACCACCGGGCGCTAACAATTCTAATTTTCCACTCATTTTCGATGACCCGTTTTCTCTGCTTCATGATGGAACTCACCCCGTTTTCATGACGGTTCGTAAATTACCTTTTCAGTGTTCGATTTCACTTCACACACCTGAACAGGGTTTGACTCAAGAGCGTGAAAATAAGGTCGATAAGGCCCGCTGAATAACCCAACACCCTCAATGGAGCAAGACCTTGGCTCCGACTGACTAGAAAACAGGATAGCTTGGCACCCTAAGGCCTCTAAACGGTTGCCCTCATAAATCCTGCGCATCGCAGAATCGTTGGGCATAAGGCTCCAGCTCAATGTTCATCTTCACCTGCAAGCATTGCGCTTTCGCAAGCAGTTCCTCTCTTGTGATCGAGGGAATCTCATTTTTGAAGGCGATTACGACCGTGTTGCCTCCTTCTACTTCGAAACTGAGGAGCCGATTTTCAAATTCGAGTGCGAGTAATCCATCTACCTCTTCCTGTGATTTCAGTGCCGTATGGCAGATATTAAGTACGAGGACACCATGTTGATTGAGGGCATCTTTACAATCGCGCAAGTAAGATGAGTGCACTTGGTGCGGATCCATCCCTTCCGAGCTGTAGAGATCTGAAAAGATGATGTCGCTTTTTACGTCGGTATTTTTGAGATAGTTCGCAGCCTCGTCGATATGAATGACAAGGCGATCTGTATCGGGCACGTGAAAATATTTTTTCGCGACCTTCACCACTTCTTTACGGTATTCAACCGCGTGCACCTTCAAGTCGGATAGGCTACTGAGCAGGTTCTTCACCATTGAGCCTGCGCCCAGCCCCATGATCGTGGCGGTTTCCACGACGGGGATAAATAGCAAACCGGTCATCATTGCCTGAGTGTAATCAAGCGCTAATCCATTCACATTTTTGAGCTTCATGTAGCTCTGATAAATCTTCCCATCAAAGCTGAGAATTAGGCCGGTTCTTGTTTGGTAAACATGAATTGGGCCGTGCTCATCGATGGTTGATGAGATACAGGGTGCATTGATGTCCATAAAATCTTAATTACCCCTTAAATATCACGATTCGGATGCCAGCAACTGTATTCGTGAGTATTTCTTAAGATGTGGCTGATGTCTTTTTCTCCATTTCCATGGCTGGGGCCTTGGTCGGAAATAATTTGGAAGTTTATCAGAATCAGAATTGCGGCACCGAGATAAAGGTCACGCCAGACAGAGACGCCCCAATCATGCCAAAGGCCACCAAATACCCATTCATGCAAGGTTTTGACTCAAGTGGAAACCACCCCCTGATGGCAAGTGAATGCTTCCAGAAACGGCGGCCCTTCGGGCACCCGTGACGCTGGGCATGGTGTTGCACTTACCTTGTAATGTCAGCCAACCCAGATAGGCAAAAGACAAGGCCTCCTTGAAATCGATCACCTGACAGTCCACTTCAACTTGCACCAACACACCGATGGAAGCGAACTCGTGTTTCAATTCGTTGAACAGGTAAAGATTGTTCGCCCCTCCCCCGGTAATCAGGATCTCACCGGCTGCCTGGCTGGATTTCAAGGAATCACGAACCCGTAAAGCGATGTGTCGGCAATAGGTCGCCAGCCGGTCCTCGATTGAGAGTGAGGGATCGTTCAGGATCGGCAGTAACTGCTCTTCAAACCATTCTGCTCCCAGCGAACGAGGTGGAGATGTTTGATACCACTCGATAGACTCGAGTCCCTCCAGGAGATCCTGGGACACTGCGCCCTTTTCGGCCATTTGGCCATTGGCGTCGTAATCGAGAGAGGGTTCGCTCCGTGACGCCAACCAATTAAGGGCCATGTTGCAGACACAAACATCGAAGGCGGAGTCACCGATCGAAATATTGGCGATGCCTCCGAGATTGAGAAAGAGATCGATCTCTGGAAACAAAGCTCGTTCCGCACACGGAACCAGCGGCGCCCCCTGTCCTCCCAATGCCACATCCTTGTTTCGAAAATTGCTCACCACGGGACACGACAGATGGCTACCCAGAGTTTCCCCATCGCCAATCTGCGACGTGAATCCCTGATCAGGTTGGTGAAAAACCGTCTGTCCATGACTCGCCACAAATTCCGGAGAAAGCTGGTGACCTTGCACAAATTTAGCCACCTGTTCGCCGATGAAATGCCCCAATTCAACGTCGGTGCGAGCAAAGGTTGCGGCATTCGATTCAGGGAGTTGTGAAAGTCGCTTCTTCCAAGAGTCAGGCAAAGGGATGGTCTCTGCACAGACAATCTTCCAGATTACTTGACCTTCAGAGTTCTCCTCGAAGCGACAGTGCGCCAAATCCAGCCCGTCCAATGAGGTGCCTGACATGACACCAACGCCTTCGGTTATTTGAGGGTGCTTGGAATTCATATTGGAGACAGGGGTTAACGTGAGACAATTTGAGTCAGTAGTCGAAAGGTTTTGCTTTGTCACAAATGAGAAACCAGGGCGATTGCCGAGCGGTCCATGGAAAGCTTATCGTGAAAAAGAAATTTAGGGGTGTCTCCGGCGACCTACTTTCGATCTGAAATGGAGACAGGCTCGGGTCAGGCTCAATCGACATACCGTCGTGATATAAAAACAATCGGTAGCGCGCCAAAAATCTGACCTCCCAAGAACTTCGCAGAGGGCTCAGCGCCTGGCAAAGCCCGCGCCGCGCCCGACGAATTTCACCCGTCGCTTAGCCATACCCACTCCATTCATAAAGCATGGAATCCTCCACAATTCCCGCGCGGACTGGATTAAAAATGCCTGACATGAATGGCATATTTTATTAGGAATATTGTATTCCAGCAGCATTGAAAGGGGCATTTTGCGGAACTTCTTGGCCGATTTTTAGGATTTAATCTCTGCTCAGTTGCGCTAGTTTCGAGCAATGATTATCAGCTCCAAACTCGTAGCGATCAGGTTCGTTGCGACGTCTGTTTTCTTCCTCTGTAATGTGATTGTGGCAAGTGAATCACTGGGGCCATCCAGCCGACGAACCGCGCTTGTCATTTCCGAGATTATGTATCATCCGGAGGCGAAACCAGATGGGATAGAAAGTGAATTTATCGAGCTCCACAACTCGCAGCCGTGGGAGGAGAACATTTCCGGATTCCGCCTGTCGGGTGCCGTGGACTACGAATTTCCCGCAGACACGCTTATCCCTGCGGGTGGATTACTCGTTGTGGCAAAAGCTCCAGTTGCGGTGGAAGCCGTCTTTGGAATCGAGAATGTGCTGGGCCCCTATGAGGGCCAGCTCTCTAACGAAGGGGAAACCTTGCGGCTTCGCAATCCCGGTGGAGCCTTGTTGCTGGAAGTGTCCTACATGGATGGTTCGCCCTGGCCACTCGCTGCCGATGGTCTCGGCCATTCCCTGGTCCTGGCTCGCCCCTCACATGGTGAGTCAAACCCAATGGCCTGGGCCGCAAGCAGCTCGATCGATGGTTCCCCGGGAGCCGCCGAAGAGCCAGATCCAGATCCTCGGAGCCAGTTGGTAATTAATGAGGTCGGTGGTCATCCAACTCAGGTTGGATCTGGTTTTGTCGAAATATTCAATCGCGGTAAGACAACAATCGAGATCGGGGGGGCGCGACTCTCGGTGAATCGCGACACCGCCTTCGTGATCCAGCCAGACACAAGTCTCGCGCCTGGTGAGCGACTCGTGGTCGAGGCACAGGCCCCCGACCTGCTGCTCGATGGAGGGCAGATCCTCCTCGGGCTAACGAATCCGGACGGCACCAGAGTAATCGATGCGATTCGCTATCTTCCAAACGATGTCGGAACGAGTTTTGGACGGGTTCCCGATGGATCCGAAAACTGGCAAGTTCTGGCAAACGCTACCTCCGGATCCGAAAACGGCCCGGCCATCAAGCCGACGATCGTCTTCAACGAAATCATGTTTCATCCGATCTCGGGCTTGGCCGAAGACGAGTACCTCGAATTCTTCAATCGGACACCAGATCCGGTCAATCTCGGCGGGTGGCAGGTTGCCGGAGGAATCAATTTTACATTTCCTGAAGGCGCCACCATTCCATCCTCCGGCTACTTCGTCATCGCCAAAGACGTGGCCCGGCTCAGACAAAGTCATCCCCACCTGAATGTCGCAAACTCGATCGGAAACTATGAAGGAAAATTGTCCGACAGTGGCAAGTCCTTACAACTCTTGCGACCAGCGGGCTGGCAAGTCCCCGTGGATCCGGCGGAGACCCCACTCCTCTTGGTTGACGAGGTCAGTTATCAGGATGAAAGCCGCTTGAGCCGGTGGGCGGACGGTGGTGGTAGCAGCCTCGAATTGGTCGATCCACACAGCAACAACGACCTCGCCGCGAACTGGGCAGACAGCGATGAATCGCAAAAATCCGAATGGACCGATGTGGAGGTTACTGAAGACATCACCAGAATCTTCGGTCTCACGCCGAGATCGTTCCAGATCATGCTGCTGGGCGCGGGAGAGATGCTGGTCGATGACGTCGAACTTTTTCGACCGGGATCAAGCAACCGGGTGAGGAACGGCGATTTCGAATCGACAGCCAACTGGGTATTTCAAGGAAACCATGAAGGGTCGATCTACGTCGATGCTCCGGGTGAAGGCAACGACAGCCGGGCCTTGTTGGTGAGATCTCCCGGCCGCGGCGACACCCATTCGAATCGGATCCGGCAGACAATTTTGAGCGGGCTGGCGACGCCCGGACAAGCAAGCGTGCGCGCCAAAATCCGCTGGTTGCGTGGGCATCCCGAGATTCTGCTCCGGCTGCACGGAAACTACATGGAAGCGGTCGGTACGGCGCAGCTGCCGACAGACCTGGGATCGCCTGGATTGCGCAACAGCCGGTGGCAGGAAAATGCTCCTCCGGTGATTCGCGAGGTCTCGCACTCACCCGTTCTGCCCGATGCCTCCGAATCCGTTACGGTGACTGCCACCGTCAGCGATCCGGACGGAGTGGGAGAGGTTACCCTCAACTATCGAGTCGACATCAGCGGTGGTGCTACCGGTGCTATTGAAATGGTAGACGATGGAATCGCTCCGGACAAATGGGCCAACGACGGAATTTTTTCCGGCACTATTCCCGGGCAATCCACCGGGCGCATGGTTGCGTTTTCCGTGGAAGCGATGGACAGCCACCAATTATCGCCCACTGCTCGGACATTTCCCGAAGAGGTGCCGGAGCAAGAGTGCCTTGTCCGATTTGGAGACGGCGCGGCGACGAACGGGTTCGGGGATTACCGTCTCTGGTTCACGCGGGACACCCACCGTAAATGGATTGCAGGTTCTCGGGCCAAGGCGAGCAACCTGCCACTCGATGTGACCTTTATCTCCAATGGAGAACGCGCCATCTACAATGTCGGCGCAACCTACTCGGGCAGCTTCTTCAACAGCCCCGACTACGATGGTCCCACCGGTCGGCCATGCGACTACTCCTGCCGGTTTTCCGGGGACGAGCTCTTCCTCGGTGCATCCAAGATCATTCTTTCGTGGCCGGGCCTGACCGGGACACCTGACAATACCGCCCAGCACGAGCAGTTCGCCTACTGGCTGGCGTCGCAACTCGGCCTCCCATTCAACCATCGCCGCTACGTGACTGTGATCGTCAACGGGGTGCGCCGGGGAACTGTCATGGAAGACACCCAGAGACCGAGCTCCGACATGCTGCGGCAATGGTTTCCGGGAGACAGCGACGGCGAGCTTTTTAAAACGCAGATCCGATACGAGGGTAATGACGCCTCGACCGATCTGGTTCTCGCGGCGACAGAAGCTGCCACCCTGCAACCTTTCACCGACACCGGGGGGAGTCATCGCACCGCGAGCTACCGCTGGAACTGGGCACCGCAGGCGATCGGCAATTCCGTGAATCGGTTCGATAGCATATTCCAGTTGGTGGAGACCCTCGATACCCAAGACGGAGCGGCCTACACTCAATCGGTCCGTTCACTCCTCGATATCGAGCAGTGGATGAGAACCTTTGCCTTCGAACATACCGTGGGCAACTGGGATAGCTACGGTTATGGGAACGGGCAAAACATGTACGCCTACAAACCCGTTGACGGTCAGTGGCAGCTGATGATGTGGGATCTCGATATCGGATCCGGATCCGGCCTCGGCGACGGTGCCACGAGATCGCTCTTTGCCCTCACCAACACTCTGTTCCCCATCGTCAATGGCGACCCGAAAATCGTCGGCCGGATGTACCAAAATCCCGAGTTCGTCCGCGCCTACTGGCGCACCCTCGAAGAGGCAGCCAACGGGCCGATGATCGCCGCCCGTGTCGATGCTTACCTTGACCCCAAGTTTGACGCCTTGAGGGCGATTTTCGGCGGTTCGATTCAACCTCCGACTGCTATCAAATCCTACATGGGGCAGCGCCGGAATTACATCCTGCAACAACTCGCAAGTCAGGCCGCAGCTCAGTTTGAGATTCTCACTCCGGCAACGTTCGATTTTGAAACGGACTCTTCTCCGCTGGTCGTCCGAGGCAGCGCAGCGGTTTCGGTGCAGACCATTAGAGTCAACGGCTTGCCCGTGACACCGGTCTGGACGGATGTTAATGAATGGGAAATCCAGATCCCACTATTCCAGGCGGAGAGCGAAATCCTCATCGAGGGCTTCGATCGCTTCGACAACCTGGCCGGACTGTCCTCGGCGTCCCTGTCCGTCACGTTCACCGGCGACATCGATCCGGTGGGCGGCAACATCGTGCTGAACGAATGGATGGCATCGAACCAATCAGAGATTTCTGATCCGGCCGATGGTCGCTTCGAAGACTGGCTGGAGCTGTTCAACGCTGGAGATTCAGCCATCAACCTTGCGGGATACACTCTGACCGACGACTTGAACATCCCCGGTCGCTGGACCTTCCCAGCAGATTCCGTGATCGAGCCCGGTGGATACTTCTTTGTCTGGCTTGATGGGGACATCGAACAACAGGAGGTCGGCAATGGCCAGTTTCATGCAAGCTTTTCACTCAGCAGTTCAGGGGAGAGTATTGGCCTCTTCAGCGCCGATGGCGTCCGCGTCGATGCCGTCGAGTTTGGCGCCCAAGAAACGGATGTCAGCATGGGGCGTCTTCCCAACGGTACGCGAAACCCGCCCATCC
>OJEC01000184.1_pt1 | contig 13983 bp, 9 predicted proteins | sample 1592971 | NCBI WGS metagenome assembly OJEC01 (sample SAMN05416709, study PRJEB24817) | seawater metagenome | isolation source: Sea water | place: Canada:Atlantic | collected 2013-07
TCAGATGTGTATAAGAGACAGAAATTATAGAGGGAAGCCAGTAGCGGAAATTTTTGGAGACTACCCAAAAACGTCAGGCTGCAAAGCTTTCGGCTGCAAAAAAAGCCCCGCTCGCTTTCACGAACGGGGCTTTAAATTTTTGTAAGCGAAGCTTTAGCTCATCTCACTACGGGCCATTCCCTTTTCTTCGAGAGCGGCTTGCGCAGCAGCAAGACGGGCAACCGGGATACGGAATGGTGAACAGGACACGTAGTTGAGTCCGGCGCGGTGGAAGAATTTCACCGAATCAGGATCTCCGCCATGCTCGCCGCAGATACCGATTTTGAGCTTGGGCTTGGTCTCACGGCCACCTTTGACACCCATTTCAACAAGTTGGCCGACACCCTCTTGGTCGAGAGCAGAGAACGGGTTGTTGTTGAGAACTTCGGCATCCTGGTAGGTTGGAAGGAAGCTGGACGAGTCATCGCGGGAGAGACCGAGGCCTGTCTGCGTGAGGTCGTTGGTTCCGAAGGAAAAGAACTCAGCGTGCTTCGCCACTTCAGCCGCGGTGAGGCAAGCGCGGGGGATCTCCATCATGGTTCCAACGGTATACTTAAGTTGGTTCTTCTTGAGACCAAGCCTCTTACGAACTTCAGCGGCGGTATCGTCGATCACCTGCTTCTGGAGCTCAAGCTCACGAGCGTAGGCCACAAGTGGGACCATGATCTCTGGGAGAACCTTAGTGCCCTTGGCCTGAACCTCTGCGGCAGCTTCGAGGATCGCTTCGACCTGGGTCGCCGTGACGGCGGGGTAGCTGATACCGAGACGGCATCCACGGTGACCAAGCATGGGGTTCTCTTCGTGAAGAGAGTGAATACGCTTGGTGATCGCTGCTGCGCTCATGCCGATCTTCTTGGAGAGATCCTTCTTCTGAGCGGCATCCATGGTTCCGATGAACTCGTGAAGAGGTGGATCAAGGAGACGGATGGTCGCAGGGCGACCGTCAAGTGCTGCGAAGATACCGATGAAGTCCTTCTTCATGAAGACCTTGATTTTCTTAAGTGCTTTGGCGCGACCTGCGTCGTCGTCAGCGAGGATCATCTCACGGACAGCGTCAATGCGATTGCCTTCGAAGAACATGTGCTCTGCTCGAGTGAGGCCGATACCTTCAGCACCGAACTTGATCGCTTGGCGAACCTGCTCCGGAGTATCGGAGTTGGTACGGATGCCAAGCTTACGAAGCTTGTCAGTCCAGCTCATTAGCTCCATGAACTTCTTGTAAGTGTCGGAACGCTTAGCAGCGGGCTTATTCTCGATGAGTCCCTGGATGACCTGGGAAGGAGAAGACTTAATGCCACCTTTATATACGTTTCCAACAAATCCGTTGAGAGAAAGCTCATCGCCTTCCTTCAGAGTCACGCCGTTTCCGGAGAGAGTCTTTTTGGAGTAGTCGATGGTCATTCCATGTGCACCACAGACACAAACCTTACCCATTTGGCGGGCAACGAGAGCAGCGTGTGAAGAGGCACCACCCTCAGTGGTGAGAATGCCATCAGCCGCGATCATGCCGCGAAGATCCTCGGGAGAGGTGGCTTGGCGAACAAGAATGACGTTCTCGCCTTTCGCAGCAGCTTTGACGGAATCTTCAGCGGAGAAATAAATCTTACCGGAAGCGGCACCAGGACCAGCAGGAAGACCGTTGCCAACTTTCTTGGCCGCCTTCTCAGCTTTGGTGTCAAAAATCGGAGCGAGGAGGTGGCTGAGGTCATCGGCAGGAATGCGGAGGATCGCCTCTTCCTTTTTGATGAGGCGCTCTTTAACCATGTCGAGAGCGATGTTCACAGCAGCGAAACCAGTACGCTTCCCGTTGCGGGTCTGGAGCATCCAGAGCTTTCCTTCTTCGATGGTGAACTCAACGTCCTGCACATCGCGGAAGTGCTTCTCGAGCTTCGTGCGAATCGCAAGAAGTTCCTTGTGAGACTTGGGAAGATCCTTAGCCATCTTAGCGATCGGCTTAGGAGTGCGAACACCGGCGACGACGTCTTCACCCTGTGCGTCGATGAGATACTCACCATAGAATACGTTTTGACCAGTCGCTGGGTCACGGGTGAAAGCCACTCCTGTTCCGGATGTCTTACCTGTGTTACCAAAGACCATGGCCTGAACGTTCACAGCAGTTCCCCAAGCGGCAGGAATGCCATACTTCTGACGATAGACCGTCGCGCGGTCGTTTTGCCAAGAGTTGAAAACAGCGCTCACTGCTCCTTTGAGCTGGGCGCGGGGATCTTCAGGGAAATGCTTACCGGAGCGCTCTTTGATGAGCGCTTTGAATTCTGCGACCACTTCACGAAGCTGAGCTTCAGAAAGACCAGAGTCGTCTTTAACCTTAGCCTTGGCCTTGGCTGCGTCGAGAATGACCTCGTAAGGATCGTGGTGCTCGCCGGCTTCGGCTTCCACTTCCATGACAACACTTCCATACATCTGGAGGAAGCGACGGTAGGAATCCCAAGCAAATTTTCCGTTGCCGGTCTTCTTGGCGAGAGCTTCGACAACCTGGTCATTAATTCCAAGGTTGAGGATGGTGTCCATCATACCGGGCATCGACTCGCGAGCACCGGAACGGACGGAAAGGAGAAGTGGGTTTTCGAGATCACCGAACTTCTTGCCCATCGCTTTTTCAACCTTGGTAATGTTCTCCTCGATCTCTGCATCGAGAGTCTTTGGATACTTCTTAGCGTTGTCGTTATAATAAGTACAGACTTCGGTGGTGATAGTGAAACCAGCAGGAACGGGAACTCCGATACTGCTCATTTCGGCGAGGTTCGCGCCTTTACCTCCGAGGAGGGCTTTCATCGATCCGTCTCCGTCGCATTTTCCTGCGCCGAAGTAGTAGACATTCTGCTGTTTCGTGGAGGCCTTTTTAGAAGCCTTTTTTGTGGTAGCCATGGTCGTATTCTCTTGGTGAGTTTTGATCAAGTTGAACCGTCGGGATTGTGAAAAGCCCCTACGGAAGGCCGCGCACCATATCAACCAAACCCTTACTGTCAACTCACGTGTTCTACGGGTTTTCAGGCCTGCTACACGCCCATTTTAGGAGGAAATATCTCCCATCTTTAATCTCCTTCCCTAGCCTTGAAAATCATAAAAATCCAAGTAAAACAGGAATTGAAATCTTCAATGACCCCACTCAATTCAGCTCGTCGAAAACTCTACAACGTTTCCGATGTTCGCGAAAAGCTGATGATGGCCGAATAATCCTACTCATTATGTCCGACCGCTCCCGCAGCTTTGAGATAACTAAGTATTCCCCAGAAGGAAATACGCCCCTCTCCGATCAACTCGCCGTTGAGGAACCGCTTCAAGTTGTCATCGACGGCCGTCCACTTGCCGTCCTCATGCGAACGCCGGGTGACGACGAAGTCCTCATCTTAGGCTTCATGCTCAGCGAGGGAATCATTTCTAAAAAATCAGACGTTACCCGCATCGACCTTGAGGCGCGTGACAACCACGCCCTTGTTTTCCTCACTGACGATCACCCCATGGATTGGGAGCGCCTCACCCGCCACCTATTCTCAGCCTCCTCCTGTGGTCTCTGCGGTAAAGTCACCATCGATGCGATTCTTCAAAGTCATCCCGCGATTGCTTCAAAATTCTCTTTAGAACGAGAAATCCTCCTCGAAGCGCCCTACGCAATGCGCAAAGCACAAGACACCTTCGAGTCCACCGGCGGACTCCACGCCTCCGCCATTTTTGATTCAAATGGAACCCTCCTCGCTCTTCGAGAAGATGTCGGGAGGCACAACGCGCTCGATAAAGTTATCGGCCACGCCCTAACCTCAGACATCGACCTTTCCGAGACCTTTCTCCTCGTCTCCGGCCGCATTTCATTCGAACTCATGCAGAAAGCCCTCGCCGCAGGTATTCCCCTGATCGCCGGCATTTCTGCACCCTCGTCGCTTGCTGTCGAATTCGCGCACGACTCCGGCCAAACTCTCATCGGATTCCTCCGCCCACCCACCTTCAATATTTACCACGGAGAAGATCGAATCAAAGAGTCACCCTAATTTCACTTCACCGCTTGCTTGAATGTCCAAATCCTCCACAATAAAACAATGCCGAGCGTGACCAATCAGGACCTCATTGATCAGTGGAGAAACGAACCTGCTCCCCTGCTCCCGCTCCTCCACGCCTTTCATAATCGCGATGGCTACCTTTCCGATGGTGCTCTCCGCGCTGTCGCAGACGGATTAAAGACTCCCCTCGCCGACCTTTACGGCACCGTCACCTTCTACCACCACTTCTCCCGCACTCCCGGCGGACTCGAGGCCCCGCGCGTCTGCACCGGAAATATCTGCTGCATGCGAGGAGGAAACGAGATCCTCGAAACTCTCAAAGCACAGGGCCAAGCCGCCACTGAAATGCCCTGCTCCGGCCGCTGCGATGCTCCCATTCCGGTTCTCACCGGTCACACCACTCTCTCCGGAAAAACCGCGGCCAATTTAAAGCCTACCCCTTCGCTTCTCCCCGTTCCCAACCCCGGCGACATCGAAGAATGCCTCTTCTCCAATATCCGTAAGCATGGCAACAACACGCTCATCGGATACCAAGCCAACGGCGGATTCTCAGCCCTCGCTTCTGTTTTAAAAGATGACCCGACAGCAGTCACTGACACCATCTCTGCCTCAAAGCTCGCCGGACGTGGCGGTGCTGGATTCCCCACTGGGTTAAAATGGAAAGCCGTTGCCGACTGCGACCGCCACCCCAAGTCCATCGTCTGCAATGCCGACGAAGGCGAACCCGGTTGCTTCAAGGATCGCGTCCTCATGGACTACGATCCGTTCGCATTGATCGAAGGCATGATCATCGCCGCCTTCGCCACCGGAGCCCCCCGCGGATTTATCTACCTCCGCTACGAATATCCCGAGACCAACGCCCTCCTCGAAAAATGCCTTGCCCAAGCCCGCGAAGCTGGACTCCTCGGCAACAACATTCTCGACTCCGGCTTCGAATTCCACCTCTACGTCCGTCGCGGTGCCGGTGCCTACATCTGTGGGGAAGAAGGCTCACTCCTCAACTCGCTCGAGGGCAAACACCCCTTTCCCCGCAATAAACCTCCTTTCCCTGTTACCCACGGCTTCGAAGACAAACCCACCGTCGTCAACAACGTCGAAACCCTCTGCGCCGTTCCCCACATCCTTAATAAGGGAGCTGAGTGGTATCAGTCCCTCGGCCTCGGTGACCACGTCGGCACCAAGCTCATTTCTCTTTCCGGAGATATCATCCGTCCGGGAAACTACGAAGTCCCCTTCGGCCTGCCTTTAAAGACTCTCCTCTACGACTGGGCCGGTGGTCCAAAAGACGGCCGCACCATTCAAGCTGTCACCATGGCAGGCCTCTCCGGAGGTTTCCTCGGTCACCAGATCCTCGACGGACTCACCCTCGACGATCCCTGCATTAAGTCCCACGGTTCCTTCTTAGGTGCGGGCGGCATTATGGTCTTTGATGACACCCGCAACATGGTCAAGGCCGCCCACGACGCCATGGCCTTCTTCGCCCACGAGTCTTGCGGGAAATGCTTCCCCTGCCGCATCGGCACCCAGCGCCTCACCGAGCGGTTAAATGGCGAAGCCTCAGACCTTTCGCTCGCCGACTGGACCAATGAGGTCAACGATATCGGAGAAGCAATGAAGGCCACTTCTGCTTGCGGACTTGGGATGGCTGCGCCGTTTGTTACTGAATCTCTCTTGAAATATTTCCCTGAGCAAGTCGCTCAAGCCACCTCGTAGAACCACCAAAACCTGACTCAGATACTGCCATGAAATTTCTACCTACCATCTTCCTAGCGCTCATCGCCACCGCTCATGCGACTCCCATCAAGATCAAGGACACCAAGGGACGAGAAATTTCTGTCACCATCACGGCTTACAGTAAAAGCACCGTCTCTTTCGAAAAAGGAGGTAAAAAATTCACCGTCCCCTGGGCCACCTTCGACGCAGCTTCCATCAAGCTGATCAAGTCTACGCCCCTCCCTGGAGCCGCCAACAAAAGAACGGAACGCAGCGAGACTATCACGCTAGAAGATGGCTCTAAAAAGGAAATGACTGTTCCCGCAGGAGACATTCTCAGTGCAGATGGAATTCTCGACCTCTATCCCGGCGACACCATTCATCTCGAATTTTCAAAAAGCGGAGAAACTCTTGTAAAACCCAAGGTCGTCGCTTCTGTCACCAAACCCGAGCAAACGATCACCTTCCACTTCGCAGTAAGCGGGGGCGGCATCACCTTAAAAAGGACAACCAAAATCCAAAAAACGGTCGCCTTGGATTGCTTTGAAAAAGCTGTCGATAGCGAAAAATACACCCTCTCTCAAAGCTTCTTCCCCACCGAAAAAGGCCAGACCGAGGAACAAACCTGGCCCAACAAAATCTGGCACCTTCAAATGAAAAATATCGAGGTAACCGACAAGACCGCCGAGCAGGTATTCAATGAGCGCTCCCGTCGCTAATCTCCCTTTTAAAAATCGATCAGCATGATCAACGATCCCAATTCCGCCATCGCCGCACAGCTCTCCATCACCATCGATGGCCACCAAACCTCTTTCACCGAGGGCGAAACGATCTACCAAGTCTCCAAGCGCCTCGAAAAAGACATCCCCACTCTCTGCTATGATGACCGGCTCGATGCCTTCGGCGGCTGCCGCCTCTGCGTTGTCGAAGTGGAAGGCATCCGCAATCCCGTTGCCTCCTGCACTACTCAGGCGAACGATGGCATGGTCATCAAGACCTCCCCGCCCCACATCGAAAAGATGCGCAAGACGCTCCTCGAAATGGTCGCCTCGGAAAACCGCCAAATCGACGTCGATCCCCTCCGCGGTCTTGCCTCGCAAGAACTCTCAACTCTCGTCAATAAATACGGCGCGCGTAGCGGTCGCTTCGCTGGCAAAAAGTCCGGCACCACCAATCTCCAGGACCTCAATCCTTTTATCCTCCGCGACTACGAGCAGTGCATCTCCTGCTACCGCTGCGTGAGAGTCTGCGCCGAGCAAGAAGGGGACTACGCCATCACCGTTGCCAATCGCGGCTTCGAGACCCAGATCACCACCGAGTTCGGCAATGACCTCCGTGACTCCGACTGCACCTTCTGCGGCCAATGCGTCCAGACCTGCCCCACCGGAGCACTCGCTGATAAAAAGGCCATCCGCCACGTAGAACTTCCCGAGGAAATCAAAAAGACCCGCACCGTCTGCCCCTACTGCGCCGTCGGTTGCTCCATCGATCTCATGACAAAGGGCGACAAGATCGTCGGCGCCCAACCCGCCATGGACGGCCCCGCCAACAAGGGCGCTCTCTGCATCAAAGGCCAATTCACCTACGACTTCATCCAGCACGAAGACCGCCTTAAAAAACCCCTCATGAAGCAGCCCGACGGCTCCTTCAAAGAAGTCGAATGGAACGAAGCCCTCAATGCCGCCGCCAAAGGCTTCGCCGACGCGCGCGCAAAATATGGCCGACATTCCATCTTCGGAATCGCCTCCGGTCGCGCCCCGCACGAAGCCGCCTATACCATGCAGAAGTTTATTCGAGCGGGCTTCGGAACGCACCATATCGATAACTGTAGTCGAGCCTGACACGCTCCCACCGTGGCCGGTCTGGCCGCTCAAATCGGAAGAGGCGCAATGTCCAATCCTCTCGAGGACATGGACAAGCCCGACACTATCTTCGCCATCGGCACCAACATGACCGAGTGCCACCCCGTCGCCGCGACGGGTCTCAAAAAAGCCCTTACCAAAGGCGCAAAACTCATCGTCGCCGACCCCCGCAGAACTCGCCTCGCCGAACTTGCGCATCTTCACCTCCCCATCCGCGTCGGCTCCGATGTCGCCCTCCTCCTCGCCATGGCCCACGTCATCGTGCGCGAGGGACTCACCGATCAGGAATTCATCGCCGACCGCTGTGCCGACTACGAAGCCTTCGAAACCCACCTCAAGGAATTCGACCCTGCTTGGGCCAGTGAAATCTGCGAGGTGCCCGCCTCTGACATCGAGCAAGCCGCCCTCTGGTATGGCGCCGCCAAGCTCGGTGCGATCTACTACACCCTCGGCATCACCGAGCACATCTGCGGCGTCGATAACGTCCAATCACTCTGCAACCTCGCCCTCCTCACCGGCAACCTCGGTAAGGTAGGCACCGGAATCAACCCGATGCGCGGGCAGAACAACATCCAGGGCGCAGGCGACTGCGGAGCCGTCCCCAACAACTACCCCGGCTTCCAACCTGTCATTTCCGAGGAAGCCCACGAGAAATTCAGGACCGCCTACCAACAACCCGACCTCGACCTTGGCAATTCCATGACCAAGGTCACCGCGCTCAATCTCTGCGGCCTGGAAAAAGATGGCATCCATGCCATGCTCATCGATGGCGAAAACACCGTCGTCACCGACCCCGATAAAAACCACTGCGAGAAAGCCCTGAAGTCGCTCGACCACCTCGTCGTCATCGACATCTTCCTCACCGAGACCGCGCAAATGGCCGACATCGTCTTCCCAGCCTCCGCCTGGGGCGAGACCGACGGAGTGCAAGCTAACACCGAACGCCGGGTCCAGCGCCTCCGCGCCGCCGTCCCAAGTTATGGCGATTCCAAACCCGACTGGTGGATCATTTCCGAAATCGCCAAACGCCTCGGCACCCCCGGCTTCGAATACGAATCCGCCAAGGACGTCTTCAACGAACTCTGCGGATTGAGCCCTATATACAAAGGCCTCAACTGGGACAACATCGGCGACGGCGTCTACCAATGGCCCGTCCCCGAAAAAGACCACCCTGGCACCCCCATTCTTCACGAAAATAATTTCAAAGACGGGAAACCTGGGCTCTTCAAAATCATCGGCTACCGCGACCCCGCCGAAGTCATCGACGCCGACTACCCCGTCTGGCTCACCACCGGCCGCCGACTCCAAGCTTACCACACGCGCACCCAAACCGGACGCGCCAGCGGCATCGACTGCCTCCTCTCCGAAGAAACCCTCGAGATCCACCCCGACGACGTAAAAGACTGGGGCCTCACCGATGGAAAATTTGTCAAAATGGCCTCCCGCCGAGGCGAGATCAAAGTCAAAGTGGAAGCCACCACCCGCTCCCCACGGGGAACGGTTTTCACCAGCTTCAGCTTCGCCGAAACCAACGTCAACGTCCTCACCGGCTCCGGTTACGACCCCATCACCCAAACCGCAGAACTCAAAGTCTGCCCCGTCCGAATCAAGCCAGCTTAACTTCTCCACTCTCCGAAAAGCGCGTCAGCAAAAGGAGTCGCGGGGCCTCGCAGCTCATCTTCGCATGCCCCTCAACTCAGAAATTCCACAGCACGCTAATCCAAGTGGCGAGGCGCCACCACTCCGTTCCGCGCCCCCTCCCTCACCATTCAATCCGCGCCGAGAGCCAAAAAGTCCGAGGCGCACCGATGGACATCAATCCATTCGAAGCCAGACCTGTTTGGATTTCCTCATCGAAAACATTGTCCACCATCGCACGAATCGAGAGATCCTCGTTGACCTCCATTTCCAACCCCAGTTGCGTGTTCCAGTAGGAATCAAGCGGACGCACCGACAAGGCATCATCAAAGGCTCCACTCGTGTAATCCATCGCCGCAAACAGTTCAAGACTCTCATGCGGCCGCACCGTCATTGAGAGATTCGCCTGATGCGCCGGGCTTTGCGGAAAGCTCCCGTTTTCCAAAAGCGGCTGAACACTTGAGTCGGTGAACCGTGTTTCGGTCCACTGATAGCCCAGCGACAACGAGACGAAATCATTAGGATTCCAATTCGCCTTCGATTCGAATCCCAGCACCCGCGCATGATCGACATTGTCACGCTGTTGCAAGCTCCCACCTGGAGGAACAAAAATACCCAGAGCCGCCACTTGGGTCAAATCAGTGACAGGAACATTCGCGATGGCCTCATCGATCCAGTGCACGAAAAAATTCCCCGAAAGACTAAACTCCTTGTTGGGTTCCCACAAAGCTCCAGCACCAAGCGAAAAAAAGCGTTCAGCTTCCAGCAAAGGATTCGCTTCCGTGATGTCACTACGAACCCGAAACGGCCGGTAAAGCTCATTCAAAGTGGGAGCCCGAAAGGAAGAACTGGCGGCAGCCGAAAAGGTAATACTTTCGCCAACATCGTGTAACACCGTGATCCCGAACGACGGCTCAAGGCCATCGCGGTCTGAATAAAGATCCTCACGTAAGAGCGCGCCAGTTGCGGGCCGACGCTCGATCCGTTTCCCATCGGCATGAGACCAGTAATCAAGACGCGTGCTCGCTTCCACGCGAAACCCGGAATCATTATCAAACTCCGCACGCGCAAAGGCCCCGGTAAAAGTTTGCCGTCCACCCGCTTGCCGACGCCGCAGAAAAGCCCCGTTCACAAAACCCGCATTCTCATTCGTCTCACCACGAAGATGCCGCACGTCCGCACCCAGCGTCATTTCAAGCTGATCACTCACATCAAAAGTCGTCGTTAGCCCGCCCCCCAGACCACTCCCCGGAACATCAAATTGATCAAGTGCCGGAGATTCAAAGGATCGGTCAGCATTAACTGACGAAAACAAAGCGGCAAAATCGCGACGTTGATAGTAGCCGGTCGCTTGCCAAGTCAGCCCATCCGTTTCCCAACTTGCCCGTAGCGAAGCATCGATCGCCCTACTCGAATTTCGCGACAAGACCGTCCCATTCCCCCGCTCCTCATCAAAGAAGGAAAACATCGATTCCAGAGTCACCCCTTGCCCCCCCTGCCAAACGGAACGTAAATCAATACCACGAACATCGAGATCGAGTCGCCTATCCACCGCGCCACGTTGGCTTTCTGAAAGGCCGTAAAACCCATCCGACTGCAATGAGTAAACATTACTCAAGATCGTATGCCTGCCATCTTCGGAAACAATATCCCCACCCAGCGAAACGGCCCGAGTATCGTGGCTCCCAATCGTGGTCCGCAGATAACCACCACTGCGTTCCGGTGTTCGCGTCGTCAACTGCACCGTCCCGGCCGGACTTTGATTCCCCCAAACCGTCGCCCCCGCTGCGGGAATTAGACGCGCCGAAGCCAGCGTCCCAGAATCATAACGAGCCCATGAAACCCATCCCCCAAAAGGATCATTCTGCGGAATGCCATCACGTAAAATTAAAGTCCGCGAAGTCGCCGTCGCTCCCGTGCGACGTAGGCTCACTCCCGACGAGGTCGGATTGCCAAAAAACGCGGACTGCCTCCGATAGAGAGAAAAAGCAGGATCCTTCGCTAGCAGTGCATCGAGCGTGAGAGCATTTCCAGATGAAATTTCATCCTCCCCCCACACCCGTGTTCCCGGCGTTTCCACCGGAAGTCGCTCACCAATCACGATAAGTTCCGGAAGAGTGGCAAATTCATCCTCAGCGTAGAGACAAGCCGCCCATAGAGACATCGAAGCCCCTCCCATTAGCAATTTTTTAAAAGAAACAATCACTTGGCAGGAATGAGGCGGATAATGTGATCAGGACCATTAAGCACGACGTAGAGGTTTCCATCTGGCCCCATCGCAACATCGCGGACCCGACCTATATCCTTGAGAATGACTTCCTGCTCGGTAACCTTGCCAGCGATGATCCGAAGTCGTCGCACCTCCTGTTTTTTGAGCGCACCCACAAAGAGATCATTCTTCCAATCTGGAAACTTGCCGCCGCTGTAAAAATCAAGCCCGCAAGTGGCGATGCTCGGCACCCAGTAGGTCAACGGCTGATCCATCCCCTCCTGATGTGTCTTGGAGTTTTGCGTCATTGGTGTGCCATCGTAATTCATCCCATGCGTAATGATAGGCCATCCGTAGTTGTGCCCTTTCAAAATGAGGTTCAATTCATCTCCCCCGCGAGGACCATGCTCGGTGCTGAAAATCGCTCCATCCCGAGGGTCAACCGCAAGCCCTTGGGGGTTGCGATGACCATAGGTCCAGACACCCTTGATCGCACCGGGCTGGTCAACAAATGGATTATTATCAGGCACACGGCCATCATCGTGGAGGCGGAAAATCTTCCCCTTCGGGTTATCCAATTCTTGAACCTCCGTCATCCCCCCACGTTCACCGATGATAAAATAAATATATCCCTGATCGAAGACGATGCGCGTGCCAAAATGCTGGCCTTGGCTGCCATAGAATTTCTTATCGGCTTTCCAAATCCACTCCTGATCAACCCACCCATTATTTTTGATGCGTCCACGGACCACCGCAGTGATTGTGTGAGCTTTGTCCTTCTTCGCTTTTCCCTTATCGTTCTTACCCTCAACTTTTTCCCACCAACCGTCGGAAAAACCAAGGTAGATCCAGCCGTTTTTTTCGTAATCAGGATGCACCGCAACCTCCATCATGCCACCCTGCCCGTGCTGAATCACAGTAGGAGTTCCCTCGACCGGTTCCGATTCAAGCACGCCATCGGCACTGATGACCCGCAAGCCCCCGGCGTGCTCAGTGACAAGCCGACGACCATCAGGGAAAAAGGCAATCGCCCAAGGCTTCTTGAGACCATCCTCAACAAGGTATTCAATCTCGTAGTCCGCCCGATCCGTCTTGGTGACCTTGCCAAGCTCCGGCTTTGGATAGGTGATCCCGTTGCTCAATGCTTCGCCTTCCTTTTCCCGAAAGAAGACCACCATCGCGTGAATCTGAGTATCCGAAAGGAGATGCTCCCACGGTGTCATCCCAAACTCAAGGTTCCCCTTCTTAATGATGTGGGCAAGTTCCGCATCGGTAGAGCCGTGCTTCCATTCGCCATCAACAAGCGACGGTGCGAAACCTCCCTCAAGACGCGCACCATGACACTGGGCACAGAGCGCGCTGTATATTTTCTCCACCTTCATCGATGAGAGCGACTTCTTGGTAATCTCGGCAACGGGGTGCTTCACCGAATCGGCCGCCTGAGCAAAGCCACAGGTATGGACGAGTAGACTGGCCAGCACACTACGAATTGGATTCCATGATATCGTCATTTTCAATGACGCCATTATGTTGCTTCGTATGCTCCAGTCTAACGAAAAAACCCACAAATAAAGTGAATTGGACCGCAAAATCATCAAAAGTAGCCATGTCGTCATTCGAAATGTGATCGAGGCAGCTGGAATTCAAATCAGATTCGCTCTCGCAAAAAAAATGAGCGGATTTGTAACCAATCAAGAACGAGGTTCGAACTTTCTCATGAACACCCGATTATTGATCGGGGATATCCTTAAGAAACTCATGAATACAAAACAAATTCTCTATATCGGAGGCGGGAGCTTCTTTGGAGCCGTCGCAGCCGTTCTTCTCATGAAGGCCTCTCCTTCAGGGAACGACAATGTCATTGATCAAGAGCCTTCCGCTGACCTCAAGGTCTCCCAAGTGGCGACAGGTCAAGATCAGGAGAACGGTAAACCTGAAGGTGTCGCACCCACAAGATCGATCCTCGGGCAATTGGCTGAGGAGAATCCCGAGCTAGATATCGATGAACTCAAGAATCGACGCGAAGAATTCGCTGATTCGATGAAGGAGCGGCAAATGGAACGTTTAACCAACAAGATGGCCCAATGGAGTGCTGCTCTGGGCCTTGATGCAGAACAACAGAAGAAGATGGTAGAGATTGCCGACCAGCAGCTTACCGAACTTGAGCAAATTACCGTCAGCGCCTCGGAGAGTGGCGATCCTGCTGCCATTTCCGAGTCAGCAAAGCGCGCCATGGCGATTTTGAGTGGTCGGGCTTTGGAGGACTCGATGGGCGAACTCCTTAGCCCCGGGCAACAGGAAAAACACCAGGAGTTCAGTTCACGACAGAACGAAAGCCGGGCCGAAGGGAAAACTCTCCGGCAGCTTGCAAGTCTTCAGGAAGATCTCATGTTAACCCCGGAACAAAGAAATGACGTCTACGGTGTTCTTTACGAAAATTCGGTTGCTTCAGTGCAGGATCTGTCTCTTATACACATCTGACGCTGCCGACGAAGAGGATAGTGTAGAT
>OJEC01000194.1_pt1 | contig 13641 bp, 7 predicted proteins | sample 1592971 | NCBI WGS metagenome assembly OJEC01 (sample SAMN05416709, study PRJEB24817) | seawater metagenome | isolation source: Sea water | place: Canada:Atlantic | collected 2013-07
ACAGGGTGTTGAACGCATGCACCGCGATGGTGTTGGTCCCTGGGACGAGGATTCCGGCGGCGCCAGGCACCGTGACATCGACCCACGCGCGCTCGTGGCTGCCGATCGCTGCGCCGGGAGTACCGCCGGGACGATCGGAGGCGCGGATTCCCTCGAAGGTGATGTCTCCAAGAGCGATTTCGAGTCGTGCGACCTCAACCCCGTTGATCCAAACGATCGCACCGTCGTCGTAGTAGACACGGACGAGTAGCTGGCTGGGGAGCGTGCCAGAGACGTTGAACTGTTTGCGCAAGAACACGGAGCTGTAGCTGTTCTGCATGTCGTTCAGGATGGTCGTGTCATCGCCGTCGCCATAGCCGATCACGGTCGTGCCGAGCAGCCATGATGGGTCTTCGGTGAATCCGGGCTGTCGCCATTCATCGATCGGTGCCGAAGCCTCGCTCGTCCCTTTACGATAACTCCAGACGCTCGCGGCCGAAACATAGGTGGCCTGCGGCCCGGTGAACCCAGACATTGCAGCGCGCCACGAGCTGCCCAGGTCATTGTCGAGATCGGCGTTGATCAGTTCCATCGACGGCCCCTTGCCGCGTGAGGCACTCGGCCACGGGAACCCGATTCCGTAGGTAACCTCGTCAACCGTGTCCCCGGTCGCATCTTCGAGCTTGAGGAGTTCTCCGTCGTTGCTGAGCTTACCGGTGTAGGGGCCGAGTCCACTGACAGCGAACTCCGAAAGGAGCGTTGCCGGATCCTCGGCCACCACGATGAAGCCGTTGGCCGAGATAGTTGTGCTGGCAGGAAATTGATAGTCGATCGCTCCGCGTAGAGTCCAGCTTGATAGGTCAACTGGTGAGTCGCTTGCGTTGAATAACTCGACGAACTCGCCGCGCTCTGTTTTGGGATCATGATCGTAATGAATCTCATTGATAACAACGGAATTGGTGACGATCTGAGTGGTGCTGAACGATTGTGTGGTTGACGCCCAGTTGGAACCAGCCGAGTTGCGGGCTTGGACACGGAAAAATAAGTTACTGAGTGGATCTAGGCCCGTGAGGAAAAATGAAAACTTTCCATCCTGGATGCCGAGGTTGATTGAATTGTCCCACATGCCGGATATCGTTCCCCCATCAGTGGTGCCGTAATATATTGTGACCGTTGGCGCTTCAAACCCGGTGTTGGCAATTTCGCCGCGTAGGTTGGCTGAGCTGCCTGTGACTCCGTTGGCCGAATTATTGATCACGCTCGGCGGCTGTGGTGTTTTAGTTGAAAAACTCGAGCTGCTAGCGGCCCAAGTGGAACCTCTGCTATTTGTGACCAAGGCGCGGTAAAAATAATCGGTGCCGCTGGTCAGGCTATTCAGGGTCGTGTTTGCTAAGTTGCTTTGAGCTCCGAGTAGGATCGATTTTTGCCAAGTATCAGCGTCGGTTCCGCCATCGATTGTCCCCCAGTAGATAAACATGGTCGGATCTTCGCCGCCGTTATCGGTCACAATACCGCCGATTGTTGCCGAGTCAGCGGCGATCCTACTTGCGGCAACGTTGGTGACCGCTGGCACGGCCGGCAACGTGGTGAACGACAGGCTTGGCGATGCGATCGAGTCGCCTGAGCTGTTGCTAGCGAAGGCTGTAAAGAAGTAGCGAGTATTCGGGTCTAGTGCCGTGCTTGTAGCGACTGAAAAACCACCGCTGTGCGTGCTAGGTAAGGTCTCTGTATGGTCCCAACCATTTGGGTCGCTGCCGCCATCTTCGTTTCCCCAACGTATCGTAATTGATGGCGGAGCATCGCCGATGTCGTCTACTTTTCCTCTCAGTTGGGCAGAGGCAGAGGTGATTCCATCAGCTGCCAAATTAGTGACACCTGCAACCCCATTAGGAATTCCAGTGGTGAAGACGACCTCGGCGAGACCAGTGCGGAACCCACCATGGTTAGCAGTAAGATGGAGTCCGATATACCTGGCCCCAGAAGCCCCCGAGATATCAAAAACTTCTCCTGGATCGCCAATTTGAGTTCCCTGTGCGAGATCGTTTCCCGTGCTGAGCAGGGTCCAACCACCACTTTTAAAATCATAGGGTGTAACGGCTCCACTCGTATCTGGCACTGATTCGCTAGGGGAGGAGGCGTAGTAGACGTTAAACTTACTCGTGCCTCGATCGAGAGCATTGGTCTCCTGGACGTTCCAGAGATACATCTGGTCAAGATTAGCGGTTCGGGCTCCGAGATCGAGGACGGCCCAGGTGTTATTCCCAGAATTATCTGCGGAGAAGCCCTGCCAGTCATCAGCCCAAGCAGTGCTGCTGATGGTCCAAGTTGTTGGATCATTAGCGTCAGGTTTTGACATGCCGCTTCCGTTGATAATCTGCAATGCGGCGCCATTTCCGGTTAGGCTATCGCCTTGGTGAAAAGCTTTGATGGAGCTTGGAATGAGCACATCGGCTGAGATCGCTTGTAGTCCGATCAACGTGAGAAGAACTGCCTTGGAGGCGGTTGGAAAAAGACGGGGAATTGAGCCCATGAGAATTTTGGATTGGGAGAGTTATAAGAAAGACTGTGGAAATCATCATCCATGCTCGCCGATCGGGCAAGAGAATCACAAAATAGCGGCATCCCACCGGGACTACGCCAGTCCGGTTGCGCTTTCGGCGAACTCAATTTTAGAAATCATGGCAAACTCAGCGAGATGAGAGGGAAGTCTACATGACTGCTAGGAATTTGCTTTCAGCGGAAGGGCTTTGAAGCCGCCTTTGGACCGGAGCGAATTGGGGCGAAAGGGGCGGAGTCGGTGGTTTGGTTTGGCTGTTGTGGCGAGACAATCTGCGGCCCAGACTGACCTCCATACCGGAGATTGGGTCATTCACGCTTAAATCTTCGAAAGAGAGGGAGAGCGGTTGTAGTATCGGTAAAGTCACCGAAGTTCTGAGGTGGCAGAACTGAAATTTAAAAGCCATGAAGATCAAATCACCACTCCTTCTCGCTCTGACCGCGATACTCGCTCTCGGGGGAATTTATTCTGCGCTGGCTCGGACCTGGACCGATGCTAAAACCGGTCGCACCCTGGCGGGCGATCTGGTGAGCGTGAAAGAAGGAAAAGTTTCGGTGAAACGTGCGAATGGCAAGGTGATCCAGCTTGAGTTGGAAGCCTTGTCGAAAGAGGATCAGGATTTCGTGGCGAAGCAGGGGAATGCTGGTGGTGGAGGCGAAGGTGGCTGGCCGAGTTTTCGAGGGGCGTCACGCTCCGATCGTTCTCCGGATCAGGGTTTGTTGAAAAAGTGGCCAGAGAACGGTCCGAAACTTCTGTGGCAGTCTGAAGTGTGCGGTAAAGGATATAGCGGACCGGCGATTGTTGATGGGAAGGTTTACTACACCGGAACGATTGACGGAAAGGCTAAGATCATTTGTCTCAATAGTGAGGATGGAACAGAAGTTTGGAGTTCGGATCTGGGAGATGATCCTGCGGATGGTTATAGCACGGGATGGGGAAGTGGCCCTCGAGGGACTCCAACGGTGAGTGATGGCATGGTCTATGCGATCAGCGCGAATGGTTCGTTGACCGCTGTTGCTGCTGCTGATGGCAAGCGGCTGTGGAGTAAGGAATTTGTGAAAGACTATGGCGGGAAAGTGTCCAAATGGGGCTACTCGGAATCACCCTTAGCCGACGGAGATAAGTTGATCGTCACGCCGGGTGGAAAAGATGGCGCGATTGTGGCTCTTGATAAGAAAACGGGTAAGACGATTTGGAGAAGCAAGGAGCTAACGGATGGATCGGAGTATTCCTCGGTGATCATCGCCGAAGGGAATGGGAAGAAGCAATACGTGCAGTTGTTTATGAAGACTCTTGCTGGGGTGGATGCCGAGACCGGGAAGCTCCTCTGGACTTCGAAATGGCCCAAAGGGCGCACCGCGGTGATTCCGACTCCCATCTATCATGATGGGAAAGTTTACATGACTTCAGGTTACGGAGCGGGTTGTAAGTTGGTGGATATTTCTGGTGCCGAAGCCAAGGACATCTGGCAAAACAAGGAGATGCAAAATCATCACGGCGGGGTCGTTCTCGTTGATGGCTATCTGTATGGCTTTTCCGATAAAGGAGGTTTGATGTGTCAGGATTTTAAGACCGGCGAAAAGGTGTGGGTTGAGAGGGGGCAAGGAATTGGAAAAGGCGCGGTTCATTACGCGGACGGTTTACTCTACTGCGTGGACGAGTCTGAAGGCTCGGTCTTTATTGCCGAGGCGACTTCGAAGGGGTTCAGTGAAAAAGGACGGTTTTCACTTCCTAAAGAGACCAAGCTCCGTGAGGGGACGAGGGGGAAAGTTTGGACCCATCCTGTTGTCTTGGACGGAAAGCTCTACCTCCGAGATCAAGATCTTGTCTTCTGCTACGATGTGAAAGGCTAGGCTTTAAATTTTTGGGCAGCCTTTCAGGCCGGCTGTCTTGTCGTCGAGGACTTCGAGGACTTCGAGGACTTCGAGGATGAGTTGAGTCTGAGAAGGGAAGAGGGTGGGGGAATGAAAAAAATGTAGGGGGACTTTTTTCTTGGTGGAATGGCGGTTTCAGTGAGAGTGGAAGGGATGAAAGAGCTATTGATAAGTGTTTTGCTGTGTGGAAGTGTGATCGCGGACCATCACGAAAAAAAAGGGGTGTTTGCCACTCCTGAAGAGGCCGCAAAGGATGCTGATTTTGCCCTACAAGGTGAGTATGCCGGAAGCTATACCAATGGGGATGGCGAGGTGAAGAAGGTGGGGATTCAAGTCATTGCTCTCGGTGAGGGGGAATTCCGAGCCGTCGGCTATGCTGGTGGATTGCCGGGTGCGGGGTGGGATAAAAACGAGCCCATTTCGAGTGAGGCCACGAAAGCCGAGAATGGGACGGTCACTTTTCAGAAAGAGGAGGGAGCGGCGATTGCAGTTATCGAGAATGGCGGCATGACGCTCCTCACTCCAGACAAGGTCGATATTGGGAAGTTTAATAAAGTTTCTCGCACGAGCCCAACTGTGGGAGCCAAGCCACCGGAGGGAGCTTTGATTTTGTTCGATGGAAAGAATGTCGAGCACTGGCAAGACGGAGCCAAAATGACTGAAGATGGCCTCTTGATGCAGGGAGTGAATTCGAAAAGGAATGACCTGAAGGATTTCGATCTGCACATCGAATTTCGCTTACCCTACGAGCCAAAGGCTCGGGGTCAGGGTCGTGGAAACAGTGGGATGTATCTTCTCGGAACCGAGACTCAGATGCTCGATTCCTTCGGATTGAAGGGTGAGGCCAACGAGTGTGGAGGTCTCTATCCGTGGAAGACGCCTGACGTGAACATGTGCCTGCCTCCCCTGACTTGGCAAACCTATGACGTGGAATTTCGCGCGGCGAAGGAAAATCAAAAATCAACCCTGACCGTGAAACACAACGGCGTAGTCATCCACGACAAAGTAGAGTTGAAGAATCAGAAGGCTCAGGGAAATATTCACCTCCAGGATCACGGTAATCCAGTGCGCTACCGCAATATCTGGGTGGTGGAGAAGTGATTTGGCGCTACCCCGCAATCCACTCCGTTCATGTTTCCGATCTGGTAGGTCAGGAAGCGGGTGGCAGATCGAAGGGATCATCAGGAGGAACCTTGAACATCAGCTCGGATTCGGTCAATTGATCACTATCAATCGAGAAATGAACACTTGCTCCTCCGTGTTCTTGACAGGTGGCACTGGCCACAAAGGAGGCAACAATTTCACAAGATGCCATGCTCTCCGACCACACCAGGCTTGCGGGGCTTAAACCTAGAAATCTCTCATGGTCGGGGATTTAGCGATACGACGTAGAACCGGCGATCTGGACCTGGATTCGGATCCGTATAGGTCGTGGTCGTACCCTCGCTGGCCCAACTGTCGTCGAGCTCCTCCCAGGTGCTGGGATCAGTATCGAGACCTTCGTTGGCTACAATGGTATACGACCGGTTGGGTTTGGAATTCCAAGTAAGGACAACATCGCCAGTCTCCGGATCTTTCGAAACATCAGACACTTGAAAAGGAACCGAACTGGACGAAGTCTGGACGAGCTCAAAGCCGTTAATCCCAAAAATCTGGGTGTGCACCGCGCCCTCGGAAAGACAGGTAAAACGAATGACGACATCGCTGCCCCCATCGGTTTGAAATTCAGTCACCACCGTGGAGCTCAGCGAAGTCGGGTCAGGACCGAATTCGAGATCGGGATTGGCTGGATTCCCCCCCCCCGAGCTGGAAGACATTTTCAACTCACCTTCGACCGGATCAAAACTGACCCCTCCATCGGTAGACACATCCATCAGGAAAGGGGTATGCACGTTTTCGGTATCATGATGGAAGGAGGTCCACTCATAAGTCCCTGCGGGAAGGTCACCTAGGGTAAGAAGCATCGTGGTTGCCGTCCCGACTTCGCCATCATAGTTGCCATTTCCGCCATTGCCTGTCCGGGTGTCTATTCCCAGAAAATCAGTCACAAGCTCTAGATCCGTTCCGGTCCAATTGGCGTCGTTGGCACCCCCCCGATCAATCATTTGCTGAACCCTGTTGTCGGTAGTGTCTGGCCAACTCGGAGTCACTGAAACCGAAGTTCCGAAGGCGTCATAACTTTGCGTTACGAAATCGCCCGCCACCTCGTGACCTGCGTCATAGTTACTATATTTCCCGCCCACGGGATTCGGGCCTCCGCCCTGGGTCGTTGAGTTAAAATCAATGTTAAGCTCCGCCAAGATATCGGCTTGAGTTGAAAACATGATCAGGGCGAGGGTGCATGGAATGTGAGGCTTCATCATAAATTTAGTAGTATTGGGAGTGTTGACGAATTCCCTTTCAGGGCAAGAATCAAAATCCTTTAACTGCTAGGAATTTGCTTTTAGCGGGAGGTCCTTGAAGCCGCCCTTGGACCGGAGCGAATGGGGGAGAAAGGGGGGGGGTGATGAGCTCGTCGTGGCCGTCGGGGAATTCGGGCGCAGCCCACAAAAAGGCGTCAGCAGGTCCGGTAATAGCAACAGCGCCGACGGCCGTGACCACTGGCCCTATAGCTACACTAGCGTGGTCGCCCGAGCAGGCATCAAGCAAGGCTACGTTCATGACAAATCTGACAAAACCGGCTCCGCACCTGTGGAAGACCCGGTCCACCCCGGGCGAACTGGTCAAAGAAAAGCCAGTCCTCAAACTATTCAGCTAAGCTCAATTGTTTAATTAAAGCTCTAGTTATCCCATCGCCCAGCGAAAGAGGGCTTTTAATTTTTTTGGGGTCTGTTAAGAGATCGATTTCCTTCTTCCTTTTCTATTCTTTAGCCTTAGTTGGATCATTCCAATCACGTCATGAAAACACCAAAGCGTAATCTCTCTTTTCCCTTGAGGTCTTCCCTCCTTATTATAGCCCTCAGCGCGACTGCCAATGCTGGAGAGATTCCCATATCCGGTATCGAAGCCTTTCATCAGGGAGACAGCTTGGATGGTAACGGATCGGTTCTAAAAGCGATCGATGGCAGCGGCATGGATAAGCTCGATTTTGACGACCCCTCCACCTGGACGGTTGCGAGTACGGCGTGGGCCGATGATTGGCAGGGGTTCTCCTCAGACAATTCTGGGGATAATACTTGGGCAGTGATCGATCTTGGCGCCCCTGTAGCTAGTTTGAGCACAATGTATTTGTGGAATGTTGAGGAGACGAATGCTCTCGACCGGGGGGTGAAGGATTTTGAGGTTTTTCATGCTACGAGCCCGACACTTCTGCCACCGACCACAAGCGGCACCGTCACTCCCTACGGCTTTACCAGCGGAGGGTGGACTGCAATTGGTGGGTCTGAACTCAAAATGGGAATCCAAATTGGTGACGCGGGACAGGCTTACGATCTCTCGGATGCCGCCGGGGCCCGTTACATTGGCCTAAAGTTAACAAGCAACTACGGTGGGTTTCGAACCGGATTTGCGGAGGTTGCCTTCAGCGATGCTGCGGATCCAGACGCTCTTACCCTCGGTGAGCCAGTTCCTCCAGATCCCCCTGTCGATCCCCCGGTTGGCCCCATTGATGGGAATGTTGTCCCCATTGCTAAAGTCTCGGCTTTTCATCAAGGAGATAGCCTCGATGCGAACGGCTCAGTCTTGAAAATTGCTGACGGGAGCGGGATGGCAAAAGGTGACGCCAACGATCCTTCCACTTGGACGATCAGCAATACTGCTTGGGCTGATGACTGGCAGGGTTTTTCTGCAGATAACTCCGGGAACAACACCTGGGCTGTCCTCGATTTGGGAGCCCAAACCGCTGGTCTTGACCAGATGTATCTCTGGAACGTCCAAGAGACAAATGCTCTCGATCGCGGAACAAGCACTTTTGATGTCTACTACGCCTCCTCCCCCAGCGAGGCAGCGCCAGACACAAGCGGAGCTGTCACACCCTATGATTTTGGAGGCGGTGGATGGACTCAGCTTAGCACGGGAAACAATCTTGCGATTGGAAGTCAAATTGGCGATCCCGGTGAAGTTTTCGATATCTCGGGTGCTTCGGGGGCTCGGTATATCGGGCTCCACCTCACCGCTAACCATGGTGGCTTCCGTACCGGTCTCGCCGAAGTTGCTCTCACAGTGGACCCTTTGTCAGGAAATGGCCTTAAGATCCTGAGCGTCGATACTTCTGAGATCCAAGAAAACCGGTTTGGACTCACTTGGTATTCCAGACCAGGAAGGGTCTATGGGATTAATTATTCAGATGATCTGATCGAATGGACCGAATTGACTGACAGTGTTCCGGCAGACGCCGACGGTAAAACAACCACTTTTTCCTATGAAGGACCTGATGTCTTCGCTGCCAAGAAGCGCTTTTACCAAATCTTCGTGGTTCAATAGTACCACACATCAATTCAGTCTAACCGGCCTATTTTTTAAAAATAGGCTAGACGAGAGAGCCAAAAAACTATTTTCTAACAGAGTTAACTATTAAACAGTAAATAAATTATATGAATGCACTAACAAAATTGCCCTTATTTTTGGGGATTACCATCGGCACCGCATCGGCTGCCATCGTTATTCCTGCGGGGATTACAGCGTTCCACCAAGGCGATAGCCTCGATGGAAATGGCTCAATCGTGAAGGCCGCTGATGGAAGCGGAATGGCCAAAGGTAATGCCGACGATCCTTCCACTTGGACAGTCAGCAGCACTGCTTGGGCTGATGACTGGCAGGGTTTCTCTGCAGACAACTCCGGGAACAATACTTGGGCCGTCGTCGATTTGGGATCCGCAACCGCTGGTCTTGACATGATGTATCTCTGGAATGTCCAAGAGACCAATGCTCTTGATCGTGGAACAAGTAATTTTGATATCTACCACGCCACTGCTCCTACAACAACAGCACCAGCTGCTGGTGGAGAAGTCACTCCCTATGACTTTGGGAGTGGTGGATGGACCCAGCTCAGCGCAGGAAACGAACTTGCACAGGGAACTCAAATTGGCGACGCAGGTCAAAGTTTCGACATCTCGGGCGCTTCGGGCGCTCAGTATATCGGACTTCACCTGACCGCAAACCATGGTGGTTTCCGCACGGGTCTCGGTGAGATTGCGATCACAACAAACGGTATTCCCGAGCCAAGTTCACTTGGACTTCTCCTTCTTGGCGGTGTCCTTGGACTTCGTCGCCGTCGCTAAGTCACCACTTGGTGAACGAGCCCAACAAGGACTTTAAACCTCTTCAGAAAGCCCGCTCATAGCGGGCTTTCTTTGCGTATGCGAAGACCTCTTCAATCCTCATTTTTAGCAATCGCCTTTTGCGGCGCGGTCTCTTGTTGCAGTGATCGTGACTCCTCCGGAAACGGCGAGAACCCTGACTCTATCCCCGTCCGCTATGCCGACCGGGATGAATTGGTCGTTACCGATCTGAAAAGCTTTGCAGGACAAGGCGCGGATACTGAAACCCTATTTCAGACTGTCGAGGCGACTCCAGCCGGAATGGACTTTATTCACCGGTGGGAACTCAACGCACAGACCGTTAGATTATTCGACCGAATTGAAGCGGGAGGTGGCGTAACGGTAGGTGACGTCGATTCTGATGGCTTACCTGATGTCTTTCTCACTGCTCCCCAAGGCGGCTCGCGTTTGTATCGAAATCTGGGAGATTTCCGTTTTGAAGACATCACAGAGCGCGCTGGTTTATTAACTGATGCTCTTGAGATGCGGACGGGAGCTTCCTTTGCAGATATCGATAACGATGGAGATTTGGACTTGGCAGTGTGTGGCTTCGATTGCCCCACTCGATTGTATGTCAACGATGGGAAAGGGACCTTTGTTGATCAGGCCACGGCGCTGGGCTTTAACTTTAAGGGGTCGGGAATCATGGTTTCCTTCTCAGATTACGATCGGGATGGAGACCTTGACGCTTTTATCGCGACCCATCGCTATGCCGTCGATCTCGACAATCCAAATTACGATAATGGTAGATTTGCGGTGAGTCAGATGCAGCGCGGGAGCAATGGTAAAATGGGCATGCCACCGTGGCTTGACGAGCTTTGGGGGACCGTCGATCGACCCGGAAAAGGACCATTCATAATGCGGGCAGGTCAGCGGGGGCGTCTTCTACGCAATGACGGAGGTAAGTTTGCAGAAGTTGGTCGGGAAGCGGGAATCAACGACCGAGGCATGTCCTTGTCTGCCACGTGGTGGGATCATAACGGTGACGGCTGGCCTGACCTCTATCTTGCCAATGATTTTTTGGGACCAGATCGCCTCTACGAAAATCAAAAAGACGGCACCTTTCGTGATGTGGCACCCGAGGTTCTACCGCAGGTCCCATGGTATTCAATGGGGAGCGATGTCGGAGACATCAACAACGATGGGCGAGAGGATTTCATTGCAACTGATATGGCCGGCTCGACTCACTACAAGGCAAAGCTTGCGATGGGAGATATGAGCAAATTTGCATGGTTTCTGGAGAGTGGAACACCCCGTCAATACATGCGTAATGCCGTTTATCTTAACACCGGGCAGGGACGCAAAATGGAGATCGCACAGCAACTTGGGCTCGATGCCTCAGACTGGACCTGGTCACCCAAATTTGGCGATCTCGATTGTGACGGATGGCTTGATATCTTTATCACTAATGGAATGACCGCGGATTGGTTTAACAGCGATTCGCGCCGCCATTCTGCCCTTGAGTCCAGTACCCCCTACACTGAACTTGAACCAAAGCGGGACCTCAACATGGCTCTACGAAACAGGAAAGGCGGAATGTCCTTTGAGCCAGTAGGAGAAAAGTGGGGTTTAGCAGAAGCCAACGCAAGCTTCGGGGCAGCGCTGGCAGACCTCGATCTCGATGGTGATCTTGATATCATCGTCAACCGATTTAAGGAACCCGTCGCCCTTTACCGGAATAGAAGCACTAAAGAACGCATCCGGGTTAAATTATTTGGCCGTGCGAGTAACTCCAAAGGGGTCGGTGCGACCGTGACAGTCATCGCGGGCGATATCCGCCAAATGCGAACCCTCACCCTCGCTCGTGGCGTCGTTTCAACCAATGAAGCTTTAGCTCAGTTTGGGCTTGGGGAACTTAATAAAATCGATGAACTCATCGTGAACTGGCCAAGTGGGCATACCCAAAGCTTCACCAACTTGGAATCTGGCAAGACTTACGAAGTAACCGAGCCGATTGGACTCCCGGCAAAGAAAACGGCTCCTGAGGCGTCTCCTGATCCTTTTTTCATAAAAGATCAAAACCTCCCGAAAATTGCACATCAAGAACTCGAATTTGATGACTTTGGGACGCAACCACTCCTTCCGAATCGGATGTCACGTTTGGGACCAGGGCTTGCGGTAGGTGACATCGATGGCGATGGCGATGAAGATGCTTACCTCGGAGGAGCCCTGGGCTCGGACGGAGTGATTATAGAAAACAACGGGAAAAGCTGGAAAGCAGACACTCGAATCAGCGGAGGGAGCGATCATGAAGATATGGGTGCACTTTTCTTCGATGCCGAGGGTGACGGAGACCTTGACCTTTACGTTGTAAGCGGCGGCGTTGAGTCTGAAAAAGGTTCTTCGAACTATCGTGACCGCCTCTACCTGAATGACGGGAAAGGAAAATTTGAGCTAAGTGATGGGGGTTCTCTTCCTGAGGTGATGGAAAGCGGATCTTGTGTGGTCGCTGCTGATTATGATGGCGATGGTGACCTCGATCTCTTCGTGGGTGGTAGAGTCGTTCCGGGAGAATATCCAATGGCCCCTCCAAGTCATTTACTTCGAAACGACTCAGATGAAGGTCGGGTTCAATTCGTTGATGTGACCTCAGAGGCTGCTCCCGCTCTTCAGAATTTGGGGATGGTGACCTCGGCATTATGGTCAGATGTTGACGGCGACGGTGATTCAGATCTTTTGGTAACCGCTGAGTGGGGGCCAGTACGTTGGTTCCGTAACAACGATGGTAAGTTCACCGAGAACGAGGACTCGGGAATTTCCAATCTCTCGGGATGGTGGAATGGAATTGTAGGGGGCGATCTCGATCATGATGGTGATATTGATTACGTCGTCAGTAACTTCGGACTTAATACGAAATATCATCCTTCAACCAAGAAGCCGGCCATCCTTTATTATGGGGATTTCTCCGGGAATGGGGAGAGGCGAATTGTTGAAGCCAAGGCTACCATAATGGGCACCCTTCCAGTCCGAGGATTTAGCTGCTCAAGTTCAGCGATTCCAAGTGTCTTAGAAAAAATGGGAAGCAAGAAACCCTTCCATAACTTTGCAATTAAGGCTCTCGATGAAATCTATACTGAAGCGCGCCTTGAAAAAGCTCAGCGCTTCGAAGTAAATGAACTACGGAGCGGTGCGTTCATAAACGATGGTGAGGGAAAGTTTACCTTTCGTGCTCTTCCCGCACTGGCACAGGCTGCACCTGGTTTTGGGATGTCGCTAGGTGATATCGATGGAGACGCTCATCTCGACCTATATATGGTCCAAAATTTCTTCAGCCCACAACCTGAAACCGGACGGATGCACGGAGCAATGAGTATCCTCATGACAGGCCGAGGAGATGGGATGTTCGATTCAGTGTGGCCTGAAACCAGTGGTCTGATTGTCCCGGGAGATGCAAAGGGTCTTGTGCAATTTTCAAACGGCCGTTTTCTCGTCAGTCAGAATAATGGAGAAACACTTTTATTCCGTCCTAACCATGACCGTTCGCGGCAGTGCCATATTCGATTGATCGGTCACTCTAAAAATCGACGGGCGATCGGAGCTCGAGTTTCTTGCTCGTTAGAAGGTGTGCTGCTTGGGAGCTTTGAAGTTTATGGAGGCAGTGGCTATCTCAGTTCCGGAACCTCGATAATATCGATACCTCATGAAGGTAAGGGCATAATAGAGGTTAAGGTTGAATGGCCTGATGGTTCAAAAGGTAACCACCAAATTCCCGCACAAGAAGGTGGAGAGATTAGGAAACCGTAAGCGCTCTTACATCTCAAGCCGAGAGTGTTCGAAGAGCTAGGCTCCTATCCCCACCTTTTCTCCCGCCGCAATCGTGCCCCTAGATGGGTCAGATTCCTGCAGACCGGCTCAGAAGCTTATGGAACAACTTAATTAACGCGGATTCGGAAATAGCGTCCCAACTGTGCACCTGCACTGACTGACTGCTAGGAATTTGCTTTTAGCGGGAGGGCTTTGAAGCCGCCTTTGG
>OJEC01000210.1_pt1 | contig 12873 bp, 10 predicted proteins | sample 1592971 | NCBI WGS metagenome assembly OJEC01 (sample SAMN05416709, study PRJEB24817) | seawater metagenome | isolation source: Sea water | place: Canada:Atlantic | collected 2013-07
GACAGGGATAAACGTCCCCAACCAAGTTCCCTCTACCCAAGTCAAAAATTCAGAGTTCAATATTCAACGTTCAACGTTCAGAGTTCGACAAGTGCATCTCTACCTCCACGTCCCCTTTTGTCACCGCATCTGCCCTTACTGCTCATTCTACAAGCACACCCCGGGGGGCACCGATCTCGGTGCCTTCGTTGACGCGCTTCTCGCCGAAGCCCACTTCTCCACAAAAAATGACCTCTCCCCACTCCAGACCATTTACTTGGGCGGCGGCACTCCCTCAATGCTCTCGCCCACCCATCTCACCCGCCTGTTCACCGGCCTCCGCGAGATCTTCAGCTTCGACCAACTCCAGGAAATCACCCTCGAAGCAAACCCAGCCACCTTCACCTCCCGCACCGCCCAACTCTACGCCGACCTCGGCATTACCCGCGTCTCCCTCGGCATCCAATCCTTCCACCCCACTCATCTAAAAACCCTCGGCCGCGAGCACAGCGCCGGGCAAGCCCGCTCCTCCGTCGCCGCTCTCCGGGAAGCACCCTCACTCGAAGTCAACATCGACCTCATCTTCTCGGTTCCCGGCCAATCACTCGACGACTGGTCCTCCACCTTAAAAGAAGCTCTCTCTGCCCAGCCCGACCACATCTCCGCCTACAATCTCACCTACGAAGAAGACACCGCCTTCTTCGAGCAGTTTAAAAAAGGGGCCTATCAGAACGACCCCGACCTCAACGCCGAAATGTTCACCCTCGGCCACCAACTCCTCACCCAAGCCGGCTACGAGCACTACGAAACTTCCAACTACGCGCTCCCCGGAAAACGATCCCGCCACAACCAAGGCTACTGGATCGGAAACGATTACCTCGGCCTCGGCCCCTCCGCCGTCTCCACCATCCGCCGCACCCGCCACCAAAACGTCTGCGACACCGCCGCCTACCTCAAGCGTATCACCGCAGTCGGCCACGCCCGGGAAACAAGCGAAATCCTCGACGACGAAGCTTGGCGCCTAGAACGAATCGCCCTCCAGCTGCGCACCACCGAGGGCCTCCCTAAAGAATACCTCCTCCCCGAAACCAACCTCTCCCAGCTCCAAGCCCAAGGCCTAGTCGAAGAAACCAAAACCCACCTCCGCCTCACCGGCGAAGGCCCCCTCTTGGTCGACGCCATCGCCGCCGAGCTCGCCTAAATCGATCTCCGCAAAATCTCCCCCCTCCCCAACCAAGCAGATCATATTTCGTGCTTACATCTCACCTTTTAAATCTCATCCCCACACACAACTCATCTCTCTCGCCACTGCCGTGGCTGAGCCAAAGGGCCTAGATTCGTTCACAGGAGTGTTCATTAAAAATAATCGTGTCCTTTAACTGACACCAATCCCTCAACAACCCAAAAAAAACCGAACCTCGGGAACGGTTAGATCAGGAACAACCAAATCGGCACCACATTCACCCAACGCCTCCGCAGAAACACTTCCGGTCGCCACTGCGAGGCAAGGTGCTCCGATCGCTTTTGCGCATACGACATCTTTACAAGTGTCACCGATGACAATGACGTCCCTTGCTGTAAAAGATTTCCCAGTATGCTTGTTCGCACGCTGAATCGCAATCGAACCAAGCTTATTTCGATCCCAGTGATCATCACCATACGAACCAAACTGGAAATATTCGGCGAGGCCATAGTGGGCCACTTTGATCAGTCCCCCACGTTCGATGTTTCCCGTAAGGAGCCCCAAAGTATGACCCGCTTCTTCGAGGTCTCCAAGGAGTTCAGGAACTCCCTTGAGAACACGACCACCAAAGCTCTCATCACGGAGATTCGCCTCCATCAAGGGGAGGTAAACTTCGTAAAAGGCTTCTTCGATCGAGGCATCATATTCGCAACCAAAGTGCCCGAAGATACCACGGACAATCCCGCTGTCGGTGCTGCCAGCGAGATCCAAAGGAGGCCCCGCACCGCCGAAGACTTCGACGATGGCCTGCTTCAGAGCCGAAATACCTGCACCGCCGGTGTTCACTAGGGTGCAGTCGACGTCAAAGAGAAGGAGTTTACTTCTCTTCGCCATCAGCTTCGGCTTCTTCGCCCGAGGCTTCTTCGTCCTCGGCTCCGTTGCCCTCGCCCTCGATGTCGTCTGAATCCTCGAACTCTTCGTCCTTGGCTTCGTCTTCGTGGATGAGTTCCCCATGGGAGAGCATGAACTTGCGCACACGCTTCTCTTCCGGGATTGGTGCGAGAACCATTCCGATGGCACGACCAGCGAGCTTAGGCTCCATGTCGCAATGCGAAATTCCGGCAAGATCTTCCTTCACCTTCTGCATGACGACAAAGCCGATTTCACGGTGGGCATTTTCACGACCACGGAACTGAAGCTGAACCCGAACCTTGTTTCCCTCATCGAGAAATTTTTCGGCACGAGCACACTTGATATTGTAATCATGCTCCTCGGTCCGGACGCGAAATTTCACCTCCTTCATCTTGATTGGACCCTTGCTCTTGGAAGTTTTCTTCAGCTTGGATTGCTCGTATTTGTACTTGCCATAATCGACAATACGACAAACCGGAGGATCAGCCTTTGCGGCAATCTCGACAAGATCAAGCCCTACGGACTTTGCCTTTGCGAGTGCCTCATGAGGAGTCATGACGCCGAGCTGTTGGCCTTCGCCATAAACAACACGGATTTTTGGAGCACGAATTTTCTCGTTCACGCGGGTCATATCCCGGCGCGCTCTCCTGAACTTCTTTTTCTTCTTAGCGATGACAGTAGCGGTTGTGTTTAGAGGTGATTCTCAAATGAGAATCGAAAGGGAGCAAAATAGCCCCCAAAGTTGGGACGATTGATCTGACAGGGTAATTCACGCCTCATCATGAAAAGGAGAGAGAGACACACCACCAGGACATCCGCTATAGGGAGCGGCTGGAGATGTCATTTTGAACCCTGGATACGAAATCATTCGTTGAAATACTTCCGAGATCACCTTGATCCCGATGGCGCACACTCACGGAATTCTCTTCCACTTCACGTGCTCCAATGACTGCAAGGTAAGGAACACGGTCCATTCGAGCAAGACGAATCTTAGCACCAATTTTGTCACCGGTATTATCGATCGCCACTCTGGCTCCCCCATCGGCGAGTGATTGCACGAGTGACTCGGCCTCTTTGGTGAACTTTTCCGAAATCGGAAGAACCCTTACCTGCTCTGGCGCAAGCCACACAGGGAACTTGCCCTCGAAGTGCTCAATGAGGAGCCCCACGAAACGCTCGAGCGAACCAAAGGGCGCTCGATGAATCATGACAGGACGATGAGGAGCGTTGTCCGAACCGATGTAACTAAGATCGAAGCGCTCTGGATTGTTGTAATCCACCTGCACCGTTCCCAGTTGCCAATCACGGCCAATCACGTCCTTTACCACGAAATCAATCTTCGGTCCGTAGAACGCGGCTTCTCCCGGCTCTTCGGTATATTCTACGCCGAGCGTCTGAATCGCTTTTCGAAGGGCATTCTCAGCCTTATCCCAGCTCTCGGGATCGCCGACATATTTATCGGAATCAGGATCACGAAGTGAAAGGCGGACGCCGTAGTCTTCCATCCCTAGGGTCCCCAGCACCTTCTTTACAAGTCCAAGGCAGGCCTCAATTTCATCGCCCAATTGCTCATCGGTGCAGAAAATATGGGCATCATCCTGAGTAAAACTCCTAACGCGAGTGAGCCCGCCGAGTTCTCCCGACTGCTCCCAGCGGTATACCGTTCCGAACTCAGCAAGGCGGACCGGGAGGTCACGGTAACTATGGTGCTCGCTATCAAAGATCTTGATGTGATGCGGGCAGTTCATCGGCTTGAGAAGGAAACCATCAACCTCGCCGGAGCGAACGGCATTCATGAGATCACCGCAGTCGCAGCCTTCATCGGCCAGCTTCTTGAGTGCCTCGGGCTCGATAATCGGAGGAAACTGAGAATCCTCATAGTAAGGGAAATGGCCCGACGTTCGATAGAGGTCGAGTTTTCCAATGTGCGGAGTGTAGACTTGGAAATAGCCCTGTTTGTCCAGTTCCTCGGTGATGAAGTCTTGCAGCGCTCGACGAATGAGCCCGCCTTTGGGCTTCCAGAGAGGAAGCCCCTGCCCAACCGAGTCATCGAAGGTAAAAAGGTTCATCTCTTTTCCAAGGCGACGATGATCACGCTTCTTGGCCTCTTCCAGACGCTCGAGATGCTCCTCAAGCATCGTCCTGTTCTTGAAACAGGTTCCGTAAATCCGCTGAAGTGATTGCTTGTCCTTGTCGCCTTTATAGAAGGCGCTTGCGATCGACATCACCTTGTAGGCTTTACAATTCCCGGTTCGTCCTACGTGAGGACCGGCACAGAGATCCCAGAAATCACCGTTTTTGAAGATCGAAATCTCCTCGTCCTCAGGAATATCAGCGAGAAGGTCGACCTTGAAAACCGACTCCACTTTCCGCTCAGCAACCGATGCGAGACGGCCACTCTTGGCGAGTGCCATTGCTTCATCACGAGTGACGACCATGCGCTCGAAGGGTGAATTTTCTTTCACGACCTTCTTCATCTCGGTCTCGATTTTTTCGAAATCATCCGGCGTGATACGGTGCTTCAGATCGACATCGTAGTAAAAGCCACCCTCGACAGGAGGACCTGCCGCAAATTGTGCATCGGGCCAAAGGCGCGAAACCGCGGTCGCGAGCACGTGGGCACAAGAGTGGCGCAAGCGTTCGAGATCCGACATTTGTTGTCGCACTTCAAGGGTCTTTCTTTCGTCAGCCATAAGAGGAGCGTGTTGAAGCATTCTCCCATGGGAAATGCAACCCTCGATGATCCCCCTAGCTTAGAGCGCGTAGAGCTTGCAATTCTTCTGCCGAGTGGCCACCTATTCCTCCATGACTGCTCCCTCTCTCGAAGAACGCCTCTCCTATCGAGAGCGTCCCAAGGGCATCCCCGTGATGCATCAGTGCTGGAGTGATCTTCTTTTTCTCCATTGGGAGATTGATCCCGACCTGCTTGCAGCGCGGATTCCAAAGCGTCTCAATGTCGACCTTCACGAGGGTAAGGCCTACATCGGGATCATTCCATTCTTCATGAAAAACGTGCGGCCCAAGTTTCTCCCCGCCTTCTCCAAATTTTCAAATTTCCTTGAGCTCAATATCCGCACCTACGTTTTAGATCAAGACGGGAGGCCTGGCGTATGGTTCTTCTCGCTGGATTGCAACCAATCACTTGCAGTCTCAATCGCTCGTTCATTTTTCCACCTCCCCTATCACAATGCGCAAATAAAGGCTCAGGAATCCGGGTCTGGAATCACCTATCAATGCCGACGTCAGGGTGAGCTGCAGCCCGCTTCCTACGAGTATGAGAAGATAACGTCCGGAGAAATTGCCAAGCCAGGAAGCCTCGAGTTCTTTCTGTTGGAGCGCTACCTCCTCTTTTCGAGAAAACGCGACGGAGAACTCTTCTGCGGCCGGGTCCACCACGAACCCTACCAGTTCAAATCCACGAATTGCTCCAAAATGAGCAAGGCTCCTTTCGACTGGGAGCACTTCGAATTACCAACCCCTCCCGTTTCCTCGCTAGTGAGCCCCGGAGTCGACGTCGACGTCTTTTCATTAAAAAGCATCGAGATGCAGAAAGAAAAAGAGCGGTAGAGTCACCTCTACCGCTCTTCACACCTACGATCCCAATCGCAATGGATTGTGTTATCTAACTTCAGCTAAGGCTTCTCGAAAGAAGACTCAACATCGGCTTCTCCCTTTTTCGCAGAGTTTTACGCATCTTGTCGAGCGCAATGTTCTGTAATTGACGAATTCGTTCGCGCGTGACCCCGAATTCCCGGCCTACCTCTTCCAAAGTCATGGGCGTCCCCCCCCCAATTCCGAAGCGGGCATCGATAATTTTGCTCTCCCGCTCGTCAAGAACCTCCATGAGATCGTCGAGCTGCCCATGCATATTCTTGTCAGAAAGTGCATCAAAAGGATTCACTGCGTGCTCATCACCGATAATCTCAGCGTAGCTAGAGCTGTCATCATCGCCCATAGGGGCATCAAGAGAAGCTGGCCGCTGGGATGCCCGCTTTAAAAGCGAGAGATTTTTCATCGCAATTCCAGTCTCTTCGGAGAGCTCCTCATTAGTCGGCTCACGACCATAGGCCTCGGCGAGCATACCAGTAATCCGGCGCAATTTAGCGATTTTATCGACCATATGGACCGGAAGGCGAATCGTTTTGCTCTGATTTGCCAAGGCGCGCTTGATCGCCTGCTTGATCCACCAAGCGGCGTAAGTAGAGAGCTTTCCACCCTTTTCCGGATCGAATCGCTCCACAGCTTTCATCAATCCGATGTTTCCTTCAGAAATCAGATCCTGAAGAGGAAGGCCGTAGTTGGAGTAATCTTGCGCAATTTTCACGACGAGCCGGAGATTGGCTTTGATCATGTGCTCACGTGCTTTCTTGTTGCCTTTTTTAATGCGTGCCGCCAGTTCGACCTCCTCCTTAGGCGTGAGAAGTTCGGTCTTTGAGATTTCTCTCATGTAAACCCGAAGGCTGCTGTCTGAATCGTATTTCGACATTGTTTTGGTGGGGTTGAGTGATGCTTTAAAAGCTTTGCTCTCATATAGGAGCGTTGCAGGAGCTGATTTATTCAGAATGAATGTCACTACCTTGTAATCTTTTCTTAATGCGTCATTGAGGAGATGCATGATCCATACCGAGTTGGAAAATGAGCCGATTTCCTGCTCTCAGAAGGATCCAAATTCATGATCTCTCTTTACCAAAAAACCTTATCACATTATGTTTTAGAAGATTATGAGACATTAGAGAGAATTGCGCTTTCTCTTCTCTAATCACAAAAGCGCTCACAAGACCTGTGTCATCATGTCTCATATTTTACATATGGTGACAAAAAAGGTGACAATTTGCGCCGGATATCGGCGCGATTTATTGCAGTCAAAAAGTGGTTTCATCGTCAAAATGTCGCTTTATTTCGTCGAATTGATCCTTTGTCTCGAGGATGAGCCCTAAGCTTGAATCACTAATCTCCATCGCTAACATCCCATCTATCAATGACCTATCCTTCACGCGTTCTCTTTCTGACCAGCGTCACCTTTTCACTCAGCTGGCAAATCACGGACATTTTCCATGATCTCGTAAACGACATCGTCACGCTCACCTACGAAGGAATTGCCGATGCGACTTATGCCATCGATCGTAGCACAGGCCTCACCGCGGTAGGTGATCCTTCAGGCTGAGAAGAACTCAGCGATTCTGAGATCTCTGCCGAAACCACTCGAACCTATCAGGACTTTGGCGCACCGGGTTCAGGAGTGAAATTCTTCTATCGTGTTCGGGTTCCTGAGTAAGCAAAAATCTCTTGAATGACAAAAGCCCGTGGTTTTGCAACCACGGGCTTTTTTATAGGCGTCTAAAAGGGATTAATGGCTCCAGTCCCAATCCCCAATCTCGCAAACCGAGGCCGTCAGGAGATCAATACAGGCCGCGATATCCTTCTGGTGGCACATTTCGATTACCTGATGAATATTGCGAGTCGGGATGGAAATGGCTCCTGCGATGGAACCTCCCGGCGACATCCGCTGGAGCCCAGCCGTGTCCGTCCCTCCGGCCTTGAGAATCTCGGGTTGCCACTTGATCTTCTCTTTCTTCGCCGTGCTCTTTAAGAACTCCACCATGCGGTAGTCGCAAATGGTAGAACTATCCATGATCTTGATCGCCGCCCCCCCGTTCAAGCTCGTGACCCGTTCCTGTGGTTGTGCTCCAGGCGTGTCGAAAGCAATTGTCGTATCCAATCCTAAACCAAAGTCTGGCTGGATCTCGAGAGCCGAAGCATGGGCCCCTCTTAGCCCAACTTCTTCTTGAACGGTGAATACGCCATAAAAGTCAAAGCTCGGCTTCCTTCGGCTCTTTTTAAGCTTTTTAAGGGCTTCTAGCAGAACAAAGACAGACGCTCTGTTATCAAGTGACTTTACGTTCACGCACTCCCCCATTTCGATCAGTTCCCGCTCGCGCGTCACTGGGTTACCAATCTCGACCAGCTTTTTCACCTCCTTTGCCGGTAGGCCAAGATCGATAAAGAAATCCTCCAACTTGGGGGCCTTGGTCCGCTCTTCCGGAGACATGATGTGGATGGGCTTCGCTCCCATGACACCCACAAGATCTTTCTTCCCATGCACAATCACCCGTTGCGCACTGAGAGTTTTGGGATCAAATCCTCCCAATGGATTAAAGCGAATGAAACCCTGGTCATCGATATGCGTCACGATAAACCCAATCTCATCCATGTGAGCCGCGGCCATGATCTTCTTCTTGTCCGACTTTCCCTTTTTAAGAGCAATGACGTTTCCCATCGCATCGACTCGCACCTCGTCAGCCAACTTTCCCTTTTTAAGTTCTGCGAGAACCAGATTACGAATCTCTTTTTCAAATCCGGGAGCTCCCGGTGCCTTACAAATCCGCTCTAATAATTGAACATTGATCGTCATGGAAAAACGCTATCCCCCTGTGGAAACTCATCCAGCGTAAAGGAAGGATCAGCGCACAAAAAGGAGCAGAGTCCGAAGACTCTGCTCTCAAAGTTGAATTTAAGTCTAACCGAGTGGCTTAGAAACCGTAGGAAAGAGAAATACCACCATGGAGGTCGTCTCCGTCAGCGTTACCGCGAACACCTTCGGTGATCTCACCTGCGATGTAAATCGAACCAGTGAGGTTCTCTCCAAGCTCTTTCGAAAGAGCAGCCTTAAGACCATAGGTGACGTAGTCGTCAGCGGCTCCACCATCGATGGTGGATCCAATAGAAGCAACAAGATCGAGGGTAGCACCTGCACCGACTTCATAGGACTTTCCTGCGGAAAGTTCTCCATACATATTACCGTCAGCGGCGTCTACGTCATAGTAAATAACAGCGGCAAGGCTAAGACCTGAAAGCTCGGTGCCAGCACCGAGGAAAATTTCAGAAGTATCACCAGCTGATCCGTCGTAGCGGATAAGGCCGAGAGACAAATCAACAGCACCGAACTCCTTGGAGACCGATCCATAAATGTCAGTCTCTTCGGAAAGCCCGTCTGCGAAGTCAGCTCTCCAGACGCCAGCATTCCAAGTAGTACCGCAGCTAGCGTCACCTGAGAAGTCAATGCCATACTCATAGAGGCCTTCACCAGCTCCTCCCTGATTTAAACCACGGAAAACGTAGTCTGTGCTGTAACCTACGTGGAAGGAACTTTCGATCTCAGCTTGAGCAGAACCCAAGGCCAGAGCCGAACCGATTGCAAGAATAGTGGATGTCTTTTTCATGACAAGATGAGTAAATCAACGATCGTGCCAGAACGCAACGATTACTTTCGTGTATTTTTAAGATTCATAAAGTAATGACAATGCCTTTGAGATAGAGCGTTACGGGCCATTTGGAACATTTTAGAGATCCTTCTTTAAATAAAAAAAATCTGAAATCTGAAAAAGAAAAGCCGACCCCTTCAAAGGGTCCGACTTAAAAAATGATCTCATGAATTAGTCGAAATTGTAAGCGGTCTCACCGTGTTCAGCGGAATCAAGACCTTCATACTCGTCATCTTCACTCACACGAAGCCCCACGGTTGCCTGTGTCACTTTCACAATAATAAAAGTGGCAATTGCAGACCACGCGACCGTGATGCCCAGAGATTTTAGCTGAACGACTAACTGCTCCATACTGGAATATACCTGACCATCAGGGCCTGAGTTCAAGCCAAGACCTCCGAGACTCTCCGCACCAAAGAAGGCCACGAGGATTGTTCCCATGATACCTCCGACGCCGTGAACGGCGAAAACGTCGAGCGAGTCGTCGATCTTCATCTTGTTCTTAACAAAACCGCACATGAAGTAGCAAACGACGCCGGCGCAGGCGCCAATTGCAATCGCCCCCATGGGACCGACGTTTCCAGATGCTGGCGTGATCGTAGCAAGTCCGGCAACCATTCCAGTCGCGATACCGACGACGCCAGTTTTTCCAGTTTTAAGCCTTTCCACGATACACCAAACAAGAGCAGCGGTGGCAGCAGAAAGATGAGTCACGAGCATCGTCATTCCCGCAGCACCATTTGCTGCGAGCTGACTTCCCGCATTGAAACCAAACCAGCCAACCCAGAGAAGAGAAGCGCCGATCATCACGAGACCCGGGCTGTGAGGAGGATGAAGACTTTTCGGAAACCCTTTGCGAGGCCCAATCATCTTAGCCAGCACAAGAGCAGAAACACCTGCCGTGGCGTGAACCACGATTCCTCCCGCAAGGTCGATCGCTCCCCACTGAAACATGATGCCTCCCCCCCAAACCCAATAAACGGCCGGTGCATAAACGAGCACGAGCCAGAGAGCAGTGAAGACCATGATTGCGACAAACTTCATGCGCTCAACGAAGGCTCCCACAATGAGACCGGGAGTAATAATCGCGAAGGTCATTTGGAACATCACCATGACAGTCTCAGGAAATCCGCCAGCATCAGAATCAACCCCAACACCTTTTAAGAACAACTTTCCAAAACCACCCAACCATTTTCCACCCTCTTGATGATCAAAGGCCATCGTGTAGAGGCCCACGGCCCACATGACCGAGGCAAGCGCCGCGATAGCATAACAGTGCATCAAGACCGAAAGGACATTCTTGGCTCTCACCAGCCCCCCGTAGAAAAGGGCCAGGCCGGGCAAGGTCATCAGGAGCACAAGCACCGTAGCGGTTAACATCCAGGCGGTGTTTCCGCTGTCGAAGGTTGTCTTAGCTTCCTCTGCCATTAGGGAACCAGCGCTGAGCAGGAAAGTCAGCAAGATGACCCAAAGGGATTTTCGATTCGTTGTCATAGTATTTTTAGATAAAGGCACCCGTCTTTGTGCAGTGGATCGGCATAGAGCATCATTCATGCCAATCATGAATCCCGTTCATAAAGGCTGGCATAGTCCTTGCTGACTCCGCCTTGGATTCAACCCAACAGAATAAAATAATGATCCCAAAAACGAAAACTCCCCTGATTTGGCTGACTGCGCCGTTCGCATTGATCGCGAATGGTTTTGCTCAGGAAGAAGCAGTTGTGGACGAAACCAAGGCCGGCTATGATGCTCTGATCGCAGGACAAGGCGACACCGCTTATGCCTTCGATTTCTTCACCACATCGATGCTATGGACGGTTATTGCCGCGGCAATGGTCTTCATCATGCACCTAGGCTTTGCCACTCTTGAGGCCGGCCTAACTCAGAAAAAGAATACCGTTAACATTCTTTTCAAAAACGTGTGGATCATCTGCATCGGTCTCCTGACCTACGCCGCGATGGGCTTCAACACTCACTATCCCGGCGACTTCAATGGTTACTTCTCCATCGGAGGCCCCATCGGTGACCTTAACGCAGAGGGTGGAGACACCTTCAGCTACGGAGGCGTGGGCCTCGCGATGACCGGATTCGGCGACTTCATCTTCCAGGCCATGTTTGCTGCAACGGCTGCCACGATCGTCTCTGGTGCCGTTGCTGAGCGGATCAAGCTCGGTTACTTCATGATCTACTCCACCATTCTCGTTGCCGTTGGATATACGGTTGCTGGTTCATGGCACTGGGGTGGTGGCTTCCTTGCAAGCCTTGAGGTGCCCTTCAAAGATTTCGCCGGATCAACTGTCGTGCACGGCTTTGGTGGAGCTGCCGCTCTTGCCGCCGTGATGATTCTCGGGCCACGTGCTGGAAAATATTCCACAAATGGTGTGAAGCCAATCCTTGGACACAGCATGCCTCTGGCCGCAGTCGGAGTCTTCCTTCTCTTCTTCGGATGGTTTGGATTCAACGGAGGATCCGTCCTCTCTGCCGCACCCGGACCACTTGGTCTCGTCTTCACCACAACCGCACTTGCGGCTGCTGCTGGTGGAGTTGCTTCAATCTTCACAGCAATGATCGTCCTCAAGAAGCCTGACCTTTCGATGGCACTTAATGGCCTCCTTGCCGGACTCGTTTCCATCACCGCAGGAGCCGATGTCGTCGGACCTTGGGGCGCTGTCGCCATGGGAGCTGTCGGAGGTGTCATCGTGGTCTTCTCAATCCTCTTCTTCGACAAGATCAAGATGGACGACCCCGTCGGAGCAATCTCGGTTCACGGAGTCTGCGGAATCTGGGGCACGATCTCTCTTGTCTTCTTCACCACTGAGCCAGCTGGAACCTTCAGTATCGTCTCTCAGTTCATCGGAGTCGCTGCAGTCTATGGATTTGCATTCGTCTTCTCACTGGTTCTCTTCCTGATCGGAAAAGCAATCTGCGGAGTTCGCGTCAGCGCCGAGGAAGAGCACGAAGGACTTGATATCGCAGAGCACGGAGCTCCTGCATACACCGACTAGTTCGAATCCATCTCTTAAACTTCCAAGACCGCAGGTTCGCCTGCGGTCTTTTTCGTTCCCCGCTAACTCATCTCAACGTCAGCCTGCTCAATCGCCCATTTTTTGAGCTGAGGATTCTTTTCCAACCTTGGATCATCCCGAAGTACTTCTTCCGCGACTTCTCTCGCTTCCCGAATGAGGCTCGTATCGGCTAGAAACTCGACAAATCGAAGTCCTCCCACACCACTTTGCTGAGTCCCCAGGATCTCGCCTGGGCCTCTAAGCCGCAAATCTTCTTCCGCGATTTCGAAACCATCGAGTGTCCTTGCGAGGATGTTCAGCTTATCCAATGCGTCACTACTTTTTCCATCTGTCACGAGCACGCAATAACTCTTGTGCTCTCCCCTGCCGATACGCCCTCTGAGCTGGTGAAGCTGGGCGAGACCGAAGCGTTCCGCGTTAAAAATGACCATCACGTTGGCATTCGGGACATCCACTCCTACTTCGATCACGGTGGTGGCAACAAGGACCTCCGTCTTGGCATCCCGAAAGC
>OJEC01000215.1_pt1 | contig 12722 bp, 9 predicted proteins | sample 1592971 | NCBI WGS metagenome assembly OJEC01 (sample SAMN05416709, study PRJEB24817) | seawater metagenome | isolation source: Sea water | place: Canada:Atlantic | collected 2013-07
GAGATCTAGTACGGTCTCGTGGGCTCGGAGATGTGTATAAGAGACAGGTTCAATAACGCTGCCGTAGACGGTTACGCTTTTTATTATCAAGATCTAGCCGCCGCAAAAGGTTTAACCTTACCGTTAATGACAGCAGAGGCCAACGCTGGTGGCAGTGCAAAAATCTCACTAGAAAGTGGCCACTGTATTAGAGTATTAACAGGTGCACGAATGCCCTTAGGGGCCAACACTGTGGTCATGCAAGAAAATGTCTCCATTACCAAGCATTCAGTAACCTTACCAAGTGACTGTAAGCAAGGCGCTAACTGGCGCGCTCAAGGTGAAGACGTTAAGGCTGGCGACGTTATTATTCCTCAAGGCCAGCAAATACGTCCCCAAGATATTGGCCTCGCTGCAGCAACTGGCCACGCCCAACTTAAGGTTTACAACACCGTTAAAGTGGCGCTCTTTTCTACGGGCAACGAAGTCTTTGAACTAGGCGAAGAGCTACCAGAGGATGGTATTTATGATGTAAATCGCCACTTACTTAAAGCGTTACTCAAAAGCCTGCATTGTGAAGTGACTGATCTTGGAATTTTGGCCGATGACTATGACACCGTTCGCAATGCCTTAAGTGCAGCCAGTGAACACCACCAACTCATTATTACCTCCGGAGGCGCCTCCACTGGTACCCATGACCATGTGGCGTCTGTATTAGAGGACATTGGTGAGGTTCACGGTTGGCGCGTGGCCATTAAACCTGGTCGCCCCCTGGCTTTTGGTCGGATAGCCAGTGCCTTTTTCTTAGGCTTACCTGGCAACCCTGTAGCTGCTAATGTGTGTACACTCATGTTTGGCCAACCGCTCATCAGAGCCATCGGCGGTGGTGGCTGGAAACGGCCTAAATCGTATTTTCAAAAATTAGGTTTTGATGTCAAAAAGAAGGCTGGCCGCAGGGAGTGGCTGCGAGTTTATCAAGCCGTACAAAGTAATGGTGAGATATTACTTAAACGCAGCGCTTCACACGGCTCGGGAATCCTTACCTCTATGACTCGTGCAGATGGCCTAGTGGAAATTGATGAAGCCACCAGCAGCCTACCTGCAGGTAGTTTGGTAGACTTTATACCCTTTGCTAGCTTTGGTATTGGCGATGCTTAACTATTGATTAATGACTGCGGATAAGCAGCGCAATCACTATTCACAATCACGTGGCAGACTCCTTGTGACACTTGCCCGGCCTCACACACATGAGGGCGGCTGCAGCCAAATTAATTAGCTAAGTGAGCATATTCCAGCAAACAGATGCATTCTCGCCAGATGCTGCGGATTGAACTATAAGCTTCAGTGTAGCGAGGTTACCAACACATCAGTCATCCGCGTATTCTTGTCCAAGCATATAAATGAGGCTCACTTGTTGTAGCGCTTTTGGCCACCCATTTTCTGAAGTATTTGCTGGCCTATGACAATGTCTTCTGGTGTATTGACGTTGAAAAATGGATTGTGAATTAACTCATCAAACGCCACATCTGCAACGCCATAAGGGGCAGTAAAGCGGTCGACCTTGCGCATATCGTCCTCTACCAAGGCTTTAAAAAGGTCGTCGAAAAGGTCTACAGGCCACAATCCAAATACTGGTTGGGTCCGGCCTTGATAGCTGGCACAAGCCAAGCGCTGGCCTTTTAACTGCATTACCTCTAGCATTCGTGTAACGTAATTAGCAGGAAAAAATGGGGTATCCGCTGCTAACGTTATAATGTGTGTGGTTTGCGGTTGGTTTTGCGCCACCCAAGCCATAGCAGACACCACGCCTGCTAAAGGACCCGCAAAATCAGGCACTATGTCAGCCTGAACAGGCAGTGCAAAAGAGGCAAAACGCTCTGCGTCACCATTAGCGTTGAGGACCAAGGTTTCAACTTGGGCTTGTGCTAAGTCAACCACATAATTGAGAATGGATTGGCCACCTAGGGCTAACATGGATTTATCACCACCACCCATGCGTCTAGAAAGTCCCCCTGCAAGTATCACTCCCACCAATTGGTTGTCTTTAATCGCCATTTTTACGGCCTGCGTGTTTAGGTTCATCGGCAATCTGATCTACATCAACATCATAGTGCACTCGTTCAAAACCGGCTAACACTAAAAACTTACGCCCTTTAGCCCTGCCAATCAGCGTTAGTCCTGCTTTTTGAGCCAAATCAACACCCCAAGCAGTAAAGCCCGAGCGTGAAATAAGAATAGGAATCTGCATTTGCACAGTTTTGATCACCATTTCAGAGGTTAAACGGCCTGTGGTGTAGAAGCATTTATCATGGGGTTGAATCTTGTGCATGTGCATATAGCCCGCAATTTTATCGATGGCATTATGGCGCCCCACATCTTCCATATAGACCAAAGGCTGCGCTTTATGACATAAAACACAGCCGTGGATGGCTCCCGCTTTTTGATAAATACTCGGCGTAGTATTAATTTGGCGCGCTAGTTGATAGAGCCAACTGGTCTTTAATGTGGCGTCTTGAGACAGATCAATGGTATCGAACTTCTCCATGATGTCACCAAATACGGTGCCTTGAGCGCAGCCAGACGTGCGTACTTTTTTCTTCATTTTATCTTCGTAATCAGTTTCACGCTGAGTGCGCACTATGGCAACTTCTAGCTCTTCGTCATAGTCTATACCGGTAATCACATCATCGGCTTGGAGCATATTTTGGTTCAACAGAAAACCCACCGCAAGGTATTGAGGGTGGTCCCCTAGGGTCATCAGAGTCACAATTTCTTGTTTATTTAAATACACCGTCAAACCCCGTTCAGTGACGACGTCCACATCAACATCCGCACCCGTATGATCACGCCCTGTGACTTGACTGGTGAGCGCGCCATTATCTGGGTTGGGGTGCACAAGGTAACTTGAAAGGTCCGCTTGTTTCATGGGCATGCCTTTTTTTGTTTATCCTGTTTGGCAATCCAGCGATCTAATTTATTCGCAAAGGTCTGGCGATCCGTATGATTTAAGGTAGCTGGACCTCCAGTTTGAACACCACTGTTACGCAGGGTTTCCATAAAGTCCCGCATATTTAAACGCTGTCGAATGGTTTCTTTGGTATAAGATTCGCCCCTTGGACTAAGCGCTTGTGCACCTTTTTCAACCACTTCTGCAGCCAAAGGAATATCACCCGTAATCACCAAATCTCCTGCCGTGACTCGCAGCACAATTTCATTATCAGCCACATCAAATCCTTGACCTACCTGGATACTACTAATGACCTTAGATGGCGGTGTTTTAATGTATTGGTTGGCTACCAAGGTGGTAGCAATTTGTGCGCGCTCAGCCGCACGAAACAAAATTTCTTTAATGACACCAGGGCAGGCATCTGCATCGACCCAAATTGGCATAGTAATAAACATGAAAGCTAGACAATAAGTTATTGTGCACCAATCTGCAGTTAAGAACTAGATCACCAGCACGATAAACCTTCCTAACGCAGCTACTGATTTTTATGCAATAAGCGCCTTAAGTGTTTGCGTGAGTTTAGTAACGTCTTGGGCACTGGTATAGTGCACCAAAGAAAATCGTAAAACACCCTCTTCAGCGTCAATGCCCATGGCCTCTAAAAGCCGCTTTGAGTAAAAATGCCCAGCGCCACACATGAGTCCCTTTTGACCTAATGCGCTGGCTAGATCAAACGCTTTGTGACCTTTAACCAAAACTGACACTGTGGGTGCTCTGTTGACCGCATGCTTGGGGCCAATGAGCGTGATTTTCTGATGCTCATTAAAAAATTCCAATAGAGGTTCTAGTACATCGATCTCGGCTTGTCTCAATAAGTCGTGAACCACTTTGTTTTTGTCTTGGTCACGGGCCTTACTGGAGCCCACGTGATGCTGGTAAAGGGTCGTTAGATAATCACAAACGCCCGCTGCTGCTGCAATTTGTGCATGATCTGGACCTGCGGGAGTTAAGCGCTTTGCACGCAAATGGTCATTAAAATAATGCCCTTGGTTACTCAAACACGCATCCATTTGCTGGCGCACAACCATGACCCCTTGATGGGTACCATAGACTTTGTAGAGCGAAAATAGGTAAATATCGACGCCTAGAGCGTCTACGTCAGGCAAACCGTGCCCCGCATAAGAGACCCCATCAACAAGAGTTTTAATACCCTTGTCTCGCGCTAAATCAGCAATATGGGCCACTGGGTTAATCTCACCGAGAATATTAGAACAATGGGGGAAGACAAGGAGTTTAGTGTGTTTATTAAACAAAGCAGGCAGATGGTCCACATTTAAACTGCCACTGTTTGCATCAACACACCACTCTTTAACTACAATACCCTGCTGTGCAAGCCTTCTAAAAACGCCAGAGTTTGCTTCGTGATCTTGATTAGTGACAATAATTTCATCACCTTCTTTGAGCCAACCTAACATGGCCTGAGCTAATACATAGGTGTTTTGACTCGTGGAGGGACCAAAGTAGATTTCTTCTGAGCCCACATTTAACCAACCTGAAAATTTTCCATAAGCACTTTGCATGTGTGCCCCAGCCTCTTGGGCCTGAGGGTATGGATGAAATGGCTGTACTTTAGTTTGCCGCAGGTAGCGGTCTAACTGATCCATCACCTGGCGGCACATGTAGGAGCCACCTGCGTTTTCAAAAAAAGCTGTCCCTTTTAAACTCGGCTCACTAAAGGCTGGAAACTGACGGCGAACAAAATCTAAATCTAAAGTTTTAGTTTTCATAATAGCGTATTCCTTAAAACATAAGTGCAGCTGTCATCGGCATCAGTCATTTCACGATCGACTAATTAACCTTGCCCTTTTATGCTTACCTTTTTAACATATTTTAAGTATTAAACACTAAACAATGTCATGGCTCAGGCAGGAAAATAATGTCCAAGTTAGCAGGCAGTTTCTAAACAAGGGGAATCATTCACAATCTCCAGCCCATAGAAAATAAAAGACCAGCATTTAGCTGGTCTTTTAAGATGGCCTGAGCCAAGTGACCACTCAATAACCTATTGTGGCTTCACTTGTCTTGTCTCGCCTTGCCTTATTTTACCGTCAGTCACTCACAATGCATTGATTAGTTAACGCGTTCAATGCGTGAGGCACAGAATTTGAACTCTGGGATTTTTCCCACAGGATCAAGTGCTGCGTTGGTGAGCATATTTACCGCCGCTTCAGAGAAACAGAATGGAATGTAAATCACGCCAGCCGGGACATCAGCATCCTCACGGGCCAATAATTCAATGCTGCCACGACGGGTAGAAACACGAATCATATCCCCTGCTTTAGCTCCAATCTTAGACAGTTCTTCACGACTCAAGGTCGCCACTGCTTCAGGCTCAAGGGCATCTAGTACAGTGGCTCTGCGAGTCATCGAGCCTGTATGCCAATGTTCTAGCTGACGGCCAGTCGTAAGGATGACTGGGTATTCGTCATCAGGACGCTCATCAGGATCTATGATGTCTGCAGCAACAAACTTGCCGCGCCCACCTTCAATAGGGAAGCTATCGATAAACACGATATCGTTACCCGGATGATCTTCAGCAGGACAAGGGTATGTTACTGAATGTTCCCTTTCTAGTCGCTCCCAAGTCAAGTTATTCAAACTTGGCATCGCTTGCTTCATTTCGGCAAACACATCTTTGGGATGAGTGTAAGTCCAATTTAGGCCCATACGGTTGGCCAATTCTTGAATAATCCACCAATCCTGACGTGCGTCACCAGGTGGGTTCACTGCTTGGCGACCCATTTGCACTGTACGGTTAGTGTTAGATGCCGTGCCGTCCTTTTCCGGCCATGCTGAAGCGGGTAAGACGACATCTGCATACATCGCCGTTTCGGTGACATACAAGTCTTGTACCACTAAGTGCTGAAGTTTAGCCAAGGCGCCACGGGCGTGGTGTAAGTCTGGATCAGACATGGCTGGGTTTTCCCCTTCCACATACATACCAGTGACAGAACCATCATGAACAGCGTCCATGGTTTCTACGACAGTTAAGCCTGGCTCATCAGAAAGCTCAGTGCCCCATAGGTCCTCAAACATGGCTTTAACACTGGCTACGTTAACCCCTTTGTAATCTGGGTACATCATCGGAATAAGACCCGCATCCGATGCACCCTGAACGTTATTTTGACCACGAAGTGGATGCAAACCAGTCCCTTCACGGCCAATCTGGCCTGTCATTAACGCCACAGAGATCATAGCGCGGCAGTTGTCAGTGCCATGCACGTGCTGGGATACGCCCATGCCCCAGAAGATCATGGCGTTGTTAGCTGTAGCATATAAACGTGCCACTTCACGAATGAGGTCTGCGTCTACACCACAAATGGGTGACATTGCTTCGGGTGTGTAGCGCTTAACGTGCTCTTTCACCGCGTCAAAACCAGTCGTCATCGAGTCGATGTACTTTTGGTTGTACAGCTCTTCTGTAACGATAACGTTCATAATAGCATTCCAGAAGCTTACGTCGCTTGCTGGTTGGCACTGAATCATGTGGCTGGCATATTTCTTCATTGCCAAACCACGTGGGTCTAAAACAATAATCTTGGTGCCATTTTTTGCAGCTTGCTTAAAAAAAGTTGCAGCAACAGGGTGGTTGTTGGTTGGGTTAGCACCGGTAATCACCACCACGTCTGCGTGCTTCGCCTGCATGAAGGAGGCTGATACTGCACCAGATCCCAAGCCTTCCAACAATGCCATTACCGAGGAGGCGTGACATAAACGGGTACAGTGGTCTACGTTGTTGCTACCAAAACCAGTGCGTACCAACTTTTGAAACAAGTAAGCTTCTTCGTTAGAACCTTTAGCACTACCAAAACCTGCAAGGGCTTTTTTACCTTGAGTATCACGAATTTTAACGAATCCATTAGCGGCAAAGTCCAGAGCCTCTTCCCAGCTGGCTTCGCGAAAGTGCGTTAGCGGTTTGGCTGGATCAAAGTCATTATGAATACCTTTGCGTGCACCTTGAAGACGAATCAATGGTTTAGTGATGCGGTCACCGTGGTGAATATAGTCAGAACCAAAACGACCCTTTACACACAAACGATTCTGGTTAGCTGGACCGTCTCGTCCATCAACATAAACAATACGCTCGTCCTTTACGTGATAGGTTAACTGACAGCCTACACCACAATACTGACATACACTGTCTACCTTACGGTCGTAATCTGCACTGTCACCCTTACCATCTTCACTGGTCACTGTAGATGGCATCAAGGCCCCAGTAGGACAAGCTTGCACACATTCGCCACAGTTAACACAGGTGGAATCACCCATAGGATCATCAAAATCAAATACAATTTTAGATTCAGCGCCACGATGAGCCATACCAATCACATCGTTGACCTGAACTTCACGGCAAGCCCGCACACACAAGTTACAGTTAATGCATGATTGTAAATTCACACGCATGGCTTTACTGCTGTTGTCAGCACACGGTTTTTCAGTTTCATCAAAGCGAGCTTGACTCGCATCAACTGCTAAGAGATCAGCCATGGCCCAAAAGTGAGAGCTTTTATCAGGTGATTCTTCACGATCCGGCTGATCTGTGGCTAAAAGCTCCATGACCATTTTACGTGACGATTGTGCCCGCTCAGAATTGGCGCTGGTGATGACCATACCTTCACTGGGTGAGCGCAAGCAAGAAGCAGCGAGCACTCGTTCCCCTTCAATTTCGACCATGCAAGCACGACAGTTGCCGTCTGCTCGGTAGCCCGGTTCTGGCTTGTAGCAAAGGTGAGGAATGGTTTCACCATAACGCTGAGCGACTTGCCAAATAGTTTCGCCTTTTTTGGCGGTCACACTTTCACCGTCGAGGGTGAAACTAATAATATCTTGACTCATTTTGTGTCTCCCGCAATGGCTACTGGTTTTGCACTGGCTGCCAGATCAGTAGCGATCAAATTAGCGTCAAAATATTTAAATACGGTACTGATGGGGTTAGACGCTGCTTGGCCTAATCCACAAATGGAGGCATCGCACATGGCCTGGGTCAGTTCGGCCATTAAGGCTTGATCCCAATCTGGACGCTGTAGTAATTTAACCATTTTTTCTGTACCCACACGACACGGCGTACATTGACCGCAGCTCTCATCCTCAAAGAACTTGAGTAAGTTCACTACCACATCGCGCATATTGTCATGGTCTGATAAAACCACCACTGCAGCAGACCCAATAAAGCAACCATATTTATTCAGGGTACCAAAATCGAGTGGGATATCCGCCATACCTGCTGGCAATATGCCTCCTGAGGCACCCCCTGGAAGATAGCCTTTAAAGGTGTGACCATCCGCCATACCCCCACAATATTCTTCCATTAGTTCCTGCATGGTAATACCTGCGGGTGCTAACTTAACCCCCGGGTTTTTAACCCTGCCAGACACAGAAAAGCTGCGCAAGCCCTGAGAACCGTTGCGGCCTTGGCTTGAGAACCACTCTGCACCCTTATCGACCAAGGTGCGAATCCAGAAAACCGTTTCAATATTATTTACAAGGGTGGGTCGATTAAACAAACCGACCTGAGCCACAAAAGGTGGCCGATGACGAGGCATACCAGGCTTACCTTCTAAGGACTCAATCATGGCTGACTCTTCACCACAGATATATGCACCCGCAGCGCGTCTTAGATGAATGCCACCTGCAGGTGCTAGACCCGCAGCCTCGACTTTACCAATTTCAGCTTTTAATATCTCCAATGCTGCTGGGTACTCGTCACGCAGATAGATATAAGCAGCTTCAGCTTCCACAGCCCAAGCACTGATTAACGCACCTTCGATAAAACGATGAGGGTCAGATTCTAAATACAAGCGGTCTTTGAATGTTCCCGGTTCACCTTCGTCACCATTAATCGCAAGGTAACGGGGCTTGGGTTCTTGGCGCACAAACTTCCATTTCATATGCGTGGGGAAACCAGCACCACCCAGACCTTTAAGATTGGCATCAGCCAATACCTTTTGGATATCTTCCCAACTATAATCACCCGCTAAACACTGCTTTAGCAAAGTGTAACCACCCTCTGCTACATAGGCTTCATAGGCTAGGTAGTCTGGAATCTCTGGGTGAAAATGTTTAGCTTGAATCGCATCCACAACTTTAGCCGCATCAGCGCGATCGACATGATAATGACCTACTTCAGCCACTGGAGCGGTGTCGCAGCGACCCATGCATGGCGCGTTAACAATACGCACTTCAGTGGGATCTGTTCCTGCCTCTATGGCTGCCTTGAGTTGAACGGCACCTGCAAGTTGACAACTGAGGCTGTCGCAAACCCGCACAGTAACTGCAGGAGGCGGTAGTTCACCTTCTTTAACAATGTCAAAATGCGCATAAAAAGTGGCACATTCATAGACTTCAGCCATAGGGATATTCATTTCGTGAGCCAAGGCTGCCAGATGTGCGGCAGACAAGTAACCAAAGTTATCTTGAATCAGATGTAAGTACTCAACCAGCATGTCACGTTTAATCGGTTGGTCACCCATTAATTGTCGCAGCTGCGCTAATGTGTCTAAATTAACTTGACGTCCACGCAGGTGAATACGAGATTTATTTCGGCCAGCGCCTGGGTGCAAACGCACTACGTTGTCTTTGGTTGAATCAGCAGACATGTTGTTCTCTGTTTTAACTTAAATTCGAGGTTCTATGCGCGTCAATGCGTTACAAAAATTCAGTTATTCCTGCGCCAGAACACTATGATATAACCGCTCCATTATCCAAGCGTTGGAAATCAGCGCATATCTGAAAACGACATTGCTGCGACACTAATGCCTCTTACACAAGTCTATCTCCATGAAATAATAGCATTTACAAAATGCTGATAACATGTCGCTGAAACTATTACATAATTTACTTCACCTATCGAAACCCATGTCGTAGTCCAAAGATTTTTCAGAGCAAGGCTTTCCAACTCATAAGCCTAGATTGCTAAATCTATTATCAACAAAATACGGTATCCTACGGGCTTGTTTATTCATTGAGTTATGCCACAGTGTCTTTTGTCGATTTACAGCTGGATCAAGAATTACTGCATGCCCTTGCAGAGCACGAATTTACCCAACCCACTGCGATCCAGCAGCAAGCTATTCCACCACTTTTAGAAGGTCATGATGTGCTGGCATCTGCGCCCACTGGCACGGGTAAAACACTGGCGTTTGTTTTGCCTGCCTTGCAACACATTTTAGACACGCCAAGGCAAGAAGTGGGTACGCCGAAGGTACTTATTCTTAGCCCTACTCGCGAACTTGCACGTCAAACCTACGATCAAGTAGAGCAACTCGTGGCTCACAATCACCTAAAGAGTTGCCTCATTGTGGGTGGCGTGCCCTTTGGCATGCAAAAGGCCATGGTGGCTGAAACCATCGATGTTTTAGTCGCAACGCCTGGCCGTTTAATAGAAATTGAAGAACACATGGCCTTGGATTTGTCTCAAGTGACTGTGTTTGTGATTGACGAAGCCGATCGCATGTTGGATTTAGGTTTTATACAAGCCATCCACCAAGTCTCAGACTTGCTGCCACTTGAGCGCCAAACGTCGATGTTTTCAGCCACGTTGGAAGGCGATAAAGTGCAGGCCTTTGCCCATGATTTATTAGCAGAGAGCGCCGTCCAGGTTGCTGTAGAAGCACCCCGCCATGTGGCTAAGAAAATTAGCCAAGCAGTATATCAAGCCGACAACGAACAGCACAAAGAACACCTACTTAAAGCCTTACTGCGGTTGCCAGAAGTAAAACAAGCCATTGTTTTTGTTAATAGTCGTAAGCAGGTAGACATCTGGCTTAAAGTCATACGCACGCTGGGTATACAGTGCACAGGTTTACATGGTGACCTGCGCCAAAGTGATCGAAACCAACAAATTAAAGACATGCGCCGCGGACGTACTAAGGTTTTAGTGGCTACAGATGTTATGTCTCGGGGTGTTGATTTACCAGGTCTAAGCCATGTGATTAACCTCCACATGCCAGAAAAGGCAGACAGCTATGTGCACCGCGCGGGTCGCACAGGCCGTGATGGTGAGGCCGGCAGCGTCTGGTCTATCGTTGATGCCATGGACTGGCCTAACCTTGGCCGCATTGAACGCTATATTGGCAATGACATTAGCCGCCAAATATTTCCTGGGTTCTCCCCTAAAAAAGAAGAACCTGCGGTATTGAAAAAAATTAAGGCTAAAAAACCAAAATTTTCTAAATCAGATAAAGCCAAAGCTGACAAAGCGAAAGCTAAAAAAGCCAAAAATTTTAAAAAATAGTGATACCTTTTAACGACTTAGCGTGGTTTTAAACCTACATAGGGTTAGGCCAAATATTCATTGCTTCACAAAGGCATTAAGTGATTTGGCTGTATTTACTGGTCTTTTGTCTTCATGCTGGTGGACAGTTCAATGATTCGAGATTGTGAAGCCGCTTCTTGGGCGGCCATACCCATTTGAACAGCGATTAAACCATCTTTTAGCGTCACTTCAGGCTTTTGGTTGCCCAGTACCACTTGCTGGAACTTTTGGTGTTGGTAGTAAGTAGATCCGTTATGATCACCAGCTTGCAGAAGCTTAGTGTCTACTGGTATCTCAAGAACTTGTGGGCCTTTGGGTGCTCTTGGACTCACAATAACCTTGGGGGTTGGAGATGGGCCAAGATGTGTAGGCCAAAAGCGGCTTGGTCCTGGCACAAAACACTCCACCTTGCACTCCACTCCAACTGCTGAAATTTCCTCTTGATAGTTTGATCCTTCTGCAAACATACAAAGTTCCAGCATTGCTCGTGAGCCCGATGCAAAATCAACAATGACATAACCATTATCCCAAATATCAGGGGTGCGCCCATTATATTTTTCTTCTAAATGATTATTAGCTTGTCCAGCAGAAGCCATAATTCTTACTGGTTCAGACTTCATTATGAGGCGCATTAGATCGAAGAAATGACAACATTTTTCAACAAATGTACCCCCAGAATTTTCGTTGAACCTGTTCCAGTCATTCACCTTTTCTAAAAACGGAAACCGATGTTCCTTAATGGTCAGCAGCTTTACACCGCCTGATAAGGCATTAGCTTCGCTGATCAGCTTGGCAACAGGGGGCATGTAGCGATATTCCATGGCCACCCAAATGGGCTTAGGGTAGTTTTCGGTGAGCTCTTTTATAAGCGTGGCATCATCTGGGTTAGTTATTAAAGGTTTTTCTACCAATATAGGCAGTGGGTTAAGTGAGGCGATCAGCTTTAATTGCTGGGCATGCAAAAAGTTTGGGCTCACAATCACTAAACAGTCTAGATCTTTTCGTCCTAGCAATGCGTCTATGGAGGGCTCAAATTCAGCTTCTGGTGCCAGTTGTTTGGCGGCGGCTCTCATGTCCTGATCGGGTTCAAAAATTGCTGCGATACGGGTGTACTCAAGGAGTTTAATATTCTTGATGTGTTCTTGGCCCATCATGCCGCATCCGATCATGCCATAGTTTAAAACTGTCACAAAAAACCCCTATTATTGAGCACTTTAATTATTTGATACGCGCGACATAACGCGCAACTTCTGGGTTAAACCATGTGAGTGAATATTCAGCAAGCATATTGGTTTGATCATAGCTTTTACGCTCTATATATCCCCATATTTTATGCTCATTATTTAAGCTGCTAGCGCTTGTTTTTTGGGCAAATGTAATAGGCGTCCAATGTGGAATCTTATTGACGCTCACTTGATCTTCTACACCTGTCTCTTATACACATCTGACGCTGCCGACGAAGAGGATAGGGTAGATCTCGGT
>OJEC01000217.1_pt1 | contig 12714 bp, 7 predicted proteins | sample 1592971 | NCBI WGS metagenome assembly OJEC01 (sample SAMN05416709, study PRJEB24817) | seawater metagenome | isolation source: Sea water | place: Canada:Atlantic | collected 2013-07
CAACCTCCTACGTTGATGTGGCTGTTCCGGCAGATCTCGCCAAAGCTTACTACCGAGTGACCGAAGAATAGGTGAAATCAACTCGCGCTTCCGGCGCAAGTAGATTGGTCCCTCTAGGGCTACTTGCGTGGTCTTCGTGACTTATCTGCCGGGCCATCGCATGACAAGGCACGTTCCTGTTCTTGTGCCCAGAGCAAGCATAGGATGCGGGGGGAGATTGCAAAAGATAGCCACTTCCGGCATACACTTCTCAGACAAGTTCCTCCCCAGGTTCGAGGTATGTCGGCACGCAAGCTCCGGCAACCGCGGGGTTTCCGATACCTCCGCCGAGGTCGATTTTGAGGAATCCTCCCGATCCACGGCGGGTGCCCACGAAGGTAAAAAAGGCACTGTCACTTGATAGATTGGGAATCTAGAGGATTCATGACGTGCTCGTGGGAAAAGAAAAAATCTATGAATATTCCGCCTACAAAAATAGGCCCTCGACTCCAATCACATTCATGAATCGACACTCACTTCCACCCCCTTTAAAATAGCTCCTTGCTTGAGCTTACAAGATAGGCAGTGCCATCGCGGGAGGGAGCTTGTTATCGCCTCGCCAACACTCACCCGAACCGCTAGCATCAGTGCATGAAAATTGGGATCATTGGCTACGGCTGGGTTGCTGGAGCGCACATCGACGCACTCAACACCATCGAAGGCGTTGAAGTTACGGCGATCTGTTCTTCGCGACCGCAAAACGATACCGAGCTATCGGCGAAGCACGGCAGCACAATCACCAGCTACACGGAAATCGACGATCTACTCGCACGCGATGACATTGCGGTGGTGTCGATTTGTTCATACCCGAATCAGCACAAAACCCATGCGATCGCGGCGGCGAAGGCTGGCAAGCACCTCATCCTTGAAAAGCCGCTCGCGCTCGCGCTCGACGATTGCACCGCCATTCGCGAGGCCGTCCGTGCTGCTAACGTCCGTTGTTGCGTGTGCTTCGAGTGCCGCTACTCCAGCCAGTTTCTCGCGACCAAAGCGGTGATCGATCAGGGCTTGCTCGGCGACCTTCACTACGCCGAGGTCGACTACTACCACGGCATCGGCCCCTGGTATGGGCAATACCGCTGGAACACCAGCAAGGAGAACGGCGGCAGCAGCCTGCTCTCTGCTGGCTGTCATGCGCTCGACGCGCTCTTGCTCTGCATGGGCGGCGAGGTCGAGGAGGTGACCTCTTACGCCACAACTTCACAGAACAAAGATTTCGCCAAATACGAGTATCCCACAACGACGACGACAATCCTCAAGTTCACCGACGGCCGTATCGGCAAAGCTACCTCCTGCATCGACTGCTTGCAGCCATATTACTTCCACACCCATCTCGTCGGCAGCGAGGGCAGTCTTTTGGATGACAAGTTCCACTCCACGAAGCTCGCCACCAACAAGGATCAATGGAGCACCCTCTCGATGAAGATGCTCGACTCCGGTGACGTCAGCGATCACCCCTACCAGACCCAGTTCGAAGCATTCTTAGCCGCTTTGGAGAAAGGCGAGGAGATGCCCCTGACCTCGCTCGAGGAAGCATACAAAACCTTCGAAGTTCTCTTCGCCGCCGACCGCTCCGCTGAAGAAGGACGCCCCGTCAAACTACGCGCGTAGACGCTTCCGTCTCCCTAGCCAGGAACTCATGAAATCTGCCATCGCCATCGTCGCCCACCCGGATGACATCGAATTTCTCTTCGCCGGCACGTTGCTGCAGCTCGGGCGCATCGGCTACGAATTGCACTACTTCTGCCTCGCCAACGGCGGTTGTGGCTCGTTGACCATGGACGCCCAAGCCACCGCCAAGCTACGCCGCTCTGAGGCCAAGCAAGCAGCCGTCATCCTCGGGGCCAAGTGGCACGGACCCTTGTGTAACGATTTGGAGATCGTCTACTCCGTCGACCTGATCAAACGTCTCGCCGTGACCATCCGCGAGACGCGTCCGGAGATTGTGCTCACTCACTCGCCCGACGACTACATGGCCGACCATACCGAGACCGCGCGTCTCGCCCTCACCGCCGCGTTCACCCACGGCATGCCAAACTTCGGCACAGAGCCCCCGAGCCAGGCACTCAAGGACCACCGGCTTGCCGTCTATCACGCCATGCCACACGGTCTGCGCGATGGCTTGCGGCGCAGGATCGTGCCAGGTTCCTACGTTGACACGAGCGACGTCATGGAAACCAAAAGGCAGGCGCTCGAAGCGCACGCCAGCCAAGGGGCATGGCTCGATGCCAGCCAAGGCATGGGCTCGTATGTCGCCAACATGGAGAAGATGTCGCGCGAGGTCGGTGCCATGTCCGGCATCTTCGAGCACGCCGAGGGCTGGCGACGCCATCTGCATCTCGGCCTGAGCCCCGAGGAGTTCGACCCTCTAAGTGAGGCTCTTCAAAATAGATATCAAGTGAACCTTGATTACGAGGCCAGCCTCTAGCCTCTCTGGTTCAAAGCTTGCTCGCCATCGCTCACGTTCGCCACTACCTTTCACCATGGCTCGGAAGTTCAGCACCATTGCCCCCGACTGGTGGGACTACACCACACTCGACGAAGAAATCATTCGCGATGCCGCCGCGTTGAGCGAGCTCGATCTCGAGCAACTTTCGCGCCCCGGTTTCGATGTACGAATGTATGACACCCTCGAAGATTTCTACCTCGCAGAAGCTTTGGAATACATCGATTCCTGGAAGCGCTCGACACCCGATAATCCTATCGGGATTTGCGGCCCGATTGGTCCAACCGAGCAGTTGCCGTTGGTCGCACGATTGGTCAACGAACTAAAGCTCGATCTCTCGAACGCACACTTTTGGGGCATGGACGAATGGCTTGGTGACGATGGCAAAGAGCTGCCCGTCACGCACCCCTTATCCTTCGAGCGTGCCGACCGGGAAATGCTCTTCGACCGCATCGAGGACAAGTTAAAGATCCCCGAATCAAACCTCCATTTCCCCGCTGCCGAGGTCTCGCACTACCGCTCCTCCTGGGAAGGCGTCCGCTGCGCGGTCATGCAGGGGGGCCAGGGCGATATCAAACACTGGGCCTTTAACGATCCGCCACGCCGCGAAGGGTCCCACACCGATGCCCCGCCGACCCCGGAGGAGTATCGCCGGCTTGGCACTCGCATCGTCGAACTGCACCCTATTACGCTGGCGCAGAACGCCCGAACTTCAGGCGGTGGCAACATTACGATGGTCCCACAACAAGCCATCACCGTCGGTCCTGCCGAGACTTGGCAGGCGGAAAAAGTGTCGATCTGGCAAGCCGGCACCCATGATAACCCCTTCGGCCAACGCCTCACCGCCCTCATGATCTCCAAAGGGATCGCTGATGCAGCAGTCCCCATGAGCCTGCTCGCCGACCATCCGAGGGTGCAGTTCAACTACTTCCGCGGCGGGCTTGGGAGCTGCGCGATAGAAATGCACTAGATTATTCTAACTCGGCCCTAACACGGATATCTGCGTGATGCACTGGATCCTTGCCCGGCCGCTCGCCTGAGGGGCGCAGTGTGAGAATTGCTCTTGTCCTTATCGAAGCGTGCATTTTGTTGAGGGATTTCATAAGTGTAGGAAACCCTCTCTTCCCTCATTTTGAAATTCCCCCTTCTAATTTCCGTTTTACTTGCTGTCGTTTTTTTTGCTTCCGGAGCGAGGAAGGGAGAAGAAACCTCTCTCCGGGTTGCGACCTTTGACCTTGATGTGACTCCTCCGGTGGGATCGGCGATGGCCTATACGACCGTTGAAAAATCACCCGAGCTTTCCCTTCGTTGCCGTGGGGTTGTTCTACTTGGATCGGGTGATCCCATCGTGATGGCGGCCATCGATTGGATCGGGGTGGCCAATGAAGGCTACCAAGAATTCCGCGATGCCTTGGCCGCTGCCGCGGGGACGACGCGCGACCGTGTCACGCTCCATGCTCTGCATCAACACGATGCGCCCGGGTGTGATTTCACGGCGGAAAAACTAGTAAAAGAACTTGGCTTAATGGGGTATAAACGAACTCAAGGGGATTTTCATCGCGAAGTGATCAAACGGGCCGCGGCGGCCATCCGGCTTGCCATTCCCAACGCACAGCCAGTGACTCATTACGGTTGGGGTGAAGCGGAAGTGGAGAAGGTTGCGTCCAATCGTCGTCTTCTTGGTCCCGATGGTAAGGTTAGGGCGGTGCGTTATACTACGACCCTCGATCCCGCTCTCCGGGCGGAGGCTGAAGGGACAATCGACCCTGATGTTTCGCTTCTTTCATTCTGGAATAAGAACAAACCTGTCGCGGTACTAAGTTACTATGCCTGCCATCCACAGAGCTACTATCATACGGGAACTCCGAGTCCGGACTTCCCGGGTATCGCCAGATTCATGAGAGGTCAGGGCGTTCCGGACGCGCTTCACATTCACTTCAATGGGGCTGGCGGAAACCTCGGGGCTGGAAAATACAACGACGGGAACAAAGAGAACCGAATGATTCTGGCAAGCCGTCTGGCCGCCGGGATGCTCAAGGCTTGGCGAACGACCGAAAAATGGCCAATCACGCCGGAGGCCATTCGTTTGAATATTGAAAAAGTACGCCTCCCGCTAGCGAACCATCTCAAGGATGAGGAAGCAGTGATGACGGCCCTCCGAAAGGACCCGGCAGGAGGTTATTTTTCAACGGTAGATCAGGCGGCTTACCTGCGGCATTGGAAGGCGGGAAATCATATCGACGTCTCCTGCCTCTCTGTCGGAGATGCCAGAATTCTGCACATGCCCGGCGAGCTTTTCGTGGAATACCAACTGGCGGCCAAGGCAATGCGCCCGGATCTTAAGGTCGCGATGGCGGCTTATGGGGAATACGGACCCGGCTACATTGGAACCGAGATCGCCTATTCCCAGGGGGGATACGAAACCAGTCCATCGTCCAGTGCGGTCGGGCCGGGATCAGAGAAAATTCTTACTGCCGCGATGAAGAAGCTTCTGAAGGTTAAGGACGGAAAGAAGCAGGGCCGGGTGGAGCCGAGATCTCCCGAGGAGGCGATGGCGACTTTCGAAACACACCCCGAATTCGAGATGCAATTGGTAGCCAGCGAACCGCAGATTCATGAACCCATCGTGGTGACCTACGATGAAAACGGGCTGATGTATGCCGCCGAGTATCTCAAGTTTCCCTCGCACCATGGTAAAAGCGACGGCCCCGATGGATGTGTTCGCTTGCTTCGTGATCACGACGAAAATGGACACTATGAAACGAGTAAAGTGTTCGCGGATGGAATTTCCTGGCCTACGGGAATCTGCTGTTGGGACGGGGGAATCTATGTCGTGGCTGCGCCTGATCTCTGGTTCTTAAAAGATACGAATGGGGACGGTCGTGCTGATCACCGGGAAAAGGTCTTTACCGGATTTGGTTTTCGGAACGACGAGGGGACAGCCAATAATCTCTTTTGGGGACTGGATCACTGGATCTATGGTGCGGGTTCAAACAGCGGTGGTGAGATCCGGAGTGTCGCGGACCCGCAGGCCAAGCCCATTTCGATCAGGGGGAGAGATTTTCGCTTTAATCCCCGGACGAGAGAGTTTCAAGCCCTCTCGGGTTCCGAGCAATTCGGTAACGCCATAGATGACTGGGGCAACCGCTTCCTCAGTCAAAATTCCAAACCTGCGGTGCATGTCGTGCTTCCCTCGAGGTATCTCGAAAGAAATCCTTTTCTGCCGGTGGCCACGACCAAGACGGATATTTGGAAGAATAACACCATCTATCGCTCGAGTAAGATCGAAGCGTGGCGGCTTACTCGAACCAAACTTCGTCTGGCAGAAAAAAAAGGATATTCAACTCCTTCGGTGGCGCACGATGTCTTCAGTGGCTGCGCGGGATTGCAGATCTATCGGGGCACGGTCTATCCAGAGGAGTTTTGGGGAAACCTGTTTGTCGGGGATGTTCAGGCCAACCTAATTCATCGGCGACGCTTAACACCAAACGGAGTCACCTTCTCAAGCGAACGCTTAGAAGAGAAATCCGAATTTCTTCGCTCCACCGACAATTGGTTTCGCCCGGCCAATCTCATCAATGCGCCCGACGGAACACTTCACCTTGTCGACATGTATCGGGAAACAATTGAAACTCCCGATTCTATGGTTCCTGAAATTCTCGCGATGGTCGATTTTCAGTCGGGCCGGGATCACGGTCGGGTCTATCGTCTGGCTCCGAAAGGATTCCAACCCCCCTCCCCTCCCAAGCTTGGGAAGGCGACTCTGTCTAGCCTGGTATCTGAATTGGAGAATCCAAACGGATGGTGGAGGGACACCGCCGGGCGTCTGATTTTTGAGAGAGCTGATCAGGCGGCTCTTCCCGGGCTACGAAACATTTTGTACGAGAGCGAATCGTCACTTGCCCGTCTCCATGCCTTGCATGCCATCGTCGGACTCGGTGGTCTTAGCGAAGTTGATCTTGAAGTAGCTTTGTCCGATCAATCGTCCGGTGTCCGTGAACATGGACTTCGACTTTACCGTCCGCAATTCACCAATTTAAAGAAAAGGATTCTCGCTCTGTCAGCGGACGATGATCCCCGGGTGCGCTTCCAGGCCGCATTTACTCTGGGCGACCTTGAGGGCAGAGAAATCGCGATGGCACTTGCTGAAATTGCCGTTCACGACGAGGGAGATACCTGGATACGGACTGCCGTTTTGAGTGCTCGCCCCAGCTTAGCCTTGCCGATTTTCAAGAGCTTGCAGACCAAAACAAACCGGAGTTCCTATTTTGCCCCATTGGCATTTATCATCGGTGCCCAGAATGACCGAGATGAGGTGACAGCCCTCCTGGAAGTCTTAAGAACCGCGCCTCCTAAATTCCCAGTGTCTTCTGTCATTGCAAAACTTGGAGAGGGAATGAAGCAAGCCGGCTCGAGCTTGGCCGACCGTCCCAAAGCAGGTGAAATCACTGATGGATTGATCGAAAAGGCTAAAGGTCTTTTGAGGAAGCCGGACGTGCCTCCCGACAAGCAGGTCATCGCGGTCAAAATTCTGGTTGAGGGATCCTGGGATGAAGTCTCCAACGATCTTTATCGGCTTCTCGATTCTTCCCGGGCGCCGGTGGTGCAGCGCGCTGCCATTGCGGGAATCGCCGGATTCCTCCAACCAGAATCTGCTAGCGCGTTGATCGAGTTTCTCCCCGAGCTCTCTCCTGTAACTCGGACCGAAATCATTGAGGTACTCTTGAGTCGTGACGTCTGGAAGGGCCCTTTGTTGAGTGCCGTCAAAGACAAGAAGGTTCTCCCAGGTCAGATCCCTCTCGTTCATCAGCAACGGTTATTAAAGCACCCGAACCAAGCATTGCAGAAGGAAGCAGCGAGACTCTTTTCGACGAAAGAGAACCCGCGGGAAGAGGTCGTCCAAAAATACCGAGCGGCCCTCAAGCTCACAGGAAACGCCGAAAGGGGCCGAAAGGCGTTCCTCCAGCACTGCGTGGCGTGTCACAAGCTCGGGAAGGACGGCAACGAAGTGGGACCAACGTTGGGGACGGTCAAGAATCGTAGCTCCGAGTCGATTCTCATCCAAATTCTAGATCCGAACCGTGAGGTCTCAGCCAACTTTTTTCAGTATTTCATCACCCTCAACGATGGCCAAACGGTGACAGGGCGGATCGTCAACGAATCGACATCCGGATTGACCTTGCGACGGGCCGGAGGCGTTGAGGAAACCATCCTCCGCAAAAATATCAATTCCATTACAAGCTCCGGTCGGTCCCTCATGCCGGAGGGGCTCGAAGCGGCGATCGATTTACAATCGATGAGTGACTTGTTGTCGTTTATCGGTTGGTGAAGAACTCTTGCTCGGTGAGTTTTTGCATGACAGGAATCCTCGGGCCCAGATTTCTCTAATCGACCGTCCGGATCAACCTCTAGACGGATCGCAATTTTGAGGATAAGGAGCCGCCCTCCAATCCCTTCGACGACGCCCTCAAACAATCAACCTAAAAAAAATTCATAGCGGTTGGCCAAATCTCAGCTACTTGCCGATACAGAAGAGGTGTTCTTCTCCCCGGAGAAACCACCGTCCATCAGTAATGACAGGGGAGGCCCAGAGGGGTTCGCCGAGTTCCATTCTGGCGACTTGTTGAAATTTCTTTCCAGGTTTCACCACGGTGATCACTCCTTTCTCGGAGCTGAACACGACGTGATCACGAAGCACGACAAGCGAGGCTGAATGCTCGCGACCGAGCTTTTGTTTCCAGAGGAGTTCGCCTTCGCGCGCCTTGCGGCAAGTGCCGGTGCCGGAATCGGAAACCGCGAGATAGAACCCATCGACGACAACCGGGCTGGGCACGTAGGATGCGTCCTTTCGGGTGTGCCAAATGACGTGGGTCTTGGTGACGTTTCCACTGCCAGTTGGATCAATCGCCATCATGTGTTTGGTCGGAAACCCACAGGTCATGTAGAGATACTTTTCATCGTAAACCAATGAAGCGACAAATTGATCGGTGGGTCCGTCAATGATCCAATGTTGTTTTCCAGTGTCGGGATCGTAGGAAGCCACGCTCTTGCTTCCCGAGAGAATGAGTTGATTCCGCCCGCGAATCACTCGTAACAGGGGAGTGCAATAACTCCGCGTTTTGTTGGGGCGGGGAGTTTTCCAAATTTCTTTTCCGGTTTTGGCATCGAGTGCGACGATATAGGCGTTCCCATCGTGATCACCATTAATGATAACCTTGTCCTTCCAGAGGACGGGACTGGAGCAATATCCGTGAATGCTGGAGAAGATGCCAGGGCGTTTCTCCCAGATCTTATTGCCGTCGAAATCGTAAGCTGCGATGAACATCTGCTCCTGATCGAGAAAGCTGACGAAGATGGAGGTTCCGTCTGTCACCGGAGTGCTGGATGCTCGGCTGTTTTTACGATGCACTTTTTCGATGGGAGCATCGAGCACGGTTTTCTTCCAAATAGTCTGACCTGATTTGAGATTAAGGCGCATGAGGATCCGTTCGCCGCTGTCTTCATCAGCCGAAACCAAAAACAGAGCTCCGTCCCAGATGACAGGCGAAGCGTGCCCTTTACCGGTAATTTTGACCTTCCATTTCACGTCTTTATCGACTGACCATTCGAGGGGAGCAGTTGTGTCGGGAACAATGCCGTCTCCTGTTGGCCCACGCCATCCGGGCCACTCTCCGGCGAGGGTAGTTGAAACGAGGTTCATTACCAAAAGTCCAGTTTTTGTGATCATGGTGTTTCTCCCTACGGTGCAAAACAATGGTCCATTTCAATCTAACGGATTCTTCCTGGTCGGAAGGAATGTATTGGAGAACAGGAGTCCGGTCTCTTAGTAGACTTTATGACGCGAGTGAATCAGTCGATCGATTGGAGTTCGGAAATTTCGTGGAATATCGGAACCTTGAAGATGAGTTTCCCGGGATGATTTATAATGGGTTTATCAAGCGAATCTTCCGGAAAAGCGTCTGATGCTTCGCCACCCGTCCACTCACCCGCTTCCGCCAGCATCAAAAACTCGATGCCTTCCTTCAAGCGACCACGCACCTTGATCACCTCGGCCTCCGGATAATCTAATCTCAAAGGGCGTCGTTCATTTTTATATCTCTTCAGTCGACTCCAATACCAAAAATGCAACCCGCAAAGACCAGCCGCTGAATCATCTCCCCGGATACCCATTTGGCATCATAAAGTGAGGTCGCTCGTCCCCCGTAATCTTAACCATCACGCAACGATCCACGCCCTGCCCCGAATCCCATCTCTCCAACTCCACTCCCTCAAGAAGCGGAAAGGGAACCGGCCAAAGCGCCTTCGGAATCACCCATACCTTTTTCGTCCCCCTTAAATAGTCTTCTACCTCATCCTCACAAAGCCACCGCCCACGCCGGCAATTCGGATTAATAAACTCAGCGTGAGCCAGCTTTTCCGAACCAACATGATCGAAAAGGCAACCATAAATCAACTGCTCTGTCCGGATCGCCTCAGCCCGATATTCCGATGGCAGATGCTCGAAGAACTGCCCCGGCAGCACGAGCTGGTGTGCGCGTAGTCGCTTCAACTTTCGATAATAATCATCCCGAGCATCCGGTCCGGGAAACATCATCCCATCCACTGATTCCACCGCGAGGTAGAATTTTACCGCCAGTTCCAGATGAACAAAGCCCTCCCTCTCACGATCCCTCAGCAAATAATCCAATTCTCCAACCGTCTGGTGTCGATCGATCTGGATCTGAAGATTTCTCTCGATGACTTCAACCTGCTCGGATGATTCGAAAAGGGCCCCTAGCGCATCTTCGTAAAGGTGACCCAATTTTTGACTCAAATTAAGCGCAATCCTATCTTCTGGCATTTCAAAAATCACGCGAGAAAACGAAGCCGCTTCAGGAAGATCTCCAACGAGCAACGGGCTCTTGTGAAGACTTTCAAAAAGAAGGTGGGAGACAGCAGCAGAATCCAGAGTCAAAATAACAAAATGAAGAACGGGATCTCTATATCGAAAGCCAACGAACAATGAAACTCTCCAAAGCGCCAGAATCTCTCTTTCCCATTTGACCGATGAAAGACGGATTGAGTCTCCTTGGTATCAGGGGAAGCTCCTCTCTGATGATTCCCCGCCGACTCAAATCACTAATCCTCCCAATGTTCCTTCTTTCAGGAACAAGTCATGGGGCCATCGATTTCAAAACCCAGGTCTACCCCATCCTCGAAGCCCACTGCTTTAAGTGTCATGGAGAAAAGAAACAGAAGGGAGACCTGCGCCTCGACACCCTCTCAACGGATTTCCTCAACGACCGTGCGGCCGCCGAAACATGGCACGATATCCGGGATGTCCTGAATCTTGGCGAAATGCCACCGGAGGACGAAGAATCATTAAGCTTCGACGAACTGCAATTCCTCACCGGCTGGATCACCAAGAAGATCGATTCCGTGATTGAGGCAAAGAAAAGGACCGAAGGCCGCGTCGTTCTGAGACGCCTCAATCGGAACGAATATCAAAACACGATGCGCGATCTTCTCGGCATCGAGATGGACTACGTAAAAAACTTCCCTCCCGAGGGCCTTTCTGAAGACGGATTCCGAAACGATGGCTCCGCCCTGCTCATGTCGGATCTCCAACTGGAGTATTACCTCGAAGCAGCACGCAAAGGACTGGCCAAAGCCATCGTCACCGGCCCCAAACCTAAAACCTTCGAACAAAAATTCGAAAAAACCGTGAAGGACAAAAATCGCGGAAGCAACTTCCTCGATCAAGACCAACAGTTTATCGCCAAGCTCACGGAATACCCCAGCGAAGGCGAAATCCTAATCCGGGCAAAGGTCCGGGCAAAATTTGTCCAAGGCCGTGGCTACCCCCAACTCCGCGCTGCAATTGGTTACCGGGCCGACACCAGAGCTCCACGGGAATTTTTCAAGCCCATCGATGTCACCAGCGAAGATTGGCAGGTCTTCGAAATACGAGGCCGCATCGAAAACTTCCCCCTTCCCAGCAAGACCCAAAGCAAGTTTCCTGGCCTCCTTATCTGGCTCGACAATGCCTACGCTGAAGGCCGGGACAAACCACTCAAGGCTCGCGGAAAGGGAAAGAAACAAAAGCTCCCCAAGGGGCCACTCAACTATCCCCAAATCGAAGTAGAGTCGATGAAGTTTATCGGACCGATCTTCGACCAATGGCCGCCCGCCTACCATTCTAGGATTCTCATCCGCTCAAAAACGAGAACCGATGAAAACACCGATGCCCGCACCATACTCAAACACTTCATGAGCAGGGCATTTCGGCGATCCATCTCACAAGAAGAAACAGAGCCCTACCTTCGCTTCTTCAAGTCCACCCGACCCAAGATGCCCTCCTTCGAGGATACCATTCGCGAGACTCTCGCAATGGTCCTAATTTCCCCGGAATTCCTCTACCTCCTTGAGCCGTCAGGTGCATCCAAGAGATCTCTTTCCGACTGGGAACTCGCCTCCCGCCTCTCCTACTTCCTCTGGAGTTCGATGCCGGATTCACGTCTTCTAAGACTGGCAAAAGATGGTAAATTGAGTGACCCAGAAATCTTCAACAAAGAAGTTACGCGCATGATTACCGACAAGCGTTCCTGGCACTTCGTCGAACAATTCGCCGATCAATGGCTCGATCTGGGAGCGCTCCAGCGCGTGGCCATCAATCCCAACTATTATCCAAAATTTGACGAATCCCTCAAGGACTCCATGCGAGGCGAAACGATCCACTTCTTCGGTGAGCTACTTCAAAAGGACTTGAGCGCACTCAACATTCTCGACTCGGACTTCACTATGTTGAACGAACCGCTGGCAAAGCACTATGGACTTGCCGGACCACGCGGCAGCACCTTCGAACGCGTCGCCTTAAAACCAACCGATCACCGCGGCGGCGTCCTCACCCATGGCAGCTTCCTCCTTGGAAACTCCACCGGCGAAGACTCTCACCCGGTAAAGCGAGCCGTTTGGATTCTCGCTCGTCTTCTTGATAAACCGCCGGCCGACCCACCACCCAACGTCCCCAACCTCGACTCCACCGATCCCAACTTCGCCAAACTCTCGGTCCGCGACCAGCTCGCCGAACATCGAAAATCCGTCTCCTGCAACGAGTGTCATCGAGGCATCGATCCCTGGGGCATTCCTCTCGAAAGCTTCGGAGCCGACGGTCTCTGGCGGGAGCACATCCTCCGAAAAAAAACCAAAGGGAAGGGCATGATGAAACTTCCGGTCCTCCCGCAAGCAAC
>OJEC01000221.1_pt1 | contig 12674 bp, 14 predicted proteins | sample 1592971 | NCBI WGS metagenome assembly OJEC01 (sample SAMN05416709, study PRJEB24817) | seawater metagenome | isolation source: Sea water | place: Canada:Atlantic | collected 2013-07
CGAGATCTAGTACGGTCTCGTGGGCTCGGAGATGTGTATAAGAGACAGGTTCAACGTTGAAGTCTTGGCTGCCCTTCTTGGTTAGGGGGATTTGTGGGTTGCGGGGATGACGGGGTTCTCTAGGATTGAAGCATGTTGATCCGTCGATTGTTGGTCTTGTCAGGTTTGTCTTTGTCTTTGGTGCACGCTGCGTCGAAGCCGAATATCATTTTTATTCTCACCGATGATCTTGGTTATGGGGACTACGGGGTCTTTTTTCAGAACCTGAGGAAGGAGGAGGGAGTCAAGTCAGAGCCGTGGCATATCACGCCTGAGCTGGATGCGATGGCGGCTGAGGGGATTCAGTTGCGACACTACTATTGTTCGGCACCCGTTTGTGCGCCGTCGCGCGGATCACTTTTGCACGGCGTGCATCAGGGACATGCGAATATCCGTGATAATATGTTCGATCAGGAGCTGGCGGATAATCACACGCTGGCGACAGTCTTGAGGGGGGCTGGGTATACAACAGCGGCGATTGGAAAGTGGGGGCTGCAAGGGGGAGGAAAAGAGGAGAAGGCGAAGCATGGAAAACGGGCTAAGAAAAAAGGGGATCCGAAGCTCTGGCCAAGTTATCCCACGAAGCGTGGATTTGATTTCTTCCATGGCTACGTGAGGCACCGTGATGGGCACATGCATTATCCGCTGGAGGATAAGAAGGAGGTTTGGGAGAACGAGCGTGAGATTTCGGCTGATTTGGCAAAGTGTTTTACAACGGATCTTTTTACAGCGCGGGCGAAGAAGTGGATCACGGATCAAAAGGAGGCCGATCCGGAGAAGCCCTTCTTTCTCTATCTCGCTTACGATACGCCGCATGCGATTTTACAACTCCCACCGAGTCCCTTTCCCACTGGAGGGCTAAAGTGGTTGGGGAAGAAGGGGGAGATGATTAATTCGGCGGTGGGGAAAAAGGATAGTTACATCCATCCGGATTACGCGAAGGCGAAGTGGGACCATGATCAGGATGCCTCGACGCCGGAGACGGCGTGGCCGAATGTTTATCAGCGGTATGCCACGAACGTTCGTCGTATTGACGACTGCGTGGGTGATCTGCTGAATCTGCTTAAAGAATTGAAGATCGATGAGGACACCTTGGTGGTATTCACAACGGATAATGGGCCGAGTAGGGAGTCGTATTTGCCGGAAGGCTATCGGCCGGACTTTTTCAATTCGTTTGGTCCTTTCGATGGAATTAAACGAGATGTTTATGAGGGTGGAGTCCGCGCGGGAGCCTTGGTGAGATGGCCGGGTTCGAAGGTCAAAGGAGCCGTGAGCGACTTGCCCTGTCAGGCACACGATTGGATGGCGACTTTTGCAGAGTTGGCTGGAGTGGCGGCGCCCGCGAGGAGTGATGGAGCCTCCTTGGTGCCGACATTGACAGGAGCGGAGGGACAGAAGGAACCGCAGGTTTATGTCGAGTATTTTAATGGAGGAAAGATCCCGAATTATCCGGAGTTTGAGAAAAAGCGGAAGAGTGCGGTACGAAAGCAAATGCAGATGATTCGTTTTGGGCAACATGTGGGAGTGCGCTACAACATTCAAACGCACACTGATTTGTTCGAAATTTACAATATCGTCAATGATCCGAAGCAGACCAAGAACCTGGCGAAGGAGCTTCCGGATCTGCAGAAGAAAATGCATGACTCCGTGCTGCAACGTCGTCGCTCTGAACCCCGTGCGAAGCGTCCTTACGATGATGAGTTTGTCTCTCCCTTGGAGGATTTTACCGATCAAAAGGGAGTAAAGTGGCAGAGCTTTGAAAATTCAACTCCGTGGTTGGGTAAGCTGGAGGACTTGGAGTCTGTTGAATCGGGAACGGCGAATCAGCTGAGCCAGATCAAGTCGACAAAAGGGAATGCAACGTTGGTGAGTGGGTATTTCAATGCGCCGAAAGACGGAATTTACTTCTTCTTGGTGCCCGCTGGCGAATTGGCTCTTCTTCGAATTCATGAAGCGACGGTGATCGATGCTGCCTTCAAGGCCGGGAAAGAGGAGATCAAGGGAATGATCAAGCTCAAGGCAGGGAAGCATCCGTTCCGCTTCTATCGCATGAAGTCGGCAAAACCTCTGAGTCTCACGATGATGGTTCCGTGGTTGCAGCCGGGGGAGATTCCGGAGGCGATGTTGACGCATTAGAGAGTCTCCAATGTTTAATGGCTAAAATAACGCTCCAGAGGATGAGGTATAGCGATAGAAATAGTTTTGGGAGCTGGAATAAATACCGTTTTGGGCTATCGTGCCTTTCAGAAGCAGTAGAAATGATGAAACTTAAAACAATCGCCACTTTTGGAATTGGAACTCTTTTAGCAATGACTGGAATTCACGCGCTCGCCTCCGAGAAGCTTGTCACAGAAGATGGCAAGGTCGCCGCCAAGAAGCTCGAACTCGATCAGGAGCTTGCCGATAAAAAATACGAAACGGCCACCTTCGGGATGGGATGATTTTGGGGACCGGATTCCCAGTTTGGGAGTCTTAAAGGAGTGTTGCGGACGCGCGTGGGATATTGTGGAGGGGACAAGGAAAAGCCCAATTACTATTCGCTGGGCGATCAGACCGAAGCCATCACGATCGACTATGATCCCGAAGTATTGAGCTACGATGAGATGCTTAACTTTTTTTGGAATGGGCATCGCTGTGATCAGATCAATCGAAGTCGCCAGTATATGAATGCGGTTTTCTATCGAAACGAAGAGCAAAGGAAGATCGGTGAAGCGTCGCTTGTGAAAGAGGCTGCTCGTCGTGGCATCTCAGCTGCTGAAGTTCAGACTAAGATTCTGCCAATGAAGACCTTTACTTATGCTGAGGGTTATCATCAGAAGTACTACCTGACGCGCTTCTCGGATGTCCGGGGTTTTTTAAATGAGGCCTATCCGGATGCCAAGAGTCTCGCCGATTCCACGGTCGCGACCCGGCTCAATGCTTATCTCGGCTCAGGGATGGGTTTGGACTGGGAAATATTCCTTAAAGAGCTTCCCAAGTATGGTCTCTCGGAGGAGCTGGAAAATCTCCTAGCTCAGGCTGCGAAGCGTCAGATCAATTGAGGAGAGCGATTTTAGAAGAAAACCCCAAGCCCATGAGGACTTGGGGTTTTTTGTGGATTGATAGTTTAACCCTCCATCTTGGCTGCCTTGGCCATGCGCTTCCGCACGTTGGGATCAAGAATACGCTTGCGGAGACGAAGGTAGTTTGGAGTCACTTCGACGAGTTCATCGGGGTCGATATATTCGATGGCGCGTTCAAGGGAGAACTTAAGCGCGGGGGCGAGCTTCGCGGTGTTTTCCTTGGTGGCGGAGCGAATGTTATCGAGCTTCTTAGCCTTGACTGGGTTGACTGGAAGGTCATCGGCGCGGGAGTTTTCGCCGACGATCATGCCGGTGTAAACTTCCTCGGTGGGGTTGACGAAGAGGGTTCCGCGGCCCTCGAGGGCGAGGAGTGAGTAGGCGGTCGCGGGACCAGTGTCCATCGAAACGAGGGTTCCAGCCTGGCGGGTTTGGATAGGCCCAGCCCACGGCTTATACTCATCAAAGAGATGCGACATGATGCCGTGACCGGAGGTGATATTTACGAGCTCGAATTCGAAGCCGATGATGCCACGAGTCGGGATGCTGGCAGTGATGAGGCTGCGATCAGAGACGTCGTTGGTCTCCATATCCTGCAGGATACCTTTACGGTCATTCAGGACCTTCAGGATGGAATTCGCATACTCGCTCGGCATCTCGAGGTAGAGGACCTCCCATGGCTCGAGGCGCTTATCGTTTTCATCGCGTTTGATAATAACAGTCGGTCTGGAAACGAGAACTTCGAAGCCTTCGCGGCGCATTGTTTCGACCAGAACGGCAATCTGCATCGCTCCACGAGCGGAGACATTGAAGACGCCGGCAAGATCAGAATCCTCTACGTGAATGGAGACGTTGGTCTTCATCTCGCGAAAGAGACGATCACGGATGGCGCGAGACTGAACGTGCTTTCCATCTCTTCCAACGAACGGTCCATCATTGATGGAGAACTGCATCTGGACGGAAGGGGGGTCGATGTTGACGGGAGGAAGTGCTTCCGCATTTTCGTCGCCTGCAAGAGTTTCGCCGATATCGGCATCTTCGAAGCCAGCGATGCCGACAATGTTTCCAGCAACTCCGTCTTCGGTCTCCTGGATACCCATGTTGGTATATTCGAAGACTTTCCCAATCTTGGTGCGGACCTTGGTGCCATCCTTGAGGAAGCGGAAAACGGTGTCGCCTTTCTTAATCGTGCCAGCGAGGATTTTACCAATTGCGATCCGGCCGACGTAGTCATCCCAATCAATATTGGAGACGAGCATTTTGAGCGGGGCATTCTGGTCGACTACCGGAGCAGGGATGTGCTCGATGATGGCCTCGATGAGAGGAACGCAGTCACCTTCATTCGCTAGGTGAGAAGCAGAGAAATACCCGTTCTTAGCTGAACCGTAAAGGGTGGGGGCGTCGAACTGATCTTCGGTGGCATCAAGCTCAAGGAAGAGTTCAAGGACCTTTTCGTGGACGGCAAGGGGATCAGAGTTGGGACGATCGATCTTATTGACGACGATGATGGGCTTAAGGCCTTCCTGGAGGGCTTTGCGGAGCACGAAGCGGGTCTGGGCTTGGGGCCCACCGAAGGCATCGACAACGAGAATGACACCGTCGACCATTTTCATGACGCGCTCGACCTCGCCACCGAAGTCGGCGTGACCCGGAGTATCCACGATATTGATGATCTTATCTTTCCAGTGAACGGCGGTGTTCTTCGACTTAATCGTGATCCCTTTTTCACGTTCGAGATCCATGGAATCCATGGCGCGTTCGGTGACTGCCTGGTTTTCACGGTAGGTTCCGCCGGCTTTTAGGAGTTCGTCGACGAGGGTTGTTTTGCCATGGTCAACGTGTGCGATGATGGCGAGATTTCGGAACTTGGACATTGTTTTAGGAGCTAGACACTGGAAGGGAGTGGCGTGGCATGACCTGACTCAGGAGAATTGGCAAGCTTGGTTTGCGGAAAATAGCGGGCTTTTTAGAAATTGGGACGCTGGACGTTTACTTCGTCGATGTGGTCAAAATGGTGATCGGAGGTGAGGATCTAGGCTTCTTCCGCAATAGCGCAGGTGGCAATGACGCGATCGGTGAGGGGAAGAACTCGTCCTTTTCGGTCAAGCTGTCACGTTTGATCCCATGTCGTGACAGGGGTGAGAGCGTAGCGCATGAGGTTGAAAAACGACTCCAGCTGAGCTCGGGCCTTGAGGGATTTGATGCGACGCAGGACCTTGGCTTTGACCACTCCCCAGATTATGAGGTCGGTCGAGTCATAGCAGGAGAGGAGTTCCCGGACGTGATCGCGACCGTTTTTCATGTATTCCATAAAGGCATTGGAATCGACGAGAACGGATTCCGGTTTCATTTTTTCTTCTTGGGAGAATGGCTAGAGGATTCCTCAGGAACCATGATGGCATCTGGCGAATAGTTTTTATAGAGGGCTTCTTTCAATTCATCAGGGGGTAATGCCAAGCTCTTCTTCATAAAGGCGCGCAGTTTCTTGCGACGGTCTAGCTCACGCAAGGGGAAATCGCTCGCTTCGGTTTTCGTTTCAAAGTTGTGAGCCTTCATGACATCCGCCAATAAATACTCATCAATATGTCATGTAATTTTTATGCCAAGCATGGCATGACAAGGCGTGAATTTGTAAAGCTGAAATGTGGAATAGCGGTGGCTAAGGGAGGACCTTGAGCCCGTTGGTTCCGGCGTGGAGGTAGCGGTAGGCGACGAGGGAGGTCATCCAGACGACCGGAATGGCGATGATGAGACCGACGCCGAGAGCGATAACGCCAGCGAACACGATGAGAATGGAGATGATCGCAAGGCCTAAGCGGGAGAGGGTGTTTTCCCGGGTGAGACGATAGCTGTATTTAAGGGCGCTGATGGCATCGAGGTTCTTTTCGACGATAGCTTCCATGAAAAATCCAAAGCGAAGGACCATGAAAATTCCGGGGATGATGAGGCAAATGAATCCCAGAACGACCATGATGGCAAAAAGGAAAGTCGCGAGGGCTCCATTGAGAAACTTATTACCCTGTGAAAAAATTTCGCCAACTTGCGGATGTTCACCACGAAGGATGCGCAGTCCAATGTGAGTTATTCCGAGATTGAGAAAGAGGGAAACACATTGGTTGATGAGTTCGCCTATGAAAGAAAGAGGACTTCCGGGATTAGTCTGGAAATCGCGTTCATTCATCTGGAGATCCGCCTGTCCACCAAAGATGAGTCTGGTGACGATCCCGACGCCGAAGGTGATGGCGAGATAGATGAGACCAACTAAAAAGATAGTGCCAAAATTTGCGAAGGTGTGCTTCCAGCCTTGTCCGATGCAAAACCCGATATCGAGAGGGATTGGAGGCTCGGGAGGCTCTTCCCGCCCTGAGGCAGCCATTGTGGGTTCAAGAGCAACGTTTGTTGTGGGTGCCGAATATGGATTGGATGGATCTGAGATCGTTTGTGGGATGAGCTCAGGGATTCTTGAGGCTGGGACCCAATTCCCTTCACCCTCTGTCCAGACAAGTGTCGACGGAGAAAGTCCTTCTGCTAGAAGTTGCTGGAGGTCGGAGAAAGAAACGGGGCCTTTCTGCTCTCCGCCTTTCGAGTAAAACCAGAGGCTGTTAGGTGATATGTTCATGGATTCGATTTAATCAGAGGGGATAAACTGGAGCCAGAAGAAATCCATGTGGTTTCGGTCAAGAGCCGTCTTCAGGGGAGCACTTTGTGAAAAGATTTCCTGAAGTTGGAAAAACTGGATGAGGCAGTGCGTAGGTCCGGTATGGCTGGTAAACCAGCGCTGGTCGGGGAGATGAAGCTTATCAAGGACAGTTATGGGGGGCGGATTTCAGGACGCCGAATGATCGCTGCAATACCGACAACCTCTGGAACTTTTGGCTACAGCTCTGCAGCGGGCTCACGCACAATGCGCTCGGTGGTTTCTCAATCGATGCATTGGTCGTTGATGGACTAGCCGTAGCTAAATTGGTTGAGGGGCTTGGGGAACTTTTGATTCCCGGCGACGAGGGGGCTTTCGAGCATTGCTCCAATGGCTGATGTATCGCCTTCGGACCGTCGATAGATGATTTCTTTGAAGACGTCGGCCATGATGCCGGAAGCGAGGTCGGGTTTGAGAAGGGTATCCGTGTTACTTTGATAGTATTGATATCGAGGTTAGGGCGATCGTCGCCGCTTCGGAGGATGAGTTGGCAGTCGGGATTCCCGGCGGTGGAAACGGCAGATGCGACGCCTTCAGAGGAGACTCCGAGTAATGTTTGAGAATGGCTGGCGTCTATGACGGGCATTGATGGATGCGGTGACATTGCCTGAGGTGGTATTTTTAAACTAGAGGCATGGAAAGGCCTGAGATCATTTGGCGCTGGGTGCGGTTTCTCTCATGAGGGAGTCAGGTAAGGAGAATAGCGTTTTTGAGGACACGTAAATCAGCGACAGGAGCTGTGTGAAATAGAGTTATTGAGTTTTCGAGTTCAGGTTTCAAGGCTCGGTTGATAGAGATAGGACTATGAAGGCCGAAGGACTCCGATTGTTAAAGGCTCTGACCCAGGCGCACAGCGTGCCGGGCTATGAGGATGAGGTGCGTGATATTTTCGTAGAAGAGCTACGTGAACACGGAGAATTAGGAGCGGATCAGTGTGGTTCGGTGTATTGTCGGAAAGGGAGGGGCGCGAAAGTTTTGGTGGCAGGGCACATGGACGAGGTGGGTTTTCGGGTGCAGGGTATTTTACCGAATGGATTTTTAAAATTAGTTCCCGTGGGGGGATGGTGGGGGCATACTTTGCTTGCCCAGCGAGTAGAGGTGAAGACTTCGCGAGGGGATAAAATTATCGGGACGATTGCGTCCAAGCCGCCGCATTTTTTGCCCGAATCTGAGAGATCGAGAGTCTTGGGAGTGGAGAGTATGTTTGTCGATATTTCGGCAGCAACCCAGAGTGAGGCGGAAATGTGGGGAGTGAAATTGGGTGATCCGGTGTGCCCTGTGAGTCCGTGGACGCCGATGCGCCAGGAAGGTCACTACATGACCAAGGCGTTTGATAATCGCGTAGGAATGGCGGGTGCGATTCAAGTGGGGCAAGCAGCGCAAGCGACGCCTTGTGAGTTGATCGTGGCGGGGACTGTGCAGGAGGAAGTCGGATTGCGAGGAGCGAAAGCCTTAGCGAACGTGCTGGAGCCCGATATAGCAATTGTTTTAGAAGGTCCACCGGCCGATGATACGCCGGGGATGCCACTTTCGGAGAGCCAAGGTGCCTTGGGACGCGGGGTGCAGATTCGTTTGCACGATCCGAGTGCGATCATGAATCCGCGCTTGGCACGGTTTGCGATCGAGACCGCGATTGAAGAGGGGATTCCTCATCAGGTGACCGTGCGGACGAGCGGCGGGACGGATGCAGGGTCTTTTAATATTGCGAATGAAGGGATTCCTTCAGTGGTGCTGGGAACTCCGGCGCGTTATATTCACTCTCACAACGGAATCATTTGCACGGATGATTATCTCGCGATGGTGGCGCTGGTACTTGCGATGGTGAAGCGACTTGATCAAGAGACAGTTAATGGCTTCACGAAGTTTATCTAACAAGCTTCTGGGAGGTGGCGGCGAGAATGATCCGGTTGCGCGGGTAGTGGCGCTGATGTCGCAATTTCATGATGGGCTGGAGGCCATCGGTCAGGGCTTAGTATTAAGCAGTGTTTCAAAAAAGACGAATGCCGGAGTGATTTCTTGAGAGGGTAAGGCGGGACGAAGGCGTTGTTGCGGGTGAAATGCCCTTGGGTGCATCACAACTGAGGGTCAACGCTGCAATTTCGCAGAAAGCGCCCGTCTCTAGATTCCAACGCGTAGCGCTATTTCCTAACTATTTAAAAACATCATTCCGCTCTTTTGAAATGCCGAGTGGGTAAGAGGTAATCAGAGTTTCGTGGATGCCAGTACTGCCCAACTTTAACAAATTATCGCAGGGCTGAGGGCCGTTCCTGTTCAAGTCGATATCAAAGTCGTTCCGGTGCAGGATGAGGGGAAGAGCATTGGGAGTATCTCAAAAGGGTCAAAATCGCCGATCGATATCGATCCTGAGGTGAGGCAGGGTAATCCAGAGAGAATTAATCGAGATTTCTGCGAGGCAAAACAATTTTTGACTTACGAGGATTCTTTTGGGCTTCCTTGAGGCGATTCTGGTCAGAAAGAAGGTCAGAGGACAATTTTCGCACTTTTGGATCTACGTAGTTAGTCGAGAACGTTTCACCACAAAAAATACAGGTAAAGCTGGGGCGACAAAGAACAGTGACAGCGAGTCGAAGCCGATAGCTTTTGAGCAAAGAGGAGGCATTGCGATGCATCGCGCATGTTTGGAGCGAGAGAAGAGACCCCTGACACAACTGGCACTGAGCCCTCGCGCAACAAATGAGGCTTAGAATACGAAATAGGAATACCAAGGCCAGACTGCCTCCAGCGAAAATGACTGAATTAAGTTCTCTTTCTATGAGGATGTAAACTGCTCCTCCCAGAAAGCAAAAGAGAGATAGGGCAGATAAGACAAAGAAGAAGCTTCCAAGCCTTAGTGCACGGACCATATGCTTGTGCCTTAAGTAGTGCATAATTGACAAATACGAGAAATTTTGTGGCTCATCTTGATGAAGGATTCTTCTTGAAGAGACATTTTATTACTTAGCGATTCGATTAAGCGGAGTCGAGAAAATGTTGATCTTTGGTCGTTTTCCGGCGCGCCCAGAAATGGAAAGGGCGATACCTAGAATGAGGCTGCCTCACCAAGTGGCGACAATGCCCTAAAAGAATCCGAGGACGGTGGGAGAGTCTGAATCAATCAGGCGTAGATGCCCGATGGTGAGGCATTCTACGTAGCTCCCTTTTGGTTGAGGGACGTCTGAAATCTCGATTTGGGCTTCTGAGGGCGTGTGATCAAACTACGACCGAACGATTAGATTGCACTTTCTGCGCTCCTGATTTCCTGGTTGAGGGGAGATGCTAGGGCGAAGCTGCATTGCCCCTTTTGGGTTTAGGATTCTCTACAGGATTGAACCTGGAAGGTAGTCGGCTGCCTTCGGATGAGCCTCCTTAGCGGAGGTGACGAGGTTTTGGAAGTGGTCGATTTGGTTAGGGGCAGCGCCAGCGTTGTTTTGGCTCGTTTCGAGGATGGAGGCGAGGGTGGCTTCGTCGAGGGGGAAGCAGTCGTCAGCACCCAGGCGGGTGACGAGGTTGTTTTCCTTCACTTCGCCGGTGCGGAGGTCGTTGACGGTGGCGACGGCGTGCTCCTTGATAATCTCGTGAGCGGTCTCGCGGCCGACTCCGGCTTTTACGGCTTCCATCATGAAGGTGGTGGTCATGAGGAAAGGGAAGTAGCGTGTATTTTCGGCTTCGATGACTGCTTCGTAGGCATCCATTTGACGAAGGATGGTGAGGAAGGTTTCGAAGAGGCCATCGATGGCGAAGAAGGCGTCAGGGAGCATGATGCGTCGGACGACGGAGCAGGAGACGTCGCCTTCATTCCATTGGTCGCCGGCGAGGCCTCCGGCCATCGTGAGGTAGCCTTTAAGGATGGTATGAAAGCCGTTGACGCGCTCGCAGGAGCGGGAATTCATTTTGTGAGGCATGGCACTGGAGCCGGTCTGGCCGGGGGCGAATCCTTCCGAGGCGGTTTCGTGGCCGGCCATGAGGCGGAGGGTTTTGCAGAAGGAGCTGGGCGCGCTACCGAGATCCGTAAGGGCGCTGACGGTGGCGAGATCAAGGCTACGCGGGTAGACTTGACCAACGTTGACGAAGAGGTCGGGGATGCCGAGGTGGCTGACGATGCGTTTTTCGAGGTCAGCCACTTTGGATGCGTCGCCATTGAATAGTGAGATGGTGTCCATCTGGGTGCCGACGGCTCCCTTGAGGCCGCGGACCTTGTAGTTGCCGATGAGATTTTCGAGAGACGCGTAGGCACCGTGGAGTTCCTCGCCAAACATCGCGATGCGCTTGCCAAAGGTGGTGGGCTGGGCCGCGACGTTGTGGGTGCGGGCAGTAATGATGAGATCTTTCCACTGCTCGCTGCGCTCACCGAGGCGGGCGAGGGTGGTGACGGCTTTATCGCGGATGATGAGGAGGGAGCGGAAGACCTGGAGTTGTTCGACGTTCTCGGTGAGGTCACGGGAGGTCATGCCTTTGTGGATGTGCTCGTGGCCGGCGAGGTCGTTGAACTCCTCGATGCGGGCTTTGACATCATGACGTGTGATGCGCTCGCGTTCGGCAATGGCGGGGAGATTGACCTGGTCGATGACTTTTTCGTATGCGGCGATGGCGTCCGCCGGGATGTCGAGGCCGAGGTCGTGCTGGGCCTTCATGACGGCGATCCAGAACTCGCGTTCGAGGATGATGCGTCCTTCAGCGGACCAGATGTTGGCAATGGCGGGGGAGGCGTAGCGTTCGGCGAGGACGTTTTGGATCACAAAGGGAGGAAAATCCTAAATTCTAGAAATTGAAACTCTAAACAGATTCAAATGTTCGAAATGGGTGCTTGTGAGATTGAAAGGGGAGAGTTTCTCGACAGATTTTGCAACTGGAGGAAAATTAAGGAAGATGGTTGAGGAAAAGGAGTTGGGGGCTGGACTTTTTTGGGGAGTGATGGAGATTTAAATATGATTGATGTGAAGCGTTTGAAGTTAGTCTTGGGAGAGAATCCGGGGAAGGGCGTTCAGCTGGTGTTGCCGGGGGGTGAGGCGGTGCCGCAGCATTTTCATGTCACGGAGATTGGGGGGGTGCGGAAGGATTTTATCGATTGTGGGGGGACGCAGCGGGTAAACTCGACCTGCCTCATTCAGTGCTGGGTGGCGACGGATGTGGATCATCGGATTGGGACGAAGAAGGTGTTGAAGATCGTGGAGATGGGCGAGAAGGTGCTGGCGGGTGACTTTTTGCCGGTGGAAATCGAGTATGAAGAGGGGGTGATCTCGCAGTATCCGCTTGATGACCTAGAGGTCACGAATGAGGCAGTGGTGTTTCGTCTGACGACGAAGCACACGGATTGTCTCGCGAAGGAAAAGTGTGGAATTCCGGAGGCGGAAGAAGATTGCTGAGGCCCGCTTGGAGGAGGCTGCTAGTTAGCGGTTCGAAAAAGGAATTTTAGTGGGATTGAGAGGCTCAGAGCTTGGATTTATAGGCGGGATTTACTATACAAAGGAGTGGTGTTTTCAGTGATGTTTCTTCTTGGTGTGATGGGGCTGATGGTTGCTTGCTGGTGGGTGCAGGATATTGCAACTCCGGTGCCTTCGTCTCAGATGGTTTAGACCAGTGGTGAGCCGTATCCTAAATTGAAAAAAGGACACGGCGTTTATATGCGCCAATGTGCTCAGTGTCATGAGCATCAGATTCCGTTTTCGGCGACTTTTTCTGAGTGGCATGACAAGGTCAGCGCGATGTCAATGCGGGCGGCAATTTCGAAAGAGGAAGAGAGATTTGTAAATCTATCTGGGAGAGTTTTCAGATCGCTAGAATCTCTGCGAGGGCGTTGATGAGCTTTTCTCGGAGCTTAAGCGCTTTAAGATAGAGCTGTCTCTTATACACATCTCCGAGCCCACGAGACCGTACTAGAT
>OJEC01000241.1_pt1 | contig 12132 bp, 10 predicted proteins | sample 1592971 | NCBI WGS metagenome assembly OJEC01 (sample SAMN05416709, study PRJEB24817) | seawater metagenome | isolation source: Sea water | place: Canada:Atlantic | collected 2013-07
CGAGATCTAGTACGGTCTCGTGGGCTCGGAGATGTGTATAAGAGACAGAAAATACTGATTATATGTTTCTCAACATGGGGCCTAACCATCCTAGTGTGCATGGTGTGTTCCGCATAGCTGTGCAACTTAATGGTGAAGAAGTAGTGGATGCCGTGGCTGATATAGGCTACCACCATCGGGGTGCAGAAAAAATGGGAGAGCGCCAAGCCTGGCACACCTATATGCCCTACACCGACCGCATTGATTACCTCGGTGGGGTAATGAATAACTTGCCTTATGTCATGGGAGTAGAAAAGCTTGCCGGCATTAAGGTGTCGCAGCGGGTAGAAACTATTCGGGTCATGTTGTGTGAATGCTTCCGTATCCAAAGCCATTTCTTATTTTTTGGTACATTTGCCCAAGATATTGGACAAATGTCACCTATTTTTTATATTTTTGCTGATCGTGAGATGCTCTTTGGCATCATCGAGGCCATCACTGGCGGTCGTATGCACCCTAGCTGGTTCCGTATTGGTGGTGTTGCACAAGACCTCCCCCAAGGCTGGGATGCAATGATGCGGGAGTTTTTAGTGCGTATGCCCAAACGCTTAGATGAGTACCAAAAAATGGTGCTCGACAATCGTATTATTAAACAACGGACCGTGGGTGTGGGCCGATATACCAGTGAAGAAGCCATCGACTGGGGTATCACTGGCGGCGGCTTAAGGGCCACAGGGTACAATTGGGATATGCGTAAGCGCATGCCCTATAGCGGTTATGAAAACTTTGATTTTGATATTCCATTAGGTAGCAATGGTGACTGTTATGATCGAGCAATGGTGCGGTTACAAGAAATTCGCCAAAGTCTGCGCATCATCCAACAATGCGTAGACCACATGCCAGAAGGCCCGTATAAGGCCGACCACCCGCTGACTACGCCACCACCCAAAGAGCGTACTATGCAAGATATTGAGACCTTGATCCATCATTTTGTGCACTCCAGCTGGGGGCCGGCTATTCCAGCAGGAGAAGTATGTTTGCCTATTGAGGCTGCTAAGGGTTTAAACAGTTATTACTTAGTCAGTGATGGCAGCACTACCTCTTATCGCACACGTATTCGCACCCCATCTTTTGCCCATCTGCAGATGATTCCAACCATGAGTCGAGGCATGATGGTAGCTGACATGATCGCCATCATAGCCAGTATTGACTTTGTGATGGCCGACGTGGACCGTTAAGGAGCACTGATGACACCAATAATCGCTACTGATGCTGCCACCCATTGCGCTGATTGGCGGCTTAAAATTGAGCCGCTTAACGAGCATGAGGAAACTGCTATCGCTGCGCAAATACATCATTATCCACAGCCCCAAGCGGCTGCGATTGAGGCCTTAAAAATTGTCCAACAACAGCAAGGATGGGTATCTGATGGCAAGGTAAAAGCCATTGCCCAACGTCTACAAATGAGCCCTGATGAGGTCGATTCAGTGGCGACATTTTATAATAAAATTTATCGCCAACCTGTGGGCACAACAGTAATTTCTATCTGTGACAGTGTCAGTTGTTGGATTATGGGTTATCAAGGCTTGGCCCAAGCAGTGACCCAAGAATTAAACATTGCCTTAGGTGAGACCACCCCTGATGGCGCCATCACACTTTTGCCAACTCCGTGCCTAGGGGCTTGTGATCATGCGCCTGTGGCAATGGTGGACGATCAACTGACGCGTCAATTAACCCCTGCATCGCTCATTCTTCTGGTGCGTCGGGCGCAGGAGCAGTCCTCATGACCAATATTCAAACTATAAACCAACCTTTAAGCCAACACATTAAAGCTGATGGTAGCGTCACAACTCTGCCTGAGTATCAATCCAATTATGGCTATCAGGGGCTTACCAAAGCCTTATCTATGAGCCCCAGTGAGGTGGTGGACTGGGTGAAAAATGCCAATCTGCGCGGCCGCGGTGGAGCAGGGTTTTCGGCTGGTTTAAAGTGGAGTTTTGTACCGCCACTAGAAAAACTGCCAGGCCAGCGTTATGTCATTTGTAATGCTGACGAAATGGAACCTGGCACATTTAAGGATCGCTGGTTAATGGAACATGATCCCCACCAGTTGATCGAAGGCCTAGCTATCGCAGCTTACGCAGTACAGGCAGACACGGCGTTTATTTTTCTACGTGCAGATTATGACTTGTGTGCTGAGCGTTTGCAGCATGCCATTGATGAGGCACACGCTGCTGGTTTACTTGGTGATCCAGTTAATGAGTCAGGTTTTAGTTTAACTATGCTTTTGCATACCAGCGCAGGGCGCTATATTTGTGGTGAAGAAACCGCCCTTATTAACTCACTTGAAGGCAAGCGCGCACAGCCACGCTTTAAGCCACCTTTCCCCCAGGTTAGTGGTTTATTTGGTCGGCCTACTGTGGTTAATAACACTGAAACCTTATGCAACTTGCCACATATTCTCTATCACGGCATTGATTGGTTTGCCAACTTGGGTTTGGGTGATGACAATGGCACCAAAATTTATGGAGTTAGTGGTCGGGTAAAGACTCCAGGCTGCTGGGAGTTGCCTATTGGCACCAAGGTAGCCGATATTATTGCCATGGCTGGAGGCATGCAGGACGGCGTCAAATTGCGAGGTTTTTTACCTGGGGGTGGCTCCACAGATTTTCTAACAGAAGAGCACTTAAACTTAGCTATGGACTATGGCACCATTCAACACGCCGGCAGTCGCATGGGCACTGGCACTATGATCTTGCTCGACGACCAAACATGCGTGGTGGGCATGGTACTTAATTTAATTCAATTCTTTGCTCAAGAATCTTGTGGCTGGGGCACTCCCTGCCGTAATGGCTTACCTTTTATTAGACAGATTCTGACTGACTTAGAAGCGGGTCGGGGCCAGCATGAAGATCTTGAGCATCTATTAAAGCTGTGTGGCTACATTGGCATTGGCAACACCTTTTGTGCCTTAGCTCCGGGTGCAGCGGAGCCGTTGCAAAGTGCTCTTAAGTATTTCCGTGACGATTTTGTAGCCCATATTGAGCAGGCGTGTTGCCCCCATGGTAATTCACCTAAGCCTGATAATGGGTTAAAGAAAGAGGCCATGTAATGAACGCCACAACAGATAAACTTGTCACCATATATGTCGACGGTTCTGCCTATAAAGTAAAGTCTGGCGGCCACTTGCTAGAGGCATGCCTTGGCTTAGACAAAGATCTGCCTTATTTTTGCTGGCATCCAGCCTTAGGTTCTGTAGGCTCGTGTCGCCAGTGCGCAGTGCAGTTGTATCAAGATGATGAAGATCAGCGGGGCCGCATGGCTATGGCTTGTATGACCCCAGTTGTTGAAGGCATGCGTGTGAGCCTCTCAGCACCTATGGCTAGCGAATTTCGACAGCAATGTATTGAAGTTACCATGGCCAATCACCCCCACGATTGCCCCGTGTGTGAGGAAGGCGGTGAATGTCATTTACAAGACATGACACTGCAATCTGGACACACTCAAAGACGCTATAAAGGGGCTAAAAAAACCTACCATAACCAAGATTTAGGCCCTTGTGTTGGCCATGAAATGAACCGCTGCATTAGCTGCTATCGATGTGTAAGGTTTTACCAAGATTACGCTGGCGGTGATGATTTAGTGGTCCTTGGCAGCAAGGAAAATGTGTATTTTGGGCGCCATGAAGACGGTTGTTTAAGCAGTCACTTTAGTGGCAATTTAGCTGAAGTTTGTCCCACGGGGGTGTTTTACGACAAGGTATTGAGTGATAGTTACACTCGAAAGTGGGATTTACAATCAGCACCGAGTATTTGTAGCCACTGTAGCTTAGGCTGTAACTTGTCCGTCGGTGAACGCGAAGGTCGAGTGAAACGGGTCACTAATCGCTATCATAGCCAAGTGAATGGATATTTTATCTGCGATAAAGGCCGCTATGGTTTTGCCCACAGTAATAGTGAACAAGGCTTGTATCAAGCCCAAGTGCAGCCGCTGGGTGAATCTGAAAAAGTGACTTGTGATAACGCTGATGCGTTAGACTATGTGGCCCAAATCATTAATGAATTAGGGGCTGAAAATGTCTTTGGTTTGGGCTCACCACGGGCCTCGGTGGAAGAGAATTTTGGGTTAAAAAGTTTAGTTGGCAAGGCTAATTTTTATGCTGGGCATAATGCTGTGCAAGATGCTATTCAAACTCATGTACTGCATCACCTCACACAAACAAACCTTCATAGCCCAAGCCTAAAGCAAATCGAACAAGCCGATGCCATTATCATTATTGGCGAAGATCTATTACATACAGCCCCGCGTATGGCGTTAAGTGTGCGCCAAGCAAGTCGTAACCTAGGCTTTGCCAGGGCTGCTGCCATTGGTATTCCCAGATGGCAAGACGAGCCAGTCCGCATTCATACACAAAACCAACTTAGCCCTATTATCAGTGTTACCACTGCATCTACTGGGTTAGACGATATCAGTAGCCTATGTTTGCAACTTACCCCAGAAGAAATGTGTGACTATGCTCAGGCCTTAACGAGTGCTATTGATGGCACGTTGGATAGTTCAAAACTATCCGCCAAACTGCACGGCCAAGTGCAGCGAAGCCTCACCTTGCTGGCTGGCGCAAAACGCCCACTGGTGATCAGTGGTTCCAGCAGCCAGAGTCCTGAATTAATTGATAGGGCAGCACAATTGGCCTTGGCTTTGGGCCACAATAGCGGCACCCAAGCTTGGTTAAGTTATTGTTTAGAGGCCGCTAACAGTATGGGTTTGGGCATGCTCAATCAAGACGCTAAGCACGTGGGTGATTTGAGTCTTCGATTACAGCAACAAAGCACTGCCAGCGCTCTAATCGTTTTACAAGCTGATCTGTTTGCTCTATCTACCGAGGCTGGGGCTATGTGCGAAAATTTGCGGCATTTAATTGTGCTGGATCACTTGCCTAGTGCCACCAGCAAAAAAGCCGATGTAGTTATCGCCTGTGCTAATACGTTTGAAACTGAAGGGACTTACATCAATAATGAGGGCCGTGCCCAGCGTTTTTTCGCCGTCCATGACAAGCAGGGACGGGCAGACGCCTGGCGCAGCTTGGCAACTTTGGCAAAAATGGTGAGTCAAACCGGAGACCCTGGCACTTCTGTTACACAGCTAGCCAACTGCATAAAGTTCGATCATGTGTGCAACCTAGTTAGCCAGCAAGGGGGCCTATTTAGTCACTGGTGTAACGTTGCACCTGACGCAGATTTCCGGGTTGCCGGAATGAAAATTCCCCGCCAAAGTCATCGGGCGTCTGGGCGAACTAGTCTTCATGCTCATGAAAGCGTCAGTGAAGCCAAACAACCAGAAGACTTAGATTCGGCTTTGGGCTATACCATGGAGGGCACACCCATTAATAAGCCAAGTGCGCTGATGCCACAAGTATGGAGCCCAGGTTGGAACTCCAACGAAGCTATCAACAAATTTCAGGAAGAAATAAATGGTCCCCTCAAGGGTGGTGAAGCGGGCCTGAGGCTATTTGATGGTCTACAAGGTTTGCCTTTAACCTCAAGTACCCTTATTCCTAGTATTACTATTGGTGCTGGGCAAATTCTGGCCCACAGCCAGAGTCGTCTGTTTGCAAGCGACCAAGCAAGTCATTTAAGCACCGCCCTAAGGCAACGCAGTGACCCCTTGAGCGCCCGCATACACCCGCAAACTGCGGCTCAAATGGGCTTAACAGAGGTAGTTGAAGTTTGTGTTGAATTAGCACAATTACAATGGCGCCTCCCGTTAACCTTGGACGCGTCGATGGCAATGGATTTAGTGTTGTTACCTAGCCATTACCAAGCGCCCATCAACGTAGGCCATTTACCTGCAGCAGTGAAGCTTAGCGCCGCAACGGACGAGGCGACTTAATATGGACCCTCTAGTGAATAGCTTACTTAATGTGGTGCTAATCCTATTATGTGTGGTGTTTGGGGCTGCCTTACTCACCTGGCTTGAACGGCGCTTATTAGGAATCTGGCAAGATCGCTATGGCCCCAACCGTGTTGGTCCTTTTGGCACCTTGCAGATTGTCGCTGACATGATTAAGTTATTGATGAAACAAGATTGGGTGCCCCCCTTTGCCGATAGACTCATTTTCATTGTCGCTCCAGCTTTTGCAATGTTTGTGGTGGTGGCGGCATTCGCAGTAATTCCCATGGCGCCAGGCGTTGGCGTGGTAGATTTAAACATTGGTTTATTATTCTTCCTTGCCATGACCTCCTTGGGAGTTTATGCAGTCATGTTTGGTGCATATGCTTCGGATAATAAATACGCCATGCTCGGTGGCTTGCGGGCGGCGGCACAGATGGTTAGCTACGAAGTATTCATGGGGCTATCTCTCATGGGTGTCGTCATGCTTGCTGGCACCTTCAACTTACGTGAGCTGGTGTTGGCTCAGGTTGATGGATGGTTTATTGGGCCACAAATAATCGGCTTCTTTATCTTTTTTATGGCAGGCATTGCCGAAAGCCACCGTACCCCCTTTGATTTGCCAGAAGCAGAACACGAACTCACTGCAGGTTTTCATACAGAATATTCAGGTATGAAGTTTGCTATGTTTTTTATCGGCGAATATGTCAGTGTGCTGATGAGTGCAGCGATGATCACCGTGTTATTTTTTGGTGGTTGGTTGGGGCCAGATTGGCTCCCTCCAATAGCGTGGTTCTTGCTCAAAACCATTACTTTGGTGCTACTGATGATTTTAATTAGAGGGTCATTACCACGCCCTAGGTATGACCAATTGATGGCTTTTGGTTGGAAATTCATGCTGCCCTTGTCACTACTCAACTTGATTATTACCGGTGCGTTAATACTAATATAGGAGATAAGATTTTATGCAACACAAGACAGGTCTTGTCCACCTTGGATATATTGTCTGGGATTATTTTTACAGTAATATTGTCACCTTAGTGAAGGTTGCTTCCCATACCTTTACCAAAGCCGATACGGTTGAATACCCAGAACAAATGCCTTATTTGGCACCCCGCTTTCGGGGTCGTATTGTACTTACCAGAGATCCCACCGGGGAAGAGCGTTGTGTGGCCTGTAACTTATGCGCAAGCGCTTGCCCTACAGATTGCATATCGTTACAAAAAACAGAAGATGAGAGTGGCCGTTGGTCAGCTGAATACTTCCGTATTAATTTCTCTCGCTGTGTATTTTGTGGGTTATGTGAAGAAGCCTGCCCAACCTATGCTATTCAGCTTACTCAAGATTTTGAACTGGCAGAGTATGACCGCCAAAATCTGGTTTATGAAAAACAGCATTTACTGATTGATGGCCCCGGAAAACACCCTGATTATAATTTTTATGAGATGTGTGGCAAGGCCGTGTCAGGTCGTGCTAAAGGGGCTGGTTGCCAAGAAGCACAGCCGGTAAATATAAAAAGTTTGTTGCCATAACCCCACATTAATTTGCCAACGAGGAGAAAGAATATGATCTGGGCCTACCTCTACAATATTGTATTTTATGCAAGTTGTGGGGTCACTGTGGTGGCCACTTTGCTTATGATTAGTCGTCACAATGCTGTTCACGCATTGTTGTATTTAATTGTTTCATCCTTGTCCTTAGCAATTATTTTTTACCTCTTAGGTGCAGCATTTGCTGCTGCTTTAGAAGTCATTGTTTATGCTGGTGCCGTGATGATTCTATTTGTATTCGTTGTAATGATGCTCAACCAAGGCCAAAGGTCTGCAGCGCTTGAAGCGGCTTGGCTGCCAGCAAGAGGTTGGATAATGCCTTCGATACTGGCATCTATCTTACTCGCTTTGCTGCTGTTAGGGATGAATAGCGAGCACCCTTTGCAGCCCTATGGTGTCCACGGGGTGGCAGTAAAAGATGTTGGCATAGCCCTGTTTGGCCCTTATGTGTTGGTAGTAGAGCTGGCGTCATTCTTACTCTTGTCTGGACTTATTGGTGCCTTCCATATCGCGCGTAAAATGCCTTCTCATATGGACCAGAACACCTTAGATGAGGCAGGCAATGGATAATCAATACATAGATCATGCAATTATATTAGCTGGTATTTTATTTTGCCTAGGCCTAGTGGGTGTTATGGTGCGGCGTAATCTGTTGTTTATGATGATCTCTATCGAGGTCATGCTTAATGCCTCTGCGCTTGCATTTATTGCTGCTGGCTCCGCATGGAATCAGGCCGAAGGGCAGATTATGTTTCTTGCGGTAATTACCTTAGGTGCAGCAGAGGTTGCCGTGGGTTTGGGCCTTACTTTGCTGCTATTTCGTCACCATAACAGCGTTGATGTAGATCAACTGAACAAGTTGCGAGGCTAGGAGAAGGTGATGCATCAATTGTGGCTTATCCCAGGTCTACCTTTAGTTGGCTTTTTCCTATTAGTTCTGGGGCATGGCCGTTTTACTCGCTCACTAGCGCGACTAATTGGTGTGGGTTCGATAGCCATAGCGGCTTTAATTACGCTTTGGGTGGCACTTGATTTTTATAGCCCAGGCGCAGCCCAAACCTATCAAGTAGAACTATGGCCTTGGCTCACTGCAGGGGAGCTTGAGGTGAGTTTTGGGCTCTACTTAGATGGTCTGTCTTTGAGTATGTTGTTTGTGGTTACCGGTGTAGGTAGTTTAATCCATTGGTATGCCTCTGGTTACATGTGGCAAGACCCTGATTATCAGCGCTTTTTTGCCTATATGAATCTATTTGTAGCCGCCATGTTGATGCTGGTTTTGGCAGACAACTTGGTATTGTTGTTTTTAGGTTGGGAAGGTGTGGGAGTTTGTAGCTTTTTGCTCATTGGCTTCTGGTACCAAGATCCAGCTAATGGCTATGCCGCTCGCAAAGCGTTTATTGTGACGCGAGTCGGTGACACAGCGTTTGCCATAGGCTTATTCCTATTATACCGTGAGTTAGGCACCCTAGACTTACCCTCCATCATGGTGTTAGCCCCTGAAAAATTTGTGGTGGGTGCTAATCAACCTACTCTCATTGCCACTCTTTTACTGGCTGGTGCTGTAGGTAAGTCAGCACAGTTACCACTGCATATTTGGTTACCAGACGCTATGGCCGGCCCCACGCCAGTGAGCGCGTTAATCCATGCAGCGACTATGGTAACGGCAGGAGTTTATCTTATTGCACGCACTCATGGTGTCTTTTTGCAAGCTCCAGATGTGTTGTTGGCAGTCGCATTTATAGGCCTTTTTACCTTATTAATTTCTGGTTTCACCGCCCTTAACCAAACTGACATTAAACGGGTTCTTGCATACTCAACTATGAGCCAAATTGGGTATATGTTTTTTGCTTTAGGTGTGGGCGCCTGGAGTGAGAGTATTTTTCACTTGATGACCCATGCCCTTTTTAAAGCGTTGTTATTTATGACCGCCGGTTCAATTATATTAGCCCTACACCATGAGCAGGATATCCGCTTGATGGGTGGCTTACGGCGCCAATTGCCAGTGCCTTTTTGGTGCTTTGTCATTGGCAGTGCTTGTTTGGTAGCCCTGCCACCAACATCGGGGTTCTTTAGCAAAGAAGCCATACTCAATGCCAGTTGGCAATTACCTGTGTATGGCCCTTGGTTTTGGGCTGGTGGCGTTTTAGGGGCGTTTATTACCGCCATCTATAGTTTTCGATTATTATTTTTAGTGTTCTTTGGGGCTGAAAAAGTGCAGCCCCACGAACCCAAAGGGTGGCAGTTCCATCCTCCCCTAATTATTTTGGCCACCTTATCTTTGGTCGCTGGTTGGTTTGTATTACCTACAGGTGACGTGCTGCCATCATCTCCTGCGGGCCACCCACCCATGTGGACTATAGTAGTGGCTATTGGATTACCATTGCTGGGTATTGGTATTGCCTATCAAGTATATGTGCGCCACAAATGGCAGGGTTTACGCTTAGCCCATTGGCAAAGACTCCGCCAATTCTGGTTCCAAGGCTTTGGGTTTGATGGCCTTTACAGACGTCTGTTCTTAACCCCTTTTACATCCTTGGCCCAGGTGAACCGCAACGATATTATTGATGGACTACCCACATTGTTGATACAGCTAAGCCGCTTTTTACACAGGTTGTTTAGCCAATTACAAAATGGTCAGTTACGCGCCTATATTGCCACCTTGGCTAGTGCCGCTATTATTATATTGGCCTTGGCAATCAGTACGGTAGGTAAATAAGGCTATGGGGGAATAAACGCGATGCAACTTCTGGGCATTATAATTAGCTTATTAGGTGGGGGGGTATTGGCCTTGATGACGGGGCACAGATCCCCGATTGCCAGCCGTTGGCTTAGTTTGGCTAGCTTGCTAGTGGCCAGCATGTTTTACACTAGCCTTTGGCTTGACAGCACACACTCACTACATACCTCACTCTGGACAATGCATACAGACTGGCCATGGATTGAGCGCTTTGGTATTCATTTATTGTTGGCCACTGATGGTTTAAGCCTGGTCCTCATTGGCTTAACACTGGTATTGGGCTACGTGGCGTTATTATCTGCTTGGCATGAAATCAACCATCGTTGCGGCCTGTTTTATCTTAATTTTCTCTTTACTTTAGCCGGTGTTGTGGGAGTGTTTAGTGCCTTAGATTTATTCCTTTTCTTTGTTTTTTGGGAAGTTATGCTAGTGCCTATGTTCCTCATTATTGCCATCTGGGGTCATGAAAACCGACGCTTTGCTGCCACCAAGTTTTTTATCTATACCCAAGCCAGTAGCTTATTAATGCTGGCTGCCATGGTAGGCCTGGTATTATTAAACCAGCAGCAAACTGGCTTATGGAGTTTTTCTTGGTTCACTCTAACCCAAACTGATACCAGTGGCAGCATGGGCATGTGGTTGATGCTGGGTTTTTATGTGGCTTTCTTAGTCAAATTGCCTGGTCTACCAGTGCACAATTGGCTACCTGACGCGCATACCCAAGCACCCACACCAGGCAGCATATTGTTAGCCGGTATTTTATTAAAAACAGGGGCTTATGGTTTGTTGCGTTTTGTGTGGCCTTTGTTTCCAGATGCCGCGCTAGCTTTTGCACCCATCGCCATGGGTTTAGGGGTATTAAGTGTGCTCTATGCAGCCAAATTGGCCTTTGCCCAAAATGACCTTAAACGCCTCATTGCCTACACCTCCATTAGCCATATGGGTTTTGTAAGCTTAGGAATATTTGCCTGGAACCACCTCAGTTTACAGGGTACTGTGATGCAAATGGTGGGTCATGGGTTGAGCTCTGCAGGACTATTTGCCATTGCTGGTTTGTTGCAACAACGCTTGCATACCCGCGCCTTGGATCAAATGGGTGGTTTATGGGCCCTCATGCCTAAGCTGGCTACCTTAAGTATGGTGTTTGCATTGGCCACTCTAGGGTTGCCTGGTCTAGCAAACTTTATTGGTGAGTTCATGATCTTGCTAGGGGTATTCCAAATAGAGCCTTGGGCTGCCTCACTGGCGGCCTTGGCGATGATCCTCGCCCCAGTTTATGCCTTAGTTATTATGCAAAAAGGTTTTTTTGGTATGGCTGTGGGTGACAAAACTAAGGCGCTGGACCTTAACGCACGTGAGCTATTGATGTTGGGTTTATTAGTGGTTAGCCTGGTTTTGCTAGGGTTCTGGCCCAATCTCATATTTACTGTAACCGCCGCACCAGTGGATAGTCTGATGCACTTAGGCAAAGGAGGTTAATATGAATTGGGTCGAATTAGCATCACTCATTCCTTTGTTACTGGTAGCTTCAATTAGTGTCATATTATTACTGCTAATAGCCTTTGCACGCAGCCACAAACTTACTTGTTGGGTCACCTGTATTGGCTTTGCTTTGGCCGCTTTTTGGGCCTTTTCGCAAATGGGTGATACGCCACAACAAGTAACCCCTTTATTGATCATAGACGATTTCAGCCGTTTACTAGGAGCAGTGGTGTTACTAGTAAGCTTAGCCTGTGCCTGGATGTCCTACGCCTATCTAGAAACTGCTGATGAAATATGTGAAGAGTATTATATATTGCTGTCTCTGGCGGCTTTAGGTGCCTGCGTGTTGGTCGCAAGTAATCATTTTGCTAGCATGTTTATTGGCCTAGAGCTTATGAGCGTGTCTTTGTTTGCCATGGTGGGTTATATGGCCCACAGTAAACAGCAGGTCAGCATGACCCTTGAAGCTGGGGTCAAGTACATGGTGCTCTCTGG
>OJEC01000264.1_pt1 | contig 11381 bp, 7 predicted proteins | sample 1592971 | NCBI WGS metagenome assembly OJEC01 (sample SAMN05416709, study PRJEB24817) | seawater metagenome | isolation source: Sea water | place: Canada:Atlantic | collected 2013-07
GCATTGAGCCCATTGTGCCGCAGATTGGTGATCGTTTTGATCCACAAGATCATGAGGCAATGTTTGAGGCCCCGATTCCGGGCACAAAAGAAGGGGACATCATTCAGGTGATGGCTGAGGGCTTTATGTTGCACGACCGTTTGTTGCGACCGGCTCAGGTTGGCGTGTCGTCGACACCGGGCTAAAAAACCCTTTTTATGTTATTTGGGCGGCCTTGGCCGCCCATTTTAGTTTTGCAGCTTTGCTTTCAGCGCATAGATTAAATCAAGCGCCTCTTTTGGGCTGAGCGCATCAGGTTGAACATCCGCCAAGGCATCTTCAAGCGCAGAAGGCCGCATGGGAGCTACGGTTGCCACGGCTGAAAATAGTGGCAGATCATCGATGAGAGCCTTTTGCTTGCTGTGGCCCTCGCGCTCCCCGCGCTCCAATGCTTCCAGCACCACCCTCGCCCGCTCCAACACGGATTGAGGCAAACCTGCAAGCTTAGCGACCTGAACGCCGTAAGACCGATCTGCCGCCCCTTTTTTAACTTCGTGCAAAAACACGACATCACCCTGCCATTCGCGGACGGTTACAGTGGCATTGTCCACGTGGTCCAGCTTTGCCGAAAGCTGTGTGAGTTCGTGATAGTGGGTTGCGAATAATGCGCGGCACCTGTTGACATCATGTAGGTGCTCAAGCGTGGCCCAAGCGATGGAAAGCCCATCATAGGTTGAGGTTCCCCGCCCAATCTCGTCCAGAATAACCAAGGCACGATCATCGGCTTGATTCAAAATCGCGGCAGTTTCCACCATTTCAACCATAAATGTGGACTGACCACGCGCCAAATCATCCGCTGCTCCGACCCGACTGAAAATCTGTGAAACAACCCCAATCTCCGCTCGGGCTGCGGGCACATAGGATCCAGCCTGCGCGAGCAAGGCAATCAGCGCATTTTGTCGTAAAAACGTAGATTTACCAGCCATATTGGGACCGGTCAGCAACCAGATCATATCTTCCGCACTCTTGAGCGTGCAATCATTGGCAACAAAAACAGAGGATGACTGGGATTTGAGTGCGGCTTCAACCACGGGGTGACGACCCTGCTCAATCACAAAATCTCGACTGTTGTTCAAAATGGGCCGCACCCAGCCCCCGCTCATTGCCAATTCAGCGAATGCAGAAGCCACGTCAATCTCTGCAATGGAAATTGCGAGCGCTTGAAGGGCCGCCGCGCGGTCCAAAACTGTACGGCGCAGGCCTTCGAAAATTTCCAACTCTAAACCGGTTGCACGACCTGCCGCGTTTAGGATTTTGGTTTCCAATTCTCCCAAATCAACCGTGGTAAAGCGCACTGCATTGGCTGTGGTTTGTCGGTGAATAAAGGTTTCACTTAAGGGCGCTGTAAGCATGCGTTGGGCGTGGGCAGCGGTGGTTTCGATGAAATAGCCAAGCACGTTGTTGTGTTTTATTTTCAGGGTGGTGACGCCAGAGAGAGTCGCGTAATCTGCCTGCATACCGGCAATAACCGAGCGCGCCTCATTGCGCAGAGACGTTACCTCGTCCAGCTCAGCTGAATAACCCGCTGCCACAAACCCACCATCACGCGTCAGAAGGGGGGGATTGGCCACAAGTGCTTGGTCCAGCTCTGACAATAGCGCGTCATTACCCACCAAGTCAGCCTTTGATCCCTCCAAAAGTTTCGGTAGATCGTGCTTTTCTAGTAACCCATAGACTTCAGCCGCCTGGGTCATCCCGTTGCCTAAAGATACCAGATCACGCGGCCCGCCCCGTTCAAGTGCCAGGCGTCCGAGGGCCCGTTCAATGTCTGGAAGCTGCTTCAAAGCGCTGCGCAGGGCTGAGCGCACCCCGCTGTTTTCGCAAAAAAACTGAACAGATGATGCGCGCTCATCAATTGCGTCCAATCGTTGTGAGGGCGTTGTTACGCGGCGATATAGCAAGCGCGCTCCAGCTGCTGTGACCGAGCGATCAACAACTGACAGCAAGGAGCCGCTTTTTTCACCTGACAGGGTTTGAGTGAGCTCAAGATTTCTGCGGGTTGCAGCATCAATGGCCACAAAATCACCACGGGCTTCGCACTGGGGCTGACGCAGTAGGGGCAGTTGTCCCTTTTGGGTGGCGGTAAGGTATTCTATCAGCGCCCCAAGCGCTGCTATGTCTGCGCGGCCAAAGTCACCTAAGCCATCCAGCGTGCTGACACCAAAAGCAGTGGCTAGTCGCTCAACACCAGCCGCACTGTCGAACATAGTTTGCGCCAATGGTGTCGATGTGGCGCCAGAGTCAGCAATGACCTCCAGCAACTCAGGCGTTGCTGTGTCTGAAATCAAAACCTCCGCCGGAGCAAGGCGCGCGAGCTCAGGGCCGAGCCGCATCACGGGGCAGGGGCTATAGCGGACATCACCGGTTGAGATATCCAGCCAGGCCAAACAACTTTGATCCCGGACTTGGGCAAAGGCGGCTAGAAAGTTGCTTTGGCGGGGATGCAGCAGAGTGTCTTCGGTGAGGGTTCCTGGTGTCACAAGGCGAACCACCCCACGCCTCACGACGGATTTAGCACCCCTCTTTTTGGCCTCCTTTGGGTTTTCCAGCTGCTCACAAACCGCAACACGAAAGCCTTTTCGGATAAGATTTAGCAGATAACCCTCGGCCGCATGTACAGGGACACCGCACATTGGTATGTCGCTGCCAAGATGTTTGCCGCGTTTGGTCAGAGTAATATCAAGAGCCTGTGCCGCCGCGACAGCATCATCAAAGAACAATTCATAAAAGTCGCCCATTCGGTAAAACAGCAAGGCAGTAGGATACTCTTCTTTTATTTCAAAAAACTGCGCCATCATTGGCGTAACGGAATGGTCAGGCTTAGTCACAGATTAATCTCCATTTGCCGCTAGTATTAGGCAAAACCTGCCCCGAAAGGAAGCGGTGATCCTTCTGTGCTTGTGGATAGATGGGGCGACGTCGCAGGCTCCGCGGATCATGTGGTAAAAACATACCCTATGACTGCTGTATCGCCGCTAGATGTGGGGGCCATGTACAAATTTATTAGTACGCAATACCACTGGTAGTATTAAATACGTTCGTGTAGGCCTAGCAATAAAAATTAGATTTGCACCAGTATGAAATATAGTTTAATATTAAACTAATTAATAATTGGAGTTTTATGATGGCCAATAACAAAGTAACAGATGCAGATGCACTGGCGTACCACTTGGAGCCAACACCAGGTAAATTCGAAATCACGGCAACGGTGCCCATGACAACGCAGCGCGATCTTTCGCTCGCCTATTCTCCTGGCGTGGCTGTTCCTTGTTTGGCAATCGCTGAAAACCCTGAGCTAGCCTATGATTACACCAACAAAGGTAATTTGGTCGCCGTAATTTCCAACGGCACAGCCGTTTTGGGTCTAGGCAACCTTGGCGCTTTGGGCAGTAAGCCAGTAATGGAAGGCAAGGCGGTTTTATTCAAACGCTTCGCCGACGTGAACTCCATCGATATTGAGCTCGACACAGAAAATCCAGATGAATTTATCAATGCTGTTAAGTTGATGGGACCTACATTTGGTGGCATCAACCTGGAAGATATCAAGGCCCCGGAATGTTTCATCATTGAGCAAGCGCTAAAAGAGGTCATGGATATCCCCGTGTTTCACGATGACCAACACGGTACAGCTGTGATTTGTGCCGCTGGCCTGATCAATGCATTGCATCTGTCTGGTAAGCTAATCCAGGACGTAAAAATCGTACTGAATGGGGCAGGCGCGGCGGGCATTGCTTGTATTGAGCTGCTCAAGTCTATGGGCGCCAAGCACAACAACTGTGTGGTTTGCGACACCAAGGGTGTGATTTACCAAGGCCGTACCGAGGGCATGAACCAGTGGAAATCTGCCCACGCCATTTCCACAGAGCTGCGGACACTGGACGAAGCCATGGTTGGCGCGGATGTGTTCTTGGGCGTTTCCGTGAAAGGCGCTGTTACTTCAGAGATGGTGGCCAGCATGGCACCAGACCCTGTGATCTTTGCGATGGCCAACCCAGACCCAGAGATCACTCCGGAAGAAGCGCATGAAGTTCGCCCTGATGCGATTGTGGCCACCGGCCGCTCCGATTATCCAAACCAAGTAAATAATGTTTTGGGCTTCCCATATCTGTTCCGTGGCTCGTTGGACATTCATGCCCGCGCGATCAATGATGAGATGAAAATTGCTTGTGCGCGTGCTTTGGCAGAATTGGCCCGAGAAGAAGTGCCGGATGAAGTGGCTTTGGCCTATGGCACAAAGCTTAGTTTTGGTCGTGATTACATTATTCCCACACCATTTGACCCACGCTTGATCTACCGCATTCCACCGGCTGTTGCCAAGGCGGGCATGGATACAGGCGTGGCACGGCGACCGATTGTGGATATGGCTGGCTATGAGCTGTCGCTCAAAACCCGGATGGACCCAACTGCCAGCATCCTTCGCGGCATCAATGCGCGGGCCCGCTCTGCGCAGGCCCGGATGATTTTTTCTGAGGGTGATGACGAGCGCGTTTTGCGCGCGGCGGTTATGTATCAACGCCAAGGCTTTGGCAAATCCATTATTGTTGGCCGTGAAAAAGACGTGCGCGCCAGACTCGAGGCCGCAGGCCTTGGGGATGCAGTGGACGAGTTGGAAATCGTGAACGCGGCCAATACCGAGCATTTGGATAGCTATAAGGAATATCTATATCAGCGATTGCACCGGAAGGGTTTCGATCAAACGGACATTCACCGGCTTGCCTCGCGCGATCGCCACGTGTTTGGTTCACTGATGCTTGCGCATGGCCACGGTGATGGCTTGGTCACCGGCGTGACCCGCAAGTCCGCGCATGTGCTGGACTTGATCAGCCATGTTTTTGATGTGGGTCCACATGATGGTGCGGTTGGGGTTACGGCTGTTTTGTCGAAAGGCAAAATTGTTTTGATCTCGGATACTTTGGTCCACGAATGGCCAGATGAAAACGACTTGGCTGATATTGCTGAGCGTGGCGCCAGCGTGGCGCGAGCCTTGGGGCTTGTTCCTCGGGTGGCTTTTGTTAGCTTCTCTACCTTTGGCTATCCAATCTCTGAGCGGGCCGAAAAAATGAGAATTGCCCCCGAAGTTCTGCAACAACGGGGCGTTGATTTCGAATTTGAAGGCGAGATGGCCGTTGACGTGGCGCTGAACGTTCAGGAAATGAAGAAATACCCCTTCAGCCGCCTGACTGGCCCAGCCAATGTTTTGGTTGTGCCCGCAAGGCACTCGGCGTCCATCTCGGTCAAGCTCATGCAGGAAATGGGTGGTGCGACAGTCATTGGCCCAATTTTGACAGGCATCGACAAACCAATTCAGATTTGCTCAACCATTTCCTCAGTGAACGATATTTTGAACATGGCTGTTATTGCGGCCTGCAATATTCGATGACATTCTGAAACTTTGGCTAAATCAACGCCGATTACTTTTAACAGGGGCTGCATATCCCAGCGCCACGGCAAACCCTCGCCGCCACGACGCCTGAGCGTGGCCTAGGCGGCAAGGGGCCAATCAATCGGTTGCTATGGTAAAGGCCGTGGCTGACCTGGTGCACCTGGGCGCTGTTGGGATGGATGGCCAATGGTTGCTAAATCGCTTGGTGTGTCTGGGCGGGGATGTGGCCGCGATTGAACAGCTTGACTGCCCATCTGCCCATGGGATCATTAACGTTGCCGCAGATGGTGAAAATGCGATCACACTCTTTCAGGGCGCAAATGTGGCGCTGGGGCTTGATCGGATCCAAGCTGTGCTGGGTGGTATACCCGCTCAAGATTGGCTGGTTTTACAGAACGAAACATTACATCAGCGCACGGCCGCAGCGCTTAAAGTAACAAGGCCTGGAACCGCAGATGCGATCCCTGATCTTGTAGAGGTTATGGCGCCTAATGACTGACAAACGGCGGGGCGTGGCCCAACGTGACTTGTGCTGATTTTATTGCAGCCTTGGCAACCCATCGTTCTTGCACCCCATTTGCAAATGGGGTGGTGTGGTAGGTTTGGCCACGATCACAAAATAGCTCCCGCACCTGTTGGATCCACTAAACTCAGAAACGAATTGAGCAGTTTGAGGTGCGTTACAACATCGGCGCCCTAGGTAATTTTGACCATCTCATAGTGCCCGGCCCCCTTAGTGTTTTTTGGCTTGGGCTTTCTAAGGTGCCTTCTGTATAAGCGCACCCATTCCACTTACCCCACCAACACTTTTAAAATCTGAGTCCACGTACTAATAACACACCCCTGTGACAATAAAGATTTGAATGTCGCGGGCTGGGGCGACAGCAACCTGTGTGAGGGGCGCAGCGCAAAGCAAAATAAACTTCAGCTTCATAGTAGACCCCTTCTTAATTTCAGACAACCTTCACCATGGCTGGTGAAACAACAGCACTCCACTGCGTGACGTCACGAATGTTTTACCCCTTGGCGGGAAATGTTTCACAGCCTACGGTTCGAAATATGACAGATCATGTAACAACCCACCAAGCCGCGGAAGATGCCCGCAATGAAAACATCCAGATATACCTGAACGGTGTGCTGGTCCCCAAAGAGCGCGCTTTGGTCAGCGTCTATGACAGCGGTTTTATGCTGGGGGACGGCGTTTGGGAGGGGTTGCGGCTTTACAACGGCACTTGGGCCTTTCTCGATGAGCATATGGACCGGTTGTTTGATGCAGCCAAGGCTGTTGATATTGATCTTGAGCTGGACCGTGCGGGGGTGGTGCAAGCTCTGTGCGACACTCAAACCGCCAACGATATGCACACCGATGCCCATGCGCGCCTTATGGTGACGCGTGGCGTGAAGAGGCGACCGTTCCAGCACCCCGCCTTGTCACAATCTGGACCCACCTTCACGATCATCATGGAGCACTCACAGCCCAGCCTGCCACGTGGCATTAGATTGGCGACCGTACCACATATGCGCGGCTTGCCGATGACACAGGACCCCAAGCTAAACTCCCACTCGAAGCTCAACTGTATCTTGGCCTGTATAGCGGCGGAAAAGGCAGGGGCGGATGAGGCCTTGATGCTAGATGTGCATGGCTTTGTGAATACCACCAATGCCTGCAACTTTTTCATCGTGCGCAAGGGGGCGGTTTGGACCAGCACGGGTGATTATTGCATGAACGGAATCACCCGGCAAAAGGTGATAGACCTGTGCCGGGAAAGCGATATCCTCGTGTATGAGAGAAATTTTAGCTTGGTAGATACCTATGGCGCTGACGAGGCTTTCCTCACTGGGACCTTCGGCGCGCAAACGCCTGTGATTGAGTTAGATGGCCGCGCAATTGGGGGTGGTGGCATGGGGCCAGTGACCACACGCATCCGCGGGCTTTATAAAGACTTAATTGCAAAGGTCACGACATGAGGCTTGCCATGTGGTCTGGTCCGCGCAACCTGTCCACGGCCATGATGTATGCCTTCGGCAATCGCGTTGATACCGCAATTGTGGACGAGCCATATTACGGCGCATATTTGCACCACTCCGGTGTTGAACACCCCATGAATGCGGAGGTTCTGAGCAGTCTGCCTCATGAGCCCGAAGCGATCAGCGCCTATGTGACCAGCCCGGTGCCTGACGGGCTTAAAATATGGTATCAAAAGCAATTGACCCATCACATGTTGCCACAATTCTCTTTGGATTGGGTTGCCCAGCAAGAAAATGTGTTTTTGATCCGTGAGCCTGCCCGGGTGATTGCAAGCTATGAGCGTAAACGCGAAACGTTGGCGCTCGAAGATCTTGGGTTTTTACAACAAAAGCGGATCTATGATTATTGTGTGGCGCTGGGCCAGAGCCCTATTGTTTTAGATAGCGATGATATTTTGGCCGATCCCCCAGCGATGCTTGCAGCGCTGTGTGCAGAGCTTGGCATTGCATTTGATCCAGCAATGCTCAGCTGGACGGCGGGGCCACGCGCTGAAGATGGGGTTTGGGCTGCGCATTGGTATGACGCGGTGCATCGATCCACAGGTTTCGGCGCCGCGCCGGGACCCGTTCCGACCGTTGGGCATGAATTTGTGGAGATTTTAAAGCAAGCGCAAAAAATTTATCAACAATTTGAAGTTTTAAAACTGGGAGTGTGACCAATGGAGGTTTCCAGATTAACTGGGGCGATTGGGGCCGAGATTATTGGGGGGATGTTACGAACGATGCGGATTGGCCTGAAATAAGGCAGGCCTTTATCGACCATGCGGTCATTGTTATCCGCGCACAGGACATCAGCGCCGATGTCCACATTTCTTTTGCCAGCCGTTGGGGGCAGATAAACAAAAATCGATTTTTCACTCCGCATTCTGATGCCCCAAATATTGCCTTGGCGCTGAAAGAGGCGGACCACACCTAGGCGATTGGGGGTGTGTGTGGCATACGGATCATTCCTATGACTCTGCGCTGGCGATGTGCTCGATCCTATATGCGATTGATGTGCCGCCCTATGGTGGCGACACCTGTTTCACTTCCATGTAAGCGGCCTCTTTTGGGCTGAGCGCGCCGCCTAAAACCTTGATCAACGGGCTGAGCGCAGAACATTCATCGTGCCATGTGTTTGGTGAAGCAAAGGCCAATGATGTCGTGCACTCAATGGTGATCAAGCACCCGCTTTCAGGCCGACCCGCCCTTTACGTGAACCCACAGTTTACCACTAAGATTTTAGGCCTGTCGGAAATTGAGTCAGCCGGGCTTTTGAAAGCGCTTTTGACCATTGGTTGCGCCCAGACATACAATGCCGCATCAGGTATGGTAGCGGTGACATTGCCATGTGGGACAACGGTGCGACATGGCACAAGGCCATCGCTGCTTGATGCATCGCATTACGGTAGAGGGCTGCGCGTTGCTTGACTGTTATCTATAGAGCGGAAACCCTAGGGCACCCGCTCTCGTTCAATGTCTAGAGATCAGCCGACGCGGTTTTTGCGCGCGGCCAAGAGCTTTAGACGTAGGGCGTTGAGTTGGATAAATCCGGCCGCATCTTTTTGATCATAAGCGCCTGCATCATCTTCAAAGGTCACATGGGCCTTGGAATAAAGGCTGTAATCAGACCAACGGCCCACGGTGCGCGCGGAGCCTTTGTAGAGCTTCAAGCGAACTGTACCTGTGACATGCTCTTGAGATTTATCGATCATAGCCTGCAGCATTTCACGCTCTGGGCTGAACCAAAAACCATTGTAGATCAGCTCGGCATATTTAGGCATCAGCTCATCCTTCAAATGCGCCGCGCCGCGATCAAGGGTGATGGATTCAATGGCGCGGTGCGCTTCCAAAAGCAAAGTACCGCCGGGTGTTTCATAGATCCCACGTGATTTCATGCCTACAAAACGGCCTTCAACCAGATCAAGCCGTCCAACGCCATGCTTACCTCCGAGCGTGTTGAGCTCTGTGAGAATTGTGGCCGGGGACATGACAACACCGTTGATCGATACCGCATCGCCAGCCTCAAAGCCAATTTCAACGTATTCGGGTGTATCTGGCGCATCTTCTGGGTTCACGGTGCGCTGGTAGACATATTCTGGGGCTTCCATGGCTGGATCTTCCAACACTTTACCCTCTGAAGAGGTGTGCAGCAGATTAGCGTCCACACTAAACGGTGCTTCGCCCCGTTTGTCTTTGGCGATTGGGATTTGGTTTTTCCCAGCAAAATCGATCAACTTTGTGCGGCTGGAGAGATCCCATTCGCGCCAAGGGGCAATTACTTTGATATCGGGGTTAAGGGCATAGGCCGCCAGCTCAAACCGCACTTGATCATTGCCTTTGCCGGTGGCGCCATGGGCCACGGCATCAGCACCTTCAATGGCTGCGATCTCAACTAGACGTTTGGAGATCAGTGGCCGTGCTATGGAGGTGCCGAGTAGGTAAAGGCCCTCATAAAGCGCATTGGCGCGAAACATTGGAAATACGAAATCACGCACAAACTCTTCGCGAACATCTTCGATGTAGATGGATGAAGCCCCCATCAGTTCGGCTTTAACGCGCGCAGGTTCTAGCTCTTCACCTTGACCGAGATCAGCTGTGAAGGTCACAACTTCGCAACCGTATTCGATTTGCAACCATTTCAGAATGATTGAGGTGTCTAATCCGCCCGAATAGGCCAGGACAACTTTCTTAGGGGCTGACATGCGTTTTCCAATCCAAATGTGTCGTAGTGTGATCCGCGCGGAGGTATATGGTTTTTGTTTGCGCGGCAAGTTGGTGGAGCGCAATTTTCAGGAAGGCTGCGGCCTTTATCTCACTGGGCGCAATAAATCGCGAGCTGACCTAGAACTTGCGCATTTTTGCGGTTTCGGTCACTAGTCCGCCGTATGATAAACTTTAGTATACAGGCTGCCGAGGCCACCCAACGCATGCGGGAATTATTCGCCGCAACACCGCTGCAGCGCAATGATCATTTGTCGAATGTCTATGGTGCCGATATTTGGCTTAAGCGCGAAGATCTTTCGCCCGTGCGCTCCTATAAATTGCGGGGTGCTTATAACGCGATGGGCAAGCAAGTGGACAAAGAGGTGTTCGTTTGCGCCAGCGCGGGCAATCATGCTCAGGGCGTGGCGTTCGTGTGCAAACATTTGCGCAAAAAAGGCGTGATCTTCATGCCGGTGACCACACCGCAGCAAAAGATTGGTAAGACTCGATTGTTTGGTGGCGAATGGGTCGAGGTCCGCCTAGTGGGTGACTATTTCGACGATACGTTGCGGGCAAGCCAAGCCTATTGTGAGGAGGTCGGTGGGCACTTCCTATCCCCCTTCGATGACCAAGACGTGATCGAGGGGCAGGCGACTGTGACCCATGAGATGCTTGAGCAATTGGGTCGGGCGCCTGACATATTGATTTTACCTGTAGGCGGCGGCGGCCTGTCCTCCTCTGCGCGTCGTCTTTTGACAGAGCGTGCCCCTGAAACAGAAATATTCTATGTGGAGCCTGAGGGCGGAAAAAGCCTTGCAGCGGCTGTGGCAGCAGGGGAACCCACAACAATTACGAAGGTGGATAACTTTGTAGATGGTGCAGCTGTAGCCCGGATCGGGCAACATACTTTTGCAGCCCTAAAAGGGATTGATGCAGATCATGTTTTGGCCATCCCAGAGGACCGCATCTGCACGACGATTTTGGAAATGCTAAATGTTGAAGGCGTGGTGCTGGAGCCTGCTGGGGCTTTGGCTCTGGACGCTTTGAAAGATCTGAAAGATGAGATCAAAGGCAAAACGGTTGTTTGCGTGTCCTCCGGTGGAAACTTTGACTTTGAGCGTCTGCCAGAGGTTAAAGAACGCGCCCAGCGCTATGCGGGTATGAAAAAATATTTCATTCTGCGATTGCCGCAGCGGCCCGGGGCCTTGAAAGACTTTTTGGGTCTTTTGGGTCCAGATGATGATAT
>OJEC01000266.1_pt1 | contig 11379 bp, 13 predicted proteins | sample 1592971 | NCBI WGS metagenome assembly OJEC01 (sample SAMN05416709, study PRJEB24817) | seawater metagenome | isolation source: Sea water | place: Canada:Atlantic | collected 2013-07
TTAATGTACAAACCAACATTAAGGCCTGGCGCTTAGTGAGTCCCATTGCGGAACAGGGCACTATCGCTGCCAAACACATCGCCTTAGTCACCTACACCGGCAACCAAAGCAATTTTATGGGCAGCGAGACTAATCCTATTGGGCAGCAAGTTAAGCGCCGTTTAAATGAAGGCCATTGGCTGAGCCCAGAAGACATGAACAACTTACAAACTTTATGGCGCGCGGCAGAAGACATTCCCCAGGGCCAAGTCATCGCTCTAAAACACCTAACGTCAAGCAAAGAACCTGTCCAGACTGCAAGCCCCAGTGCGGTCTCCAGTAAAGCCCAGTTAATTGGTAAAATCGCAAAACGTTACATTAAAACTGGCAAGCTACTGGATAAAAATGACATAGAAGGTCAACAATTGGTGGTGATTAGCAACCAAGCATTGTCAAGGGGAAGAGAGCTGATTGCCCAAGATCTAGCTCTGGCATGGGTGCCTGAACACAGTCTCAGGCAGATAGCATTTAGCCAAAAAGAAGCCCTAGTGGGCTGGGTTACGAAGCGCTATATTGCGAGCCAAACCCCGCTTACCAAAGATATGTTGCGCAAAGCCTATTTAGTCATTAAGGGTAGCCAAGTGAGCTTGCAAATTAATTTAGACAACTACCAAATCACCAACAAAGGCCAAGCTTTGTCTAATGGCGGTTTGGGTGATAAAATTAAAGTCAAATTATCTCCTAGTGGCTTAGTAAAGGAGGGTTTAGTGATCGCTAAAGGCCAAGTAGAACTCAGCCGTTGAGTTGAAAATACTAGGTTTTAGTAATAATTAGATTTTATTTAAAATAAATGCTATTTTGACGTTAAGTTTTTTCTGAATCTGTCGATAATCATCGTGTAGAAGTTAATTAGATTAGGCCAGAGGTCCAATATGAATGATATTAGCAATCACAATCAAGGGGTTGCAGCTAGCAGGGTAAACAATGCTCAATCTAAACCTGCTCAAAAATCTCAGGATATTCAACAACAAGCCCAAGCTGCTCAAAGCCAACGCGCAACAGAACAGACTCGAGCTGCGCCGAGTCAAGGTGCAGACCAGGCTAAGTTCACACCAGAATCACAAACGTTGGTACGCATGACTCAGGCTAGTAAAGGGGTCAGTGATATTGACCAAGAAAAGGTCGACCGCATTAAACAGGCCCTAGAAAATGGTGAGTTTCCTGTTGATACTACCCGCATTGCAGAAAAAATGACTAGCTTAGAAAAACTAATCCAAGGATAACTTACCCTTGCTGCCACAATTAATAGAAGAGTTTGATGGCCATTTGACGCAGGCCATTAGTGATGCGCAGCAATTACACACTACACTTGACCTAGAATATCAACACCTAAAAAATAGTGATTTGGAGGCTTTTCAAGAGCTTCAAGTACGTAAACAGCATGATGTTCAAACTATTCAGCTATTTGACGCGCTCCGCAATCAGTTTTGTAAGAAGGCAAGCATCGACCAAGAAGACAAAAACTTTAGCCAGCATCTACCTCCTTCGCAACAGACACAATGGCAACAGTTGTTAGACATTTTGGAGGCCTGTAACAAAACTCACCGTACCAGTGACTATTACATGCGCACCAAACTAGAATCCATCAGTAAAGCCTTAGAAACATTAGAGCTTAGCAGTCCTATGACCAGTACCAATTTGTACAATAGTTTAGGTAACGCTTTCAAATCCAATATAGGGCGCAGCCTCGACAAAGCTTAGTGATATACTCATTCCACATATATTGACACAGCAGATCGTATTTATGGCCGTTTTCACCTCTCTAGTTAATGACCCTCAGTTGCCCATATTTTTAACACTCATGGTGCTCAGCCTGCTGGCATTTGTGACTAGCTTAACAGCGCTTTTATTTGAGCGCCAAGGCAGCCAGCAACTACAGCAGCGCCTTACAGACCTAGGCCGCCAAATTATTGAACAGCAAGAAGATTATAATAAACTAGAAAAGTTACAATTTTTAGGTGCTCAACGCCAGCAGCGTATGGACCAAGTATTACAGGATATCTACACGTTAATAGAGTCTAACAGTCAGCAACTCAATCGCATCAAGGACCAACCGAGTCCTAGCAACCCATTATCCTCAGATGTGCCCAGTCAGAGTAACTATGAACATGCCATCCGCATGGCCAAAGAAGGTATGTCTGGGGAAAAAATCCAACATATCTGTGGCCTCTCTGAAGGCGAAGTTAACCTCATTTTAGACCTTCACCAGTAAGCGTTAGCTCAAATGGCTTTTTCGTCGCCTGGTTTCATGCCCTTGAGCCAATAGGTATACACCAAAACTTCGGCGACCAGTGTATAAAGCGACCTAGGCACTTGGTCATCAAGATCAAGCAAGCCCAATAAAGCCGCCAACTCTTCATCTTTTTTAATGGGCACTCCTGCTGCAATGGCTGCGTCAATGATCTTTTGAGCTAATTCGTCTTTTCCCTTAGCTACGACTAAAGGCACTGGATTATTACCATACTCTATAGCGATGGCTTGTAGAGGCTTTTTCATACGTGAACGTCCAAAATAGTTTGCACCGCTTGAGACTTGGCCTGAGACTTGGCTTGAATCTCTGGCTCTATGATTGGGCCCACACTAACCTGCTGTAAGTTTATACCGTGCAACTTTAGTGCATTATGCAACTGCTGCTTAGAGCCATGCACCAATGGCGCTAGCCATGCTCGATCACTAGAAAAATGCAAACTCGCTGTCGTTTCATGAGCCAGTGTTCGCTCTGTCAGTAGCAAGTTGATCTGTAATACTCCTAGCTCTGGACCCTCATGAGCCAAACTCACTGACCAAATTTTTTGGCTACGTTGTTGCTGGTTTTGTTGCAGAGTGATCAGTAAATGTTGTTCCCCAAACCAAGGCATAAGCCATTGATAATGCGTTTGATTATTAAGTAGCGCATCTAAGCTTTTGATTTGGCTTGAGTTTAAGGCTTCCAGCAAAGGTTTAACTTGTTGCTCAAAACCTTCTTCTAGGGCCAGCAACTTTAATAAAGCTTTAAGATCGTTATGGGCTGCTGCTGGTCCCATTAAGGCATTTGCTAAGGTTTTTGCTTGACCACGGCTTTCACTAAATAAACCACTCATCAACAGAAATTTTTGTATATCAATGGCTTTTGGAGGGTTAGGAAGCTGCCAAAAAGATTGTAATAATGTCGCTAAGGATGGTGGCAACTGAGCGCTAGACAAGTGGCTAGACAGCCATTGTTGAAGTGGTTTTAAGCCGTCCGGACGATATAAAAGGCTGCGTAAAAATGCACTTTGTTGACCAAGAGAGGAAACGGGCAACTGCCCAGATCGCAATAACTCTAAACGGGGTGGGTGCACATCTGGATCTAACACCTTAAATAATAAGCGTTCCCCAAGTGTATAAGCCGCTGAACTGGCTGCAGCACTGAAGATACTGCTGGCAGTGTCGACTAACAGTCGCGGTTGTAATTGCACGACCACACCCTCAATAATCTGACCCTTTATGAGGGTGACCGCAGGCAGTATAGGACCGTTACCAAGGTTCACCCCTGGCCGAACTACGCCACTTGATGGTGCTAAGGGTTGAGGTCCGTTATCGATCATCTGCCCCCCTTTTGCTATCTTGGTTAATTATTTGTTAGACTATCACTATGAACATAAGTAACGCTACGCCAATTGCACCCGCTGTCCAGCTACCTGTGATCAATCAGGAAGCCAAAGTGAGGGCGGAAAACGCCTTCCCTAGAGCAGAAGAAATTGACACATCAGCCCAACTTCCTCAAACACCCGATCAAAGTCGACAAAAAGCCAACCTAGAAGCTTCTGCCTGGCGTGCTAGCCAAGCTAACATTAGTGCCCAAGCAGAGACCAAAAAAGGCAGTGATGGACTAGCGAATTACACTGATCTGCCGCCTCAGCGCAGCCAACAAGCAGCTGAAGCCTATAAGGCGATTGAAAAACCAGAACAGCAAGTCTCCGTAGACGCTATCGTTTAGCTCCAAGCTACTTATTATTCAACATCGGCTATGTCTAGCACAATTTCAACTCGACGGTTTCGAGCCCGATCTGCGGCGGACCGATTATCATTGAGTGGCTCGGTATCAGCCACGCCTTCCACAGAAAGCCGCTGCTTAGAGACATTCATCAAACTACTTAACGAGTCTGCGACTGCCGCCGCGCGCACTGCTGACAAGTCCCAATTACTTGGGAATTCCCCACCAGAAGGTGGATTAGTGCTATCCGTATGCCCGGTGACTATGACTTGGCCTTTATTACTTTTAATGGTTTTGCTCAACGCTCTAATCATAGGTAGCGCATTCGGGTTAAGCTGAGCCCCCCCATTGGGAAAGGCACCTTTCTCTGACAATCGAACAATAATCTTAGTGCCCTCTTGCTCAACTTCAGCTAAACCTTGAGTAACGGCCTCTGAAAGCACCATTTTTAACTCTGCTACTTCCTGTTGCACTTGCTCCTGTTGCTGCTCCTTCAAATCTTTTGCGTCTTGCTGCTTTTGAGATTGTTGATCTTGAACTTTAATAGGTGCATCAGTGAGTTCTTGAGCGTCAGCAATTTTTGCGTAGAGTTCTAATGTCTCAGCAGGCACGAAGCCCTGCTCACCTTCATTTTCCGCCTCTCCAACACTGCCAGGACCATTCAATTCAACCACTACCTGATTATCTTTAATCGTGACTTCGACCTCGCCATTAGCTATTTCTTCCGCTAGGGCCGTTTCCACCTTCTGCTGTTCTTCATTAACATCGTAGTCTTCTTTTTTTGTCTCTGTTTTTAATTCTACGTCTCGTTGGGTGGTCTCAGTGGTTTGCTGCATCAACTGATCGACGACTGACATTTGAGCTAACGTGGGGCTAAATGTTTTCGATAGCATCGATGTCCCCTCTGGCGGATCAGGTTTGTTTAAGACTTTTTGTATACCGAATGCATGGGCAATACTGCCCGCCACTTGCTCTAACTTAACCACTCTCATTTCTGAAAATGATAAAATTAATACGAAAAATGCCATCAACAAAGTCGCCATGTCGGCAAAGGTTGCCATCCATAAAGGAGCGCCTTTCTTGCAGACTGGACACTCTTCTGCATCGTCATCTTCTTCGGCTGGTGCTGCTGCAGCTGCGCCTTCTTCAGCTCCCTCTTGACCTTCCTCAGCTCCCTCTTGACCTTCTTCAGTTCCCACTTGACCTTCTGTAGGGTTATCTTGGCCTTGTTCGCCATCAGCCGCCACGGGGCCGTTAGTATTCTCTTCGGCGTCGGTGCTTTCTTCTGCCATGATTGTTTCTCCCTAAATAACAATCAATTAAGCAGCGGCTTCTAACTTAGCCCGAACTTTAGGCGCCAAGTAACTGTATAATAATGATTCCATAACGCGCGGGTTGCCGCCTTCTGAGATGAAGATCAGAGCTTTAATAATAAGCTCATTGTTAACCGCATCTGCCTCTGACCGCTGCTCTAGTTTTTGCATCACAGGAAAGGCAATCATGTTCGCAATAATTGCACCGTAGAGTGTGGTCAATAAGGCCACTGCCATGGCTGGGCCAATCGATTTTGGGTCGCCCATGTTAGCCAACATCTGTACCAGACCTACGAGCGTACCGATCATACCCATGGCTGGTGCAAAATCGCCCCAGGCTTCAAAAATAGAACCGCCAGCCTTCGCTCTGCGTATTTTCATGCCTGCCTCAGTGGAAAGCGCCCCTTTGATAGCAGCACCATCCTGACCGTCGACCAACATACCCATGCCCTTATTAAGAAATTCATTGCTGACTTCTTGGGATTCTAAGGCGATCATGCCATCCTTACGAGCGATGGTTGCAAGTTCAACTACTTTTTCAATCAAATCTTCAGGCTTGTCTACTTTATTTGAGAAGGCTTGACCGGCCAAGCTTATGGCACCAACAAAGTCACCGATGGAAGAACGCATCAAAACAACGGATAAAGAACCACCGATAACGATGAAAATAGAAGCGCCGTTAACAAACATGGACATAGGACCACCCATGAGAATACCAGCCGCAACGATTCCAAAACATGCAAAAAAACCTACAATTGTTGCTAAATCCATCTTTTATGTCTCCAACCCGTTGTTATCTAATGAATTCTTAAAGGTACAATGAATACCTTAAAATAATAGTTCATCTATAATATCCAATATTATCGACCAAATGTAATAAATATTTAGCCTGATTATGTTCTTAGCTCAGGATATGTAAAATAATTTCTAATAAACAAGCCTCATAGGATTTAAGTTACGCTATAATCAGTCGATAACGTATGAGATTACTGAGGTGTATTTATGAAGTTTGTCACTTTTTTTCTTACTATTACGTTTTCCATCTTTAGCCACGCAGTAGTAGACAAAGCGCCCAAGTGCGATGACTACTTTTCAGTGCAGCAAACTGATGGGCGTTATCAACGCATGGGGAAAGGCTTGGCCCAAGACCCACTTTCAGGCCTCACCTGGTATCGCTGCGGGGCTGGGCAGACTTGGCTTGATGGTGAGTGCCAAGGTGAGCCAATACTCTTACCCTTTGAAGACGCGCAAACTTGGGCTGCCAACGTAACGTTAGCTGGCTTTGATGATTGGCGAGTACCAGAAACTGATGATATGACTACGCTAGTTGAGGCAGACTGTAAATCACCCTCGATTAACACCCGAGTTTTTAGTGGCATTGAGCCTGAAGTGTATTGGAGCAGTGAGTCTAATTTTTGGATGCGACCCATGGCTTGGTCTTTCTTTTTTTATCGCGGCCACTACTTTAGTAAGCAAGCAAAAGGGGAGCCTCTTCGTTTCATGCTAGTCAGAGATTAGGCCTCAGCCTTTGTCTTTGGCTCGTTAATGCCCACGCTCTCACCCTTTGCCTCTGTTGTGCCGTTTCCCTCGCTATATACGGTAGCGCTTAACTTTTGGGCTTCACTGGTGATGTGGGTTTTAGTTCGTATCCTCGGCAGGCGTGGCCATCAATGCGCATGACTTCTATCATTGGCAACTGGCGAGATTTAATGGCAAACAAGCGACAGCCTCTTGGGAATTTTGCATCCCAAGTGACGTAAAAGTGCTTGCATTGCATGCAGTTAGGAACGTTTTTGTTTGTGTTCATAGGCTGTAAATAAAGTGTGTCAATATCAAGCTGACTGCGCATGTCTTAGTTTAACCACTGATTTGAAAATATTCCAACCTATTTGGCTTATCTAAAGCTTGGGTCTTTTGGTGCTGGTTCTGGTTCTAGTACTGGGACGCAGGAAGCTATCTCAAAAACTTGAATTTCAATACTTTAAGACACTTCAGGCCTTATTCATCAGATTTTTTTGGAGTGGAAAAACCCAGCAAGTCCAATTGCTCAGGTGACGAATTTGACTCTAGGCAAGAGTCCTCAAGTGGCTGCACTGGCTCACTTAGCTCACTCAATTCACTTACTTCAGTTGCTTGGGGTACTGGGGCAGTCGTGTCCAGTTCATCTATTTTACCACTAACGGGATGGGCCTCAGATGAACCCATACCTTCTGGCTTTATGGGGCTAGCTTGTGGCTTTATGTTGGCGGCTTGTGGCTCTATGATTGTGGTTTGAGGATCTGACTTTTCAGATTGTGAGTCAATCCTCTCAGCCGCTGCGCGCTCTGCTTCTAAAGCATCTAACTCATCAAACTTCTGTTCTCTTAAGGCGCGTCTGGCATCTCGATCTGTCTGTGACAGCTTGGCACGGAAATACTCGTCCCACACTCGATACCCCAGTACCGTAAAAAAGAACACCACCATTGAGTAACCAAATAAAGTGGTGAAGTCGATATCTCTTAGCCAAGACAACTTATCAGCATAAGCCAACAGCATAACCAACATAACTGCGAAAATAAGCACTAAGCGCATAGTGCGACAAAAAGCACAGGGCTGTTTGCCACTGGGGTCACTGTCACTAATTCGACGTCCCATATTAGTTATCCACCACTCACATAGTTAATCATGATTCCCGCGGCAACAGCCGAACCAATAACCCCTGCCACGTTGGGTCCCATGGCGTGCATTAACAAAAAGTTTTGGTTATTAGCTTCTAAACCCACCTTGTTAGACACACGCGCCGCCATAGGTACTGCGGATACTCCAGCTGAACCAATCAGTGGGTTAATACCGCCACCCGTTAATTTATTCATGATCTTAGCCATCAACACACCAGAGGCAGTACCAATAGCAAACGCCACCATACCTAGACAGAGAATACCTAAGGTCGTGAGATCTAAGAATTTATCTGCCGATAGTTTAGAACCTACTGCTAAGCCGAGAAAGATGGTGACCACGTTAATTAATGCATTTTGAGTGGTATCAGATAAACGATCCACCACACCAGATTCGCGCATCAGATTACCAAAACAGAACATGCCCAATAAAGGCGCTGCATCAGGCAACATAAACGCCACCAACAATAGCAATAACAAGGGAAATACAATCTTTTCAACCTTGCCTACGGGGCGCAATTGCACCATTTTTATCTGCCGTTCCTTCACTGTCGTGAGGGCTCGCATAATAGGCGGCTGAATGAGGGGCACGAGGGCCATGTATGAATATGAAGCCACCGCAATCGCGCCCAATAAATCTGGCGCAAGCTTACTAGCCACGTAAATAGACGTAGGGCCATCGGCACCCCCTATAATGCCTATGGCCGCTGCATCAGCGAGGGTGAAGTCCATCCAGCCAAGGGTAGACATACCCACTGCGCCTATTAAGGTCACAAAAATACCAAATTGTGCGGCCGCCCCCAAAAATAGCGTTTTAGGGTTAGCTAATAATGGACCAAAATCTGTCATGGCTCCCACACCCATGAAAATAATGAGCGGGAAAGCACCAGTTTCGATACCGACAGAGTAAAACATATAGAGAATGCCACCCGGATCAGCTAAACCAGCACCAGGAATGTTAGCCAATAAGCCACCAAAACCAATAGGGATGAGTAGCAAAGGCTCAAAATTACGCTTAATGGCTAAATAAAGCAGCAACAAGCCCACAGCCATCATGATGACTTGGCCTGGTTGCACTTGATACACGCCGGAGCTATACCAAATTTGTAATAACTTGTCCATGAATATTCCGCCTAAACCAAGGTCAACAAAGTATCACCAACAGATACAGAATCACCTTCTTTAGCCATCACAGCACTCACCGTACCCGCCTTACTGGCGCGAATTTCTGTTTCCATTTTCATGGCTTCAAGGATGAATAAAACATCACCTTCTTGCACAGCTTGACCTGGCATCGCATGAATTTTCCAAATGTTACCTGCTAAGGGTGCTGTGACAGCTTCCCCGCCAGTGACTGGCAGAGCGACCGGTGCTGGGTTGGCTGTCATCGCCACTGGAGCTAAACCAACCGCTGAAATATCTCCACCCTCGGCGACTTCCACCACATAGCTTTGGCCATTCACACCAATGGTATAAACTGATGTCTGCGCTGCTGCAGGTTTAGGTGCGGTGGCGGCTTGGGCAGACTCGAGTGTTGGGATAGGTTCAAAGGCATCTGGGTTATCCCGATTTTCTAAGAACTTAAGTCCCACCTGAGGGAAAAGCGCATAAGTTAACACGTCATCTATTTCACGATCACCTGGTGCAAGCTTAATATTTTTCTCTTGTGCAAGACCTCGTAATTCCACAGTAAGCTGGTCCAGCTCATCGTCAATAAGATCTGCAGGGCGGCAAGTAATAGCCTCAGCACCATCTAACACACGGGCTTGTAGCTCTTTATTAAAAGGCGCCATGGCAGCACCGTATTGGCCTTTAAGCACACCCGCTGTTTCTTTAGTAATGCTTTTGTAGCGCTCACCCGTTAACACGTTGAGTACCGACTGAGTGCCTACAATCTGTGAGGTGGGTGTCACTAATGGAATAAAACCTAGGTCTTCTCGCACTCTTGGAATTTCTTCTAGCACTTCATCCAGCCGATCTGCAGCACCTTGTTCTCTGAGTTGACTTTCCATATTGGTCAACATACCACCTGGAACCTGAGCCACTAAAATACGTGAGTCTACACCCCTAAGAGACCCTTCCCATTTTGCATATTTCTTGCGCACGTCACGGAAGTAAGCGGCCACTTCTTCTATAGCCCTTATATCTAAGCCTGTGTCTCGATCACCTCCTTCAAAAATAGACACCACAGACTCTGTGGGTGAGTGTCCGTAGGTCATAGACATAGAGGAAATAGAGGTATCAACGTTATCGATGCCTGCTTCAGCAGCTTTTAAAATGGCCGCAGTAGACAAACCTGTGGTAGCGTGGCATTGCATGTGCACTGGCATGTTAGTTTCAGCTTTGAGGCGAGTGACCAACTCAAATGCCTTATACGGATTCAACAAACCTGCCATGTCTTTAATGCAAATAGAATCAGCCCCTTGATCTTCTATTTGCTTAGCCAAGTCAACCCAGTAGTCCATCGTGTGCAGAGCACTGAGAGTATACGACATCGCACCTTGAGCATGTTTGCCCGTTTCTTTGACCGCCTTAATGGCTGTGGCTAAATTACGCACATCGTTCATGGCATCAAACACTCGAAACACATCAACCCCATTAATGGCAGCACGCTCGACAAATTTTCTCACTACGTCATCAGCATAATGCCGATAGCCAAGAATATTCTGTGCGCGGAACAACATTTGTTGCGGCGTGTTAGGCATAGCCGCCTTTAAAGCACGAATACGTTCCCAAGGGTCCTCACCTAAATAGCGAATGCAGGCGTCAAAAGTTGCCCCACCCCAAGTTTCTACAGACCAATAACCGATTTGATCCAGCTTGGGAGCAATGGGTAACATATCGGCTAAGCGCATACGTGTAGCAAATAGAGACTGGTGCCCATCACGCAGTACAACGTCAGTAATACCTAGGGTTTTTTTAACAGGGGTCATGTGTGTTTGCCTATGCTAATAATTAAATAAAAAGGATAAGAGATGCAGCATTAGCTGCGGTCTTGACGATATCGATGCACTGCCGCACTTAACACTGCCATTAACTGGGCGTCATTGGCAACTTGCTGGGAAGGTGAAACCATATTCAAAGGGGGGGTGAGCAGCGATAGGTCTTCTACGGGAGAAAACCGCAACACAGTTGCAGACATGGTTTTGGTGGCAAGCACCAACAGCGTAAGAAAAGTAAACACAAAACCCATGCCAAACACCATTAAGGTGAGGCCTTCGAGCATTAAGTCGGATGATGGCACGATAGCAGCTCCGTTTATTTTTGCCGCTTGTGGCAGCATATTAATGCAGCCATGGTGAGGCTGCTTTCATTTCAGTGTGTCAATTTACCCACTTGTGACCAAAGTCGCAAGAATACCCAGTATAAAAACCACTGATATTAGTATCTGTCTCTTATACACATCTCCGAGCCCACG
>OJEC01000281.1_pt1 | contig 11082 bp, 10 predicted proteins | sample 1592971 | NCBI WGS metagenome assembly OJEC01 (sample SAMN05416709, study PRJEB24817) | seawater metagenome | isolation source: Sea water | place: Canada:Atlantic | collected 2013-07
TGGCTTGCCAGGGAATCCCACCTCTGTTTTTGTTACTTTTTGCTTGATAGCACGCCCGTTCCTTTTAAAAATGCAGGGCGTTGCTGAGCCTGAGTCACCTCGCTCGCAGGCGGTGGCCGCCTTCTCGGTTAGTAAGCCAGGTGGTCGACAAGACTACCTCCGCGTTATTGTGGAAAACACATCGCAGGGCTTGCTAGCGAAGAAATTTTCAAACCAGAGCTCCGGCGTGCTCAGTTCAGTAAGTTATAGTAATGCATTGGCAGTGATTCCGCCTGGCGCTGTCGTATCTGAAGGCGATACCTTAGAAATAATACTGCTTGATTCGGTAGCGGGGTAATTGAGACGCTGTTAGCGTTGCGCGCCCCTCTTAGCATATCACTCTGCTTGCGCTGGCATGGCTAACCGGAATACTTCTGAAACACCAGAGAAGCGTTAGTTCCACCGAATCCAAAACTGTTGGACATCACCCGTTGCAAATCGACATCGTCATGACGCGCAAGCGCGATAGGTAAACCGTCAGCTTGCGGGTCCAGTTCCTCGATGTTGGCCGAGGCGGCGATAAAGCCCTGCTGCTGCATTAACAGTGAGTAAATCGCCTCTTGCACGCCAGCAGCACCAAGAGAGTGGCCGGACAGCGATTTGGTGGAGCCAATCACTGGTGTCTTATCTCCACCCCGAAATACCTCTCGAACGGCCTTCAGTTCTTGAATGTCGCCTGCGGGTGTACTGGTGCCGTGGGCATTAATGTAATCAACCGATCCGTCGACAGTGCTAAGCGCTTGGTGCATGCAGCGCACAGCGCCTTCGCCGGAGGGTGAGACCATGTCGTAACCGTCAGATGTGGCACCGTAGCCCACTAATTCCGCATAGATTTTTGCGCCCCTAGCTTTGGCATGCTCCAGTTCTTCCACCACCAGCATACCGCCACCTCCCGCTATGACAAAGCCGTCTCGGTTGGCGTCATAGGCTCGGGAGGCATGTTCCGGGGTGTCGTTGTATTTGGTAGATAGCGCGCCCATGGCGTCAAATAAACAACTGAGTGTCCAATGTAATTCCTCGCCACCACCGGCAAATACGATGTCTTGTTTGCCCAGCTGAATCTGTTCCATAGCGTTTCCAATACAGTGAGCACTAGTGGAGCACGCTGAAGAGATCGAATAATTAACGCCTTTGATTTTGAAGGGTGTGGCAAGACAAGCGGACACAGTGCTGCCCATAGTTTGGGTGACACGATAAGGGCCAACGCGGCGCAGGCCGCGCTCGCGCATGATGTCTGAGGCTTCGGTCTGACTCAAAGAAGAGGCTCCTCCTGAGCCGGCTATTATCCCTGTGCGTTCGTGCGAGACCTCGCACCCTTGTAGCCCGGCGTCATCGATTGCCCGCTGCATCGCGATATAGGCATAAGCTGCTGCGTTGCCCATAAAGCGCAATTTTTTTCGGTCGATGTGTGCTTCGATGTCAATTATGGGAGAACCTGAGACATGCGAACGCATGCCTATGTCGATCTGTTCCTTATTGGCCGTGATGCCAGAGCGGCCTTCATATAGAGACTTCGAAACTGTGTCGGCATCGTTGCCCAGACAGGAGACTATGCCCAGCCCGGTGATAACTATTCGTTTACGCATAGGACTAAAAAGACTCCGTTGATTTAAATAGGCCGACTCGTAAATCCTTGGCGACGTAAATTTCAGTGCCGTCAACCGAGAGGGCCCCGTCGGCAATACCCATGATTAACTTGCGCTCAATCACACGTTTGATATCAATCTTATAGACTATTTTGCTCGCGCTGGGGAGTATTTGGCCACTGAACTTGACCTCTCCGCAGCCTAATGCGCGTCCCCGTCCGGGGTTATCCCGCCATCCGAGAAAAAACCCGAGGAGCTGCCACATAGCGTCCAAGCCAAGACATCCGGGCATGACCGGATCCCCTGGGAAGTGACATTGGAAAAACCACAAGTCAGGGTTGATATCCAGCTCGGCGATGATTTCTCCTTTACCATAATTGCCGCCTTCCGAACTGATATGAGCAATACGGTCAATCATCAACATTTTATCTATCGGTAGTTGAGCATTTCCTGGGCCAAAGAGCTCGCCTTTGCCGCAAGCGATCAGTTCGTCTTTGGAGTATGTGTCTTTACCAATCATAGATTTTCCAGTATTGCTTTTAGCGAGGTATATTGTTTGCCTACCACAGGATAAAAAGGCCCGTTTGCCGCGGATAATATGTAAGGGAAATGTGTGCTGCTATTTTAATAGTTGGGAGTCACAAGTCCAGTGGTTTACTGGTCAAAAATATAGCGTTCAGTTAACATGCACCAGCTGCTGTCTTTTGCGACCCGATATTGCATAGTATGATCATGTAGACTGTTTCTTCACATTACAGGGGATTTAGATGTTAACACCCGTACTTCTTTCTGGCGGCGTGGGTAGTAGGTTGTGGCCGGTCTCCAGAGAGAGCCATCCCAAACAGTTTTTAGCGCTGGTTGGGGAGCTCACGATGTTACAGGAAACCCTGCGGCGCACTAGCGGCTTGGAAGCTGCTGCGCCGATTGTAGTGTGCAATGAGGAACACCGCTTTGTGGTAGCGGAGCAACTACGGCAGTTGGACTTGCAGCCCAGTGCGCTGATTCTTGAGCCAAAGGGACGCAATACCGCGCCGGCGTTAGCGTTGGCGGCCTTGCAGGCTGTTACCATAGATCCGGAATCCATTTTACTGGTATTGCCAGCAGACCATTTGATTACGGATGTCGAGGCCTTTATTGCAGCGGTCGAGAAATCTCTGCCGCTTGCCGGTGAGGGCAGATTGATGACCTTTGGCGTGGTTCCCACTGCGCCCGAGACAGGTTATGGCTATATAAAATGCGGGCCTGGCCTGGCAGATGACCTTTACGAGTTGGAGCGTTTTGTTGAAAAGCCCGACGCTGCTGTAGCCCAAGGTTATATGGAAAGTGGTGGCTACCTGTGGAACAGCGGAATGTTTTTGTTGCGGGCACAAACCTATCTTGATGAGTTGGGTAAGCGCGCACCTGACATTTTGTCGTGCTGCGAACAGGCGATGCACGCCGCCACGGTCGATATGTATTTTGTACGGCCTGACGCCCAGTTATTTGAGCGATGTCCCTCTGACAGTATTGATTATGCTGTCATGGAAAAGACAGACGCCGGAGCCGTGGTTTCCCTCAACTGTGGTTGGAGCGACGTGGGCGCGTGGTCTGCTTTGTGGGAGGTGGCCGAGCGCGACGCGGACGGTAACGTATTTCGGGGAGATGTCATTATGGACAACTGCCGTGGAAGTTATTTTCGCAGCGAATCGCGTCTGGTGGCTGCGACAGGAGTGGAAAACCTCGTGGTCGTCGAAACTGCGGATGCGATACTTATCGCTGACCGTAATAAAGTGCAGGATGTTAAGCGCATCGTTACAGCATTAAAGCAAGGACGACGTCCGGAAGCCACGGTGCACCGACGCGTCTATCGCCCCTGGGGCTGCTATGAATCTCTCATAACAGCAGAGCGTTTTCAGGTGAAGCGTATTGTCGTCAACCCCGGGCAACGACTGTCTTTACAGATGCATCATCATCGCGCTGAGCACTGGATCGTCGTCAAGGGCACTGCTGAGGTCACCTGTGAGGATAAAGTGTTTATGTTGGCAGAGGATGAGTCCACCTATATCCCACTAGGCCATAAACATCGCCTCGCTAATCCTGGACATATACCGTTGGAAATAATTGAAGTTCAGTCTGGAGCGTATTTGGGCGAAGATGATATTGTGCGCTTTGAAGACGTATACGGTCGCAGTCAATGATGCTGGCTCAAGCTAAAGGATTATTGCTTTGATTAAAAAATGTCTATTTCCCGTGGCAGGTTATGGTACTCGATTTCTTCCCGCCACTAAGAGTATGCCCAAAGAAATGCTGCCGGTGGTTAACAAGCCACTGGTGCAATATGGGGTCGAGGAGGCCATCGAAGCAGGCATGACGACATGCGCCATGGTCACCGGTCGCGGAAAGCGCGCGATTACCGATCATTTTGATATTAGTTATGAACTCGAGCATCAGATTTCTGGTAGCGGAAAGGAAGCGTACCTCGAAGGTATCCGCGGCGTTCTGGATAAGGGTGTTTTTACTCAGGTGCGCCAACGCGAAATGAAAGGTCTGGGACATGCGATTCTTACTGGAGAACCGCTGATAGGAAATGAACCTTTTGGCGTTCTGCTTTCGGACGATTTATGCATGAATAATGGCTCTGGGGTGTTATCTCAGATGGTGCAACTTTTTAAGCAATTTCGTTGTTCCATTGTTGCTATTCAGGAAGTGCCGGAAGATGAAACACATAAGTATGGAGTCATTCGAGGTGAGAGCCTGAGCAACGGTGTTTATCGAGTCGATGAGATGGTGGAAAAGCCAGACCCCAAGGACGCACCATCAAACTTGGCGATCATCGGGCGATATATACTAACGCCGGATATATTCGATATTCTTCGTGTGACCAAGCCCGGCGCTAACGGTGAGATTCAAATTACCGATGCGCTGCAAACTCAGGCTCAAAACGGGTGTGTCATGGCCTACAAATTCAAAGGGCGTCGCTTCGATTGTGGCAGTGTTCCGGGCTTTGTAGAGGCCACGAACTTTATCTATGAGAACTATTACCTGCCAAAATAAGTGAGCGTCGTGTGCAAGAAATTACCTGTTTTAAGGCTTACGATGTTCGTGGGCGAGTTCCAGATCAACTCAACGACGACATTGCTCGTCGTATCGGACGCGCCTACGCTGACGTCGTCAAGCCCCGGCAGGTGGTTGTGGGGCACGACATACGTTTGACCAGCGAAGCCATTAAGGCTGCTGTGACCGAGGGTCTGCTTGAGCAGGGCGTTGATGTGTACGATATCGGCCTGTGTGGCACTGAAGAAATATACTTCGCTACATCGCATGCCGGTATGGATGGTGGTATCGCGATCACTGCTAGTCATAACCCAAAGGATTACAACGGGATGAAATTCGTGCGTGAGGAATCGCGTCCGATTTCCGGTGATACTGGCCTGTTCGATATCAAGAAGTTGGCTGAGCAGGATCAGTTTACGCCAGCAGCTGAGCGCGGGCAGTTGTATCCACTGAACACGTCTGAAGCTTATGTGCAGCATCTGTTGTCCTATGTCGATACCGCCAGCTTGAAGCCGCTTAAGATCGTGGTAGATGCCGGAAATGGTGGAGCGGGCCGGGTGGTTGACCTGCTGGAGCAGCATTTGCCGTTTGAGTTTATCAAGCTTCATCATAATGCGGATGGAAACTTTCCGAACGGTGTACCTAACCCACTGTTGCCAGAGAATCGCGTCGCTGCGACAGCCGCCGTGCGAGATCATGAGGCAGATCTGGGGTTGGGCTGGGACGGAGATTTTGACCGCTGCTTTTTCTACGACGAAGATGGTAATTTTATAGAAGGTTACTACGTGGTGGGTCTATTAGCTGAAGCATTTCTGAAGCAGCAAGGTCCAGCTCGCATCGTTCATGATCCGCGACTGACGTGGAACACAGTTGATATTGTGCAGTCATTGGGTGGCGAGGCGGTACAGAGCAAAACCGGCCACGCGTTTATCAAGGAGCGGATGCGGCTCGAAAATGCAGTGTATGGTGGCGAAATGAGCGCCCACCATTACTTCCGTGATTTTGCTTATTGTGACAGCGGTATGATTCCCTGGCTATTGGTAGCGGGTTTGATTAGCAGCAGTGGTCAGCCGCTTTCCAAACTAGTCGCTGAGCGCATGGCGGCGTATCCCTGCAGTGGGGAGATCAATCGCACAATTGAAAATCCGGTGGTGGTGCTGACGAAGATAGAAGCGGTCTATCGCGACCAAGCAGAATCTGTTGAACACGTCGACGGTTTGAGCATGTCTATGGGCGAATGGCGCTTCAATGTCCGTATGTCAAATACCGAACCACTAGTGCGCCTGAATGTGGAAAGTCGTGGCGATCAAGCTCTAATGAAAGAGAAAACGACAGAGCTACTGGCTTTGATTGACGCCTGATCTGAGGGGTTGAAGTGGATCTGATGTCGGCTCACTTCTGAGCATTTTTCCAACGCTGTATTAGTCGTTCAGTTGCGCCATCCATAATGTTTCTATTGTCTGTGTCTTGCAGTTTTTGCGATATACCCACGCTGATTTCCTTCCCTAATTCAACGCCCCATTGATCGAAGGGATTAATGTTCCACAGTCGGGCGCTGCAAAAGGTACGGTGTTCATACAGCGCCAGCAGCGCACCCAGAGTCGCGGGATTAAGCGATTCCATAGTAATGACACTGCTGGGGCGATTGCCCGGCATCACTAGGTGTGGGGCAAGATCTTCTGCTTTTTTGTTATCCAGCCCGCGCTGTAGCAAAGCGTCTTTGGCGGCCTTGAGTGAGCGGCCTACCATGAGTGTGCGGCTCTGCGCCAAACAGTTGGCCACTAGGTTTGAATGTTGCTGTGCCATGCCGGTATGAGTCGTCAGCGGGAGTACAAAATCCACAGGACACAGCAGTTGGCCTTGGTGTAATAGCTGATGAAAAGAATGCTGGCCCAAAGTGCCAGTTGAGCCCCATAGAACCGGGCCAGTAGTGTAATCAAGAGGCTGGCCGTCGACACTGATACGCTTGCCGTTGCTTTCCATGGTCAGTTGCTGCAAGAAGTCAGGCAAACGTTCCAGGCTATGGTCATAGGGCAGCACTACATGATTTTTGGCGCCAAGAAAATTGCAGTACCATAGCTCCAGCAGGCTCATAAGCAGGGGCATATTGGCACTCGGCGCGCAGGTGTAAAAATGTTGGTCCATCGATTCGGCTCCAGCCAAAAATTCAGCGAACCTCTCCCAGCCAACAGCAATGGCGCAGCTGAGACCAATCGCAGACCACACTGAGTAACGACCGCCTACCCAATCCCATAGGGGTAGGCAGTGGCCCGCGGGTATGCCGAAGTCTTCTGCTGCTTGCAGATTGGTAGTGATGGCAAGGAAATGTTTTTCCAGTTCCGTCGCTTTGGCGCCGGCAGTTAACATCCACGCTCGTGCTTCGAGGCTATTGGCAAGGGTTTCCTCAGTGCGAAAGGATTTTGAGCAAATAATGAACAGTGTGGAAGCCGCATCTAGGTGCAGTAACGTATCTTGCAGATCTGCCGGATCCGCATTGGCCACATAGTGACATCGGACATTGCCTTGGAAGGGCTTTAATGCCGACGTGACCAGTCTCGGACCGAGGTCGGAGCCGCCAACCCCAATGTTGACGACATCCGTAATGACCGCGCCTGAATAGCCAGTATGCTCGCCCCGGTTAAGCCTTTGCGCAATGGCCTGCATGCGGCCTCGGGCTGCCACCACGTCTTTGAATTTGTCGGTGTGTCCCCCGCTACTGGAGGCCCGCAGTAGAGTATGCAGTGCGGGTCGATCCTCTGTGTTGTTGACGGGTTTCCCGCTAAACAGGTCGGCGATACTCTGGTGCAGCCCAGCCTGTGTTGCCAGATTGAGCAGAGATGACAGAGCATCGTGGTTTAGTAGGTGTTTAGAGTAATCAAGGTGCAGGCACGCAGCTTCGAGGGTAAATTTCTCAGCGCGACTATCATCCTCCTCGAAAAGTCGTTCTAGCGACGCCTGCTTCAATGCTGCAGCGTGGGCCTTTACCTCTGCATAGGCTGGAAGGTCTGGTAGGAGCATGTGCGCTGTCATTGATGGTGCCTACCCTGCTTTAGTGATCTCGGTTGATCGATAGCTCCGTGAGACGTTCAAGGGCATCACGCGCTTTGCTGCAAGGTAGTATAGCCAATTTCTCCAGCGCGAGGTTATAGTGGTGTCTAGCTCGTGCTTGAGCGTAGTCGATGGAGCCGCACCGTCTGACGATGGAAATAATTTGATCGATCTGGTCGGTATTTTTTTCAGTAATTGCGTGGCGGATAACCGCTTGCTCAGCATCACTGGCCTCGAGTAGCGCGTGTATGAGGGGCAGTGTGACTTTACCCTCTGTGAGGTCATCTCCCACGTTTTTACCCATCGTGTCGGCATCGCCGTCGTAATCCAGAACATCGTCAATCATTTGGAAGGCGATGCCGAGGTTGAGGCCAAATTCTCGTAGGGTGTCCCGGTTTTTTTCCTTCTCGCCAGACAGAGTAGCAGCACCGTAGCAGGCCGCCGCGAACAGAATAGCGGTTTTTCGCGTAATCACGTCCAAGTATTGCACTTCATTCGTGTTCACATCACCTGCGCGGGTTAATTGCAGCACCTCACCTTCGGCGATAATATTGGTGGTCTCTGCCATATGGCTCAGTATAGGCATGCTTCCTAGCTGGACCATCAATTGAAAAGCGCGTGTGTAGAGGAAATCGCCGACTAACACTGAAGGGGCGTTGCCAAATTTAGCATTGGCGGTGGGGCGCCCACGGCGCAGAGTGGAAATGTCGACCACGTCGTCATGTAGCAGGGTAGCGGTATGAATAAATTCGACAATCGCAGCAAAGGTGACATGCTCGTCACTACACTCCCCTAAGGCGGAGGCGCTGAGGAGCACCAGCAGGGGCCGGAGTCGTTTGCCGCCGGCATCGATAATGTAATGCCCGACGTTTTCCACCATATCAACGTTAGAGTGGAGTTGTTCGATGATGAGTTGATTAACTCGCTCGAAGTCCTGTGCGACGGTGGCGTGTATTTGATGCATAGGGTGTGGTTGCGAATAAAAAGTGCAAGCGCATGCTAGGGTGCGCCCACTGACCTGTCAAGCTGGGGATGTTCAGACGACTCCGCCGAGACCAATCGCAACCCCTTGTTTTTATGTTAAATTAACCCTTGCTCCGCCCCTCCAATTTAAGTAAAATCGCCGCCCTCTGGACGCTACTGTGCTTGATTGCAGTCGTTAAGAGTCAATTCAACTGTTTGTGCCTGGCTCTGCCCCCTTGATTTACAAGGGATTATTTTAAATGCGAGAAGGCTAATTAAACGGAGCGCACTATGTACGCAGTAATAGAAAGCGGTGGCAAGCAACACCGTGTTATTGAGGGCGAGACCCTTAAACTGGAAAAAATTGAAGTACCCACTGGTGAAACTATTGAATTCGATAGGGTTCTGATGGTCGGTGGCGCTGAGATTAAGATTGGCACTCCGCTGGTCGCTGGCGGAAAAGTATCCGCTGAAGTGATTGCCCACGGACGTCATAAGAAGATCAAAATTATTAAATTTAATCGCCGTAAGCACTTTCGCAAAGAAACTGGCCATCGCCAGTGGTTTACCGAAGTGAAAATCACGGGTATTACGGCTTAAGGGAGGGCTTGGACAGTGGCACACAAGAAAGCTGGTGGTAGTACCCGTAACGGGCGCGATTCGGTAAGCAAACGTCTGGGCGTCAAATGCTTTGGCGGTGAGGCAGTGAAGGCAGGCAACATTATCGTACGGCAACGTGGCACGCGCTTTCACCCCGGAGAAAATGTGGGTATCGGCAAAGATCATACGCTGTTCGCGAAGGCAGATGGCAAGATAGAATTTATTGTTCGTGGCCCGAAAAGCCGCAAGTTTGTGCAGGTCGTGAGCGCCTGAATCGATGGCATAGAAGCCAAGCGATCAAAGGCCTCGTCAATTGACGGGGCTTTTTTTTATGCCCACGATGGTCCCAGCTATCAGAGATTTTGGTGACTAAGCGATCAGATGCTCTAGTCAGGGGTAAAAATGAAATTTGTAGATGAGGCAAGTATCAATGTATACGCCGGCAAAGGTGGTAACGGCTGCCTAAGCTTCCGGCGTGAAAAGTACATTGAAAGAGGTGGGCCCGACGGTGGCGACGGGGGTGATGGGGGTAGTGTCATCGTCGAGGCTGATGAAGCCCTCAATACCATGATCGATTTCCGCTTTAAGCGCCATTATCGGGCTCAAACGGGTGAAACCGGTGCCGGCCGCAACTGCACTGGCAAGGGTGGGGAGGATTTGGTGTTGCGCGTGCCCTTGGGCACTACAGTGATTGATGAAGATCTGGGTGAGGTATTAGGAGACCTGTCAGTGCCTGGCCAACAGTTGGTCGTCGCGCAAGGAGGGTTTCACGGTCTGGGGAACGCTCGCTACAAATCCAGCACCAATCGTGCCCCCCGGCAGACATCGCCCGGCAGTGACGGAGAGGTTCGCAGTTTGAAGCTGGAGCTTAAAGTGTTGGCAGACGTGGGTCTTCTGGGGCTGCCAAATGCGGGTAAATCGACGCTGATTCGCTCAGTATCTGCCGCTAAACCTAAGGTAGCAGACTATCCGTTTACGACCCTGGTACCCAACCTCGGTGTGGTGAGTGTAGAGGCTCACCGAAGCTTTGTTATGGCGGATATCCCCGGTTTGATTGAGGGCGCCTCTGACGGTGCGGGTCTTGGTATTCGTTTTCTCAAGCATCTGACACGCAATCGTATTCTGTTACATCTGGTCGATATGGCGCCGTACGACGGAGTCGAGCCCGCAGACGCCGCGCTGACCATCGTGCGGGAACTGGAACGCTTCAGCCCTACGCTCGCTCAGCGTGAACGCTGGCTTGTACTTAACAAAAGCGACCTAGTGGACGCTGAAACATTTGCGCAGCGCCGCGACGCGGTGTTGGCGGCGCTAGACTGGCGTGGCCCTGTGTACTCCATTTCCGCGATTCGATCAGAGGGCACAGCGCCGATGTGCGGTGATCTGATGAGATATTTGGAGGAGTGCCGCGTGCGCGAAGCGGCGCAGCCTGAGTTAGCGGATGCCGAGAAAGAACTGCAAAGCCGCATGCAACTTGAAGGTCGACAACGTATCGATGAACTTCGCGCAGAGCAGAGTCGCGCGCCGTTGGAAGACGATGATATTGATGATATCGATGATGATGACGATTTTGAAGTTGATGTCGAGTATCGTCCATAGGACAGCAAATGACTGAACGAGCAGCAATTGCCAGCGCGCGACGCTGGGTAGTCAAAGTGGGCAGTGCACTGCTCACCGATGACGGCCGTGGTCTTGATGTTGATGTCATTTCGGCATTGGTGAAACAGTTGGCGCAACTGCGCGAGTCAGGTTGTGAGGTGGTCTTAGTGTCCAGCGGCGCGGTAGCGGCGGGCGTTGTGCGCCTGAGTTGGGA
>OJEC01000282.1_pt1 | contig 11043 bp, 8 predicted proteins | sample 1592971 | NCBI WGS metagenome assembly OJEC01 (sample SAMN05416709, study PRJEB24817) | seawater metagenome | isolation source: Sea water | place: Canada:Atlantic | collected 2013-07
GGTCTCGTGGGCTCGGAGATGTGTATAAGAGACAGGATATAAGATCGTGAAAGATATCACAAGATACTAAGAAAATTAAGGCTTTTAACTAGGTCAGCTATAGCTAAAATAGCCCAGTTTTAAATGATGAGTTCCACCTAATAAAAAGTTTAAAAGCAACATGGCACTTTTTGGGCTTACCTTTTAGCCTTTAACACACTTCAGTCAGATGTTTCCTCTATTTTTTCCCATGTGTTGTCTGAGGTAAACTTGAAACTGCCTTTAAATGTCATTTGTGGCCATCTTTGAGGTTCAATAATACTCAGAAATAGTTTGTCGTTCTTAACGTATAAGCTATAGATTTTGCCCACTATAGGAAGAAAACTATACGATGCCTCGTACACCAACTGTGTGTCCTCTGCCAGCTTTACCAGCTTAAAATATTCTTCCTTTAGCTCATCAAATTTGGTTTCAAAAAAATGCGTTGCAGTCACACCCCGCTCTTTTTTATGCTGCAGCACATCTGGAACAGTAAAAGCAGGCGCACCAACATGGGTTGGATACGGCATCGTTGCGGCAAAGGTTGTCACACTTTCTGGCTTCTTCATTGGTTATCTCGTTTTAACAATGACACAAAGTATTGAGTCTTAGTAGATGAATAAGTAAAAATTAAAGCCCGTTAATGAGCTTTAAACAGCCGCCTTTCTGCTTCGTTGTTTAATGCAGAGGTCATAGACCGTTTAAGCATCGTATAAATCTGTTCCCCACTGGGTTAACCCTCAAATACAAATCAAACGTTTATTCGTGAGTTGATCCGTTGTGCTTCTATCCATTGTGACTTTAAAAAGTGGGATATTGAGTTCAGTTTAGTGGATGTAGATGCATATTCTGGTTGCCATTATAAGATATACACCAACAGATTGCACAACTGTAAAGCGGTTTATTTAGGTCGAGAAAACAGGAAAACCCAAGATTTAAACTGAGCGTTTAAACAATGGGTTTAAAGAAGGAAATAGCTTTATTAACAACGCCTGACAGGGCCAAACATTAGATTATTGTCACTCTATGTAAGGTTCGACCAACTCGACATTCATCGAGTAAGCTGATTGCACCTCCAAACCATTGGCAACCCCCTCTTCATTGAGTTGGGTTTGGGATCGACTGATATTAAGTGTGCCAGTAATCCATACGGGTAAGTAAATGCTCTCTAGCTTATATCCTGTTTTTAATTTTCCATGAATGATCTGATTGGCTGGCGGAGGTGGCGTGTGAATGCATGCCCCATAATAGGGTACTAATAAAAATTCTTTAAGCAGGGTATCACTAAATTCTAGTGGTAACACAAAACCAGGCACTTTGACCTGCATACCTTCAAACGCATCTACCACTGGAGCTGCATCAAACATGGCTTGCGCAGTTTGTTCAAGAATCATTAATTCACTGTCTGAAAGAGCGTAGTACTGGTCGTCGGTTAAGTCATCAAATACTTGATTGGGGTTCCAGTCTTGAGGCATCAGACTTTCCCAATCAATTTTTGTGGGCTCATCTGCAAAAGCACCATGCCAACTGAAACAGGAAAGCAATAGCATGAGCAACAAGGGTCGGTGGGCGACTTTTAAATGTTTCATCAAGTTCTTCTGTGTTATGAGCGGACAGACATACCGTCTGCTAAAGAGTTTTTATAGGCAAAATAAGCAGGCACTAGACCCACCAAAAAACTAGCAGCCAAAAGCACGCTAATCATACCAAGTTCTCTAACGTTTGGTGCGGTTATGGGGATGAACAAACCGTAGTTTTTTTCTATCAGGGGCTGAGCTACCCAAATGCTCGAATAAAGCATGATCAACCCTATTATAATGCCAATCGTGGTGAGCAATACTGTTTCAGTGATGAGTAGGCCCATAATATGCCAGTGACTGGCACCTACGGATCGAAGAATAGCCACTTCACGCCTGCGCTCATTGAGCCCAGCTAGAGAGACTGCCAGCATTCCTGTAAGGGCAGCCACCACTACGAATAAAGAAATAATTAGTAGTGCTTGTTCTGCCACTGACATTAAACTCCAAAGCTCGTGGAGTGCAATGCCAGGAAAAATAGCCAATAAAGGCTCAGCAGCATAGTCGTTAATATAACGCTGCATTTTGAACGACACTATTTTACTGTCCAAACCTACCAGAAAAGCGGTAATCGATTCTGGTTGTAAATTAGATTCTGTCAGTGCTTTTTTAGCCTTACGCTTTTTCATAGCGCCCTGCCAGTTAACATGCATGGCCTCTATGCCAGCTAAGCTGACATGCATGGTTCTATCGACTGGGGTTCCTGTGTGCTCTAAAATACCACTGATGACAAATGGCTTATCCTTATGCTGCGCAAAACTTGCGCTGCCAGTGCCGTGAGAAATAATCACTTGGTCGCCGATGGAGTAGTTCAGTGTGTTAGCCACCTCAGATCCAATGACTGCATCAAATACGCCCTCAAACTGTGCACCAGAAGAAAATTTAAGGGTTCTCTTTTCACCATATTGATAGACAGAGAAATAGTCCCTGCTGGTACCCATGACACGAAAGCCACGGTGTGAATCACCTAGGGATATAGGGATAGTCCATTTAACGCCTTTTTGTTGCGCTATATCCTGATAACTTTTCCAAGTGATGTTGTTGGTGGCACTACCAATCCTGAAAACTGAGTAGAGCAATAGCTGAATAGATCCACTTCGGGCACCAACTATTAAATCTGTACCCGAAATGGTGTTGGCAAAACTACTTTTTGCGTTGACTCGCACCTTCTCAACACCTAGCAAGAGAATAACACTCACTGCAATCGAAACAATCGTTAAAATGGCAGTAGAGCGCCGACTTTTCAAACTCTTACCAGCTAATAATTTGAGGTTCATATATCAGTCTCGTTTTGTGGATTGATGACTGACATATCTGCAACTCGATCGAATAAATGTTGATGCGTGGGGTCGTGACTCACATAAAGAAGGGTTGAACCACTGAGCTTTATTTCGTCGAATAAAAGCTCCATAAATGCTTCTCGCGCATCATAGTCAAGAGATGAAGTAGGCTCGTCTGCAATAATGAGTTGAGGTTGTCCAATCAGCGCACGAGCCGCCGCCACTCGCTGTTGTTGCCCCACACTCAATTCACTTGTAGTCCGCTGAAAACTAAACTGTCCCTTCGCATACAAACGACTCAGCAAGTAAATTGCCTCTTCATTAACGCTGCCTGAACGTTCAATCGCATTGTCGCGCCTCAGCTTTGAGAACCGGCACGGTAAGGTCACATTCTCAAGTATTGATAAATAAGGGATCAAGTTGAATTGCTGAAAGATAAAACCAATGTGGTCTGCTCGAACCCTGTCTCGCTGCAATTCTTTAAGCTGGCAAAAATCCTGCCCTACAATTTCAACCTGCCCTCGCTGGGGCCTGACAATACCACCGATAATGTTAAGAAGGGTGGACTTTCCAGATCCAGAAGCCCCCCGAATAAACACATGCTCATGTTCTTCTATGCAGAAATTACCCGATTTAATAGTGAGATTTGCTTGGGCATGCCAAGCAAAATCCACTTCTTTAAGTCTTATTATGGGTGACTTAGAGTCAGACTCAGTCATTAGTTACCTAATTTAATCCGCGTATTGTTGACATCTAATTCCTGTTTGATTTGCCCTTCAGAATAAATTACCTGAACATCAAGGTCAGCAATGCCTGGGAAAAACTTAAACATATTCACGTCGATGGCTGCCAAATTATTAAGCTGATTGCATTCTAACCTATATTCAGCAATAAATTCTGCGTGCTCAGCTTTAGCCACTTCTCCATGATCGTCATGGTCTGCTTCATGATCGTCATGACCTTCTTCATGACCTTCTTCATGACCTTCTTCATGACCTTCTTCATGGCCTTCTTCATGACCTTCTTCATGACCTTCTTCATGCTCGGTCACCCAATTCGCAGATGATTCAACTGTTTGGCAGGACACGTCCCCTACTAGTTGAAAAATAGTATCAAAGTCAGACAGATTTTTTTTGGCCTGTTTAATTAACAACAGCTGTTGTTGATCTTCAGTTGCATATTCAAAACCAACAATATTGACTGCTGGTGATTCAAATTTCATCTCAATGGTGTTGGTGTCTATGGCAATATCAAGACTAGCACTGCCATGTTCATGTGCATCTAACTCACTAGCAATCGCATGGTGAGAGGGTAGTGTAAGCATGAGACTGGCCAACGCCATAGTCATAGGGTTTGATGTTTTCATTACTGTTCCTAAGATATGTTATAACATAACAATTATGTTAGCATGGAAATAATAAATAAACATCACTACCAAGTAAATTTTAATCAATTAAACGGCGTATCTAATCATTCAGTTAGTTTTTAAAACGTTTCTTCACGCAGAAGGTTATCAGCACAAAATCTCCTTAGCGGCGCAGTTGTGAGACGATATCAATCGTCGTTGAACAGATAATCCACAGACTTCAAGAAATAAAAGTATAACTCCACAGTGACTTTCACTTGACTAGTGATCAAGCAGTCAGGACTTTTACCTCATGCATGACTTTATCTAACATATGTAACAAATGGTTAACGTCCTCCGCGCCAATGGTGAGTGGTGGGCGTATTTTTAATACATTGTCATCTGGGCCTTCACTACCCATCAAGATACGCTCTTCACACATACGATTTTTCACGTAATCAGCAATCTGAGTTGCTGGTTTACGAGAGTCTGGATCACTAATCAAGTCCACACCAACGAACAACCCAAAGCCACGCACATCACCAATACACGCATGCTCTCGTTGCAGTTTGCGCAAGCCTGCAAATAACAATTTGCCCATGTCCTGCGCATTATTCATCAACTGTTCGTCTTCAACAATGCGCAATACTTCAGTGCCCACTACGCAAGATAGATTGGATCCACCAAAGGTAGAAAAAAACTCTGGACCATGAGCAAAACTTGCAGCAATTGCAGGACGAGTCACAACCACACCAATAGGATGACCATTGCCTATAGGTTTGCCTAGTACCACGACGTCAGGCACCACTTGCTGTTGTTCAAAGCCAAAATAAAAATCACCCAAACGCCCTAGCCCTGTCTGCACTTCGTCAGCAATACACAGACCCCCTGCACTTCGCACGTGCTTATATACATGCTGAAGATAGTCTGGTGGCGGCACAATTTGGCCGCCTACGCTGGGGAAGGTTTCTGCAATAAAGCCTGCTAGCTGCTCTCCATTAGTCTTTAAAGTGGCAATGTGCTGTGCCACTTGTTGCGCATAGAGTTCACCAGCAGCCTTGTCATCACGTCGATACTGACCACGATAGTCATCGGCCACATCTACCAAATGCACCCAATCAGGCTGGCTTAAACCACCCGCCCTAGCTTTTGGAGAAGCAAACTTATAGGCCGAAATATCAACAGTACCCGTAGTATTGCCAAAATAACCATGCTGGGGTGTGATTATTTGCTTCGCTCCGGTGTGGGCACGAGCTAAGCGAAGGGCAAGCTCATTTGCTTCACTACCCGAATTAACAAAATAGCACACCGACAATTCACTCGGCATATGGCTTAATACTTGCTCTGCAAAGGCTGACCGACTAGGGTGAAGGTAACGAGAATTAGTATTGATACGCACCAATTGTTCGGCCGCAACCTGAGCAACTCGAGGATGGGCATGCCCCACATGGGGTACATTGTTATAGGCGTCGAGGTAAGGCCGGCCCCATTCGTCAAACAAATAATGGCGCCAACCTCTCAGGAACATTAATGGCTCTGCATAACTCAGCTTAAGGTTTTGACCAAAGTGATCTTGGCGCACCTGTTGGGCGTGGTCTTTACTGGGCGGGCTATACTGAGTGACATCATGATCTAAATTGAGCAATAAGGAAGGATTTGGGCACACACTTTGCCATAGATTCATATCATCTGGGTCTACGGCACCAGGCCAATCATAGCCCATACCCTCAATAGACAAGGCTAACTGCACATGGACATGAGGATCCCAACCACCGTTGTGACTTGGCTCACCTAAGTGTGCAAATACATCACCTGCACTAAGTTCTTGGCCCACTTTAAGCTGGGTGACTGAACTTGGATTGAGGTGACCGTATAAACTATAAAACTCATCACCTCTGGGGGATCGATGTCGCAGAATAACCACACCACCATAATCTAAATTAGCTTGACGATTATCTATGGCTTCTACCGTGGCTGCTAAGGGCGCATGTAAGGCGGTGCCTGCTGGGGCAAATATATCCAGCCCCAAGTGAACAGTGCGACGGTTACTGCTAGGCCAAGAGCCATTTTTAAAGGCTTTGTCGGTATACACCAAACGCGGCTCTAAGTAATAGCCAAGGGCTAATTGCAGATTAGGGTTGATCAGTTGCTGGGCTTCGTGAGGCTGAATAGAAAATGGATCTTGAGGAATACTGCTACCCTCTACACTCAGGTTAACCATAGGGGCTTGGTTGAGATCAATATCTGCACCCAATAAGGGGAAAAACGCCCCACTATGCTCACTTAACCAAGCTAATGTTGGCTTGGCTGCAGTGTTTAAAGGCAACCCACAAGCAAAGCGCAGGCGGGCCTCAATCAAGCCACCACTCATCCTATGGTTTTGCAAAAATGCCCAAGCAGGTCCTTGAGAAATAGTGATGTAAGGGTCGTCTGGATTATCCAAAGCCATCAGCGTGGAATTAACCACACTCACAGCCAAGCGCATACGCAATAAAGGCCAAACTAAAGCCACTTCCATTGCCGTTAGTGGTGCACTGCTGTGGACGCCAGCTACCAGCTGCGCCAAGGCCTGTTCTGGCTGTGTTTGGTCCAACACAATATAAGCCCCAGCAATGGCTAAATCACATACCCTAGGTGCCAAGCACATGTCCCCTAGATCAATAATTCCGATAATGTAAGGCGCTTGATTAAGGCTTCCCTGCACCAAAATATTGTAGTCGTTTACGTCATTGTGAATACATTGCTGAGGAAGGTTGTTTAAATCTGTTTCGAGGGCCTTAAACTGCTCAACTATAGTGGTAATAATTTCCTTTCGTTCGAGGTTTTCAATACACCCAAGTTCAGCCTCAATCCATCCAGACTGCATCAAATTCCATTTAAAATCTCGCTTGAGGTAGGCATGGTTAAACGACTCAAGCTGAGCAGACATGTGCCCCATATAACTACCTAACTGATGAATTAACACACCAGATTTAGGTTGAAAATGAGCGTAGTTGAGACCTTCAAATTTACTTACCAGCCAAACAATACGCGGCTTACCTCGAGGATCATGATAGACAGTAAAGTTCTGTCCCTCTAAAGTGGTGATTACCTGAGGCACTGGAACTTGGGCCGACAGAGACTGCTGATGCAAGTGTTCTAAACTTAAGCATTGCATGTCTACAAAAGCTTGCTCACAACCTGGTCGCATCACCTTGAGCACAAACTGTTCTGTAGGGGTAGCGACCGAAAAATTTAGGTCATATTCGCCGTCAAGTTGCGTCAGAGAACCTTCAAGCCCCCAAATATGAGCAATGGCCCGACTCCAGTGTTGTAACATAAATAATCTCTGTAGAGGCTTAGCAATGAGCCATTATCCTATCTTACAAAGCCCAGTCTGAACAGTCTCAAAGTCTCACAGCATTGAGAAAAACCAAACGCAAATATCTGTGTTTCCTGATACACGAATACCCAGTATCAAAAATTATTTACCCCAAGATTTATTGAATAAACTCATAAACTAGCTCTACAAAAATAGGCAAATTAAAATAAGCGCTCAGTAATCGTCACAAAAAAAGCCGGTTAAACCCTAAAGCTTGTAACCGGCTTATTCATATAAATTGTTATTGGAGCAGCACTAGGCACTATAGCTAACCTCCAAATTAAACTAGCGATAGATCTATCATGTGATCACGATCCTAAAAACTGACCACTAGGGTAAACGGTAAATTTGGCCACACATAAATTATTAGCACTTTGACCACCCACATTAAGTTCAAACCAAATTGATGCATCTGCACTGTCTCGTTTAACAGCACCTTTTAAATGGAGTGTAAGCTTGTCATTTAATATTTGATGACCATCAAAACTATTAGAGACTTTGTCCAGCGTGCCCATTATATGGGTGGATTTGCCTGCGTAGGTGAACATGGCAGACACTTTACCCTCTTGGGGCCATTCCATGGTGCTAATTAGAACGGTTCCCTGCAGACACTTGAGGATCACACCTCGCCATTGATTCTGAGAAGTTTCTGCAAAAATCGTCCCCGTGTAATGGGTGACTAGTGCATCAGGTAAAGTGGCCTTGTAAGTGTTTTGTTCGGGTGGTGCAGAGGAAGCTGAACTATGCGCCACACTGGGCATCACCAAGATAATAGTAAACAATGCGTAGACTAAAATTTTCATGGCACTACTCCAACCTCTTTTGAACAACCTAAGCACCATGGTTAAAAACTCTTTCCAGAAACACAAAGAATAGACATAACATTAATAGTCACACATTCCCCGAGTATAATCAGTCATGGCCAACAATAGTAACCATTGGACCTTGTATAAGCTCTAAATAGGGAAGTTACTAAACACCTATGCCTTGGGAAAGACGTTATATACTAAGCCAATAACGCTTGTATGTATGTAATTAATAAACGCACACCAACAGGCGGAATAACTCAAAGTTAGTGACTAATGACTTAAGCCCACTCAAAACCATTGTCTAGCTACGCAGAAACTTAATGGTTGCCATTCATGAGTTATATAATATTGAATTAGATTTGTGATTAATACAGTTGGGAAATGACTATACTTTGCTCTTAAACATCGGCATGAATATTTTTAAAGTACCTGAGCGACATTTTTTTTGCCTCTTCTATTTGAGGAGGGGTCATTCCCTTAGCGATGTCTTTTTTATGCAGAATGCCTTTAACGACTCCATTAGAGGCCGCTATGTCGTACCACATATATGCACGTTTATAGTCTCTAAGCGCAGCATTTCCTTTGCTGTACATCACCCCCAGAGCATATTGAGCAAGAGCGTAATTTTGGTCTGCCGCTAAGGTATACCACTTCACTGCGGCTGTATCATTCTGCGGAACCCCTTCTCCAATCCTATAGATATTTCCCAAGTTAGATTGAGCGTTAGCATAGCCCTGCTCAGCAGCCAGTGTATACCACCTCGCAGCTTCCTTGTTATTGATTGGACCTCCTTTGCCTTTCTCGAATATATCTCCCAGACAAAATTGAGCTTCCATATGCCCTTGCTCAGCAGCTAAAGTGTACCACTTAGCCGCTTCCTTATCGTTTATTGGAACACCCTTACCTTTGTCGTACACATCCCCTAAGTAGAATTGGGCATTGGCGTGCCCTTGCTCAGCAGCACAAATGACGTATTTAATTGCAGTGACGCTGTTTTGTATGCCTGCTACACCGTTTGTGTGCATTTGTCCCAAATTAGATTTAGCACTTTCGTGCTCCTGCTCCGCTGCTAAGAGATACCATTTAGCAGCCGTCTTGCCATTTTTTGGAACACATTCGCCTTTGTCGTACATGAACCCTAATGCATACTGAGCCAGAGCATACCCTTGATCAGCGGCCAAGGTAATCCACCTAGCCGCTACTGTGTCGTTCTTTGCAACGTGTGTTCCTTCTTGATAAATCAGTCCCAAATTATATTGAGCCTTGGCGCTCCCTTTTTCAGCGGCCAAAATATATTCAGAAGGAGCTTCCTGCTTGTTTTGCGCGACATCACCAAGCTTAGCAAACTCTTGCAAAGCAACTTTAGCTCTTGAGTGTCCACCTTGAGCAGCATCTTGAAACCACTTGAATGCCATCTGATCATTTTTTGGCACTCCTTTCCCATGTTGGTAGATCACACCCAAATTATATTGAGCACTTGCATGCCCATGGTCAGCTGCTGCGGTGTACCACAGGAGTGCCTTTTGATAGCTCTGTATCACCCCATCGCCACGTTTGTACATGACGGCGAGATTATATTGAGCCAAGGTATAACCCTGATCTGCCGCTAAATTGAACCACAGAGCAGCTTGCTGATCGTTCTTTACCACTCCCTCGCCACTAAAACACATATTTCCAACGTTATATTGGGCTCTGGCATGCCCCTGCTCAGCAGCGAGAGCAAACCATTCAAATGCTATGAAATGATTCTGTGGAACACCATCTCCACGTTTGTGCATAAAACCAAGATTGAACTCAGCACTCATATGGCCCTGTTCAGCCGCTTTAGTAAACCATTGAACAGCAGCTTCATCACTTTGAGTCACACCCTGACCATTTCGATATAAAATCGCTAGGTTAAACTGAGCGTCAGCATGCCCCTCCTCAGCCCCTTTTAAATGCTCCAGAGCAGTTTCTGAGTCACTTTTTGGCAGACTACTATTTAAGGCGTTAATCCTTACTAGATTAGCCTTGGCCCGGTCATGTCCTTGCTCAGAAGCGAGTGTATACCACTTAATTGATAAGTCCTTACTCTTTGAAACACCCACACCATGGGCGCACATAAAACCCAGATTAAATTGAGCGCCATCGTGGCCCTGTCCAGCCGCTTTGATAAACCATTTAGCTGCTATCTGATCATTCTTTGTAACACCTGCCCCTCGCTGATACATGAATCCCAGATTATATTGCGCCAAGGCGTCACCTTGTTCAGCAGATTTAGTGTACCACTTGAGCGCTGTCTCATCGTTCTTTGCAACGCCAGCACCTTGCGTGTAAATAATACCCAGATGATATTGGGCTCTCGCATCACCGCGCTCAGCCAAGGGAGTTAAGTCTTTTATCGCAACCGCGTGGTCACCCGACTGAAATGCTTTCAGTCCATGGTCAAATTGTGAGTGCATATAATACCTTTTATTAGTTATCCACTAATATATTAAAAGCTGACACTATAGACAAGTATTAAAATGTTGAATAAAGTACAAGAGTCGTTTATTTCTGTGAATCAACTAAACTCGAAAAAATTAAAATCGAGAAAAAACGGCATATAACAACAAAAAGTTTAAATTTAAAAGATCAACCCCACAAATTAGCGATGTACATCACAGTGGAATAA
>OJEC01000292.1_pt1 | contig 10894 bp, 8 predicted proteins | sample 1592971 | NCBI WGS metagenome assembly OJEC01 (sample SAMN05416709, study PRJEB24817) | seawater metagenome | isolation source: Sea water | place: Canada:Atlantic | collected 2013-07
TGAAAGGGCGTAAGCCACCTGCCTTCATTGCAGTGGAAGGCTCCATAGGCGTAGGCAAAACAACCCTCGCCAAGAAGCTGGCCGCCAGCTTCAACTATGCTGTGCTGCTTGAGGAAGCTGAAGAGAATCCATTTCTAGAAAAATTCTACCAGCGTCGCAAGCAGGCAGCCTTAGCGACCCAATTGTTTTTCCTCTTTCAACGGACCCAAAAGATCCAGGATATACGTCAGGCTGACATTTTTGAGCCCGCGCGCGTGACCGACTTTCTCATCGAGAAAGACCCGCTGTTTGCGAGGATTAACCTAGACAGAGATGAGTATCAGCTCTATGACAAGGTCTATAAACAGCTCACCATAGATGCGCCTAAGCCTGACCTTGTCGTTTACCTGCAGGCATCCACCGATGTCTTGCTATCTCGCATCGAAAACCGAGGTTTAGCCATCGAGAGAAACATAGACAGGGGCTATCTTGAACGACTGAACGAAGTGTACAGTGAGTTCTTTCTATATTACGATGATGCTCCATTGCTTATCGTCAACGCCAGCGAAATCGACCTGGCAAACAACGCAGCAGATTACAAAGACCTGGTAAATTATTTGCTCGATATTCGCAGTGGGCGCCACTACTTCAATCCCACATTTTTCAGATAGTGTTGCTACCGTGCAGAACCTGAAGTAGTGACAAAGAATCAGACAGGACTCTAGCCATGGGTAAAATTACGATTAGCACCCTGGACAAGATGAAAGCCAGCGGTGAAAAGTTTGTCTGTATCACTGCCTATGACGCCACCTTCTCCCGAATTATAAGCGAGGTAGGCGCAGAAGCAATTCTGGTGGGCGATTCTCTGGGCATGGTGCTACAGGGCCACGACAGTACTATACCAGTGACGATCTCCGACATGGCCTACCATACACAGTGCGTATGCCGAGCAGAGCCGAAATCACTGGTTATCGCAGACCTCCCGTTTATGAGTTATACAACCACACAACAGGCGATGGAGAGTGCCACTCAACTTATGCAAGCAGGCGCTCATATGGTGAAAATGGAAGGCGGCACTTGGCTGAGCGACACCATCAGCAGTTTGGTCGAGCGTGGAATTCCTGTATGCGCCCACCTCGGCCTCACGCCCCAATCTGTCAATACGTTTGGAGGCTTCAAAGTACAGGGGCGGACACCCAAGGAAGCCAAGTCTATTTTGGCAGATGCTGTGGAAATTCAGGACGCCGGCGCGAGCCTAGTGGTACTGGAGTGCGTGCCCTCACACCTGGCCGCCGATATCACTCGGAAGCTGGATATTCCCGTCATTGGTATCGGCGCAGGACGCGATACCGATGGGCAGGTTTTAGTCATGCACGACTTGCTCGGACTTTCGCAGCACACGGCACGATTCGTACAAAACTTCATGGAAGACCAATCCAGTATTGCCGGCGGTCTCCGCGCCTTTGTCGACGCGGTCAAAGCGGGCCGTTACCCGCAGGAAGAGCATACTTACAACTGATCACCGCTGCAGTGTTATCGCACGAAAAGTGAGTACTCACACACTCAATGTGGTGTAAGGATACGGTTACGGCTCTTTTGCTGCTTCTTTTCGTAACAAATAATGTGAATTGTCCCTAAAAACACGTTGCTGGGTGAGATATGTTGAGGCATACTTCCGAGCAATCCAAGAGTAGAATCGAGTTTAGGGTAAGCGTTAAAACCGGTGTTGTTTTGCTGGTTTAGCGTCGTCATTCCGGACCTCAGGGATACAGTAGATATGCGAACTTATAGCAGCAATGCTCAGTTGCAATCCGCTCTTCGCGGTTTTCGCCACAATGGTCAGAGCATTGGTTTTGTCCCGACGATGGGAAATCTGCACGAGGGCCATTTGGACCTCGTCCGCAAAGCTCGTCAGCTATGTGACATCGTTGTCGTCAGCATTTTCATCAATCCCTTGCAATTCGGTCCTAGCGACGACCTTGACGCCTACCCTCGCACACTGGCCGCTGACAAAGAAAAATTATTTAGCGAAGGCGTTCAAGTTTTGTATACGCCTGGTGTAAAAGACATTTACCCAGAAGGGATGCAGTCTCAAACTCTCGTGCACGTTCCTGACTTGGGTGAAACGCTCTGTGGTAGTAGTCGACCAGGTCATTTTGACGGCGTTACCACCGTCGTTAGCAAATTATTCAATATCGTACAGCCCGACATAGCGGTTTTCGGTGAGAAGGACTTCCAGCAGCTGTCTATTGTCCGAAAAATGGTTAAAGACCTGTGTATACCGATCAACATCGTCGGTGTCGCCACCACCCGTGACGAGGATGGCTTGGCCAAAAGTTCTCGTAACGGTTATCTCTCCTTTGAGCAGAGGCGTATCGCGCCCACATTAAACCAAACCCTTAATAGTTGCCGCGAAGCTATTGCGTGTGGCTTTGACAACTTTTTTGAATTGGAATCACACGCACGTATCAAGTTACTGCAGGCGGGGTTTGATGCAGACTACTTTGCCGTTCGCGATGCCCACACTCTTCTTGCCGTTACGGAAGACACTGAAGAAATTGCCATCCTAGCGGCGGCTTGTCTGGGCTCCACGCGTCTTATTGACAACGTGAGGCTGTCACTCAACCCAGTATCCGATTGGGGCATGCTGGCCAGCGGCCACTAAACCCGCATTCTTTTTATCCCGTTGTCAGCGACCGGCTTGCACAACACAGCCGGGCACGTATTGTTTTGTGCTGCGCAAATGTATTAGGGGAAAACCATATGCCTATCTCTCTCACCCGTCCAGTACCTGCCAATTTCAGCGACGCCCATATAGATGCTCAACGCTATCGGGATATGTATCAGCAGTCATTGGATGATCCTGAAACTTTCTGGGCAGAAATGGCTAATGAATTTTTGGATTGGGATCACACGTGGGACACCGTTGTCCGCTATGATTTCAGCAAGGGTGATGCCGAATGGTTCGCCGGAGGCAAGCTCAATGTATCCTACAATTGCATTGACCGGCACCTACCCCAACGAGCTGACCAGACAGCACTGATCTGGGAAGGCGATGATCCGGCCGACTGCAAACACATTACCTATGGTGAATTGAAAGATCACGTCTGCAGATTGGCCAACACTCTAAAAGCTCGCGGTGTGCGCAAGGGCGACCGGGTCTGTATCTATATGCCGATGATTCCTGAAGCGGCCTTTGCGATGTTAGCCTGCACCCGCATTGGTGCTGTGCACTCGGTGGTGTTTGGCGGATTTTCTCCAGAAGCCCTTAAAGATCGAATATTAGACTCAAACTGTCAGACTCTGATCACCGCGGATGAAGGTGTTCGCGGAGGTAAGAAGGTCTCACTCAAGGCCAATGCAGACAAGGCGCTGGCCGCCTGCCCCAATATTCATACCTGTCTAGTTGTAAAACACACCGGCGGGAATATCGAATGGCACCAAGACCGGGACATCTGGTACCACGACACAGTTGACAGCGCAGACAGCGATTGCACACCCGAGTCCATGGATGCAGAGGACCCTCTCTTCATACTCTATACATCAGGTTCCACCGGCAAACCCAAAGGGGTTCTACACACCACTGGCGGCTACCTCCTGCAATCCGCCATGTCATTCAAGTATGTGTTTGACTATCGCGAAGGTGACGTTTTCTGGTGTACAGCTGATGTGGGATGGATAACTGGGCACACTTATATTATCTATGGCCCGCTCGCCAATGGCGCAATTTCTCTGATGTTTGAGGGCGTGCCTACCTATCCCGACGCAGGCCGCTGCTGGGAGGTTATCGACAAACACCAGGTCAACACGTTTTACACTGCACCTACAGCAATCCGCGCCCTTCACGCGATGGGCGATGAGCCAGTCACTCGCAGCTCACGCGCAAGCCTGAGACTATTGGGTACCGTGGGGGAACCCATCAACCCGGAAGCCTGGGAGTGGTATTACAACGTGATTGGCGACTCTCGCTGCCCTATCGTAGACACCTGGTGGCAAACGGAAACAGGCGCACACATGATCACTCCGCTACCCGGAGCCATGGCCCTGAAGCCCGGCTCCGCCAGTCTGCCCTTCTTCGGCGTCGACCTAGCACTGTTAACTGAACAAGGCGTGGAAATCGAAGGGCCTGGCGCAGGCTACCTTGTTATTAAATCGTCCTGGCCTGGCCAAATCCGCAGCGTATATGGCGACCATCAGCGCATGATTGATACCTATTTTAAACCCTACCCCGGCTACTACTTCACCGGAGACGGTGCCAGTCGTGATGAGGATGGCTATTATAGAATCACCGGTCGCGTGGATGACGTACTCAATGTCTCTGGTCACCGTCTGGGTACTGCCGAAATCGAAAGCGCCCTCGTGCTGCACGCGCTAATCTCTGAGGCTGCAGTGGTGGGCTATCCTCACGACATCAAAGGCCAGGGCATCTACGCCTACGTCACACCCATGCAGGGTGTCGAGCCATCCGAAAAATTACGGGCAGAATTGATAGCCTCATGCGCGGCAGAAATTGGAACCATCGCTAAACCCGATATAATTCAGTGGGCGCCCGGGCTACCTAAAACCCGTTCAGGAAAAATTATGCGCAGAATCCTGCGTAAAATCGCTGAAAACGAGCTGGATAACCTAGGCGATATCAGTACGCTAGCAGATCCATCTGTAGTGGAGAACCTGGTAAAGAATCGACCGTCCTGAGCCGCCCCAGCATCACATAACAATCTCATTCAGCTTGAGACTGACAAAAAATCTTGATAAAAAAAAGGGACGTGCCTAACAGCACATCCCTTTGTCAGCCCCAAAAAGGCTTAGCCGATAATTTACTCAGACGCTTCCTGTGCCGGAGCTTCTTCAGCAGTAGAAGCCTCGTCCTCAAGTAACTCCTTGATAGAAAGCTTAATACGGCCACGCTGATCTACATCCAGCACTTTGACTCGCACAACTTCGCCTTCCTTAAGATGATCAGACACATTCTCTACACGCTCATTCGCAATCTGCGAAATGTGTACTAGCCCATCCTTACCTGGCAGGATATTAATAAAGGCGCCAAAGTCTACGATACGTGCAACCGTTCCTTCATACACTGCTCCAATTTCTGCTTCAGCTGTAATCTCTTCAACCAAAGCTACTGCCGCATCTCGCGAAGCCTGATCCTGACCAAAGATACGCACAGTACCATCGTCATCAATATCGACCGTCGCACCGGACTGCTCAGTGATCGATCGGATCATCGCTCCACCTTTGCCGATGATATCCCGAATTTTATCGGAATCAACTTTGAGTGTGGTCATGCTAGGAGCATTTTCAGATGTTACGGTACGAGCTGCTGGCAGCACTTCATTCATCTGTCCCAAGATGTGCAAACGGGCAACCTGTGCCTGCTCCAATGCGACTTCCATGATCTGCTCATTGATGCCTTCAATCTTGATGTCCATCTGCAGCGCAGTCACACCCTCTGCAGTTCCTGCCACTTTAAAATCCATATCACCAAGGTGATCTTCATCACCTAATATATCGGTAAGCACAGCAAACTGGTTACCTTCTTTTACCAGACCCATCGCGATGCCGGCAACAGGCGCTTTCAAAGGTACGCCTGCAGCCATCAATGCCAGGGAACCAACACAAACCGAGGCCATGGAGCTGGAGCCATTAGACTCCGTAATCTCTGAGACGACACGAATAGTGTAGGGAAAATCTTCATTGGTCGGCAGAACAGCGGTCAGACCACGACGCGCCAAACGACCATGACCCACTTCGCGACGATTTGTAAAGCCAACACGACCTGCTTCACCGACAGAATACGGAGGGAAATTGTAGTGCAGCATAAAGGGATCTCTACGCTCGCCTTCCAACGCATCGATTATCTGAGAATCACGCGTAGAACCGAGTGTTACCGCGCCAATAGCCTGTGTCTCGCCACGTGTAAACAGAGCACTACCGTGAACCTTGGAGAGTACGTCAACCTCACACGCGATGGGACGCACAGTGCGCGTATCACGGCCGTCAATACGCGGTTCGCCAGACAAAATGCGTTTGCGTACCAAACTCTTTTCAATTTTCTTGAAGATGTTCTTCACTTCGTCTGTAGAAGGGCCTCCCTCCACAGCCAGCGCCGCTATTGCCGCAGCACGAATTCCACTGACACGCTCGTAACGAACTGCCTTCTCGGTGATACGGTATGCTTCACCCAAATCAACCTTGACCTGATCTTCAACAGCCGTCATTAGTGCTTCATCGACATCTGGAAGTTTCCACTCCCAGCGAGGTTTACCCGCGTCAGCAACCAATTCATTGATAGCCTGAATAACCGCCTGCATTTCCTGGTGTGCAAACAGTACCGCGCCCAACATTTGGTCTTCGCTCAATTCCTGAGCCTGAGACTCAACCATCAGTACCGCATCCTTCGTGCCAGCGACAATCATGTCTAACTTGCTATCTGCCAACTGTGCGTAGGTGGGGTTAAGGAAGTAGCCTTGGGCTTCATTAAAGCCAACCCGAGCTCCGCCGATTGGACCATTGAATGGGCAGCCGGAAATTGCCAACGCGGCAGACGTACCAATCATCGCAGGGATATCAGGATCGATATGCTTATCCGCAGACATAACAGTACAGATAACTTGCACTTCGTTCATAAAGCCCTTCGGAAACAAGGGACGGATCGGACGATCGATCAAACGAGACGTCAGTGTCTCTTTTTCACTAGGACGGGCTTCACGCTTAAAGAAGCCACCGGGTATTCTACCTACAGCATAGGCTTTTTCTTGATAATGAACTGCCAACGGGAAGAAATCGCGGCCTGGTCGCTCGGTTTTTTCCGCAACCACGGTGCACAACACAGAAGTGTTCTCAACGGTCACCAAGACGGCTCCACTCGCTTGCCGAGCAATACGACCAGTCTCCAAAGTGACAGTCTGGCCACCGTACTGGAATGTTTTAGTTACTGGATTCACTTTAATTCTCCAATTCTCAAAATGACACCGGGACGTTCCCATGAGCGCCCCGGCAAGGGTGTGGCCTATCTACGTAGGCCAAGTCGCTTAATCAGATCACTGTAACGCGGAACACTCTTGCGCTTGAGGTAGTCCAGCAACTTGCGACGCTGGTTAACCATCCTGATCAGACCTCGGCGGGAGTGGTGGTCATGTGAATGCGTTTTGAAGTGCCCCTGCAACTGCTCAATATTCGCAGTCAGCAGTGCTACCTGTACTTCTGGGGAACCAGTATCGCCTTCGGCCACCTGATATTCTTTTACAATCTCTGCTTTCTTTTCTACATGTAATGCCATTGTTCTTTCCTCTTGCTTAATCTGCCTTAGGTGGCGTACCACCCTTCATTAATAAAAGAGCCTGTCCGTGCAGATTTACAGACAGGTTCACGTCACCTCCCGGTGACCACCAGACGACGCGGCGCTACTCGCCCGTCATCCAACATTTCTCCAACCCCCAAAAACTCTCCCGAGTCGAGGGCGACGCGCACAATACCATCTCGGGGCCCATTTGACACCATTACCGGCTGACCCTGGCGCATGTAAAAACCGCTGGATTCACTGAGACGAACCAGCGGCAGTGCGCCCAATGCGGCATCCGTGGGCAATAAAAGCGTGTCCAGCTGGCCAGACTCACCGACACCCTTCAGTGCCTCAAGGGCGTTCAGGGTCATACTGTCTTCAATTCCAAACGGTCCAGCCCTGGTTCGCCGCAGCGCGCTAACAAAGGCACCGCAGCCGATTGCGCGACCGAGATCCTCCGCCAGCGATCTCACATAGGTACCCTTGCTGCACTCCAGGTAAATATCCGCCTCAGGCCTTTCACCGCCGCGGAAAGCGCGCAGCTGTAGCGTCTTTATGACAACAGAGCGCGGTTTGCGCTCCACCTCCAGCCCCTTACGCGCTACCTTATAAAGGGGCTGCCCGCCCTGCTTGATGGCAGAAAACATCGAGGGAATCTGTTCTATGTCGCCCTCGAAGGCTTGCAATGCTGTAATAACGTTACTCTCTGTCACGCCGCTGGCATCTTTATCTTCCAGCACCCGCCCTTCTGCATCACCCGTATCGGTGACGGTACCGAGCACGAATGTACTCTCGTAGGCTTTGTCTGCATCCAGCAAATACTGAGAAAACTTGGTTGCCTCACCGAAGCACAGTGGCAACACACCAGTGGCTAGCGGATCAAGACTACCGGTGTGGCCCGCCTTGGCAGCCTCATACAGTCGCTTAACGCTCTGCAATGCATGATTCGAACTAACCCCTAGGGGTTTGTCCAGCAGTAGAATGCCATCCACCGGGCGCCCACGGCGAACCCTGGCCATCCGCTAGCTCTTCGACTCGTCATCATTGTGCAGGCCTAACTCTCGGTCTGCATCTGTCGCGCGCTGGATCAAGTCTTCCAAACTACGGCCGCGACCCACACTGCCGTCAAAATAAAACCGCAGATTCGGAACAGTACGCATATTGCTGTCCTTGGACAGCTGACTGCGTAAGAAGCCAGAGGCCTTGTTTAGCACCTCGGTAGACTCACTCGCATCCTCGCTCGAATTACTGTCCAGCGCCGTGTAGTAGACCTTGGCATGGCCGAGGTCCCGACTCACGTCGACGCCAGTAATGCTGACCATACCAACACGAGGGTCTCGCACTTGGTGCTGAATCAGCAAAGCCAACTCACGCTGCAGATAGTCGGCAACGCGTTGTGTCCGGGCGTATTCTTTAGCCATTAATCATACTCATTACAGCGCCGCTTAAAGAGAGCGGGCTATCTCCTTGACTTCATACACTTCGATGAGGTCACCCGCTTTGACATCAGTGTAGTTCTTCACACCGATGCCACATTCCGTGCCATTACGCACTTCATTGGCGTCATCCTTGAAACGACGCAATGATTCCAACTCGCCCTGATAAATCACCACACTGTCGCGCAGCACGCGGATGGGCTTGGAACGATGAACGGTTCCCTCAATCACCATACAACCCGCAATCTGGCCAAATTTGGGCGAACTGAATACGTCCCGGACCTCGGCGATACCCACAATATTTTCTCTTAATTCAGGCGCTAACATACCTGTCAGAGCTGCCTTCACATCGTCGATCAAATCGTAAATGACATTGTAATAACGCATATCAATGACTTCAGTTTCCACCAACCTTCGCGCTGCATTGTCCGCTCGCACATTGAAACCGAACACAACCGCACTGGAAGTCACTGCCAAATTGACGTCTGTCTCAGTGATGCCGCCGACACCGCCAGTGATAATATTCACTTGAACCTCGTCGTTCCCGATCTCGAGGAGAGCCGACTGAATTGCCTCCAGCGAACCCCTTACATCTGCCTTGACCACAACATTGAGCGTTTTCCTACCAACTGCCGTCATGCTATCAAACATGTTATCTAGTTTGGCGGCCTGCTGACGCTGTATTTTCATATTGCGCGTCTTTTCCTGTCGGAAATCGGCGACCTCACGAGCATGCTTTTCACTCTCGACAACAGCAAACAAATCACCTGCCGCAGGAGCAGCATCCAGACCCAAAATCTCTACAGGTATGCTGGGGCCAGCCTCATCGATTACCTGACCATTTTCATCCATCATGGCGCGCACTCGTCCGAACTGCAGGCCAGCAAGAACGATGTCGCCCTTGCGCAGTGTGCCACTTTGAATCAATAGCGATGCGACAGGTCCACGCCCTTTGTCCAGACGGGATTCGATCACAATACCTTGTGCAGGTATGTCGCGCGCAGCGGTCAGTTCCAACAGTTCCGACTGTAGCAATATCGCATCAAGCAGACCGTCCACGCCCTCACCGGTTTGAGCCGAGACATGAATAAATTGTGTATCTCCTCCCCACTCTTCGGGTATGACATCTTTGGCGGCCAATTCACTCTTGATGCGCTCGGGATCCACACCCTCTTTGTCAATTTTGTTAACCGCTACGATAATAGGCACATTAGCTGCCTTGGCGTGTTTGACTGCTTCTTCAGTCTGAGGCATAACACCATCATCTGCAGCGACAACCAGAATCACAATGTCTGTACTTTTAGCTCCACGCGCACGCATCGCAGTAAACGCGGCGTGCCCCGGTGTATCGAGAAACGAAATCATGCCGCGATCGGTTTCCACGTGGTAGGCGCCGATATGCTGAGTAATACCCCCTGCCTCGCCTGATGCTACCTGACTCTTGCGGATGTAGTCGAGCAACGAAGTTTTACCGTGGTCCACATGCCCCATTACCGTAACCACTGGCGCGCGAGTTTCTTCAGTACCTTCACGCTGTGACAGGGCTTCCTCAAGCTTTTCCTCCAACGCATCAGCGCTGACAAGTTTGAAGCCGTGACCAAATTCTTCCACCAACAACGTCGCAGTATCCTGATCAATCATCTGGTTGATATTTGCCATCACACCGAGTTTCATCAACTCTTTGATAACTGCTCCGGTCTTAACTGACATCTGCTGCGCAAGATCGGCAATGGAATTCATATCCATAATTTCGACTTGCTGCATTTTTCTTTCCGTTGGCATTTCAAACCCGTGCTTGGAATGTTCTTCGTGCGAGGTTCTGATTTTCTTACGACCACCGCGACGACGACCCGCTCCCTGTTCAGAATCCAAATCCGCCAGAGATAAATTGTGATTACGCTGCTTACCCCGACCAGCGGGTGAATTACGAGCCAGCTTATTGCGAGGCTTGCGGCTATCATTATCCCCACCGGGTGCGACAGATGGCACCTCATGAAGACGCTTCGGTCGCTTGCCGCCCTCTTTCGCTTTCTCCTCGCTAGCAGCCTGCGTTTCAGCCTTGATCTGATCTTCAGCTGCCTTGCGGGCATCAGCTGCATCCCGGCGGGACACAGCTTCATTGGCTTCCTTGAGCTTGCGGCGCGCCGCTGCCCGTTGTCGCAGTACCTCTGGGTCCAGACTGTCTCTTATACAC
>OJEC01000298.1_pt1 | contig 10757 bp, 6 predicted proteins | sample 1592971 | NCBI WGS metagenome assembly OJEC01 (sample SAMN05416709, study PRJEB24817) | seawater metagenome | isolation source: Sea water | place: Canada:Atlantic | collected 2013-07
CCGGTAAAGCCCCGGATGCACCTTCAAAAACTCCTTCGACGCCTCGGGATAAAACTGCATCGCATTGCTCTCCACCCCACAGATCGTCCCCGCATAAGCAGCGAGCAGAACATGCGGAACCTGAGCCAACCTCGGATTCGTCAAATCCTGCACCATCAGCGTCATCCCATGCTCCTTCGCCCAACAAAGACTCAGCAACGCTCCCGTCATCGTCTTACAGGTCTTCAGCGCCACACTCGTCCAACCAAGCTCCCGACCCAACCGCACAAACCGCCAGTCATGCGCGCTCTCATCCATAAAGAGAGGTTTTCGCTCACTCACCGAATGCACATCAATCTGGTTCGCTTCTAAATCATAGGGAAACGGCTGCTCCACATAAACGATCCGATCCCAAATCGTAGAATACCCCTCCTTCAGCCGATCCAAAATTTCATTCACGTAAGCGGGATCCGTCACCATGCAGTTAAAGTCCGTCGTTAGATTCGTCACCCCTTCTTCCAGCGAAATCTTCCCAATCGCAACAAGCCGCTCGTAATCCCACTCCAAGTCATTCCCCCGCAACTTGATCTTGAGACAATCCAGTCCGTCCCTCCGAATCCAATCCCGCAGCAAAACAGGATACCCGTCATCCGGTTCCGCGCCCGTAAGTTCGCTCTCATCGAGAGGATCAAGCCCACCCACCAAGTGCCAAACTAAAAGCGTCATTTCCGGCGCGACAAGGTAATCAGCAGGATACTTCCCCACAAATGAATCCGCCGGCTCCAGGAAATGACTCAAGTCATTTTCTCCCAGCCACTCCTTGCTCAGACATTCAAAAGCGCCAACCCCATGCAGCTTTCCAAAGGCGTCATAAAGAGCCAAGTCGAAGGCCGACAGACACACCAGCGCCGCAAGGTGCGGCATTTTTTCCTCCTCACCGCGTCCCTCACCTTCTTCAGCAAGGCGATCATGCAGCCGCTTCTCAATGTAGTCATGCCCGATCACCATCGGATGCCCCTCGATGCCGCCCTCTTCCAGATCCCCACGCAGAACTTCGCAAAAAGCCTGCAATCGTTCCTCCCGTTCCAAATACCCCAACTCCGACGGCCAAACCCAAGCCACGCTCAATGGTGTTTCAGCCCATCCTATCGCCTTCTTCCCATCAGAATCCGTTGCATGAACCGCCACACGGGCACAGTTCACTTCGGTAAGCGTTTGATTGCCAAACTTCAGCGGAACCCGGGTCACTACCGGGATAAAGGAAAGCTCAATGCGAGAGATCTTCATAACGTCGCGAGCCTGCCTCTTCCGGAAAGCTGCGACAATCTCGATCTCACCTAGCTCCGCGAAAGACTCACCACATCGGGAAACTCCCCGGTCACTTTTCGACAAATCCTTAAAAAATCCTCTTCAACCATACTAAGATGCCTCGACTCGTGACAAATGACTCCCCAATCGCGCGCACGTTTGACCTCTCCGAGAGGCATCGAAATCAATTCACCCTTCTCGATCTCTTTGCGAGCCACCCACGGAGCGACGATCCCCACGCCAATGCCAACTTTGGCCATCTCCATAATCGCGCCCATATCTCCCAAACTGAGGCCCGAACGGAGACGCCCTCCAGCTTTTTCAAAGGATTCCTTCAACAGCCGATACGTCTCACTTGCTTTCGCATAGACTAAAAACGACTGCCCCTCCATCGCCTCCATATCGATCTCCTTGAGCTGCGCCCATTCGTGCTCCGGAGAAAAAACAAACACCATCTCATCGCGAAAAATACCCTCAAAACGAGCCCAACTCGGACACCGGCCGCCAATCCCAAGAGCCAAATCGATTTCGGCATGATCCAGAAGATCAACGAGCTGCGAGGTATCTCCCGAATCAAGATGAATCTCACAGCGGGGATAAAGCTTCCGAAATTCACGAAGAACATCGGGCAAAAGGTAGTGACACAAGGTGTGCGTGGCACCCACCCGTAATCGCCCCTGCCCCCAGCGCTTAAGCAGCGCTAATTCTTCCCCGGCAGACTCAAGTTGTTTGAGCGCAAGCTTGAACCTCCGTAACAAGACCATCCCCTCCTGGGAAAGAGCCAACCGCTTCCCGCTTCGCTCGATCAAAGTAGTTTCTAGTTGCGTCTCGAGCGCCCGAATCGAATGACTCACCGCCGATTGGGTCACATTCAAGCGCTCGGCGGCCTTGGTGAAACTTTCCGTTTCAGCTACTGCCACCAGTGAGCGTACCTGTCGTAAATCGGGTAATTCAATCATGATGATCGTGATTCATTTGAACCACGAAAATATACGTAGCAGGGAAGATGCCAAAAATTACTCTTAGCACAAAGTCAGCTCAACGGAGCCCACATGCTCTCAAAGGGAATCAAGGCGAATCGCACAAAGAAGTCATCGATCACTTTGAGATCGTACTATGACACCATTCTTGATAACGCAGCCGAAAACGATTTTGCCTCCGATAGCGACATCTTCCGCTTCAAGTTCCACGGCCTCATCTCCAAAGGCTCCGGCGCCGACAACATCAGCAACATCAGCAACATCAGCAACATCAGCGCTACTCCCACTACCGGATTCGACAAGGATGAACTCATCGAAGACCTCATCGCTGTCCAATCAAGAGCCTACTCAACCGCGGCGACTAGCGCCAGCCCAGAGACGAAGCCTGCGCGGTTCAGGTCACCGCAGCGCTCAATCTGCCTCAATCTGTAATCGCAAAAACCATCGATCATCAGCAGCATTAGGCAGAGTCATACGCAAGGTCACCGTTTCCGTCCCGTCACCGTTGTCAATCGGAACACCCTCAACTTGCATTGCAAGTATACTTGAGGCAGAAGCCCAGCTCGCCAAAACCGTAGTCGCCTGAACGGTATAATTGATACCATAAATGGAATAACCGTCTCCGGTGTTCCCGCTGCCGTCACCCGAATTGAGTTCCCGAAGCCGACGATAAGAAAAGAGAAGATCACCCGGAGCTCCCGCTGCCTCCACAAGAGTAGGACGGACACTTCTCTGCACTCCGGAAGGATTTCCACCGAGTGCGTATTCCACAAGATGAACCAAACCATCCTGATCAGAATCTACCAGCGGCCCACTGTCATCAAGCGAATATCCTGCGATCCACTGGAGATAACTCTGCCCCGGGTTAACCGTGATGACAACCTCGTCTACCATCCCGGAATCCAAGGCCTCCATTTCCAAAACATACAGCCCCGCCTGATCAAAGGTCACCGAAGAAGTCGGACTCGCTCCATCGGAAAACGTCGCCGTCCCCGGACCCGATTGCTGACGCCAAACCACCCCTCCCGATAAAGGCGGATTTGCAAGAGTTCCTGACAGGGTCAGGTCAAAGCCAAGATCAGAACTACTCGAAGAACTTTGGTGAATTTCAACGACGATGATGTTCTCACCCGCCACCAAATCGGCCGAATCTACTACCCAATCAAAGAAAGTCTCTTCATCACCACCACCGACCGCCCCATTGGCACGAGTGGAGAACGCAATCGCACCCGAGGGCATATTCACGCGCTGCACCTCCACCCCATTGAGGTAAATTACTGCTCCGTCATCTACCAAGACACTCGCCATCAATCCGGAGTAGTCCAGCGGATCATCGAGATAAAACCTCCTCCGAAAGTAGGTTGTGATGTGCCTATCGGATGACGTTCCACCAAAGTTTAGCGTAGTCGTTTCGTCACCATCGCCATACCCAAATTTCGCCAATCCATCACTCCAACTCCCATCATCAAACGGCAGCCCACGCCAACCCACCGCAGGTTCAACGCCATTATCAGCGTACTTCCAATAGTCACCCGCCATCACGAATGCCTCTTGTTGAAAAGTGCTCGCCGCAAGAGCGAGAGACTCCTTGAGAGTGACTTCCGTATCCGGCCCAGCTTCTGGAAACTCTAACTGCGTATTCTCATCATCGATGATCGTCACCAACGCCAACGCCGGTGAACCCACCTCGAACACCCCACCCGACACCGGAGTCACAGAAACCAGCTCGCGCCCCTCCAAGTCTGTATCATCCAAAACTGTCACGACAAACTCCGCCGTAGTCTGCCCCACCGGAATCGTCACACTAGAAGGCACACCTGAAAAATCAGTCCCGCTAGTGGCATCTCCCGCAACCGAAAGAGGCACGATCATCTCAGCAGCCGTCGACCCAACGCGGGCCACCTGAAGCGTCGAAGTCCCTGCTCCATTTTCCCAGAGAAACTCATCAAGCGCGGCAATTGTCACCACGTTATCCGTAGCGACCGAGATCGTCGCTTCCGCGCTCAAGGCTCCAGACATGGCCATCACCGTATAACTCCCGGGAGAGCTTGCGGTAAAAACACCATCAATGGAAATACTCGCACCAGCCGGATTCACCGCCCAGGTCGGGGACACCATCGAAAGGCTCCGCGCCGCACTCAGTTCAAGATCGAAACTCAAGTCACCGCTGTCGTCATCCTCCTGATGAATCTCCGCCGCGAGAATATTATCACCCTCAACCAACAAACCGGGATCGATATTGAATCGAATCAAAATCCCTTCGTTCGCAGAGGAAACAATGTTCGAGGCCTTCGTCCCCGCACTCACCGTTCCGGTCGTCAGATTATCCCGGGCAATCTCAGTGCCATTCAAAAAAACGCGCACGCCATCGTCACGCTTCACCGATAACTTAAGCCGCGAAACATCACCGACATTCGCCGCGTTAAACTTACGGCGAAACCACGTCGTGATATGCCGATTACGAGAATCCCCGCCAAAGCTCACCACCGTCGCTTGTGAATCGCCATAGCCCAACTCTGCGAGTCCAGACAACCAGTCACCGTCTTCAAAACCCGTCGTATTCCAGGTCGCACCAGGATCAACTCCCGTATCGAGATAGCGCCAAGTGTCTCCAAAAGGAATGAGCAGATCTTCAGCAATCGCATTATTCCAAACTTGGCTCACAAACTGCACCATCGAAGCCGTGTCCACGGACGCGGTGTGAGGCGATAAAGTCATCACTTGCACTGGTGCTTCTGCAGGGGCGGGCGCATGACCATAGAAGTCTACCCCGCTGAGTTCGGGAGCTGGAATAAGCGGCATCGTCACGATTGACCGAAAAACATCTCCATCAAACATCGCTCCGAGCACCGTACTCGACGAAGTGGAAAGCCCGCTCATGAAATAGCTACCATCCTCCAGCGTGATACTCTGACGGTCGCTTCCTTCCACAAAGACCCGCGCGCCCGCCACTGGTTGACCACCTTGTAAAACTCTCCCTCGGATCACTCCCTCATTGGATGGATCCCCCACCTTTACCAACACCCGCTCACGCGCCATTCCACCCTTGCGATCCGAAACCGTGACGGTCACCACATAAAGTCCCGGACTACTCCAGCGACGCACCGCCACCGCTTCGTTCTGTCCTTCCGGCGCATAGGCATCACCGATGTCAAAGTCCCACGCGTAGGCCAAGACATCGTCTTCCGGATCGCTCGCAGTCGCAGTCAAAGTGACATCTTGATTCACCGCCGCTACCAAGGTATCCGCCGCAAGCGAGATTGTCGGCCCACCATTTACAGGAGTGGCGAGAGTTGCAGTGAGAACAGGCTGCATCAGAAAATCAGAACTCCCTGACCCGTTGTTCAACCCGTGGATCGAAAGAACATTCGTTCCCGCCACCAGCACTTCCAATCCGGCGTTAGCCGAAAAATCCACAAAGCCCACCGCATCGTCATCATCGTGACTGGACGTCGCCCCCGAGTTCCAGACCGGCGACACCGGAGCGCGATCCTCGGCAATTTTCACCCCATTAAGATAGGCCACAAAGCCATCATCGTAGCGCATTTTTAATGTCAGCGATTCAACATCAGCAAGATCAATCCCCCCGTCGATCGTAAAAGGAACACGAATATAGCACGACTCGTCACTCGATCTCATCGCGATCACATCGACCCCAAAGTAAGGATTGTAGTCAGACCTCGTATCGTAACCCACTCCCAAGAGCCCCGACAGCGGCCACGTGCTATCATCAAATCCAATCGCAGTCCAGTCCACCCCCGTCGCAGTCGTTGCATCCGGGATAATAGCTCGACACCCATCGTCGTCCTCCACCAAATTAACTTCGCTCCCAGTTGCGAGGTGCACGAAAAGGTCAATGTATTCATCGGGCGCAGAACCTCCTCGAGCCATTGGAGTAATACTCACCTTACTCTCCGTATCGGTGTAAGTCCGACCGATCAAAAGGGGCGCATCCCACTTATCGCTATTGTCACGAGTCGAGGCTGCCCCCCCCGTCGACCCCTGATCCGAGTAGGGTGTCATATCCAGCAAGGTGCTCGAACCGCCCCCACTCCCCGTCCAGTTGAAAAGGATCCCATTCAAAAGATAATCGTTATCCGAACTCCGATTAGGCTGACGCCAGGCCGTTCGATAACTCAGCCAATATCTTGAAAGCGCACCGCCCGATGGCAGCCGCAGCGCGCGCAAGCCCGTGGCATTCTCATCATCGTTTTGGAAGAGCCGGTAGGTCCCGTTTTGAGCGCTGTTCGTGATCTCGGTAAAGTCGCTCTCCGTAATCCAATCCAGCCGCCACTTTTCATGTACCGTAAAATGAGGAAGCGTTGGGTTGTCCATGTCACTCCCACTCTGCCCACTCATCCCACTAAACCGATGCCCGTATTCGACGCGACCAAGACCATTGGTGGGAGTCGACCCGCGGGGATTGAGATCGCTCGTGTAGTTGAAATAGGCATGGGATAATCCCAGATTATGGCCGAACTCGTGCCCCGAAGTGCGGAGTGAAGTATAGCCGCGTTGATGGTGACTCTGACGACCACCCACTTGCGCAATCCCAGCGTAGGGACCGATCCCACCAGCCGAGATAATGGTATAGAGGTCAAAGTTGCTGTAGTTCCAGTCCATCCCCTCGTCATTACCCATCACTATCGCGGCAGCCCGCGCCTCGTTCATCATCTTTCCCAAACCCTGCCCGACATACTCCGACTTGTTTTCGGTCAGCGTAATCATGTCCGGAAAAACCGTCGTCACATTCAGCTTTCCATAAGACGCGATGCGATAGTGCTCCGCAACATCATCTTGATGGCTCTGCGCCGTCGCCAGTGTCACCGGTTCGTAAGTTGGATCATCATCCAAAAACCGAACGCGGAGATAAAGGATGCGCTTATTTCCCTCCGTCCATGGGCTCTCTGCCACTTGAGCATTTTCACTGGGCCCCGCCGTATCTTCATCCGACACCAACATCGCGACAAAGTGATCGAGATCATCCTCATTCACGAATCGCTTCTCCTCACCAAAAGCCTCCACTAACAAATCATTCACTCCTGAAATCCTCTTCACCGGATCCGGCGAAAAGGCGACCACATCATCAATCGAAATTCCATGAAGCGAAATTCGATCCTTCGTCTGCAACTCGGACCGACGGCCATAAGTAAATGCCCGATAGCGCTTCTTATCAAAACTCACAAACCGCTCCTCCGTCGGAGAATCAGCCGGGCGCTCAATTCCACCCAAATAGCAACTAACCACCCGCTCAAACTCACCCGCCGTCGAGACCGGCGTCTCCAGCAACTCGACAATCTCTTCCGGCAAACCATCCCGTCCCTTGGTCGAAATCGCCAACGTCAACGCCCGTTCCGGATCTACCGCGATCATCCGCTTCAAAACCGCTCGCCGCTTCCGCGCAAGAGACACTCCCTTTTCCAAATCAACCGAGTTCCCGACAATCCGGTAGTTCTCCAACCAAGCCCCAAATTCCCCAGGCACCTCCGAAAGGATCACCGCTGAAGCATCCGGCCCGCTCTTCCTCACTTGCTCGATCCGCTTGGGATTTTCCAACTGGCCTAATTCCGGCCCAATCGAATTCTGCCTCAACCAAATCAAGGAAACGACCAAGAGAGGCAAGGCAATACGAAGGAGGCGAAATGATTTCATCATCAAAAAAAGGAACTTAGAAAAGTTGACCAATTAGAATGTCAAAAAAATACGAGAGAGCAAGAATTCGAAATTGAAAATGTGTGACATCGCCCTCCCAAGATCTCCGTGAGAGATTCTCGTAATACTACGCTGGTTCACCGCTTTTCTCTTCCATACTCTCCCCCTAACCTAGGGCAATCACCCACAAACACCTTCTTCCTTGAACCCGTCATCACCACCAGCTTCCCCACTGCCAGTGGCCAGTTCAAGAAAATCCTCACCTGGCATCGAAACAAAGTGCAGCCCTTCGGCATCTTCCGCGCCTCCGCACTCCATCCCTAGCGAGCCCCACATCCCAAAAAAAGCCAGACCCCGCCCAAAAACCAAGAGCGCAGCGATCCAACGAACTGCGGTCACCTCATATGAAGTCCAAAGAAAATCGTAACAAATGATCACTTTTACTAGCATCACCCCTCAATGAGATCCCCCTGAGAGTCGGTCTCCACATTTTTCAGCCTTCCTTAGGGCTACGCCCCTCCCTCGCGGCCTTTTCTGAACATCAAGAGCGAAGAGGCATCAAAAGGAAATCGTATAAGGCGGGAATCGCCTGGTTCAGCGACATCTAGGGCCTCACCCGCAGCTCCCTCCAACAACGAATTAATTGAAGGACCCTCCGCGCTCCATCAATCAATCCTTAACTTGTTCTACCTTTTTTGTTCGAATATAGTAAACCTCGTCGATAGCCACAGCGTCTACTGCCCTTGTGAAATACTTCATTACGGCACCATCGTTGAGCACGACAACCCCGTTTAATGGTTGGTTTTTGTTTTCGGTGAAAGAAGAAGGAAAAATCACCAGCCCTTCATTTGAATGTAAAAAAAATGCGTGCTGTGGAACATCGTCAGCAGTCAATCTGCGCCATTCGATCAGCGATTCCACAAACTGTGCTGGAGTGACTGGCTCTACAGAACTCTCCATCCACATGGATTTCATGTGCTCGGTTGTGTTCCATGGAAAACTGGAAGCACAAAACACATTCTCTTGAATCAGGGGAAGTTTGAGCCCCATGCCTTCTACCTTAGGAATACTCGTAATCTTCTTCGGAGCCCTTGTCAGATGCAGCGCATAACTGCGGTTCTCTTGATCAGTGATCGAAATATACGCGGGGTCTTGCGTAGAGAAGTAGAATACTCGCTTGTCGCTTGTGACGATGACTCCTCTTTGCTCGTGCTGATACTTTGCCCACGGCGTGGAGCTTCCTTCGGGAAGTTCACGGTAGTATGGGAGCGCCGAAAAAATAAAGTTATTTGAGACGTAGTTTTTCGGGTTTGATCCGCCGAACGTTTGCACCGTGAAGACTTCCTTCTTCGCGGGGATCTCAGCGTCTACTACTCCGGTATTAATGAGAAAGCTGAAGAAAAGGCGGAGCGACTTCATTTTCATAGCAGAATAGTAAGGATCAGCAGCCACGCGGAGCGGGGTCTGGATGAATCCCCCCATTTCCCACTTTACAGGCTTCGGGAAACCTATTGTTCATTTTATTTTTCAGTCAAGCATCAAAGCGATTCCAAGAAAAATCCAAGCCAGCTGAATTCTCTTTTAATTCTCTGACTTCAAGAAGATGACTCTTACGTGCTCCTCTTCCGCCACCCTTTCCCTCCCGCGCTTCTCTGCGCGCTACTTTGGGGAAGCGCCTTTCCAGCGATCAAGAACGTCTACGCTCACTGGGATTTACAGGGCTTAGAGCGAACCCTCCCGATGATCCTTCTCTTCGCCGGTGTCCGTTTTTCAGTATCAGGATTTGGACTTTTGCTCTTTGGAAAAAATATCTCCGCAGAACTTCGAGTTACCCCCAGGAAACTCCTTCTCGGATTCGCCCTCACCCAAACGTTCATCCAATATATTTTCTTCTACCAAGCAGTCGCAGCTTCCAGCGCAAGCTTGGCCGCTTTGCTCGTCGCCACCGGCAGTTTTTGGTGGATGCTCATGAGCCCACTCATTCAGAAGAGCCCTTGGCCAAGTGCGATGCAATGGCTCGGCCTCGTCATCGGAGGAACGGGCGTCACCATTGCGGTCTATGCCCCCGGTGCCGGAGCGGGTAACCCCCTGCTTGGGGCAATCTTCATGCTGTGCGCCACCGCCAGCGGCGCGCTTGCCCTCCTCCTCTTCCAACGGATCAAGCCGACAATGTCGTCGATTAATGCCACCGGCATCTCCCTCTTCGCCGGAGGGGTTTCTCTCATACTCGTCGGCTTCCAAGCCATTGGGTCATTTCAGGAAATGTTTAGCAGCCCCGTCATCGGAAGCACGCTCTGGCTCGCTTTTGTCTCCGCCGCCGCCTTCAGCATCTGGAACCATCTCAGCTCCATTTTCCCAGTGACTCTCCTTGCGAGCTATCGCTTTCTGATTCCGATCTGCGGAGTCTTAGAGGCTCTTCTCTTCCTCGAAGGAGAATCCGCTGGCTGGGGACTCTTTGTCGGCGGCGCCCTCGTCGTCCTGAGCATGATTTGGGCCCAGCATTCCAAACGAATTTGAGATCCCCATTTCGCCCTCCTCATCTCTCGGTCTCAATGCCACAATCTTGTTCGTGAAGAATTACTTGCTCACGCATTTCGATGATATTGAAGCAGTGCCCTGCCCCTGCGGCATGTCCAAGCGGGCTTTTGTCCAGCCCAACAACTCCACCGCCTCGACCCACTACGTAGAAATTTCCGAGGATGCGCGGACCCACTACCACAAAACCTTCACCGAGATTTACCTCATCCTCGAAACCGAAGGCGAGGCCTTCATCGAACTCGATGGCGAGCTCCTCCTGTCTCTTATACACATCTCCGAGCCCACGAGACCGTACTAGAT
>OJEC01000302.1_pt1 | contig 10722 bp, 14 predicted proteins | sample 1592971 | NCBI WGS metagenome assembly OJEC01 (sample SAMN05416709, study PRJEB24817) | seawater metagenome | isolation source: Sea water | place: Canada:Atlantic | collected 2013-07
CCTTTCGCCCCCCTCCAAAGGCGGCTTCAAAGCCCTCCCGCCAAAAGCAATTTCCTAGCAGTAAGACCACCACAGCATGCTCCATCAGCCTTACGGCTTGTTGAGAAGTTATTACGGTAACAGAAGTTACGGACGCCTTGTCCTGGATCGCTAGTAGAAAGGTCGTAGGTTTTAATATAGATTCTGCTCATACCTAATTATATCGGAGTTCCTTTAGCTGAACACTGCCCCCACTAAGATCCAAAACATGAGAAAGGCAGCCCATCCAATCATTAGAACTACTGGAGCCCACCATAGAGAGGTGAAGATTCCAATTACTCCTAAGATGTAGAGGTTGAGAGTGTTGACACCTTCTAGGAATAGCTTCGTCCATTTAAAGTAAATAGTGAAGAAAATAGCTGCCGCGGCAGGAATGAGGGAGCCTCCTGCTTCATAAAAAAATGGCCAATGCCAAGACCCACCTTTACTGTAAAGTTCTGTAGCTGTATACACTGTTAATACCGTGAGGATTAGAGCAATGATCACTACAGTATGTTTCTGATGCGTCCATGGTAACTGAGGTGGTTTAATATCTTTCATAATGTTATTTGTTGGGTTGTGTTTCTTATGCGAATAGCTGACCGATGATTGTGAATGTTACGAAGGCTGTGCACCATTAGTCCGATGATCTTCAGGATGACCTTCGGGGTGTAGATTGACTTCTTGGTGTATTCATTGTAGGGCGAAAGGGGGTTGACTCTTTTATTCTACTCCATAAGCATTTTTTGCCATAAGTAGAGAACCAATACCTAAGTAACCCTATGAATATTATAAGCTCTATCTTAAGAAGCCCTGTGTTGAATCTTATCGGCGGATTAATATTATTAGTCACCTCAGGGTACGAGATTTTTGAGGTTGTTGATGGGCTCAGTAAGGTTGTTATGGACCCGAAAATTAGGGCTTCTCATGGTGTATTCATTTATTCAATAATCCATATGCTCAGGGTGATACCTGAATTGCTTGATAGTGCAGAATACTTAAATATATCTTCGAAAAAAAATATATAAAATGAAGTGGTCTCCTTTTCGTTGCCAGAAATTTCTGAGGTTTATTGATGATTGGCAGCTGATCTCTGAGGGGTGATTATTCAGAACACTCCGCAGCATGGCCCCGCAACGGAGGCTGGCCCATGCTGAAGTGGCCCCACGAAACGGAGCCAGAGACTTGTTGATGAAAAGAGCTGGTTTTTGAGGGCGACCAACCCGAAATAAAACCAAATGAGTAAACGAAAAAGAAGACACCTCAGTGCCGAGTTCAAAGCTCGCATTGCCAAAGAAGCCTTGCAAGAAATCAAGCCAATCCACGAGATTGCCAAAGAAAACGATATCGCCCCCTCCCAGGTGAGTGCCTGGAAAAAGGAACTCGAAGGGCGTATTGTTGAACTTTTTGAACGGAAGAATGCCGTCAATGATTCAACTAAGAAACAGGAGAATCTCATCGCTCAATTGGAGCGCAAGGTAGGAAGGCAGGTGATTGAAAAGGAATTCCTTGAAAAAAAGTGCGTGCAGTTGGGGATCGATCTCAGCGAAAGACCATGATTGAAAACGATCATCCAAAGCTCTCAGTGCGAACGCAGTGCAAACTCCTCGCAGTGAACCGAAACCGCTTAGCACCTCGCCCGACCAAGCTTACCGAAGAAGATGAACTGATCATGAGGGACCTCGATGTTATTTACACCAAATGGCCCTTTTATGGTCAGCGCAAACTGATGCGAGAGCTTCGCAAACTCGGCTGGACGATTGGACGAAAGCGAACCAGACGTCTCATGAAAATCATGGGGATTGAAGCTCTTGTGCCGAAGCCCACCCTGAGTCAACCGAACAAGAATCACAAAATCTATCCCTATCTGCTGCGAGATCTAGCCATCACCGAAGTCGACCAAGTTTGGTGCACCGACATCACCTACATTCCGATGGAAAAAGGTCACGTCTATCTCGTTGCAATCATGGATTGGAAGAGCCGGGCTGTCCTCAGTTGGGAGCTTAGCAACACCATGGACAGTGGGTTTTGTGTGCGAGCCCTGCGCAATGCGATGACGAGCACAGGACGTAAGCCAAAGATTTTCAACACCGACCAAGGGAGCCAATTTACGGGTCAGGATTGGATCGGGGAGTTGAAGAAAAACGAGATTCAAATCAGCATGGACGGGAAAGGTCGCTGGATGGACAACGTCTTCATCGAGCGGCTTTGGCGGAGTTTGAAATACGAACAGATTCGGCTCTATAGCTATGCCAACCTGAAAGAACTGCGTGAGCAGATCACAGAGTGGATGGACTTCTACAACCATGAGAGGGACCATCAGCATCTCGGCTATACCACCCCCTGGTCGAACTACGAACAAACCTTAACCCCCGTGGCAGAAAAAGCCGCCTGACCCCGGGCGGCGACCGTAGCATGGGCCAGCCTCCGTTACGGAGCCTCCGCTACGCTCCAGCCCCTCCACTCCGACTGGCCCATGCTACGGAGTGTTCTGAATAATCACCCCTCAGAGATCAGCTACCAACCATCAATAAACCTCAGAAATTTCTGGCAACGAGAAGGAGACCACTTCATACTTTCTCTGCAGCGGTATATCGTTTACCCTTCTTACTAGCCATATTTTGAAGTTATTTATTTCACGGGGTTGCGCAATGGGAAATAGTAACTTTTACAGAAGGTTAATACCTATATTAGTATATCTAGTATTTTCGAAAGGATATATGTAGTATTCTTGGCTTCCTCTTGGACTTTTTCTCTAGCAGTGTAGCCAAGGTATCCAATGAACGTATCTACAACCGATTGGGTCTCTAAATCGCTCACGCCATCTCCAATCATTGCAACTGTATCAGGGTTCTGTTCTCCTTTAATTTGAGAAATGATTTCCGGCTTCCCTCCATTTCTGGTGGTTGGATAATCTGAATCAAAGCCCAAGTAGCTGCCATTTTTTGTAAAATAGAGTGGGACGGCCTCGATTCGGTTAATTCCAAGCTCTTTGGCAAGGGGCTCGATGCAGGCTGCAAATCCTCCTGAGATGATAATGCACTCCCAGCCATTTTGCTGAAGCGTGGCGATGGTAGCTTTGGCAGTGGGCTCGATGTGATCGATATACATTTGCCCGACCTGTTCACACTGTTGTTGAGTGGGTTGAATGAGTTCCAATCTCTTGCCAAACACCGTTTCGACGGCGATTTTACCATTCATTGCTTGATTGGTGAGGTCTTCAACCTGCTTAAAGACATCGTCTCCGGCAAAGCGTGCGAGCTCGTCGACGCCTTCGATGGCAGATAGGGTAGAGTCGCAATCGAAGGCGATTATTTTCTTCATAGGGAAATGGTGACAGGGGTGAAAATCGGAGTGATGTCGAAAAGAGTCAGTATATCATTGTTTCGCAAGCGAATGCAGCCACAGGAAGCCGGTTGCCCGATCAAGTTTTCGGCATGGGTCCCATGGAAGTAGATGTAGCGCAGGTAGGTATTCTTATTCTCTTCTGCAAGCCCAGCGAGCCAGAGAATTCGAGTGAGAATGGCGTCATCGCGGGACTCGCCTTGCCAAACTTGGCGGGGGAGGCGGCCTTTGAAGCTGGTAAAGAGAGGAGCGCCCTCTCCAATTTTCTCGCGGACGATGAATTGTCCGGTGGGTGTTTTGTTCGACCCTTCTTCAAAGCCGATGCCGTTGGCTGCGGTGGATACTGGAGCTTTGAAAATGACAGAGCCTTCCTTGGATAGCTTTACTGTCTGTTCGGATATTGAGACCTCGATACGCAGATCAATTTCAGGCCGTTTGTGGCTCTCTGGGTCGGGTATCATCGGAGTTTGGTGGAGTCTGCTTGCGGTTGGGTTGCTGGGGGGTCATCCCGAGCTTGTCGATGAGAGCGAGATCTTTTTCCACCGCTGGATTTTTGGCGGTAAGAAGCTTGTCTCCGTAGAAGATAGAATTGGCGCCGGCGAAGAAACAGAGCGTCTGACCTTCTTCGCTGAGGTTGGTGCGTCCGGCCGAAAGACGCACCTTGGCTTTGGGCATGGATATCCGTGCGATTGCGATGATCCGAACGAGTTCAAAAACATCGACCCCTTTATTTTCGGCCATTGGCGTGCCGGGCATCGGCATGAGCGAATTGATGGGGACGGATTCGGGTTGCGGGTTAAACTCAGAGACGACTTCGAGCATGCGGAGCCGATCCGAAGTGTCTTCGCCGAGTCCGAGAATGCCGCCACAGCATACAGCCATTCCGGCGTCCTGGACGTTGCGGATGGTGTTGAGGCGATCTTGAAAAGTGTGAGTGGTGACGACGTTCGGATAGTATTCTGGCGAGGTGTCGATATTGTGATTGTAGGCTGTGACGCCGGCTTCTTTGAGGGCGACAGCCTCTTCCGGGCCGACTTCACCGAGAGTGACGCAGACTTCCATCCCGAGTTCTGAAACGTCGTTGATGATATCGAGAACTTGGTCGAAACGTTTGGTCCCTGAGCGGACTCCGCGCCAGGCTGCTCCCATGCAGAAACGAGTTGAGCCGCTATCGCGTGCCGCTTCGGCGCGCTTCATGATATCGCATTTCTCCATCAAGCGCTCGGCATCCACACCGCTTTTATAGCGGGCCGACTGGGCACAGTAGGAGCAGTCTTCCGAGCAGCCACCGGTTTTAATGGAGAGGAGGGTGCAAAGCTGCACTTCGGCGGCGGGCCAATTCTCTTCGTGAACGGAGCGCGCGCGCTGGATGAGTTCGAAAAGGGGGAGCTGATGGAGGGCTTCTAGGTCTGAGTAGATCATCGGTGAAGGAGAGAAAGTTATTTAGCGGATCCAGATGCCGGATACGGTGGGGAGTTTACCAAAGGTGAGAGCGGCGTAGTCTGTTTTTCCACGGGCACCGATGAGCTTGATGCCCAGCTGGGATTTCCAGACCTGGCTCATGCTTTCGCCAGTGTGACAGCCATAGCTCTGGCAGGTGGCAAATTTATTAAAGGCACCCCGGCGCACCTTGCGGAGATCGCGTTCATGAAGCCATGCTTGGCTGACAGCCATGACGGCACTTCCGTAATCGAGAAGGAAGCAGTGCTTGTTTGAGTGGCCGAAGAAATCAAAATTGATGATGTCGCGCTGTCGGTTGATCGTGGCGATGGCCTGGTCTCCCGTGTTAATCCAGATAAGCTTTGCTTTGCGCTTTGTGGCCTGTTTCTCGATCCAGGTGGTGTAAGGTTGGCTATCTTCCTGACCACGGAGAACGTATCCCGGGCGATAAACGATCCAAGTGATGGAGGCATCTTTTCCGTAAGCACGGCGGAGTTCGTCCATGCGCATGGTGGAAGCGCGGATAAAGTTGGCCCACCAACGATCATGGCGATCACGCTCGACGCGAAGATTCTCCCATTTGCGGAGCGCCGGGCCGCCGCACAGGATGACGTGTTCCTTTGCTGAGGCAGGAAGACCAAAGGCGAAGAGTAAGAGGAAAGCCCAAAGGTTCATCGGAGATAGGATGGCGCGAAGAGAGGATTCGATCAAGAACGGACCGCCGCGATCAAGGTCTCAAGGGCACTCTGAAGTCGATCAGTTTGAGTGCCGAAGTTGATGCGGAGGCAGTCTCGATGACCAAAAAATGCTCCGTCGGAGAGATAGAGTCCAGCGTCTTCCGCCTTTTTGGTCGGGTTTTCTATTTCCAAGGGACGACAGTCGATCCATGCCAAGTATGTGGCTTCGATGTCCGGGATGGCGATTCCGGGAAGAGCATTCCGGAGTGTTGAAGTGAGTAGATCACGATTTTTGCGGAGGTAAGCGAGGAGCTCTTGCCTCCATGGTTCGCCGTCTTTGTAAGCAGCTTCGGCCGCATAGTAGGCGAGGCAATTGATTTCGGCGAGGGTGTGACCCTTGACCGCATTGAAGCGCTTGCGCACTTTTTCATCGGGGATCACTGCGAAGGCGTAACCTAGTCCGGCAATGTTGTAAGTCTTGCTGGGAGCGAGAAGGGTGATGGTGCGCTTGCGGAGTTCGTCGGGGAGATTGAGGGCCGAAAAATGAGGCGTCTTTTCTTCATCGAAAATGAGATCGCAGTGGATTTCATCGGAGAGGAGAATGAGGTCATGACGCTCACAGAATTCTGCAAGCTGGGTGATCTCCGCGGATGAAAAGGCACGGCCTAGTGGATTCGCGGGATTACTCAGGATGAAGATTTTTGTCTTTGGAGTCACCATTTTTTCCATGGCGTCCCAGTCGAAGGACCAGGAGCCGTTGATGAGGCAATGGTCGACTGTTTGAAGTTCCATTGATGCGTCACGATGAATTCCAAGGAAGGGTGGATAGACCGGGGTGCAGGTCATGGCTGCGTCTCCTGCGCTACCGAAGGCGCGTGCGCCCAACGAGAGGGCAGGGACCAGTCCGCCGAGGTGGACGATTGCCTCCTCTGAAACTTGTATACCGATACGACGTTGCAAGTAGTCCAGGAGAGTCTCGATCAGTGAAGCGTGTGGAACACCGTAGCCAAAGACGCCATGGTCGACTCTTTTGCGAAGGGCTTCGATCACTGCAGGGGGAGAGGTGAAATCCATATCAGCGACCCACAAAGGATCGAGATCGGGACGGCGGTCCCATTTCAAAGACCCTGTTTCACGCCGGGTAATTGCCTCATCAAAATTGGCCATGGGAGTGACTAAACACAATTGTTGGTGAATGCAATCGAGACAGTTCTGAGAGGATCATCTAACATCTTCTTCGTGATTACGAAAATTCCTAAAAATTCAAGGATGGAGATGTGAATAAATCGTAAGGTTAAGATCTTGAAATAGTAAAGTTTTCTGTAGTATACTCCGATATGCGCCCGGTGGCACGACAAATGGAATTTGGATTCCACCCAGTGGCTTCTGAGATTTTGGAGGTGAAATCTCAAGATGATGTGGGGATTGCCGAAGCTTGTTCACGCTTAATGGGGATCGATGATGAGCTGACTGCGATTTGCTCCCGGCTCTGTCTCATGCAGGACCTTCCGGATCTTGCCGCGCGTGTCGGAGTGGAATGGAACCCACGCATGAGATCGACAGCGGGAAGAGCCACCTGGCCTATATGTCTGATCGAACTGAATACCCATCTTCCCAAAATTTCGCAAGAGGAGGTGCTCCGCACCTTGCTTCATGAGCTGGCTCACCTGGTTACTTATGAGCGTCTGGGTCATGGCAACTGCAGTCCGCATGGAGAACAGTGGCAGCAGGCATGCTCCGATCTCGGGATTCCGGGCGAGTCCGCCACGCATCGTCTGCCACTGCCCAGTCGGAAGGTGAAACGGCAATGGAAATACCTTTGTCCATCCTGTGGCTCTGAGATTGAGCGGGTCCGCCGCTTTAAAAGCCGGGTGGCCTGCTACCAGTGTTGCCAGGATTCGAAAGGCGGCTATTACAACGAACGCTTCCGCTTGGTAGAGATCAGTCTTACTTGAATTAGGGCAAGAGCCTGACTTTTCCTATAAGCATCTAAGAGCCCGTGAAGCGATTACACGGTAAGGGTCTTCACGCCTCGTTATGAGATTCCCATGGCCGGGCATCTTATCATAAGGACCGCCTGTATTATCTTGAGCCAGAGTCTTTTGCCTCCGAAGAGCAGCGAGCGCCTTGTTTTCGATCTCGGAGTGGGGCCCATTATCGTGAAGTATGGCATCATCGAAGATCTCTAAACTGGTGTGGCGTGGAGCTCCTTGGCAAGTTGTCTGGTGCGCTACAGGCTTTCTGATGGAGGGGGAATTATCAATGAGCAGGGATTTGAGATGGGACGCTTTAGTTACATTTTTGCAGAGGTTGTTGCAGAAGACGGTGAGGTTCCGGAAGCGCGCATTGGAGGAGTTTGTCGTAATTTGAGACGACTGAGTTGGCCAAACTGAAGATCGATGACACAATTGCGTGAATTTTCGAATGGAATAATTTGTTTGCGACGTAAGAGTCTTTCTATGCGTCAACTTTTGTGTTTTGGACTGCTGCTTTCTTGTTTTGCTAAGGCTGAAGAATTTTCGTTTCGAGATCGTGATACCGTCGTGTTTTTGGGGAACACTTTTGTCGAGAGGGCCCAGCAGTTCGGGTATCTCGAGACGGAGCTGGCTTTGGCTGCGGGTGTGACTGAGGTGCGTTTTCGGAATCTTGGATGGAGTGGGGATACCGTCTTTGGGACGGCGCGGAGCTATTTTGGGACGCCGAAGGAGGGCTTTGATCGTCTTAAGAATGATCTCACAGGGATCAAGCCGACAGTGGTGATGGTTTGTTATGGCGCAGTGGCGGCGTTTGAGGGGGAGAAAAAGAAGGACGAGTTTATCGCGGGATATGGCCTTCTTCTTGATATGATTCAAGGGGCGACGGGCGCACGTGAAGTTATTCTGCTGTCGCCACCGCCTGCTGAGACGCTTCCGGCACCGATGCCTGAAATGGCGAAGCAGAACGGGCGGCTTAAAATTTATCGGAATGCAATTCGTGAGTTGGCGTCGAAGAGGGGGCTACGCTTTGCGGATCTTTTTGGGGCGATGAATGGGAGTAGTGAGGGGCTCACGGAGAACGGGCTTCACTTTGGAGAAAATGGATATGCGGTGGTGGCACCGAAGCTGGTGGAAGCGATGGGGCTGAAAGCGGTTTCACTGAAGTCCGAACAGCGCGATGGCTTGAGGGAGAAGATCATGGAAAAGAACAAGCTCTTCTTTCAGCAATGGCGACCGTCCAATGAGACTTACTTAAGGCTCTTTCGAAAACACGAGCAGGGGCAGAATGCCAAGGAGTTGGACGAGTTTGACGCGATCATCGTGTCACGCGAAGCGGAGATTATGGAACTCAAAGGTAGAGTGATGGAGGTGGCGCAATGAAAACGACGTTCTTTTTTCTTATCTCGGCAATTGCGCTGCAGGCCCAGAACGGTTTGCGCGACATCCCTGATCCGGATCCCGGGAAGCAGGAAGCGGCCTTCAATCTGCCCGAGGGAATGGAGATCAATCTCTTCGCCTCCGATCCGATGATTTCCAAGCCGGTTCAAATGAATTGGGATTCGGAAGGACGTCTGTGGCTGGTGTCGAGTGGGATGTATCCACACATCGTGCCGGGTGCGGAGGAAAATGATCAGTTACTGGTGCTTGAAGATACGAATGGCGATGGAGTTGCTGACAAGCGGACCGTCTTTGCCGATGATCTTCATATCCCGACGGCGGTGCTGCCGATGGATGGGGGCGTTTATGTCGCGAACTCGACTGAGATTCTCTTTTTAAAGGATACTGATGGTGATCTGGTCGCGGATGAGCGGCGAGTGGTGCTATCGGGTTTTGGAACCGAAGATACCCATCATTTGGTACACACCTTCAGTCAGGGGCCTGACGGGATGCTTTATTTTTTGCAGTCGATCTACATCCACAGCCACCTCGAAACTCCTCACGGAGTGCGACGTTTGATGGGGGGCGGGGTGTGGCATTTTCGACCGGAGACACAACAGGCGGAGGTGCTCTCGAAGGGCCTTGTGAATCCATGGGGATTCGTGTTTGACGACTACGGGCAGTCATTTGCGACCGACGGAGCGGGAGGTGATGGAATCAACTTCATCTTTCCGCGAGCGGTCGGGGTGACTTCGCCGGGAGCCAAGCGAGTGATTCGCGGATTGAACCCGGGACAGCCGAAATTGTGCGGGCTGGAGATTCTCTCGGGGAGCCATGTGCCTGAGAGTTTGCGTGGAGTGATGGTGGCACCGGATTTTCGGGGGCATCGTATTAATAGCTATGAGCTTTCGCCGAAGGGGAGTTCGTATCAATCGACGCAACTTGAAGGTTTTCTGAGTAGCGCGCACCGGGCTTTTCGTCCGATCGATGTTAAGATGGGACCTGATGGCGCGATTTACATCGCCGATTGGTATAACCCGATCATTCAGCACGGCGAAGTGGACTTCCGCGACAAGCGACGGGATCATCAGCGTGGGCGGATTTGGCGAGTGACTTTTAAGGATCGTCCTTTGGTGAAGAAGGTGAAGATCGTGGGCGCGGAAACGGAGGCTCTGTTGGAGCTCTTGACGTCGCCCGAGCGGTTTCAACGTGATTTTGCGAAGCAGGAGCTGAGACAGCGGGGGCAGGAGGTCCTTCCGGCCTTGGGAGCATGGACGGCGAAGCAAGTGAATGAGTCGGCATTAGTGGAAGCAATGTGGACCTTTCAGTCCTTGAATGTCACTCCGGTGAAGCTGGTTGAGAAGTTGGCGCGCTCCAGTGATCCTCGCTTCCGGGCGGCCGCTCTGCGGGTGGTGTATCATCGTCATCACGAAATCCCCAAGGTGGATCAAATGATTGAGAAGGCGGTGGGGGATGAGAATGCCCAGGTGCGGCTTTGGGCAGTCAGTTGTCTGGCGCAGCGCCCGAGTAAAACGTCGGTGCCCTTTGCGCTGAGGGTGCTGGATCAACCGATGGATGAGACCTTGGACTTTGCCTTGTGGTCGATTGTGCGGGAGCATGAGCGGGAGTGGGTTCCTTTGTTTGAGGCGGGTGAGTTGACTTTCAAAGGGAAGTTGAAGCATTTGCTGTTCGCGATTGCGGCCTTGGAGAAGCCCTTGAAGCTCAATGGCGTTTTTGCAGGGCTAGAGGACGGGAGTCTCAAAGGAGAGGAACGTGCAGGTGCGATCTCCACAATTGCGAAAGTAGGATCGGCGCAGGATTTGACCCGGCTTTTCGCGCTGCCGGGTCTCGGAGTGGTGGGGCTGTCTCTTATACACATCTGACGCTGC
>OJEC01000305.1_pt1 | contig 10671 bp, 17 predicted proteins | sample 1592971 | NCBI WGS metagenome assembly OJEC01 (sample SAMN05416709, study PRJEB24817) | seawater metagenome | isolation source: Sea water | place: Canada:Atlantic | collected 2013-07
GTCCTCCGCGCTGCCGACTGTCTCACCCGCCTCCTCCAAACCATCGCCGGCGGCACCCCACTCCGCGACGCACTCATGTCCTGCGCCGGCGACTGGTTCTCCACCCGAAAAGCTACCGACTGGTTACGCCAGCCAGATCGAATCATCATCGGCCAGCGCTTCAGTCCCGCCTGCTACATCGACCAGTCCTTCCCCGCCTCTCTCTACCTCGCCTGGAAATATCACGACAACTTCGAAGCCGCCGTCATCGCCAACGCAAAAGTCGGAGGCGACAGCTGCCACCGCGGAGCCGTCGTAGGCTCCCTAGTCGCCGCCGAAACCCACCGCAGCACGAACACCTTCGCCCCTGAATCCTACTTCCAACAACAACCTCAAAGCCCCTCATAATTTACTCTTCATAACTCACAATTCCAAATGCAACCCGTCCTCATTATCGGCGCCGGTCTTTCGGGCCTCTCCTGCGCCCTCCACCTTCATAAAAAAGGAATCCCCGTCCAAATTCTCGAAGCCTCCGATGGCATCGGCGGACGCGTCCGCACCGATGAATTCGACGGCTTCCTCCTCGACCGAGGCTTCCAAGTCTACCTCGATGCCTACCCCGAAGCCGGAAAACTCCTCGACCTCCCCGCCCTCGATCTCAAACCCTTCGAGCCTGGTGCCCTCATCTTCGATGGCGAAAAACTCCACCCCGTCATGGACGTCTTCCGCCGCCCTGCCTCTGTTCTAGGCAGCGCCCTCGCCCCCATCGGCACCCTCGCCGACAAACTCCGCGTCGCCCTCCTCCGCTTCAAGATCCTGCACGGCACCTCTAAATCCCCAGACCAAACCACCGAAAACTTTCTCAAAAACTTCGGCTTCTCCCCCCGAATCATCGACACCTTCTTCCGCTCCTTCTACGGCGGCATCTTCCTCGAAAACGACCTCCGAACCTCCAGTCGCATGTTCGAGTTTACCTTCCGCATGTTTACCCAAGGTAGCGCCACCCTCCCCGCCGCCGGCATGCAAAGCATCCCCCAGCAACTCGTCGACCAACTCCCCGCCGACACCATCCGCCTCAACTCACCCGTCACGTCGATCGACGGAAAAAAAGTCACACTCAACACCGGAGAGACTCTCACCGCCCGCCATCTCGTCCTCGCCACTGACGCCCACCAGACCGCAAAAATTCTCCCCGCCTTCCAAGCCCAATCCCCCACCTGGCGCGCCGTCACCAACCTCTACTTCACCGCCGAAAAAGCCCCCTTCCCCGACTCCATCATCGCCCTTAACGGCACTGGTAAAGGCCTCATTAATAACATCGCCATCCTTTCAAACGTCGCACCTAGCTACGCGCCCACCGGACAAGCCCTCCTCTCCGTCTCAGTCCTAGGACTCCACCAAAATGAAAACCTAGCCGCCCTCGTCACAGCCGAACTCCAGACCTGGTTCGGCCCAGCTGCCAAAAACTACCGCCACCTCCGCACCGACCACATCCGCCACGCCCTCCCCGAGCAAAAACCCGGCCACAAATCCCCCGGCACCCTTAAGCTCGATAACACTTGGATCTGCGGCGACCACAACACCACCGCCTCCATCGAAGGCGCCATTATCTCCGGCAAACAAACCGCCGAATTCCTCCTTGCTTCACTCTAATAACTCACGCTGTTTCCACCCCTTCTTCAAGTCATCCCGGCTCTGCCGAAAGAGCGCCTGGTGCTTCGTCACTCTCCCACTCACCCGCTTCCGCCAGCACCGAAAGCTCGACGCCTTCAGACTGCCCCGCATCACCTTGATGACCTCCGCCTCCCGGAGCCCTGTCTTCCTCTCGATCTCATCAAAGGTCGTCCGATCTTCCCAAGCCATCCGGATAATCTTATCTCTCAAAGCGTCACTGACCTTCATGAGATTACTAGTCAGCTCGAATCCCAAAAATGCAAGCCAGCAAGACTTGCCAGTAAATCACTTCCCCGGATATCCATTCGGCACAATAAAGTGGGACCGTTCATCCCCCATAATCCTCACCAACGCACAGCGCTCCAGCTCCAGCTCCAGCTCCACCCTCCAGAAGCAGACAAGGCACCGACCACAACACCTTCATCGTCTTCCTCTCCGACAACGGCGGCAACATGTATAGCGTCGTCGATGACACCTCCCCCACCAGCAACGCCCCTCTCAAAGGCGGCAAAGCCTCCATATTCGAAGGCGGCGTGCGCGTCCCCATGATCGTCGCTTGGCCCAATCACATCAAACCCTCGTTCAATCGACCGATTTTTTCCCCACCTTCGTCGATCTCATCGGCTTCAAAACGAAGCCCGAACAATTCTTCGATGGCGTCTTCTTCGCTCCAGCCCTCCGCGGCGAAAGCCTTCTCACGCGATGCCATCTTCACCTACTTCCCCCACGACCCACCCGTCCCCGATTGGATCCCGCCCTCAGTCTCAGTTCACCACGAAAACTGAGACCTCATCCGCGAGTTCCACCAAGGAAAAAAGGGCGCTCACCGCTACCGCCTCTTCGACCTAGAGAACGACATCGGCGAGACCAAAAACCTCGCTTCCAAATATCCCGAAACGATCATCAAACTCGATGCAAAACTAACGCAGTTCTTAAGCGAAACAAAAGTGGTCACCCCCTCTCCAAACCCCAAATTTGACCCCAAAAAATACCAGCCAGAACTCGAAGGCCAAAACCGCGTCGGCCGGGACAAACCGAAGGCTCCAAAGAAAGGAATCGCACCTAAAGCCGACGGACTCGACCCCAAGCCCCAAAGCTGGAAAGCACGCAACTCAAGCTTCACCATCAAGGACGGTATCGTCACCCTCAAAGGCACCGCACCCGACCCCTTTCTAGAAGTCGGAGTATCCCAGCACAAAGGAGCAGCCAAAATCAGCTTCCCCATCCACGCGCCTGAGGGAGGAGAAGGAAAAGTCAATTGGGCCAACGGACAACCATAGCTAAGTAGAACTCCTTTCAAAATCACCCCCAGCGAATGGAATAACATCGCACTCGACCTCCCAGCAAAAGGAAGGCTCGGCATTCTCCGGCTTCATCTCCCAGCTCAAAACCAAGCCATCAAAGTCGATTCTATTTCGATCCATCCAGCGAACGGGGAGAAAGCCCAAACTTGGAACTTTTAAAGCAAATCTAAGCCTCGCATCGTATTCGTCGATGAAGCGAACTTCTTCGCATCGATCCCAAGACGATTCAGCATAGAAAGATAGAGATTTGGCAGAGGATAATTATTCCCCTGATCAAAGGCCAAGTGCTGGCCATGCTTGAATCCGCCCCCAGCGAACAAAACCGGAAGGTTCGTCGTCACGTGGGACGAAGCATTTCCCAGGTTACTGCCATAAAGAACCATCGTGCGATCCAGCAGAGTCGCCTTATCCTCAGGAGTTTCTCCAAGCTGACTGATAAGACCATTCAAGAGCCGCATGTGCGCGGTATCAATCCGCTCAAGCTGCGCCATTTTATCGGGATTCTTACCGTGGTGCGAAAGATTGTGATAACCATCACCCACCGATTTTCCATTCACCGTAATCGCAGGTGAGGAAACAGAATCCAACATCAAGGTAATCATCCTTGTGGAATCTGTCTCGAAAGCCAAATGAGCCAGACGATACATCAGCTCGGTCTTCTTCATGTAGTCAACCGGGTCCTTGAGATCGGTCGGCTCTTGCACCTCAGTCTTCGGCTTGGGCTTCGCTTCCCAAACCCGGGATTGCTCTAGTCGAATTTCTAGCTCTCTAATCCCAGTATAGTATTGATCCAAACGTTCACGATCACGACTACCCACCTTCTTTTGAAGACCAGAAACCTGCCCGACCACCGCATCCATGATCGATTTCCCCAGCGCCAGCTTCCTCTGTTGTTCGGAAATCTCCTTGGGGTTCCCTTGAAAAAAGAGCTTCCGATAAACGCCAGAAGGGCTCTGCTCGGGCGGAATTCGCACTCCTGACCCCGTGAACGAAAGCGACCGCCCGTCTCCCTGGGTATTTACTCCAAGGGTCAGCGATTGAAACCTCGTCAGATGGCCGATCCGCTCTGCCACATATTGATCGAGCGAAATGGTATTACGAAACCCACTGCTCCCAGGCCTTGGCGCTGCCGTTAAAAAACAAATATCCGCCGGGTGGCCCCCATCCACATCAGGATGGGACACTCCGCTGAAGACGGTGAAGTTGTCACGATTCGACTTAAGTTCCTTCAGGTAAGGAGAGAGTTCATATCCAAACCCCGCACGATCACTCCCCGGAAAAAACTTCCCCGGAAGCAGTCCTAGATTGTTACAGATTCCCAAGAACCGTCGTGGCGGAGTGAGTGGCGCAGTTTTCGCAAAAGCTGGCGACATGGAGTCCAACAAGGGCAAGCCCAAGGACACCCCAATCCCCCTTAAAAGAGATCGTCTGGTGAGATGGCGCTGGGTGGCAATATAAGGAGCTTTTATCATGCTGGGTCGCTATTTATTTCTAAACAAAGAAGATTGAACGATTTCGTGAATGATTGTCCGCACACCATACCCTGAAGGTTCGCTCTTGTTGAGGATTTCTTCCAGAATCTCCCGATCACTAAAGCGCACCGGAGTTCCGGTCGCGTAGGTGATGAACTGGTTGGCTAGATTCCGGGCAATCGCCCTCTCGTCCCGAAGGAGCAATTCCTTAAATTTACGAATATCCCCAAACTTCTCACCACTGGCCATCTCGCCGGTCGGATCAACCGGAAGACCATCGTGAAAGGTAAACGGCTGACCATTTTTTCCAAAGCCCTTCACTCGTTTCTCCTTCTCTCCTAGTGCCCGATAGCGATCCCGCCACGCGCCAAGAATATCAAAGGACTCGAGTGCGAATCCCGGAGGATCAATCTTCGAATGGCAGGTGTTACAGCTCGCAGATTCACGATGCTTTGCGAGCTGCTGCCGAATCGTTTTAGCTCCCCGGATATCCGGCTCCACGGCGGGAGTGCCCGGAGGAGGTGGAGGAACTTTCTGGCCAAGAAGACGTTCAAGAATCCAATTCCCACGAAGGACGGGAGAGGTCGTCGTTCCATTGGCAGTGACCTTAAGCACGCTGGCTTGGGTCATCAAACCACCTCGCGGAGAATCCTTGGGAAGAGTGACTTTCCTGAGCGCCACGCCGTGGACATCAGGAACTCCGTAATGCCAGCCCAGATGTTCATTGAGAAAGGTGAAATCACTATCGATGAGATTCTTCGCCGGGAGATCATTACGAATTAGTTCGGTAAAAAAGAGGCGAGTTTCATCAAGGGCAGACTCCGTGAGTAGATCGTCTAGGTAGTAGTCCGGGTAGAGCGTGGAGTCGGGCGAAGTCCCATTGATTTCACGAAGATCGAGCCACGAATCAAGAAAGGCATTGAAGAACTGCGTCGAATCAGGGTTCACAAGAAGGCGTTCAGCTTCCTCTCGAAGTGCTCGATCATCGCTGAGTTTGTTCTCATCAGCGAGCTTGCGAAGAGCTTCATCAGGGGCAGAATTCGAAAGAAAATAGGAGAGGCGCGATGCGAGAGAGTGATCATCGAGAACTCCAATCGGCTCTTCAAAACACAAGAACCCTGGAGAGCAAAGAACCGCAGTATATCCCGCGATGAGAGCATCGGAAAAGGTGCTACCGGTAGAAAGGGCTCCTTCGATCACCGGAAGAAACTGAGCCGTATCTTCAGGCGTCGCAAGACGGCGATAGGCTTTCGAAATAAAGTTCGCGAGAAACCGCTTCGATTCCGCCGGAACATCTTTCACATTGATGACTCCTTTTCTTGGAAACAATTTAGGCGGATTGATCGAGTAAGTCCCAAAGAGTAATTGATGTCCTGCCGGCGGCCAAAATTCATTGAACGGACCTTCCACCTCAAGCCACCGATAGGACACCCCGGGAATTCCCTCAGGTGTCGCGAGAGGGTTATGGAAGGGACCAGGAGGTCGCGAGCGAAAAAGGCGAGCTGCATCCGGCCCAATCATTTCTCCTCTTTTGAGGTAAGCTTCGACCTCGACCACTTTTGCTTCCGGAAAAACGTCAACCGAAGCCAACTTCCGCTCACTCCGTCTCGAGATCGCATAAAGACTCACTGGCTCATCGCGCCGACCTGGAAAGGCTTTAGCGCGATCCGCATCGATCCAATTCTTTTTCACGATCGCCCCAGCCGTGAAGGACTGTGCCTTGAGACGAATTTTGTAAAATCCATCGAATGGAGCTCGAAAACGATCAAAGCGAGGCTGGATTGGTTGATAGCTGCTGGCGACAACACCCAACCCTTCAAGTCACGGATTTCGGGATTACTTTCGCCCACCGTCATCGACTTCTTCTTCTCAAGAATCTCCGGCTGTGCCTCCGTCCCTAACAGCGGAATCATCGAGCGATAAGCCGAGCGATTGAATTTATTGAACGCGACCTTTCCCGCCATTCCCGGTTGATCCCGGGCGTAGAACCGACGCACCTTATTTTCGTGTTTCCCATTCCCGGGCGCAATCACCGCCCGAAGAGCATGATCGGCAGCTTCCATATAGCGGGCCATTTGTACGTGGGAAATATCGAGAGCTTCCCCGGTTTTGCTAAAGCGATGGGATCTCCCATCTTCCGGAAGAATTTCCTTAAGATCGAGCCAAGGAGCGGAGAGAAGATCCCGGAGAGTGTTCTCATATTCCGATCGATTCATCCTCCGCCAAACCGACCGACCATGAATCGCGTCCCGCTGACGTTCCTCTTCGATAATCGCTCCAGAAACCGTCTTCAAAAATAAGTGGCTCGCCGCTTCTGGTGGAGCCTTCTTTTTCTTCGGAGGCATCTCCCCCGCAGCCAGTTTATCGTAAATAGTCACCCACCTCTTTTGAATTTCTGGGTCGTCAAGACGTAGAGAGAGCTCCTCCAGATTCAAGCCCCCCTTTTGCTCGGCACTATCATGACAATCGTAACAATGATCCTCCAAAAATGGAGTGACCGCCGGAGCTACGTCGGCACACACGAGGCCATTAAACAAGGGGATCTGCACACAACCCAGAATAACAGCTTTTAAATTAGGGAAAGACATCGATCTTTAATTTGAACTACGACAAACCACTTCGTCGTTCTTTCACCAATCTCAGCCACGACATCCGCTCTTTTTTAGGGAAGCAAGAGCTTCATCCCTTTCTGCTTTCGGGACTCCGCTGCCCCGCTATCTTCGGACTCATGATAAAGGACCATTTTCAATACCTTCTCAAAGAACGTCACCGGGACAAACTCGTCGTCATCCCAAAGAAGACCATAGGCCTCTCTCTGGCCGCGATGTCCTGTTTCTGCCTCGGGATTGGATTCTCCCTCGGCTGCTACGTATCCGGATCCCCACACGTCCTCTGGGGCGCTGGAATCGGCGGCGCCCTCGCCCTCTTCCTTGGCCGGTGGAACCAACGGATCGAAGCCAAAGCACTCCACAAATACCAAAAGCCCCCCTCGTGAATTACGTCGTCTCCTTAGTCCCTAACCGCTCAATTCTCATGATCAAATCTCACATCTTACATCTCTTCATTCTCATCGTTCAGAGCTCATGCTCACTGTTCGCCGTTCAGAATCCGCCTCCGCCCAACATCCTCTTCATCGCCGTCGATGACCTCAACGACTGGATCAGTCCCCTCGGTGGTCACCCCCAAACCCTCACTCCGAACTTCCAGCGCCTCGCCTCCCAGTCCGTCCTCTTCACCAACGCCCACTGCCCCGCACCTGCCTGCGGCCCCAGCCGCGCTGCCATCCTTTCCGGCATCGCCCCGCACCTCTCCGGCCTCTACGAAAACCAGCAACCTCTCCGCGAGCTACAGCCGGAAGTCACCCTCATGCCGCGCCACTTTTCCAACCACGGCTACCACGCCGCCGGCTCCGGAAAAATTCTTCACTACGTCATCGATCCCCAATCATGGGATGACTACTTCCCGGCCAAAGAAAAAGACAACCCGTTCCCCTTCACCCTCTATCCGAAAAAGCGTCCAGTCTCCCTCCCACGCGGCGGCCTCTGGCAATACCTCGAGACCGACTGGGGCCCACTCGACGCCACCGATGAGGAATTCGGCGGCGACTACTCCGTCTCCCAATGGGTTTCAAAACAACTCGCCAACCCGCCTACCGACAAACCCTTCTTCCTTGCCTGCGGCCTCTACCGTCCCCACGAACCCTGGTTTGTCCCCGCGAAATACTTCGAGCCCTTTCCCCTCGACCAGGTCCAGCTCCCGCCCGGCTATCGCCCCAATGACCTCGACGACCTGCCACCCGCCGGCCGCGCCCTCGCCCGCAATCGCTACTTTCCCCACATCCAGTGGCACGGCCAATGGCGCGCAGGTGTCCAAGGGTACCTCGCCTCCATCCACTTCGCCGACGCCATGCTCGGCAACGTCCTCGACGCTCTCGAAAAATCACCCCGCCGTGACAACACCATCGTCGTCCTCTGGTCCGACCACGGCTGGCATCTCGGCGAAAAAGAACACTGGCAAAAATTCACCGGCTGGCGCGCCTGCTCCCGCGTCCCCCTTATGATTATGGTCCCCAAAAATAACCCGGGCATCTGTGACCAACCTGTCTCCACCCTCGACCTCTTCAAAACCCTCATCTCCCTCACCGGTATCCCCGAGCGCGACAACCTCTCCGGCCACGACCTCACCCCACTTCTCAAAAACCCCACCGCAGACTGGCCCCACCTCGCTCTCACCCAACTCCGCGGCCCGAAAGACTTCGCCCTTTCCGGCAAACAATTCCGCTACATCCACTACACCAACGGCGACGAAGAACTCTACAACATCGTAGCTGACCCCCACGAGTGGAGCAACCTCGCCCCCGATCCTGCTCACAAGGAAACCCTCTCATTCTTCCGCTCTAAAGCTCCAAACAACGCCATCCCTCACAAACGCCCTCAGCAGTTGACTAAGCTAAAAAAGGCCCCGCAAGTAGTCCTCACCACCGAAGGCGATCCACCTCCATCACTCCCCGGCTCCGGCAAAGTCCCTTTTCAAATCAAGAACCAATCCGACAGCCATCTTCAACTCATCTGGATCGACAAACAGGGCAATCACAAAACCTTCCGCCAAATTGCCAAAGCCTCCACCCACACCATCCCAACCCATGTCGGTCACACTTGGCTCCTCAAAACAAAATCAGGCACCACTCTTGGCCACCTCATCATCCCAAAAAACGGCGCCCGCCTCCACATCGAATAAGGAGAACATACGTCCAACCCGCTTCCCCCGGAGCATAGGCAGCCTCCAGCCTGTCTCCCCTCAACCCAAGCGACCGATTCGTAGTGCAAGCTGGCCCAATGCCTTTTGAGGTGAGTTAAATTTCTGGGACATAAGCGCCACTAGCGCTCCGCAGCCGGATCAATACGATCCCGACGGCTCTCGAAAAACGTCCTCACTGACTCAGTCGACGGCACCCCTTCGGCGACTCCCGGAAGAACGTCGTCGGGCTTCATCTTCAACAGAGTTTGATCGGTCAGCGCAAACATGAAGGCGACAAGGTCATCGATTTCTTCCTTGGTCATCTTGAGATCTCCCATGTCCTCATGGTTCACCGTTTCCGGGTAATCCGTCTTCCCCCAACGTTCGGGCTCAAGATTCCGAGCGTTATAAAACTCCATGAGTTCCTTAAGCGTGCCGATCGATCCGTTGTGAAGATACGGCGCGGTGAGGGCCACGTTCCTCAGTGAAGGCACCCGAAACTGGCCCATTTCATTTTCCCGCTTCGTCAACTCCCCCAATCCCGGATCCTTCGATCCTCGTGATGGCGCTCCGAGATTATCGTATCCGTAATCAGTCAACAAAGGTTTGGGCCAGACTCCGGTTCCCACAAAGTGACATTTGGCGCACTCCCCCTTCGTAATAAAAACTGCCAAGCCCCGTTTCTCCGCTGGGGTAATGGCATCTTCTTTCCCCGCCCAGAATTCATCGATGCGGGCATTGAAGGGACGAAAGAGCGGCTCACGGAGAAAGGCGACCAAAGACCGATAGGCGAGCCCCGCCACCATTTCATCGTTCTCCCAATCCGCTCCATTAAAAGCCTTCCGAAGCTCAGGCGCATAGCTGGCCCGACGCAACCGCGCCGCCAGTTCCTTTTCGCCCGAGAGATTCATCTCGTTCTTCTCAAAGAATGGCTGCTTCACTTGATCCAAAAGATCATGAGACCGACCATCAAGAAACAACCCTCCTTCGATGATGTAGCTCAACTCGCTATTTTCATCATAAACATCCTCCAACGCCATCGCAGGAATCAACGCGGCATACATCAAGCTTGGAGTATTTCGATTTCCTTCCCGACCTTGAACGGCCCCGGGTGAAACCGGCCTCGGATCCGAGAACGCTTGCTTAGGATCATGGCAGGACGCACAAGATTGTCCGACGGGTTGGGAAAGTCCGGTATCAAAAAAGATCTTCTGCCCCATCCCAGCCAAGTGAGGCTCAACCCCATTGGCAAGCTGCAGAAATAGCACCACAACCATGCAAGAGAACCGCAGTCCCTTGGCAGATGGATGAGCTCCTCGCATCACTGCTTTAATCTAAGGGTAAGTAGATTACATTTCAAGGCCCTCTGGAAGATCCCGCCTGAATCATCGACCACCGCCGTAAGACCCACACTGATCTCGCTCCCAAAGTCTGGTGAATCGAACGCCAGCGTAACAAGGAGACTTGGACCCCGCCCAACGCGAAACCCCTCCCGACCTCAAAAT
>OJEC01000309.1_pt1 | contig 10582 bp, 7 predicted proteins | sample 1592971 | NCBI WGS metagenome assembly OJEC01 (sample SAMN05416709, study PRJEB24817) | seawater metagenome | isolation source: Sea water | place: Canada:Atlantic | collected 2013-07
GGCGGACGAAACGACAAGAGCCTCAAAATCGCAAAAGCTGCTCTGGAGACGGCCCTTGCCGAGAAAAATCTCACCTTAAAATCTTTCCGCCTCCTCGGCTATAACGGCCCGGGAACTCCTACAAAAAAGCGCACGCACGAACTTCAGGCGCTCCTGAAGTAGAATTCTCTTCATTCCTTTTTGGGAAGCTTGTCCTCCCAAATGTGAAGTTCGTAACCCGGCCCCAAGCCTCCGATCTCTTCGAGAAGCTGCGCACACTCAGAGCGCCACTCGGCGTAATTGGGGGCTTGCCATTTTCCAGAACTGCGTGGAAAAATGAGGTAGGTCACCGAGACGTCTGAAACAGGACGATTATAGGGTGTGGCACTGCTGTTTAATTCTTTCGCGAGACGCAGGCTCCCTTCGCCCACCTTGAAGGTCGGCCCTCCATCCCCCACAATCGCAGGATAGGCCTTCTTCCCGTGAATGACGCAAACGTAGTCACCCACATTCGGCCCGTAGGGATCGTCGCGGTCTTTGATAAAGTTCACCGGAATGACGACGAAGGGATCATACTCGGCGATCAGGAAAGAGCGATTTTGCATATCCTCGATCCCCCTCCGCAGCATCTTGATGCGGTCCCGCAGCCAGACCTTCCGCGTCGACGTCGTCGCCGGATCGGCCAGCTCTTTATTTGCAGCCTCGACCCGCGTTTTCCAACCGGTAGCCATCGGATTTCCCACCGCACCCGTCTTAGGCCAGCCGTAGCTCGTGAAGGGTTGATAGTGAGTCGAATTGACAATTTCATCCGGCATTTGAGCAAGGCGATCGCCATCCGACCCGTCGGCCACAACGTCCATGTCACTTTGCATCAGAAACACCATCCGCTTCGTCACCGGGTGCTCCATTTGCAGCATCGTCTGACAATCGTAGTAATTGTGCTTCGACAGGAGTTCATCTAATTGGGAAGCACTTGCCTGAAGACGCTCCGCTTTATTCTGATAAAGAGTGGTGTAAAAATGCGAGACTTTGGCCGTTTCCAAAAGTCGCGGCAATCCGGGGAGCATGTCGCTCAAATTTGGATTCACCTTCTGAACCTCCTCCACCGTGATCGCTGCTTTAGGCTCCGCTAAAACCAGCATGAAGTTCGCAGCATAAGAGCCGGGTCGCTCGCGTTCCGCCGAGGCCAACCCACCTGGCTCAAGCGTCACCCCTGATTTAAAATCGAAACCGCTGGAAGTCCGAGCGATATCTATCCCCTTCTCCACTTGGTAGTAGCTTCCTTTGGGAACGACAATTTTTTCGATCACGCGGTCCTTATAGATCACCCTGGTTTCGACTTTGGGAGGCAATTCCACCGGATCAGGAGATGAGGAAAGACCCAATTCTCGCCGCACCTTCTCGGGAAAAGGACTCAGAAACAGAAGCACTAACGCGAAAGAAAGCACCAACAAAAGAAAAGTCAGCCAGGGAAAGGAACGTTGGGAAGCTCGAGAGCGGACGCCGTCGAGTTCGTAGGGATCAGGTCGTTGTGCCATGGGGAGGTCGGGAGGTTAGCAAATCTCTCGAACGGCTCAATTCCCGAACATTATTTTTCCTCCACCTCAACACAACCCATCAAGTGATCTAGCTGCGACAAACAAAGATTCGCAAGCGCGAAGTCCGTCTTGAGTTCAGTAAACTCAGCGCGCGCCATTTCAAGCTCTCCACCCTTGAGCGCCGCCAGAGCCTTCCGGAATCCCTCTGGCACCATGGTCTCATGCGAAAAAAGTCCTATCGCGTCCCGCAGTCCCCTCAAACGACAATCTCCGAGCGAACTCATTCCCATCGTCCCCTCCGAAACAAGAGCCTCGGAAACAAGCAAAGGCAGATCGGCCTGCCGGGTGAAGCTTTCGATCCGTGACACGAGATTCACCGCATCCCCCAAGACGGTAAAGTCTGCCCGACTCCGACAACACCCTCATCTACAAAGGCTGGCTCGATGCCGTCTACCTCCGCGGTTATCCGCGTCGTCGCCGCCGGGGCTAACAGCAGCTTCCAAAGCCCGTAATGGCCCGCTCACTTCACCAGCGTCATCGGAGTAGGAACTGACGCCTTAAATCGTAAATCCCTCCAGCGCCAACGCGGCTCCCTCATCGAACTCGCCATCGGAGGACAGGAAGAATAAGCGCTTTGGCCCAGCGGTCCCACCCCCGAAGTCATGGGCTCGTCCTTCGCAGCCCCTTGGGTCCACCCCCTTCTAGCAAGAGTCCTTTCGGTCTATCCAGAACTCTCCCCGGCAGTCGTAAAATCGCTCCCCATCGAAATTGCTGAAGAATAGACGAATTCTGTCTTGCCAAAAATGCCAAGATCACTCAGCTTCCCGCCGACCTCACAGTCGGCGGGGAGTAGCTCAGCTTGGTAGAGCGCTGCGTTTGGGACGCAGATGTCGCAGGTTCGAATCCTGTCTCCCCGACCACTAACTAGACTTTTTGCAGCCTGTTGGTCCAGATAAGGGTTCCTTCATTCTCGTAATGACGATTGAGTGAAACAAAGTCTCCACCACCTCCCGTCGTTTGGACGACGTGATTTTTTATAAAGAAGGGGCAAAAACCCAGCCTACCCCGATAGCAATGGGCTGATTGATCGTTGACCCATGCTGCTCTTTTGACGATTTAAAGGCGCATTTTGAAAAAGTGCGAAATAAATGGCCAATCATTCTTCGAACCAAACTCAGTAAATAAGAAATTCGCGCGATGGCCATTCAGACGACTGAAGATCAGTCCCAACAAGAAGAATTCGTTTCGCTTTATGTGAGAAATGAAGCTGCGGCGTTTTTGATATCTCCACCAACGATGGCACCGCGATCCGTAATCCACTCGTGGTGACCAATCTCCAAGCTTTTGTGATCACCCTAAAAAAAATTAAAAGGGTCGCGGTTTCCAAGCAAGAGGTCGTGGTTGCCCTTGCCACGACTTCCTGAGGATCGTCTCTCTTCTTGGCCAGCCTCGCCCATGGGCCGATCAATATCCAGTTTTATGGTTGAAGCGGATACTCCATTGAAAACTCAATTAACCAAGTTTCATGAACCCATTTATCACTCACAATCTCCGCCTTCTAGGAATCCGAAGCTTCATCAAGAAAAACCACAAAACTACTCTTAGTTTTATTCCCAATTCATTCCCTCATCCACCGTTTCGTCTGCCGTAGCCCGAAGAGCGAAGATGGAACCTCGTAGAGCGTAGGAGTCCCACCCTCCGCTGCCACGCTGCCACGCGTGAGACTTCCCCTCTGATCACTTCGGTAAAACATCCCGCCACCCCTTTCCACGATTCAGCATCAACGACAAGGTCTCCGCCGTTTCACCAGCTCCCCCACCATCTAACAGATTTTCCAATTCCCCAGGATCTTCCGCTCGATCATAAAGCTCCCGAGCTACCACCTCTTCACCTCGAATCCACTCAATATAGCGATACTTTTTCGTTCTAATCGTATAGCCTTTCGCCTTGCCTCTTCCGAACTGCGAAAACGCCGCCGACTTCCATTCCCACTCCGGATTTTCAAGCAATGGTGCCACGCTCGTCCCTTCAAGCTGCTTCCCGACATCCAATCCGCAAAGATCCACCAGCGAAGGATAAACATCCACCAACTCCACCAGCGCTTGCGACTTCTTCCCCGCCATCTTCATCCCCGGTTTCCGAAAAATTAGCGCCACCCGGGTATCGAGTTCATAGTTCGTCGTCTTTCCCCACAGCCCTTTCTCCCCCAAATGATACCCATGATCACTCCAAAGCACCACAAGGGTATTCTCAGCCAAACCATTCCTTTCCAAGGCCTCCATCACCCGTCCGATTTGCGCATCAATATAGCTGATACAGGCATAATAGGCATGCTTCGTCTCCCGCTGATTCGCTTCCGAGAAGCCCCCCTTTTTCGGCTGATTAGTATAACGCCGCTTTTCCCCCGAACCATGCCCCGCCATCGTGGGTGCCCCTCTCGGCCACTCCTGATGCTCCGCAAGCTCGATCTCCGACCGCTCATAAAGATCAAAATATTTCTTCGGCGCAACGTAAGGCGAATGCGGCTTGATAAACCCTACCGCTAAAAAAAACGGCTCCTCCTTTTTCTTCCCAAAACCATCGAGATATTCCACCGCCCGCTTTGCCACCTGTCCGTCATAAAGCACATCATCCTCCACCGGAGCCGCTTCCTCCAGCGGACCGAACACCAGGTAGTTCTCCCAATCCTCGATGGGCTTCTTCGGAAACATCTTCCGATAAATCCCCTGCGCCGCTTCGATCCCCTCCTCGGTATAATAGTACCGCGGTCCCGGTCGAAAAGCGGGCACACTCCAGCTCTCCGGATCACCCATCACATCCCACTTCGGAGCCATCCCCTTCGGAAACACCCCGTGATTGATCTTCCCGCACGCCGCCGTGAAGTAGCCCTCCTTCTTAAAAAATTGCGGCAGCGTCACCACTCCCGGATTCACATCCCGATAGTGCGCATGGTTCCCATGAATTCCGACCGAATCCGGACGCAGCCCGCTAAGAAGGCTCGCCCTCGATGGCCCACAGATCGCTTGCTGACAGTAGGCCCGCTCAAAAATCATCCCGCTCGAAGCAAGCCGGTCAATATTCGGGCTCTTCACCTGCTCCGACCCATAACAGCCCAATTCAGGACGCATATCGTCCACCGCGATCATCAGGACATTCAAGCGCTCTCCCTGTGAGATCCCCGTAAGAAACCCCAGTCCCAAAACAACCCGTCTGAACATAGCGAAACCATCCCCTTCTTTCATCCCTTCCACAATGCCACCTCTCTGGTCCCACCACCAAACCAAATCTCCCCGCCAAAGTCCGCCGCAGCCTAAAAGGCGAAGGAGGAAACCAAGCCCCCTCAATCAGGCCGTTCAAATCTCACTATTCATGTTCAAATCTCAAATTTCATTCCCTTTCTTCTCCTTGTCACCCCAACTCATCCTGCCACGCTTCCCCGTATGTTTCGAATTTCCATCTTTGGGTTTCTTATTTGTTTAGCATTTAGCGTTTCAAATTTAGGATTTGCTGCGCAGCAGCCCCACATCATCCTCGTCATGGCCGATGACCAAGGCTACGCCGACTGCGGCTACACCGGTCACCCTTTCGTCCAGACTCCCCACCTCGACGACATGGCCAAGCACTCCGTCGTCTTCGACAACTTCCACGCCGCCGCTCCCGTCTGCTCCCCCACCCGCGCCGCCGTCCTCACCGGCCGCCACCCCATCCGGACCAACGTTCCCAACCACGGCCATTATCTCCGCCCTCACGAAATCACCATCGCCGAAGCCCTCAAAAACAACGGCTACCTCACCGCCCATTTTGGGAAATGGCACATCGGCTCCGTCCAAAAAGAAAGTCCCACCAGCCCCGGCGGCCAAGGCTTCGACCACTGGCTCACCGGCCTCAACTTCTTCGACCGCGACCCCTACCTTTCTCTCAACGGCACCCACAAACAACTCAAAGGCCAAGGCTCCGTCATCACGATGGATCACGCCATCGACCATCTGAAAAGACACGCCACCACCAAGCCCACCTTCACCGTCATCTGGTTCCCCTCACCCCACGATCCCCACCGCGAAACATCCTCAAAACCCGAGCTCTACAAAGGCAAACCGCACGCCGGTTATTTCCAGGAAATCACCCTCCTTGATGAGCAAGTCGGCCGACTCCGCCAAACCCTCCGCGACCTAAAGATCTCCGACGATAGCCTCCTCTGGTACACCTCCGACAACGGCGGCCTCGTCAAAGAATCCTCCGGCGGCCGCGAGCGAAAAGGCTCCGTCTACCAAGGCGGCCTCCGCGTCCCCTCCCTCATCGAATTCCCTGCCCGCTTCAAACCAAAAACAATCTCCACTCCAACCATCTCCTCCGACATCTATCCCACCATCCTCGCCCTCACCGGAACCAGCGTCGAAAACCAACCCCGCCTCGATGGCATCGACCTCACCCCCTTCATTGATGGCAAGACCACCAAGCGCCCTAAACCTATGGGCTTCTGGCATCATTTCACCAACGGCCAAGCCACCTTCAGCGATCGCTTCATCAAGCAACTCATGGAAGCCCAACAAGCAGGCAAGGAAACACCCCTCCCCCAAAGGCTCTTTAAAAACGTAAACGAATTCCCAACCTACTCCAAAACCGCCCATCAAAAAGGCCACGCCGCGCTCACCGATTGGCCCTACAAAGTCCACGCCATTTACAACAAAAAGAAGACCACCTGGGAACTCTACAACCTCAAAAAGGATCCCATGGAAACAACCAACCTCGCCACAGAAGACCCCGACCGCCTCGCCGATCTAAAATCAAAACTCACCACCTGGCAACAATCCGTCCTCTGCTCCCACGAAGGCAAAGACTACTCAAAAAAATAATAATCTCCCTATTCAACTAATTCCCCCTGCTGCCCCGCTGCCCTGCGTGAGACATCCTTCCCCTCTGGTCTCATTTCCCCACCAACATTTCCAGTTCGCAGCCCAAAATCTTCTCCATAGTCTGGAAAACAGATTTACCATGAACCTTCCCGACTCCAAAAAACGCATTGCCCAGCTCAAGCATCTCCAAGCTTGGGAAACACACTCCGCCCGAGTGCTCGGCGGCTGGCTTCCCGCCATCCGGCTCTGGGAAGCGAAGCACGAAGTCGGCCTTCACCTTTGGCAGGATCTCGAAACCTCTCGCGAAATCCGCACTCGTCTCTGGGAACTCCGAGTCAATCGCCCCGACACCTCCGCCGTAACCGCCGCCGTGCTTCCAGCCATTCAAATTCTTGCAAGCGCCCAACACGACTTCGAACTCATCGCCGGAATCTATCTCGGCGTCAAACAAGCCCTCGCCCAAGCTTACCGCGATTATCTTGCCGAAACCCACGCCACCTGGGACGCCCCGTCCATCGACATTCTCACCCGCGCCGCTTCGCGAAAAGAATCCCAAATTGAATGGGCCGAGGCCTACCTCCAGCAGGTTGCTTCCAAAGAAACCGATCAGCATCTTGTCCAGCGCTGGACCACCTTCACGCGCGAACTCGTCGAAGCCACTGGAACTCTCACCAGCAAGACTCCACCCGTCGAACTCCCCACCCCTCCTCCCGGATATTCCTCAGCTCTTCCCTTCGGCGAAGCAAAACGCGACTCCCGCTTCAAAGTCCAACTCCAGGGATTCGAACGCCCCTCAATCGACGACGAAAAAGCGCACACCCTCTGGCAATTCGTCTCCTACACCATGGAAATGCAAGCCGCCGAAACCCTCGGTTCCGTCCTCTGGGAAGTCGATGGAATGGACTGGGAATTCTATTACGACATCGCCCGCCACTGTTACGACGAATGCCGTCACTGCAAAATGGGCGAAGAACGCGTCCGCGAGCTCGGCCATGAGATTCACGAGTTCCCCCAGTTCGTCGGAAACTACGCTTGGCGCCAAATCTACGACCCCATGCGACGCTACGCCATGCTCACCTACATCATCGAGCAGGACTCTTTCGCCCTCAAACACGAGACCTATAAAAACTACGTCCAGCTCAACGACCACGCCTCCGCCGAAGCGATCCTCTACGACATCATCGACGAAACCATGCACGTCCGCTGGGGCACCAAATGGGTCGGCAAACTCATGGAGCATCAAAAGGAAACCCTTTCCCTCGACGACATCATTTCCGAATGTCGCCAAGCCGTCCTCGATAACTCCCTCGCTCCTGCCCAGCGATCTTCTGCAAAAAAGTGAATGGCGCAAATCCTCCCGTTCAACCTTGTATCGCCCCCTAATTGGTCCTAAAAAAGACCAATAAAGAAATTCCTTTCTTCAAAGCCTCTCCAAATTGCCCCACTCCTCACGACCCGAATTCAAAAGGGAGAACAGACAACTGCTCTTCCTTCCGAACGAGTTCTGGCAGAAGAATACCTTGTGAGCCGAACCTCGATCCGTTCGGCCTTGGATATCCTCGAAGAAAAAAACATCATTTCGCCACCGGAGAGCACTCGAAGGCAGACATCCTCATCTTCAGCAACATCGACACCCCAAATGCCACCCGCGAAAACGGGACCGTCTGGGCCTGTTTCGATGGCGGAAAAACTTGGCCCGTTAAACGCCTCATCCTCCCCGGCCCCAGCCGCTACTCCGCCCTCATCGCTGGCCGCCCCGGCACCTCCTCAGAGGGCTTCATCTACCTCCACGGGGAGAACATCGCCAGCAAATCATCTTCGAAAAATCTCATCTCCGACCTCTCCCAAAACCTCCCAAAAATTGAACCAAGCCCCTTCCCTCGAAGTCCACCTTCCGCTTCGATACCAAGACCTTCACCTGGACCGCGAAATAGGTTCTTGTCAGAGCGGCACCCTTTTCACCAATCTCCAAAATGCCGATTGATCTCCGCAGCGATACCGTCACCCGTCCCACTCCCGAGATGCTGGCAGCGATGGCCTCGGCAGAAGTGGGCGACGACGTCTTCGGCGACGACCCCACCGTCATCCGACTCGAAAAGCTCGCCGCTTCTTTGCTCGATAAGGAAGCCTCGATATTTGTCCCGAGCGGAACGCAAAGCAATCTCTGCGCCCTCCTCACCCATTGTCAACGCGGCGACGAATACCTCGTCGGACAAAGCGCTCACGCCTACCTCTTCGAAGGCGGCGGCGGCGCGGTATTCGGCGGCATCCAACCACAGCCGATCGATCAGGAAGAGGACGGCACCCTAGATTTAGAAAAACTCGCAAGCCTCGTGAAGCCCGATGATTTTCACTACGCGCGCACCCGCTTGCTCTGCCTCGAAAACACCACCTGGGGCAAAGTCCTCCCGATGGAGTATCTTGCAAAGGCGCGACAATTCGCCGACGAGCACGGCCTCGCGCTGCACCTCGATGGAGCTCGCATCTTCAACGCCGCAATCGCCTTGGGAAAACCTGCCGCCGATATTGCCAAACCCTTCGACTCCGTCTCCCTATGTCTCTCAAAAGGCTTGGGTGCACCCGTCGGATCGGTCCTCGTTGGCTCTGCCGATTTTATCAAACAAGCCAAGCGCTGGCGAAAAATGCTGGGCGGAGGAATGCGACAGTCCGGCCTCCTCGACGCCGCCGGAATCCATGCCCTCGAAAACCACGTTGAGCGCCTCGCTGAAGATCATCAAAACGCTTCCCTTTTGGCCGAAGGACTTGCCGCCCTTGAGCACATCCAAGTCGACCCCGTCCAAACAAACATAGTCTTTGCAACCATCGACGACGCAAAATTGCCAGCACTCCTCGACCACCTCAAAAGGCAAAACATTCTTGCGGCCGGATACACCGGAGAGAAAGTGCGCCTCGTCACCCACCTCGGAATCACCGCAGCAGATATCGAAACCGCCCTCGCCGCCTTTGCCGAAGGACTGGCTTAGTTTCCCCTCTTTAACCTATGAACACTCCATCGCTCCCAGCCCTAATCCTCGCCCTCACTCTTCCCTTAGCTGCTCAGTCCACTAGCGAAGTCCATTCCGAAAAAACGATCACTAAAATCGCCTTCGGCTCCTGCAATAACCCCCGCGACAAAACCCCGGCCATCTTCAACGCCGTCATCGCTAAGCAGCCCGATGTCTTTGTCTTCCTCGGCGACAACATCTACGGCGACACCAAGGACATGGACGTCTTGAAGAAAAAATACCAGGAACTCGAAGCAGTGGAAGACTTCCGCAAGCTCCGCGAATCCACCACCATGCTCGCCACCTGGGACGACCACGACTTCGGCACCAACGACGGAGGAAACACCTACCCAAAGCGAAAAGAATCCCAGCAGATCTTCCTCGATTTCTTCAAAGACCCAGCCGGCTCACCACGACGCACACGCGAGGGCATCTACGCCTCCTACTCCTTCGGTGAAAAAGGAAAGACCTGCCAAATCCTCGTCCTCGACACCCGCTACTTCCGCGACCTCATCCCCAGAGCAAAAGAACACAGCGGCGGAGTCGGATGGTATGGCCCCACCAAGGACACTTCCAAAACTCTGCTTGGAGAAACCCAGTGGAAATGGCTCGAAGCCCAACTGCAAATTCCTGCCGACCTCCGCATCATCGCCAGCAGCATCCAGATGATCTCCTACGAAAAAGGAATGGAGAATTGGGGCAATGTCCCCCACGAACAAAAACGCCTCTTTGGCCTCCTCAAAAAACACAAAGCCCATCACACCGTCGCAATCTCCGGCGACGTCCACTTCGCCGAGCTCTCGAAAACCAACATCGACGACTACCCCTTCTACGATCTCACCAGCAGCGGCCTCAGCCACACCCACAAAGGCTGGGCCATGGCCGCTAATTCATTTCGCGTTGGAAAATCTCATTACGAACTCAACGCCGGACTCATCGAAATCGATTGGAAGAAAAAATCCCTCTCCCTCAACGTCTTCAACGGCAAAGGGAAAAATCTCATCGAGCACCCGATCAAATTCAGCGAACTGACGTTTCCTGAATGATCCAAATTCTCTCTCTCCTTCTCCTCTCCGCTCTCTTTCTCGGCGGGGTCGAAAGGCCCAACATCATTGTCATCGTCGCCGACGATCTCGGCTACGGTGACCTTGGATTCACCGGCCACCCGAAAATTAAGCTGTCTCTTATACACATCTCCGAGCCCACG
>OJEC01000318.1_pt1 | contig 10495 bp, 8 predicted proteins | sample 1592971 | NCBI WGS metagenome assembly OJEC01 (sample SAMN05416709, study PRJEB24817) | seawater metagenome | isolation source: Sea water | place: Canada:Atlantic | collected 2013-07
TACCTTGAGGCTTTGGCAGCTTCTTCGAGTGCCTTCAGAGCTTCCTCGGGACCAAAAACTTCGGGCATGACGATAACAGGAGCATTGGGATCAGCTGGGGCGATCACGTTGACAGGAAGAGCAACGCGGCCGTAACGAGGGAAATCGTCACTGATCGTTTGAAGGCGTTTTGTATTATCGGCTTTAATGAGAAGAACGTTGAGTTCTTTTAGCTTGGCCAGGACTTCTTTGTTTGAGAACACACGGCTCTCATTCACTTTACAAGTTGCTCACCAATCGGCGGTGTAATCTAGCCAAATGATACGCCCTTTCGGTCGAGAAATCTCCATAATACCGGGATACCATTCGTGCCAGGCGAGACCCTGTTTTGGTGGCTTTGCGGTGGAGTAAGCCCAGGCAAGACCTCCGAAGGTCATGAGGCCGGCAAGGCCGTATCCCGTGACAAGACGTTTGGTTTTCGCGATTGTTGGCGTGCCGTAACGGCCGTAAAGGTAAACTCCCAATCCGATCAGACAGAGGGCGAAGAGGAAGATATTGAAGTGATCTTCTCCAACGATTTTGAGGTAGCCTTTCATGAAGAAGACGACGGTTGCGAAGACGAAGAAGGCCATGACCTGTTTGAATGTTTCCATCCAAGCTCCAGGACGAGGGAGCTTTTTAATGAGAGCTGGGAAGAGAGAGAGAATGACGTAAGGGGAGGCGATCCCGAGACCAAAGACCGTGAAGACGGCAAATTGAATGCCTCGGTTTTCCTGTGAAAGCGCGAAAGCCATCACGGCTCCAAGGAAGGGGCCTGAGCAAGGTGTGGCAACCAAGGTGGTAAGCACTCCTGAGAAAAAGGAGCCGGAGTAACCTTTCTTCGACTGGAGTTCTCCTCCCACACTGGTCATTTTAGAGCCAAATTCGAAGAGACCGAAGAGATTCAGACCCATGAGAAAGAAGACGACGATCATCGTTCCAAGGAAAACTGGTTCCGAAAGTTGCTCTCCCCAATTGAGCTTTAGTGAAATGATGACGGCTGCGAGAATCCACATCGTGATGAGGAGGCCCAGACCGAAAACCATGCCGTGAATTTTGATCTTCTTTTCGTCCTCACCAGCTTGGGCGACGAAGCCCATGATCTTGAGTCCGAGGACCGGGAAGACACAGGGCATGAGGTTCAAAATGAGTCCGCCAAGAAAGACGAGCCAAAGGGAAGAAAGGAAAGTGACTTCCTTTTCTTTACTTCCACCAGGGTCGACTACTTCCGGGAGAACATTAGCGTCGTATACTTCGAGTCCGGCTTTACGGTCAGCTGCCGTTGCAGGAACAAAAGCTGAGAGTGTTTCGCCTGTGGTGTCACTTCCGCTTGTGGCGCCGCTGGGCAGCGGGGCACTAATCTCGACGCTCGACGATCCGAATCCATCGCTGAAGGTAAAGAGTCCTTTGATTGATTCGCCTACTTCACCGGCGTCAATTGCGAGTCCTTTTGTGCCCTGGTTTCGCTGGAGGGTCATTACGTAGTGTCCCTCTTTATTGAGCGCTCCTTCTTCTTGGGGAGCCTGCGAATCGATTTGTTGATCGGTGGAGAAGAAGTAGACGGGCTCCCCGATCTCGATTCCCTCTGGGAAGATGATCTCAAGGGATATCTTTCCCTCCTTTTCCGTGGCGAGAGCGCCCCATGCCGAGCCGTCCTGCGGGAGCGCGGTGCTAGCAACTTCAAAAAAATCCTCGTTAGCTTTGATGGGGAGGGATTCCTCTCTGGCGGTAACCTTAAAGGAGAAGTCGTGGCTGCCCATGAGGCAGGACTTGTCATCACATTCCTGCCAGTCGAAGCTTCCCTTGATCTCGTATTCCGAACCGACCTTGAGGTCTTCGGAAGCCTCGATTTTCACAACGAAGGTTGCTTCGCCGTCATATCCATAAAGGGTGGCATCAACCCCTCCGACCATTGTTCTGATCGCGGCCGGTTGCGGAAAGAGGAGTTTACCTGCTCTCAAACCATCAGGAAGTTCCCATGTCACCGAGGGAGGGGAGCCGACCACTCCGGCGTTCTTGAAGTAGCTGTGAAAATGTTCGGCGTGGTTGAGGGTGAAGGCGACCTTGAATAAATCCCCTGGCTCCACTGCGGAGTATTCCGGCGTGACCTTGGCGGTCGTTTCTTTTTCTCCGAGGGAGAATTGTCCGAGAACGGTTTGAGCGGAGAGGATGAAGAAGAAAAATAGAGCTCGGTGCATGGTGGTGGCGTCTTGATGATTTTCCGTGAGAGGCGGAGGGATGACATTTACTCCCTGTTATTTTAGCGAGGTTCAGGAGAGTAGATTTGTGATCGGAAACTGCAAGTGGCTAAGCGTCTTCTCTTTTAATCTCTCTCAGTTGACGTAGTCCCTCACAAAAATAGGCATGGCCCGACCAGATCGTGAAGACGGCAGCAACGATGGTGGGGTAGAGGGGGGAGAGGTTGAAGAGCTTGAGCATGACCCAGCCGAGGGCGATCATTTGAGTCAAGGTGCAGACTTTGCCGGTCCAATGAGGCTTGATGGGGACCCGACGATTGATGAAATAAAGAATCCAAATGCCAACGATGATTTCGATGTCGCGCGCGATGACGAGGACGAGGAACCACATCGGAAGACGCCAATCCTGGCCCCAGTCCACCAAGGTCAGGGTGATAAGGCCGGTGAGGAGGAGAGCTTTGTCGGTGAGGGGATCGAGGATGGAACCGATGAGGGATTTTTGATTAAAGCGGCGGGCGACCCAGCCATCGATCCCGTCCATCGCTGCTGCGACGATGTAAGTTCCCACTGCGAGCCAGCGCGTTGTTTCATTGGGAGAACCTGAGGACACACTGTCGCCGTAGCGGATTGCGAGCACGCAAAAGACCGGCACCAGAAAAAGGCGCAGAATGGTAATGGCAGTGGCGTAAGTCATCTTCCCGACTGAATTTAATGGACAACAAGGCTCCATGCAATTGAAAGGAGCACTGTGACCCTCACTGAATTGAAAGAAGTCCTCGCTGAAGTCGGGGTGACGCCCTCGCGCAAGTTGGGGCAAAACTTCCTCGTTGATCAAAATACGGCGGAGGGGATTGTCAATCTTCTCGATCCGCAGCCGGGCGATACTGTCGTGGAGGTGGGACCGGGAACCGGCGCGCTCACGGAGCATCTCATTGGGAAAGTGGCTCGTATTATCCTAGTCGAATATGACCGTAGGCTTGCGGAATACTTGATTAGACGCTTTGGCGATCATCCCGAAGTGACTGTCATTTGTGAGGACGCGGTGCGCATTGATGTGCGCCGCTTCTTTGCTTGTAAAAATATCAAACTGCTGGGGAATCTTCCCTACTCGGCCGGCGGGGCTATTTTGCGGAACTTTCTCAAGGGCCCGTCACCTTTTACGAAAGCGATTCTGATGCTCCAGAAGGAGATGATCGACCGAATCCTGGCAGGACCCAAGTGCAAGGACTACGGCGTGCTCACCCTCCGGATGCAGTGCGAGTGGGAGGGAGCCCGGGTGAAAATTGTCCCACCAAGCTGCTTTTTTCCCAAACCGCTGATCGATTCCACCGTGATGAGCCTCGAGCCGCGACAGGCCAGGCTTCCGGTGCATGATCGTAAGCTTTTCGACGAACTCGTTCGCCGTGGTTTTGCCCAGCGCAGGAAGCAGCTCCGCAAAAATCTCCCTGATGGGATCGACTGGGAGACCGCCAGCTCGGAACTCAGTCTCAGCCCCACCGCACGAGCCGAGGAACTCACTCTCGCTGATTGGGTCTCACTTACTCGTCTTGCCGATCCCTTTTTTAAAAAGGAAGAAGGGCAGGGTGCGGGCGAGATACTCGATGTGGTCGATGAAAACGACGAGGTGATCCGCTCCGAGCGTCGCGATGTTATCCACCGCGATGATCTCACGCATCGGGCGGTCCACATCTTTGTGCTCAATAAACACCGTGAAATCTTCTTGCAAAAGCGCTCCCGCCTTAAAGATAAATGCCCCGGCCTCTGGGATTCGAGCGCGGCGGGTCATGTCGATTCGGGCGAGGATTACGCCGCGTGCGCCACGCGCGAACTTGCCGAAGAACTCGGCCTCGAAGATCACGACCTTAAAGAAGTGGGTAAGCTAGGAGCCCACGCTAACACCGGCTGGGAGCACGTCCGAGTCTACGCCACCCTTGCCCAAGAAAAAGTCCGTTTCCCCTGCGTCGAAATCGAATATGGTGAGTGGTTCACGATGGAGCAAATCGAGGCCTGGGTGAATGGGGTCCCGGAAGACTTCGCGCCCGGATTCCTGGCGTGCTGGAAATTGTGGAAAGAGGAAAATCCGGCGAGATTTGAGACGAGTATCGCGGACTGAATAGGCTCGCACTATTCTACTAGGAGTTTGCGGTCGAAAGGATCTTAGTTGGGCGGGGAAGACCTAATATTGATGGACTTTTCTTTATTGTTCGTCTTCTTACTTCCTCCTAAGCTGTCGCCGATGTCTAAGTTGATACTTTTAGTGGTAGGTAGCCTCTGTGCTGCTGGGTCCATAGTGGCGCAGGATGGTTTTGTCTCCATCTTCGATGGCAAGACCCTCGAAGGTTGGAAGCCCAGCGAAGATAATCCGGCCGCCTTTTCGGTGGAAGCGAACGGCGAATTGAAGGTGACCGGGGACCGGGCCCACCTTTTCTATGTCGGAAAAGACGGAAATGTTGCGTTCCGGAATTTCGAGCTAAAGCTCAAGGCCAAGACCACTTTTGGATCGAACTCAGGAGTCTACTTTGCCACCCAATACCAAAAAGAAGGCTGGCCGGAGAAGGGCTACGAAGCCCAAGTTAATTCCACCCAAGTTGATCCCAAGAGGACGGGGAGCCTATATGGCGTGGTTAATCTCTGGGTCGATCCCACTCAGAAGCAGGCTCCGTTTGTGGAAGTAAGCAAGGGCACCGTTAACCTACGGATCAAGGAAGCAGTGAGCAAGGACGAGGTGTGGTTCGACTACCATATCATCGTAAAAGGAAGCAAAATTATCCTCAAGGTGAACGGAGAAACAACGGTGGAATTTACGGAGCCGAAAGATTGGGAAGGGCCAAGTGCCAACACAAAAGGGCGCAAGCTGGGTCGGGGAACGATCGCTTTCCAGGCCCATGACCCCAAGAGTACGGTTTTTTATAAAGAGATTCAGCTGAAAATCACTGACTAATCATCTTTTTAGAAAGAAGAGAAAAAGGTGAAAAAGTCGCGCTCTAAGCTCGACAAAAGACCGACTGCCGGCATAAACCGCGATCCTTCCCTAGACATTACATCATGATTGATCTCAGCAAATACCGGAACATCGGCATCTTCGCACACGTTGATGCTGGAAAGACCACCACCACCGAGCGGATTCTTAAGCTCACTGGTAAGATTCACAAGACCGGTGAGGTTCACGATGGTGAGTCTACCACGGACTTCATGGAGCAGGAAGCAGAGCGGGGGATTACGATTCAGTCCGCTGCCACTACTTGTTTCTGGGATGACCACCGGATGAACATTATCGACACGCCGGGACACGTTGACTTTACAATTGAAGTTTATCGTTCTTTGAAAGTGCTCGACGGCGGTGTCGGTGTTTTCTGTGGATCTGGAGGCGTTGAGCCTCAGTCCGAGACGAACTGGCGCTACGCGAACGACTCGGAAGTTGCTCGGATCATCTTCGTCAACAAGCTCGACCGCATCGGCGCTGACTTTTTCAGCGTCATTCAGCAGACCAAGGATATTCTTGGTGCCAAGCCGCTCGTCATGACGATCCCGATTGGTTTTGAGGATTCCTTTGTGGGAGTTGTCGATGTCCTCGAAATGAAGGCTTTTATTTGGGACGACACTGGTTTGCCTGAAAACTTTGAAATCACCGAGATTCCAGAAGATCTCAAGGAAATCGCTCAGAAGTATCACGATGAGCTCATTGACACTGCCGTGGAGCAGGATGATGAAGTGATGGAATCTTACCTTGAAGGGAATATTCCTGACATCGCGACTATTAAGAAGTGCATCCGTAAGGGCACCATCGCTCTAGATTTTTTCCCTGCATTCTGTGGTTCCGCTTTCAAGAATAAGGGAGTTCAAAACGTTCTTAATGGAGTTGTAGACTACCTTCCATCTCCTCTCGAAGTTCCTCCTGAGCCCGAGTTCGATGATGAGGGAAACAAGACTGGCGAAGTCGCCCTTGCAGATCCAAGTGGCCCTCTTCGTGCCCTTGCTTTCAAGATCATGGACGACCAGTTCGGCGCCCTGACTTTCACTCGTATTTACTCGGGTAGCCTTAAGAAGGGTGACACCATTCTCAACACCTTCACCGGTAAGAATGAGCGTGTTGGCCGTCTCGTGGAGATGCATGCTGACACCCGGACGGAACTCGATAGCGCCCAAGCGGGTGATATTATTGCTCTGGTCGGTTTGAAGAATGTTCAAACTGGACACACTCTGTGCTCCAAAGATAAGCCAGCGACTCTTGAGCCAATGGTATTTCCGGATCCCGTGATCTCGCTCGCCGTCTCAGCGATCGACAAGGCGAACGCCGAGAAGCTGAGTATTGCGCTTGGTAAGATGATTCAGGAAGACCCTTCCTTCCGCGTCGAGACTGATCTCGACTCGGGTGAGACCATTCTTAAGGGAATGGGTGAGCTTCACCTCGATATTAAAGTCGATATCCTGAAGCGGACTCACGGGGTTGAAGTGATCGTGGGTGCCCCTCAGGTGGCATACCGCGAGACTATTACCAAGGAGCTTACAGACAGTTACACGCACAAGAAACAGTCTGGTGGTTCTGGTCAGTTCGCTAAGATCGACTACACTCTGACTCCTCTTGAGCCAGGCGAAGGATTCCAGTTCGAGTCCAAGGTTGTTGGTGGTAACGTTCCCAAGGAATTTTGGTCTGCTGTTGAAAAAGGATTTAAGACCTCACTCGTAAAGGGTGTTCTTGCGGGTTATCCCTGTTTGGACTTCAATGTCACTCTGAATGATGGAGCTTTCCACGCAGTTGACTCCTCGGCGGTAGCGTTCGAGATCGCAGCTAGAGCGGCTTATCGTCAGTCCGTGCCTAAGGCCGGTGCTCAGATTCTTGAGCCGATTATGAAGTTGGATGTCTTCACTCCTGAAAATCACGTCGGTGATGTTATTGGTGACCTGAATCGTCGTCGTGGCATGATTCAATCTCAGGACACCGCTTCCGGTGGTATCCGCATCAAGGCTCAGGCACCTCTTTCCGAGATGTTTGGCTACATCGGTGATCTTCGAACCATGACTTCTGGTCGTGGTCAGTTTTCGATGGAATTTGAGCACTACGCAGCTTGTCCGAAAAACATCTCCGAGAAGGTCATCGCAGATGCCAAGGAGCGCGAGGAAGAGAAGAGGAAGAAGTAATCTTGGTTAATTTTACTTTTCAAAAGGCAGTCCGTGAGGACTGCTTTTTTTTGTTCTGGGGGAAAAAGCTGATGGCGAACGGAAGATTGGATTGTCGAACCAAGGTGGGTGCCCCTCAGATTTTGGTCCCGTATTTCGAGATTTAGGTCAATGATTAGTGATCACAAAAAAAGGCAGGTCGTGAGGCCTGCCTTTGAGTTGATTAACGAATGGGGGGAGGAGGCTACTTCCCTTTAGGACCGCCTTTAGGTCCTTTTCCCTTACCTGGCTTGCCGGCCTTGCCTTTTCTTCCTGGCTTCCCTTGACGGCCTCCACTGCGTTCCGCACGCGGAGGCATGGCCTTACGCTCCTCTGCGCTGAGTTTTCCGTCGCCGTCCTTGTCAAACTTCTTGAGCATTTCTGCTTTGCGACCTTCCATGAGAGCCTTGCGCTCTTCTGCGCTGAGTTTTCCGTCACCGTCTTTGTCAAACTTGGCGATCATTTCTGCTGGAGGTCCTGGGCGCTTGCCTTTGCCTTCTTCAGGTTCAGCTTGGCTAAATAGGGAAGTCGCGAGGACTACAGCGATAGTGGATATAGTGGTTTTCATTTTCTTTTTTAGTTTTGGCTTTGAGTTTATCTGGGGCAACCGACTTGGCTTTCCCGTTGACGCATGATGGAACTCAAGTCGTTTCGAAGAGTTGCATATTTTTTCAAGGATTTGTCATTGCGGTTCTTCGGTGGAGTCGATTGCATACTTGAAATGGCAGTATCGACTCCTTCTCAATCCAAAGCTTCGGTCTTCCGTGCCCGCTTAACCAGCACCCTAGTGATCTGGGCCATTGTGACGGGTGTTTTTGTCTCCGGCCAGCCTTGGGCTTTTTTTGGGTTGGTGGCTTTTCTTACGATTAGCGGGGCGGGAGAGTTTCGATCACTCTTCGGGGAACAGACGGGGAAAGGTTGCCGAAATATCGGGTTGATCGCCGGTGTGATTGTCGCTCTTGCGTTGGGAGCCGGCCTTGTTTGGGGTGAGTCGGAGCAGCCTGGCTTTGACTGGGAAATGATGGGGCTGGTCGCGACAATTCTAGGAGCCTTTTGCTGGCGCTTTCACACCGGGATCAATGAGCGCGATAGTGTCGATGCGGTAGGGGATAGTCTGATTGCTTACCTCTACGTCCCGATTTTATTCGGCGTCTTTATGATGCGCCTTTTGTTTCTTCCTGAAGTTTCTGGAGCAGTTCCAGGAGCGTGGTTGGTTTTAATGATGTGTGCCTCGGCAAAGTTTACCGACATGGGGGCTTACATTACCGGTTCACTCATCGGGAAACATAAGATGGCTCCCCATTTGAGTCCGGCTAAAACTTGGGAGGGATTTTTTGGAGCCCATGCTTTTGCTCAACTAGGAGCTTGGGGCGTGTGGGCCTTGGGCGGGGATGCGCTTTCCTGGATTCCACCTTTGCATGTTGGGATCATTGGCGTGCTGATGGCTCTCTCAGCAGTCGCAGGTGATCTTGCCGAATCTGTTTTAAAACGGAGTCTTTCGGTGAAGGATTCGGGAAGTTGGATGCCGGGGATTGGTGGGATTTTAGATCTCATCGATAGCCTCTGCTTTGCCGCACCCGTTCTTTACTTTTACCTCATCCTCACGGGATTGATTTGATGCGCAAACGAGTTGTTATTTTAGGGTCTACCGGATCGATTGGAACGAGCTCGCTCACAGTGGCGCGTCAGATTCCTGACCGCATGGAGATTGTGGGCCTCGCTGCAGGCACACGCGTGGCGGAGCTGGAAGAGCAAGCACAGGAGTTCGGAGTGGATCACCTCTGCATTGCTGATGCTTCCAAGAAGGATCAGCTTTCGGGACCTGGGCGTCGTGTTTATTCCGGGGAGGATGGGCTGACGGATTTGATCGAGGCGACCCGGCCTGATTTGGTTCTCGTTGCGATCGTAGGCGTGGGAGGCTTGCGTCCAACGTTGGCGGCGATTGAACTAGGCTGCGATATCGCGGTCGCCAGTAAAGAGATTCTCGTGATGGCAGGGGAGGTGGTCATGAATGCGGCCCGTAAGAAAGGGGTGGCGATTCTTCCGGTCGACAGTGAGCATAACGCGATTTTTCAGTGCCTCGAGGGGCACAAGGGAAGTGCTGAAGATATTAGTCGCTTGATCATCACTGCGTCAGGCGGGCCATTTCGGACGCTCCCCCAAGAGCAGCTGATCGATGTGCAAGTAGAAGACGCCCTCAAGCATCCGACTTGGGAAATGGGGGCGAAGATCACGATTGATTCCGCGACTCTTTTCAACAAGGGGCTAGAAATGATCGAAGCTCGCTGGCTTTTCGATATCCCGATGGAACGCATCGACGTGGTGGTGCATCCGCAGAGCATTGTTCATTCGATGGTGGAGTTTATCGACGGCAGCATTTTAGCGCAGCTGAGCACGACGGATATGTGCTTTCCGATTCAGTATGCCGTGGTTTGGCCAGAGCGTCTGGCAAATAAGTTGAAGCCACTGAATTTTCCAAGTCTCGCGAAGCTTGAATTTGAGGCTCCTCGCGTTGATGATTTTCCGGCAATCAATCTCGCCCGAGAGGCGGGAGAGTGCGGTGGGACGCTTCCTGCGGTCCTTAATGCAGCCAATGAAGTAGCGAATGAAGCTTTTCGGAATCGCACTCTAAGCTTTCCAGGAATCTGGGAAGTGGTTGAGGAAACAATGGCTCGGGTGGAGCACGTTTCTTCTCAAGAACTCGAGATCGTTGTGAAGGCCGATTTCGAAGCGCGTCGGATTGCGAAAGGAATTCTAGGTTCTAGGAGCTAAGCTTCGACGGCTAAGCGCTCACCAGCAAGGTAGCCGATGCGTTGTTGCACGAAATGGCCTAATGCAAGCTTGGTGCGTTGGGTGAGGCAGAGGTTGGAGAGCCTGTGCCTCGGGTGGTGTGAATAGTGGTCCAGTCTTGGGGTAGGAGGGTGGAGGTGAATTGGACGGCGTAGCTGCGGTGGGAGATGCTTTGCCAGTGGAGCTGTATTTGGTTGTCGGGGAGTTTTTGGAGGGAGGTGATTTTGAGACCGGCTTCTTGGGGGGCGCCGGGGGTGAGGTCGGGTAGGGCGATGTCTCAGCGGGGTTCTTGGGCTGTCTCTTATACACATCTGACGCTGCCGACGAAGAGG
>OJEC01000322.1_pt1 | contig 10435 bp, 9 predicted proteins | sample 1592971 | NCBI WGS metagenome assembly OJEC01 (sample SAMN05416709, study PRJEB24817) | seawater metagenome | isolation source: Sea water | place: Canada:Atlantic | collected 2013-07
TACGAGATCTAGTACGGTCTCGTGGGCTCGGAGATGTGTATAAGAGACAGCGATGGCCATCGTGAACCCGCAAGGTGGACCCCTGCGGCATTGCAAATCTGTCGCAGTATCAGACCTTCATCACGACAACTGCCCGGTGGTGCGATGACAGCATCGGTATAAGAAAAGCTGCGCGTTGGCATTAACCCCATCATAGTAAAAAAGTAAAATGGAATGTCAGCGCGTTCGAGTGAATGCAGCCCGGGCAAGATATAATCGGCATGTGCTGCGGTTTCGTTACGCACAATATCCAGGCACACAAACAACTCTAGGTCATCGAATGCTTGTGACAGCCGGTCACTGCCGCTGCAGGTCAGCAAAGGGTTGCCTGACATATTAAACATGGCACGAACCTTACCTTTGCCAGGTGTCAGTATTTCTTCAGCCATAATGCCTGCTGGGATAGTGGAATTGACATAAGGTATATCGTTGATTCGTGACGTTAAGGTTTCTGTGGGCAGATCAATGCGAGGTACAACACCTTTGCCGGCTAACACACCGCCACGTTTATCCAAATTCCCACTGATGGCGTTAATCGCTTCCTGTATCCAGTAGACCAGCAAGCCAAAGCGACCCTGATTGACGCCGGTGGAAAAGTACATGGCTGCCCCGTCGGCGGCGATATAGTCCTGCACCATGCGTCGTAGCGTGTCAGCGGGTATTCGTGTCACCTGTGCGACTCGATCCGCTGTCCAGGCCTGCGCAACGTCGGCCAGTGTGTCATAGCCGTTCATATAGTTCGCAACACGTTGTTGATCAACTCCGCCACAGCGAATCAGTTCATTGAGAAAGCCGAGTGCGAAAAAGATATCGGTATCAGGCCTGATGGCAATGTGTTCACCTAGGCGTTTGGCTGATTCGGTCTTTCTTGGGTTGACCCAATACACCTTGCCGCCCCGTTGCTCTATGGCCTGCAATTTTTTCATAGGGTGGGGCATTGAAATAAAACTCATTTTTGAAATGACAGGATTGCTGCCAATGGCTATCAATAACTGGGTGTGCTCGATATCGGGAAACACTTGGTCGTTGGCAGAGCCAAACAGGCGTTCGCCGCCGGCAAATTTATTGGCACAATCCTGGGTGCCGGGTGTAAACAGCTTATTAGCACCAAAGGCTTTCAGGAACAGGGTCATGGCCGTTGTTGGCCAAAAGCTGAAACTGATGGGGTTGCCCATATATGCGGCGATTGCTTCACCGCCGTGTTCGCTGTGTATGGCTTTTAACTTTTCTCCAATTTCGCTTAGAGCCTGTGACCAGCTAATAGCTTGAAATTCGCCGTCTATTTTTTTCAGCGGTGAAGTGAGGCGGTCAGGACTATGAGCGAAGTCACCCATTTTTAAACCTTTCATACAGGTATAGCCCTTGCTTCCGACATGGTCGGGGTTGGGCTCAATACTAATGATTTTCTCGTTATCAGTATTAACAATGAGGCCGCATTGCGCTTCGCATATTCTGCAAAACGTTTTTTGGGTTTTCAAAAACTCCAACCTACCGATAGTCGTGCAATGAAAAGTTTGACGGTTTATTAGAACATGATTGCTAAGCGCGTATAAAATTGGTCGTGGGCGTACAGGGGAGATCAAGCGTGCTGATCAATCCTGGTGCATGCTGACACACGGCCTCAATGGCGTTGATCATTCTTAGCGCGGTGCATTGTACTCCGCCGGTGTTGTAGTCCCCATCACTTCCTTCGAGGAAACACTCTACCGTAACACTGGGGCTACCTTTGATCACGCATCTGTGAACACCTTGCTTGCCTGCTGGTGGCATCGGCCAATGGGGCGCAATGTCGTCACGAAGTCGGTTAACGTGCTCGGTAACGATCACGGGGCGACCGTAAGCCATACCCTCTAGGCGGAAGCGAACTGCCGCGCAAGTATCCTTAGGCACATGCATCATAGGGGTGTCGAAGGCCTCGTCTGTGAAGCAACGCTCGTAGCTCTCTCTGATCTCGTCTAACGGTATACCCACGCGATCAGCCATCATTTGTACCATGCCGCCCCACCCTGAACGCAGCACGCCCTCTAGCGCCATGATTGGTGTGGCAGATTCAGGTTGACCAAAGCCGAACGCGACACCCGTGAATTCGGGGTCCTCATAGGTTGAGTAATCGACAAGCTCTTGCACCAGTAACTGGTCGACGTTGTCGGCCATCTGTAATCCCGCCAAGGGCAATATGTCGCCGCTAAATCCGGGGTCAACACCACTAATGAACATCGTTGATTGTCCCTCAAGCGCAGCCTTTTCGAGAGGCTCGCGCAAGCCAGCTTCTGCAAATGAGGGGTAGACCAAGAAAATCATCGAGGTAGAAAGCAGATTTATCCCTGCGCTGAGAATAGCAGACATGTCCGCAATCGCTTCGTCGGGACGGTTTTCCCCATTCGCATTGTAAAGAACGCAGTCAGGCTTGAGATTTAGCAATGCTTTTGCGTCGTTGGTCGCAGAAATGCCCGTTGTTATCGAAAGGCCAGCGATGTCACCCGCATCCTTGCCGACTTTGGCCGGGCTATGCGCATGAAGACCAACAAGCTCGTAGTCAGGATGTTCGATGAGGTGTCTTAGACTGTGGTAACCAACATTGCCGGTGCCCCACTGCACAACGCGAAAGCTCATAAAATTTACTCCAATAGTGATGAATCTTGCATAACCATGCCGAGGACCAGTGCGCCCTCAGTGCCTGCGCAACCAAATCGCCACACTTTCTCAAGAACGACAAAGAAAAACAAGGAAACCAGATTTAAAGGCTTGAGAAGTATAGAAACTATAACCGGGTACTGACAAGTTAACTTCTTGAACCCAAGATAAACCAGCCGCGCGATCTCAAGCAATCGCCCTACTCCATTCTTCGAACGTACTGACCCTGAGATCCCGATAATGTTCAGCTCGAACAAGATGCCTCCCAACATTAAACAGATTGGAGACTGCGGCATGAGTTCCCAAAAACCGTTGCGCCTGACGCACTGGTTTGAACTTCCTCATCCCTCGCTCCCTTACCCTTCTCGCCTCTTGAGATTGCTCTGCCCGATTATTCTCATACTGCTTAGTGCTGAGAATCGACTCTGGGCTCAGCTCCCGATGAGGGACGCCATAGGTGCGTAACTTATCGGTCACGACCTTCATCGGTTCACCGCCATGGTTTCGCAATAGCCGCTTGAAGAACCGCTTCGCAGCCGCCCCATCGCGCTTTGCCTGAAGATAGACATCAACAACCTCACCATCTTGATCGACAGCCCTCCACAAGTAATGCTGCTTACCGTTGATCTTTACGAAGACTTCACCAATTGTTCAGGCACTGGCACCGGCTAAGGAGGCTGGAGTAGATGCCAAGCAGGCACTGGCACTGGTGAACTGGAAAGACTGAGGGTCTGCTTTGTGCCAAGAGCGGTCGTTCGCGGGTTGCTAGGACGAACTTCTCTAATCGCCTAAAAGCGGTCGTTAACTACATCTGTGTACAGCTTGCTGGTCATAAACATCTCCAATAGAGTTACATTTTAACGCTATTAGGTGTCTAGCAAACCTTGGAAAGTCCACCCTGCTGCATTCTGTCTGTTTACTTTTCGCAATGAAGTTGCTGATGATATATAACTCCTGTGCGTCGTCAGCTCATCTGGGACCACTAACCCGGTTTTCTAAAAGACCCTTTGCTGCCGGTTACTCATTCAGTTTAGCCTGCTAATTTCAAATTGTGTATTTTCCTTTAGCTCAGCGTACGTGATAAGCTAACGCTCGTTGATTCAGTACGTCATTGTGCCTCTCCTGGCAAACATCGGCTGGCGTAACATTATCCAATGACTCGTGGTAACGCTCATTATATTCGCTACTACAACAATGACCGGCCACACACCGACAATTGCGACTTGTCGCAGGTCAAATACGAACTGTCTCAATTGAACGGGTCCGGTCTCGGTTGACCAGAACTCCCCTTGGCAGACAAGCCGCACATTCCCTGTGTTGCCATATGCATAAATTACAAAATCACGGACGATACTTCCAATGCCCCCAACAAAAAAATTAAGGTCCTAATATGAAATCTCAGTCCCGCTCGCGTTTGTTCAAGGCCTTTGTTTGGTCCATTTTTTTCTTTCTGTTAGGTGCTTGTAGTGACGGCGACAATGACGCACAGACAACGCCTGAGCCTATGACCGCTGTCGATGCGGCATCTATATTGCAACAATATATTACTCCCAACGTGACTCAAGTTCGTGTTGTGGCCAGCGACGTCTCAGGCAGCATAACTTCCACAGACCTTTTTACACGAGAGGAAGCCGCCAATTTTAGAGTGCCTACCGCCGCTGAAAAAGTGGAGATGGGGTTGCTAACGGTATCAGACCAGCAAATTGGGGTGATCATATTTCAACCTAACGGTGACAAAATGACGCTTATTCTGCCTGGAGATGGCCTTGCACCGCCTGATGTTCTTGACCTCGATATTGTTATTAACGCAGACCTTTGGGACCGTGAGGCCAAGATGCTCGCGGGAGGGCTAGGGTTCTCCAATATTATTGGGGTACCTGGGTTTACAGGAACTGATTCTTACAGCGAGCAGCTGGTAAAGGAAGCTGGAGGTAACTGGAATACGCTGACCGGCTGTGGCGAAATAGCACCTACCTCAAGTGATTACACCTCCGCCCAGTCAACAAGCAAGATGCTGCTGATAAACGGTTTGCCGGAGATTTTCTATGGCGGAGGTATGCCTATTGAGTTCTCGTGGCCGATCTTGTTCAGCACGGCAGAAGGCAGTGACTTCCTAGTCACACTTAACGATTACAGTCAGGTGTATCCTGATCACGCCACCATGACACCTAATTTTGACTATAATGAGCGTGCCGTTGTGGTTTTATTCGGGCAGCTTGGAAATCGTTTAGAGCTGGATGATCCAAATGTGCTATACCCGGTCCGGATTGAAGTTGTTGATGACGGAACGCCTCTGATGATGGTTGGGCCAGATGGTTCTTTACAATCAGCAGTGGGCTTATTTGCCAATGCGCCAGGCTCTCCTTATCACACCCCCGGCAACGGCCCAAGACTCACAGGTGCTAAATTAAACATCACATCTGCGATCGGCGATGAGGGGCCGCCCGGCTTCACCGCAAATACACCTAATGATGGTATTAGCCTTTACGGTGACGATGCACAGTATCGCCTTAGGGTCTACACCACGGGCGGCTATACACCCGATGGCATAACCGGCCTTAAGCCGAATCAGTACAATAACTTTTTTCAGGTGCAGGTAAAAAATGATGCGGGAGAATTAATTCCCCTTCTTCAAGCTGGTACCGAATATCTAATAGATGATCAAAAAATTGAGGTGGTCGGCCTCGCAGAGCTCGGTGTGCCAGGCCAAGTGGTTGATGGCAACGACTGTTATTTAGAAGACAGAGATAATCAAATTGACATCATTTTAAAGGGTGACTTGCCAGCGATAAGCAAAGTTGTTGGTGTTCGCGTTCCTTCAGAGCAACCGGCTGGCCAGCATACCCCCGACGGTTATTGGCAGTTCTACAATCCAGGTGGTCCCGGTAACACGCCAGTGGCAGGCACCACTTATACGCAAGGTAGCCCAGACCACATCGTACCGGTGACCATCGCAATTGACGATCCCATGATGGTGACGTACATCGACTTGCGCACATCCAACTGAACATGGAAATGCCATTTGGTTTTGTGATTAACACTTTATTGGCATTTTTCTTACTGCCGGTCTGCTATCGGTTGCTGCGCCTGAGTTAATGGTGGGCGACGCGGTCGCGACTGCCGGTTCGATCGCATCCGCCGGCGCGTCTACTGCGTATGCTGGACTCGCGGTCTGGGCGCACATCGGCGGTTGCAAAGACTGCTAGGTAGATTATTCCATTGCAATAAACAACGGCTCCTTCGAGGTCGTTTTTTCTCATAAACTTAAGCCACTGATACTTCTTGGCTGGATCTAATTCTATAAACCCGACCCTATCACATGCGCTCACAGCACCTAACCGAAGCTTAGCCACACTTAGGCCTTGTGTTTACGTGTGTGGCTATCCCCTTCTCTGCTTGCCTCTCTCGTCAACAAAAAACTCGCACTAGGACGGCTTGAGAAGGCTCAGGCTTTGCGCAGCTTCCTGATACCTACAAGAGACGACAGTCCCACCATGATCCCCAGTGGCCACCGTGGGCTGGTTGGGACGGGTGTTGCAAAGGACGCCACAGCACGACTTATCTCGATCGTTGGGATAAACCTAGTGCCATTGTTAAAGGTGGGTTCACTGGCATCGTAGAGTGGGGCCTGCTATTGAATGTTTATTTAGAATGTAATAGGGTAAACTCACGTAAGAAACAGCCAATAAAAATAAAAGGGAACTCATCAAAATGATAAATCGACACTTAGCTTTACTTACCGGCCTAATGGTTTCTAGCATCTCTTTTGCTGACCACCATAAGGAACCACAAACGCTATCTCCAGTCGCTTCTGAGGGCCAAGTCATCGTAATGTATGAAGTGCCCTGCAGCAATATGGACGCAGGACTAGCAACACTTGAAGCATTGATTGCTTATGAAGCTGAAGCTTCGCCGATTGCCTATTCTTCGTCACCTGTAATGATTAGGGAAGGGGTCATGGGGGCGGTTGACCTTCATCTCTCTGCGTCGTCAATGGAGAAAGCGATAGCATGGCAAGAAGGTGATGCAAAATGGAAAGCTTTGCAGGCTACATCGCTTGAAACATGTAATATAAATATCAACGATCTCACGGCAACTACGATGGTTGCGCAGTAAGCGACAGTCTCGATCAATGCACGAAGAGGGTTACACGACTCTCTTTGCTGTGTGGCGTCAGCCACCTTGGTACCAAATGACCTGATTCACTAAGAGATACTTCTGCTACTTTTAAACTGAAGCAAAGGAGTATCACTATGAGTATGTCAAACACCGAAAAGAAAGTTAAGGATATCCGTCGCAACACTCGACGCAAGTTCTCCACCGAGGAGAAAATACGTATCGTCCTAGAGGGCCTCAGGGGAGAGAGTTCAACAGTAACACAATGAGAATTAAGGAAGATTACCGAGGAATTAATAAATAGTGATTGGTAGGTTGTTTAGCGCCAATAACAGGCATATTATACCAGAGCGCCTAGTGAAAACCGCACCATGTGTGCACCAAGCTCGTCAGCCAGTTCTTTTCTCTGTTACTCATGTTCGTATTTAATATATTAAGGGATCCTTATGGAACACAATGAAATCCAAGTGTTCATGCATGTCATTGATACTTTTAGTGGCATGGTATGGCAAATTTACTGGCCATTAGCGTTTGGTTTAATGCTCTCATCCTTACTAAGGCATATTTTGCCTGTGGATCAAGTGATAAAACACGTAGGGAAAACCAATATCAAAAGCTTGGCACTGACCACCCTCCTCGGGATGGTATCCTCGTCTTGCTCCTATGCCGCAGCATCGCTTTCTAAAACCTTACTGACAAAAAAAGCTAGCTTACCCAATGCCATGGCATTTCTGGTCGCCAGCACCAACCTTATTTTAGAGATGTTTATTGTACTGGTATCTTTACTCGGTTGGTATTTCCTTTGGGGTGAGATTATTGGCGGTATCATTCTTATCATCATCGTTGCCATTATTTTCCACTTTTATCCTAAATCTCAACTCAAAGCCTTAGAAGCTAAACTTGGCAACAGCGAAACGCCGACGATGTCTGACTGTGGTATGGACATGGAGAGTATGAATAAAGAGGCCATGAGTAAGGCAAGCACCGATGATATGGCGGCTATGTCTGATTGTGGTATGGACATGGGCAGCACGAATAAAGAGGACATGACCATGAGCAGTATGGGAGCCATGGACCATAACAAAATGGCCCATGATACTTCTCCCGCTAACGATTCCTCACTCATGTCTAAAATCAAAAGCAGTGCTGGTTTTTTCCAAATGGACATCAGCATGATAGGTAAAGAGATCGTCATTGGGGTGGTGATTTCATCGCTACTCATTGCGTTAGTTCCGCAAGACTGGTGGAGAGACATCTTCATTAGCAATCAAACCATTTTACCTTCTTGGTTACACTCGGTTCTCGATGTCGTGATCGGTATTTTTGTCGCCGTAATAGCCTATGTTTGTTCAGTGGGTAATTTACTCCTAGCTGCAGCACTTTGGCACGGTGGAATATCTTTTGGTGGGGTGATGGGCTTTATTCTAGCGGATGTGATCACCATTCCCATGACGCGGGTTTACAAAAACTATTACGGTGCAGCCCCTGCTCGTTGGATTGTAGGCTTACTGTTTCTCAGTATTCTTGCGACAGGTTTGCTGTTAGATGTCATCTTTAGCCAAGTAGATTGGTCGGCCTCTAAAGAAGCATTACGCACCTTACATCAATCCGGCTTTGGGTTTAACCTAGCCACAGTGATGAATTTGATCTTTATACCGTTATCTATTTGGTATTACCGCTTAGGTCAAAAAGTTAACGCGGCGAGTGGGATGTAATACCAAGCACTATATCATTCATTTTCCTTGAACTAGTTTGCCCAAAAACACTCCGAGTAGATCAACGTCTTAAATAGGTGAAGGTATTTCCCATATCCCGATGGGAAATACCTTCATATATCAGTCTACTGTGTGTGGCGTCAGCCACCGTGGTACCAAATGACCTGATTCACTAAGAGATACTTCTGCTACTTTTAAACTGAAGCAAAGGAGTATCACTATGAGTATGTCAAACACCGAAAAGAAAGTTAAGGATATCCGTCGCAACACTCGACGCAAGTTCTCCACCGAGGAGAAAATACGTATCGTCCTAGATGGCCTCAGGGGAGAGAGTTCAGTTGCCGAACTCTGCCGTGGCGAGGGAATCAATCCCAATTTGTATTACCGGTGGAGCAAAGACTTCCTGGAAGCCGGCAGGAAGCGGCTGTCGGGCGATACCGTGCGAGAAGCCAATACGGATGAAGTCACCGGCCTCAAGCGCGAGAATGGCGATCTGAAGCAGGCCGTGGCCGAACTATACCTGGGTAATGACTGGCTTAAAAAAGTCTGACTGGCCAGGGTGTGATCTTGGACGACGAATGATGCGCACCGCATCGGAAAAGCTGGCCATCATCCGTCTGGTCGAGGAATCCGAGCTGTCTGTGCGCCGGACTCTGGATGAGATCAAGATCAGTCGCACCAGCTTCTATCGTTGGTACAGTGCCTACGAACAAGGCGGGCTGGATGGCCTTGCGAATCAGGGCCGAGCCTCGAGGCGTCACTGGAACCAGATACCAGGCTCGGTTCGCAGCATGATCGTGGAAGTAGCGCTGGACCGGCCCGATCTGACACCCAGAGAACTGGCGTGGCACATTACCGATACCCACGACTACTTTGTCTCAGAATCCAGCGTCTATCGCATCCTGAAGGCCCACGATCTGATCACCAGCCCACAGTTTACGGTGATGCGTGCATCAGACAAGTTCCAGCACCCGACCGGTCGGGTGCATGAGCTATGGCAAACGGACTTCACCTATTTCAGGGTGATTGGCTGGGGTTGGTACTTCTTGTCGACGATCCTGGATGATTACTCTCGCTACATCATCACCTGGCGCTTGACAACAACCATGGCCGCTGGTGATGTCACTGGCACCCTGGAAGATGCACTGAAGGCGACTGGTTTGTCCGAGGCCCGAGTAAAACACAAGCCAAGACTACTGTCGGATAACGGGCCCTGTTACATCAGTGGTGAGCTCAAGGATTGGCTAAAAAAGCAGGACATGGAGCATACGCGTGGTGCGCCGTATCACCCGCAGACCCAGGGCAAGATTGAACGCTATCACCGTTCAATGAAGAACGTGGTCAAGCTGGAACATTACTACTATCCGTGGGAACTGGAAAAGGCTATTGCTGAGTGGGTCGAACATTACAACCACGAGCGATACCATGAGTCGTTGGACAACGTGACGCCCGCAGATGTTTATGACGGACGGAGAAACGAGATCCTAGATCAACGCGCTGTGGTGAAGGCCAGGACGATGACGAAGCGAAAAGTACACAACCTGCGATTAGCAGGCTAGACTGGAGAAGTCACTGGCAGAAAAGTGTCTCTTAGAAAACGGGCTGATTGGTCCCAAATGGTCTGACGACGTACAGCCAGTAATTGTAGCAATTTGTAGCAATGAGATGGTAACACTCGGTATGAGTGGGTACGAGTGGGTATGTGAGGGCAGTCAAAACCCCTGCTATTAAAGGGATGTGGCCTGTGCCGCAGCTCTCAAGCCTGCCTAATTCCCCTTAGGAGGGGGACGCTCTATCCAGCTGAGCTAAGGGCGGATAACTGATGGACGCGGATTATTCCGTGTCCAATTGCAAATCGTAAGTCGCTATTTTATCAAGTGGTATTCCGAATAGTCGGGATTGCGCATTGATTTCAGATAGTGCAGTGGGTT